>Ga0255336_101285_pt1 | contig 19384 bp, 16 predicted proteins | sample MeOH1_35cm_T3_17_FD_189102 | JGI IMG/M metagenome (GOLD analysis project Ga0255336, IMG submission 189102) | Sandy soil microbial communities from University of British Columbia, Vancouver, Canada - MeOH1_35cm_T3_179 | ecosystem: Engineered > Artificial ecosystem > Sand microcosm > Unclassified ...
TGTCATGCTGTCAAGGGTGGCGGACTACGAGCAATACCTTAAATTTTGATATACTTCTTTACCTTTTAAGCTTTCTAATCTGTAAATTTCTTTAATCTTGTTTTTTCATATCACACTTTACACTATCCCTTATAAAATATTGTTAAATTTTAAACATTAAAAAAGCACTGAAGATTTTCAGTGCTTGCTTTTAAAACTTAAGGTTTTTAAATAGTGTCATCTATGCAATGAAAATCAATCTTCCATCACATAAATAGCGCTCCATGAAATTATTCATGGCAAGGATAAAAGCGTACCTATTATCCCCAAGGGTAAGCTAAAGAACTAAAATACCCTTTCGGCAGGTAAATCCTTCATCTTTAGTTTCGAAGGTTCTTCTTCTTACCACCCAAAGATTAAACGTTTACTTGCGCCTCTATTTATGTACCTAATTATTCAATTATTAATTTAATTATATTCCTGCAAAATTTCACTGTCAATATAATTTAGTGAAAATTTTAATTTTTCTTTACATAAAAAATATTCTATTTAATGAATAATTTTATTTATATTATTTAGCTGAATGAATAATTTTAACGGAAAAATATGTCCTCCTACAATACAAAGGTGGCAGAAGACACGTCCCTTCACCACCTTTGTCACAAATTTATTTAAAAAAGTGCTTCCCATGGTGGAAATAATTATATATAATATATTTAATATATTATATATATAATTCTGAATATTCATTTAAATTATAAAATTTTTTATCTTATCTTTTTTCACTTTGCCTCGTTAAATACATTACTTAATCTATAAATTTATATCTTACGAGCTTTTACAACATTGTTTTATTCATAGTTTTCTTAAATTATTAATATAATTTAACATAGTATAATAATTTAAATCTACTAATGATATTACCTTTTATTTTCATATGATAGTCAGTTGTTAGACTATTTTCATGTATTGTTTCACGTATAATAAACACATAATTATTAGGGGGAATTATGTTATGTGTTGTTATAAAACAAAATATTAAGGAGGACAAGCTATGGATCTTTTTAGAAAGAAAACCGCAGACATGATGGAGGATGAAGGGGAACATTCGGGACTTAAGAAAAAGTTAAAAGCTGTTGACCTAGCTGCATTAGGTATTGGTTCAGTTGTAGGTACCGGAATCTTTGTTGCTACAGGTTCAGCTGCACAAGCTGCTGGTCCAGCTGTAATTATTTCATTTATCCTTGCTGCACTTGTAAGTGGTTTTTGCGCTCTAACTTACTCAGAACTTGCTACTATGTTTCCAGTTGCAGGTAGTACTTATTCTTATTCTTATGTTGCCTTTGGAGAATTTATTGCATGGGTTATTGGTTGGGATTTAATGCTTGAATATGTAGTTTCAGCTAGTACTGTTGCTTCAGGTTGGTCAAGTACCCTTGTTGCACTACTTGCAAATTACGGAATTGCATTACCTACTTCAATAACAACTTCAACTTTAAGCGGAGGTATTGCAGATGTACCTGCAATTCTTATTACTTTATTGGTAACTTGGATACTTTATATTGGTATTAAAGAAAGTGCTAATGTTAACAATATTATCGTTGGTGTTAAAATAGTAGTAATTTTACTATTTATATTCCTTGGTTCAACTCATATTAATCTTTCTAACTTCCATCCATTTGCACCATTTGGCTGGAATGGTATTATGAGTGGTGCTGCACTTATATTCTTCTCTTATATAGGTTTTGATGCGGTTTCAACTGCTGCAGAAGAAACTGTAAACCCAAAGAGAGACGTTCCATTAGGACTTGTTATATGCTTAACTGTAGTTATTATTCTCTATGTAGCTATAGCCATTGTACTAACAGGAATAGTTCCTTTCAAGCAAATAGATATCACAGATGCACTTCCAGCTGCACTTAGAAGTATAGGTATTAATTGGGGCGGTGCCTTAGTTGCTACTGGTGCTATTATAGGTATGATTTCTACATTACTTGTTACCCTGTACGGACAAATTAGAATATTCATGGTTATGTCAAGAGACGGCCTTCTTCCACCAGTTTTTGCCAAATTGCACACTACCCATCAAACTCCACATATTTGTACTTGGATTACAGGTTTAATATGTGCAGTACTAGCAGGAATTCTTCCATTAAATGTATTGATAGAGTTATGTAATATAGGCACACTATTTGCATTTATACTAGTTTCAATTGGTGTTATAATATTAAGAAAAACTATGCCTAATATTGAAAGAAAGTTTAGATGCCCTGGAGTACCTTTTACACCAATTATCACAGTACTTCTATGTCTATACTTTATAGTAAGCTTACCTCCAGTTACCTGGTTAAGATTCATAATTTGGCTGATTGCAGGCGGGCTTCTATACTTTGTTTACGGCTTTAAACATAGTACTTTAAATAATGTTAAATAATAAATAAAATAAAAAAATCAGCATGTAAAATGCTGATTTTTTTATTTCTTCACTTTATAAGTAAATGCCTTATACACAGCAAATAAAGCTATAGGCGGCAGGATAAACATCCACACTGGCAACCTGTTATGAGCCCATATTGCACTTTTACTAGTGATAATATTGCCAATGCTCACTGATACAAAACCAATTAATAACCCAAAGACTAAAAATTTTGATTTTAAAATCTGCTTAATCACCCTAAACCCCCACTTAATAAATTTATATTATTTACATCTTGTCCTAATACTTTATACTAATTGTATATTTAATTTATAACTATTTCAATGTATTTATTTGAATATTAAAAATATTATTTAGTGCTATACAGCCTCCTTGTATATTACTAATATGTAAATAATATAATTAATATTACGAAAGAAGGTATTTACATGAAAACTAGAGAAGGAGCTAAAAGGCTTGAAATGGATCTTGATTATATAATGGAGGAAACCATTAAGGCAATGCAAAGTGTCGAAGAAGAAATCGTTCTAAAAGGAACAATATAATTTGATGGAACAATTCACCAATTCTGCTCATATATTATATAAAGCAATATTTTTGGTGTAGGAATGGGGAAAAAAAATAAACATAATTATAATAAATATTCAGATATAAACCTATTTGACTGTAAGTTTCTAGGAAACGGCCATAATGGAGCTGTATATTTACTTCCTGACAATAAGGTTATTAAAATATGCTTCGTTATGAAGGACTTTCACAGCGAAGCTTCCATCTTAAAAAGGGTAAATGGCAATAAGTACTTTCCTCGTTTATATGAGGTTGGAGGCAACTACATGATAAGAGATTATGTTGATGGTACCCCTCTTAAAAATTACATAAAGAAAAATGGTCTAACTGAGAAACTTACACATGATATAATTGAAATGCTTAAGGAATTTGAAAGACTTAAGTTTACAAAAATTGATGTGAGATGTAAGGATGTTTTTATTACTTCTGAAAATAAGCCTAGAATGATAGATCCTCAAAAATTTTATACTAAAGAACGAAATTTTCCAAGACACCTTTCAAAGGGACTTTTTAAGTTAGGTGTCTTAGATTTGTTTATGGAAGTTTTAAAAAAAGAGGAACCTAGACTTTATAAAAAATGGGCACATAAAATTATGCATTACCTTACCACGCTAGATTATTAATTAAAGGGACCTTTCCATAAGCTTAACTTAAAAAACTACTGATGGAGTGGTCCCTTCTCATTCTTTAAAACATTATTTTACAAATAGCTTAAGATATTTATTATGTCCAAACATAAATCAGGGTCTTTTAAAAGCTTAGCTTTATCATATTCAATATCATTATCCTGAAGAAGCTTAACAGCTTTTTTATATAGCAGTAGGTTTTTTATTTCTATTATATTTTCCATTATCTCACCTAAATTAATCATTTGTATCATGATATGAATAAGCTGACATTAGTGTGATGAAGTTTATTAATTAAGCTTATATAAAAGCTTTTCCTTGGATATAAAATCAGGCTCTACCTTACCCTTTATATAAACTTCTAAACAATGCTTTTTAAGTTCCTCCCTTGTAAATATTTTGTCAATATCTTCAATAAAGCTGTAAATTAAGGAATTAACCTCAGCATCTTCATTTATACTTAGAAGCACATCATCCTTGCCTTCTCCAAGCTTTTTAAAGTCTCCCCTAAGCTTTGTCTTAGTATCAGGAATCTCTAAAAGCCTTTCTTCTGCATATGCTCCCTTTATACAATAAGGAGAATAATAAATATAGTTATAGGTTCCTTGCCTTTCTCTTATATTTAAATAGTAGCTGCCATCTATTTGCAGTATGCCTCCATAAGCCTTTGCCAGTGAATAATACTGAAGAAGTTTATCTGTATTCATTTCTATTTCCTCAAGTCCAATATATTTTTCATTTAAATGAAGAGGATAAGCCTCTGAAGCTAAAAGCTTTACGTAATGTTTTTTATAATTTTTTATGTCTGGTAAATAGCTTGCACAGGCACCCATTGTAATATGAATTACGTCTATTGCATATGGATTTGCTGTTTCAACATATCTTGCCTGCCTTGAAAGTTCTCCTGTTTGATTTTTTATCCAGCTGTCCATGGCCATAGGAGGCTTATTTGTTCCTTCTTCCTTAATAGATCCTATGTAGTAGCATTCTGTCCAGGATACCTCAGGACTTTTTATTGCTGACCAAAATGGCTTAGCAAGCTTAGATGCTACATCTAATTCCTCCTTTAAATAATCCTCAAAGCTTAAATTTTCTTTTAGTGCAATTCTCTCCATAAGATTTATAATATTAATATTCCCCTTAACCTTTTCAAATTCCTTATTACAAAGTACAATTATATCTTCTAAGGCTTCATTAATAATATTAAATACATCCTTTCCACTAAAAATATTTTGTATTCTGTTAGTTAAGTTTTCTAAAAACTTTTCTGAATAAAACTCTTGGTAAAACTCAATGTTAACCATTTCCCTGGAAATAATGCTTCCCCCATACTTTTTTTCAATCTGATTGTTTAAGGCTTTAAGCCTATATAAAATTTCACTTTTCTTACTAGCAATAGAACTTAATGCCTCTTGGAATTTATTTATAAATACAGCCTTCTGCTTAATAAACATATCATGTCTATCTTTATAAATGTCAAAACGAAGCCTATTTTGTTCCTGCTCTATATATTTATTAAATTTTCCACTTAGTTCGCTGCCAACAGTAATCTTTTCTCTCTTAAAAAAGCCCTTTATATTCTTTAATTTATCGATTTCTCCCTTTATTTTTTCCTTATCTATTGATGTAGTTACAAACCCTTCAGAAAACTCCCTAGACATTTCTGCTTCAACTTTATTAAATACTTCAACAATAAATTTAATGCCCTGCTTAATAACTTTTTCATCTAAATATTTATTTAATTGAGAATTAATTTGATTTTTTAAGTTTAATTTATTTTCAGTCCACTCCGTTTTCCTTTCCTTAGCAAAGCGCTGAGCCTTATCTAAATTTCCGCATTTACCTTCCTTTAATTCCATAACAGTTGTACTGCTATTTATTTTTAAGTTATAAGTAAAATCTATTAATGCTTCATTAATGCCTAAAGTCTCATTAATAGTGCTTATAAGATTTTCACTTTCATTATCTAAATTACTCTCCTCATTACTGTTTACCTTATCTAAGGTATCCATAATTTCCTCTGCAAATCTTAAAGAACAGTAACTTTTTAGTTTATCTATGGGAAGCTCCATAGTAGAGGTGGAAAAGGTGCTGAAATTCCTGTCTTTTTTCAAAACTGGATCTTTATCCTTGCATATAAAATTGGAATAATCAGCTCTAAGCTGTGAGCCTAATTTGCTGCCAACCTCCTGAAATAGCTGCAGTGAGCACAGCTCATAAATGTCTTCAATATTTGTAAGCACTCCTCCAAGTTCGTTTTTATTTTCAATTAAATAGCAAACATCTAATAGTCTTTTCTCAAGTCTTATTTCAGCTATATTATTATATTTAAATAAATATTTTTCATCCTTAGAATTTGTTATAGAGGACATATAAAACTCCAGCTCTTTAAGTGCAGCATAGCAATTTGCCTTACTTCTGTTTTGCGCATCTAAATCAGAGGAAAGCTTATCGTCGTAGCAGCTTTCTAAGGTAAAAAGACCTATTAAATTAGTGTTATCTCTATTAAATATTTTAGAAAGCATTACTGCAACATCTAAAAATACTCCGCACCCCGTTCCACCAGCAAGGGATCCTACAATATATACCTTTTGTCTATCTATATTTTCTAAATAAGCACTTCCATAGTCAGTTAAAATTTTATGTAAGTCCACTAAATCGTTTTTGGCGTTAGTAAGTACATCATACACAAGCTTTGCATTTTTACAAAGATAAAGCCTTCCTATAGGTCTCATAAGACCTGCTCCTTGGTCAATAGATGTGAAAAAATCCGCAGTTAATTTTGGATTATGGGGCAGCCAATGAAAGTTAGGATTGTTATAAGCCCAATCCAAAGTATTGTTTATGCCGTCACCAAATCTTAACTGGCATTTTTCATTGTTTTCTATGCTATCATCCATAAAAGATTTTAAATCTGTATCAATTAATAGGTATCTTATAGGCAGTTTTTCATTATTGTATCTTTTTTTAAAAAGCTCCTTTACTCTTTTGATTACTTGATGGCCTGTTCCTCCAAGACCAATTATTAGGGTAGGTAAAATATCCTTTGGCACCTGCATGGTAAGCCTCCTTATAGAATTTTGCGATGCAAAATTAATTAATAGAATATGGTTATTTTTTCCTTGCTAACCTTAATAGTAATTTTTATATTTCCTTCAAGAAGAAGAGAGCTGTTTATTTCTTCTTCCTCCTTATACACCTGCTGCTCCATACTTGGATAATATTCTATACTGAAAGCCTTATCCTTAAATACAAGATATTCAAGTCCTTGTGAAATTTTACTGCCCTTTGGTAAATTAAGCATTAAATAGCCTATCCCATTATCTTCTTCATCGTGGGCCTCAATGGCATTACCCTTCAGGTTTAAATATTGTATATTTTTTGTTGGAGTAAGTGTTACAGTTAAAAAGTAATTAATGCCTTTTGAGCTTAATTTATAAGTTAATTCCTTTGTAATACTGTAATTTAAAAACCTTTTATACTGAAATCTGCCAAATACAATAGTTAATAAATCTAAAGCTGATAAAATTAGAATAATAAAAATAGGAATTTTAAATTTTTCATAGTAATATTCCTTCATTGTTAAAGGTCTTTTTACTGCCTCTACTTTAGAATAAGGGAGGAAATAAGAGAAGCTGTTATTATTAAAAACCCCATTAATACAGGCTGTTAATCTTACTTCTTGAAGCTTATGTAAAGTTATCTCTGAAACTAAATAGTTATCCACAATAATTAGGGGGAATTTTTCATATTTATCCCCATAATCCACTATAATTTCCCCTGAAGGGTTAATAACTTTATCCTGGTTTAATTCTTTAAGTTCTATTTTATAAGGCCTGTCAATAATCATTTCCTTTGGTATTTCATCTTTATAATAAAAAGGCGGATTATCTGTAACATTTATTTTTAAATTGTTTACTGCAATTATGCTTCCCTGCCCGTCATAGGCTGTTATTAATATTTCATATTCACCACTTTTAGCTTTATTAAAAGTAAAATTAAGGCCCTTGCTGCTCCTCTCTATTGGTTCTCTAATATCTCCTTCAACTTTGTCCATGTGAAGTCCAACTACATCCTTATCTACTGTTAATGTAATATTTAAATTTAAAGGTACTTCCTTAGGAATACTAAAGCTTTTATCTACTGGATTAATACTTACCACAGCCTTACTTTTAATTTGAACTATTACTAAATATTTACCGCTGTCTCTTGGAGAAATATTTAGTATACTATCTTCCTCATTTTTAATGCTGTAAATTTTATAGCCATCACCTAATTTACTTGCTGAAAACATCTCTCCGTTTTTAATAAGGTCTACAAGTGGAGTTTTGTTATCTAGAGAGGCGATTTTAATAACTGCCTCCTGAACATAACTACTGAATTTAATTTCACTAAGTGCCCCATCACTTATTTCATATTCCTTTACAGTATAAAAATTATTTATGCTTCCTAATAATTTACTAAATACATTAATTAGCTGAGAAGGGCTGCTAGAATAGAAAAACTGACCTTCAGTTTTATAGGCTATATTCTCTAAAGCAGCTTTATCAGCATCCTTAGATAATGCAATACAATTTACCTTTATCCCTTCAGAATGCGCCTTTTCTATTAAGGAAATAAACTCATCTTTATGCTCCTTTGTCAGCCCATCCTTTGGGTCTTCTTTTCCATCTGAAAATAGAATTATACTTTTATTGCCCTGCACCTTATTAAGCTGTAACAAGGCCTCCTTTATTCCCTCTTTAAGGTCTGTGTAGCTGTTATCAAACTTTAAATTTGTGAGTTCCTTTTTTAAACTCTCTTTTGAAGGTTTACTTTCTAAACTAAATTCAGACTTTGCCTTATCCCCAAAGGTGACAATGTTAAGGATAGTGTTATCATCAGCACTATCTATAAGCATGGAAGCAGCCACTATGGAAAGTCTTTTTGGATCAGTCCCCTTCATACTTCCTGAGACATCCATAAGCAAAATAACATTATTTTGAATCTCTACTGCCTTTATGGGTTTTATGTTAATAAATTGCAAAGCTAAGCTTATGAAAAAAAGAAGGCTTATTGCTTTTATAAACTTTTTCATGCCTCTCTCCTTTTATTGCCATAAAATCATAATATTTATCTCTATAATATATTTAATCTTACCTTGCTTTTAGAACAAAAAGCTAAAGGGAGGCTTCCATTACTTTTTTAGTAATAGAAACCTCCCTTTAGCGTTAAAGAATATAAGAGTAAGATGTCAGATAACAATTACTGCCATGGCAGCAGAAGAACTCCCCTTTGTCGACCTTCTGACTCTTTATAGTCTATAAATATGCAGTCTCTCCATGTAAGCTTGTGTCCAAGCCCTTAATTTCTGCTTCTTCACTAACTCTTACTGGTTCAAAAACATTTAATACCTTTAATATTAAATAGGTTACTATAAATGAATAGCCAGCTGTAAATATTACCGCAAGTACCTGTACTCCAAATTGATGAAAATCACCTGAAATTAAGCCTTTCACTCCATTTACAGATGCTTCAGCAAATACTCCTACAAGTATTGAGCCTAACATACCTCCTACTCCATGCACTCCCCATACATCGAGAGCATCATCCCATTCCAATTTTATTCTAACTTGAACAGCTAAATAGCAAATTACTGCTGATAAAATTCCTATTATAACAGCAGCCCAAGGCCGTACATAACCTGCTGCAGGAGTTATAGTGGCTAAACCTGCTACTGATCCTGTAAGAGCTCCTACTAATGTAGGTTTTTTCTCTACCTTCCAGGATATAATTAGCCAGGTAACCATTGCTATGGAGCCTGCAATGTCGGTATTAATAAATGCTGTTGCAGCTACACCATTTGCAGCTAATGCACTTCCTCCATTAAAGCCAAACCATCCAAACCATAGTAGCCCTGTACCTAGAGCAACAAAAGCAATATTATGTGGTGCAGTATTTTCTCCTGGAAGTATTCTTCTTTTTCCAACGAAGAATACAGAAGCAAGTGCTGCTATACCTGCACTTACATGAACAACAATTCCTCCGGCAAAATCAACAACTCCTAACTTTTGAAGGAAGCCCCCGCCCCATATCCAATGAGCTAGTGGAATGTAAATTAAAATGCTCCAAATTACAAGGAACTTAAGATAACTTTTAAAGTTAACCCTATCTGCAAAGGCTCCTGTTATAAGTGCAGGAGTAATTATTGCAAACATCTCCTGATAAGTAAAAAAAGTTAGGAAAGGTATAGTGGGTCCATAGGCTGGATTGGGAGCCATTCCAACACCTTGAAGTCCAAAATATTTTAAACTGCCTATAATTCCATGTATATCAGGTCCAAAGGCTAAACTAAAGCCCCCAAATATCCATATTAAAGTTACGATTCCCATGGATATAAAACTCTGCATCATAATTGTCAAAACATTTTTCTTTCTAACAAGACCTCCGTAGAAAAATGCAAGCCCTGGTGTCATTAGGCAGACAAGTGCTGCACTAATTAAAACGAATGCTGTATCACCGCTGTTAATCTGTGGCATAAATCTTCCTCCTTGTATTCCTTTTTGTACTAAACAATTATTAATTGGTTTGCTACTTATAATTGTTTTTTGCCATAAACAATTATTAATTGATTAGTTCTTTGTATTATTATTGCAACTTTATATTCAGCAATTATCGTGCCAAGAGAAAAGGTTTACAATATATGTTAATTAAAGATTATTCTAACTTTTTCACATTCTTATCTTTAAAAAGTTTCCGTCATTTTTATAGAAATTTAACTGAAAACATAGAATGAGTAATCATAATATTGAATTTTTTATTTCATTTATTTTAATTTATGAATTAAAATAGTGGGACAAAATCGCTCATTAGTGCCAATTTTGTCCCACTCTAATTTAAAACTTAAATGTTATATTTTAAAATTTTTCTGTGAAGAGACCTTCTGCTTATGCCTAGTACCTCTGAGGCCTTTGTCCTGTTCCCATTGCTCTCCTTAAGCGCTTTTAAAATTACTTCCCTCTCTGTACCGTCTAAGGCTTCTTCAAGCTTTGATATTTCATCATCAGCTTCTTTAAGCTCTTCAAAGCGAGAAATATTTAATGGCAAATCTTCTACATCTATTGTATCTTTTGCTGTAATAACTACACATCTTTCAATTATATTTTGAAATTCCCTAATATTTCCCGGCCAATTATAGGCCATAAGCTTAGATAAAGCCTCTTCGCTGATTCTCTTTGGAGCCTTTCCTGATATATCCGAGGACTTGTTTAAAAAACTCAAGGCAAGCGAAGCTATATCTTCTTTTCTTTCCCTTAATGGGGGCATATTAATTGGAACCACATTCAGTCTATAATATAAGTCTTCTCTAAAGCTTCCTTCCTTAACTAATTCCTCTAAGTTCTTATTAGTAGCTGCTATTATTCTTACATCCACTTTAATTGTCTTAGTTCCTCCAAGCCTTTCAAACTCTTTCTCTTGCAGTATTCTTAATAGCTTAACCTGAACTCCCAGTGAAACATCGCCTATTTCATCTAAAAATATAGATCCCCCAGAGGCTAATTCAAACTTTCCAGGTTTTCTTAAAACAGCTCCTGTAAATGCGCCTTTTTCATAACCAAACAACTCACTTTCAAGCAGGTTTTCCGGAATTGCTGCACAATTTACTTTAACAAAAGCCATGTGGCTTCTTGAGCTGTAATTATGCAGGGTCTGAGCTGCAAGCTCTTTTCCAGTGCCGGTTTCCCCATACAGCATAACGGTTGATCTTGTATCAGCAATCTGCTTTATCATATTTATAACCTTAAGCATTGAAGCACTTTTACTCTCAAGTTTATTTTTAGTGTTTTTTATATCCTTTTGAAGCTCCTGACTTCTTATGAGAAATTCATCCTTATCAGTGGTTAAATTCCGAAGTGCTTCTATTATTTCTTCTATATCGAAGGGTTTTGTAATATAATCCTTTGCACCCATCCGTAATGCTTCAATGGCTGTATCTACTGTAGCAAAGGCAGTAATCAAAATTACCTTTATATACGGCGCCACTCTCCCTATATTTTTCAAAAGCTCTATTCCACTCATTCCCGGCATTTTTATATCAGATATTACTATATCAATATCAAAATTGTCTATTATTTCAAGAGCCTCTTCACTATTATGTGCCATATGAGTCTCATAACCCTCTTTAACTAACACTTTATTTAAAAGCCTTGTAACATTTTCTTCATCATCTACAATTAATATAGAATAATTCTTCATTATTGCACCGTCCTATTAATTTTCCTGTGGAAGCTTTATAGTAAACTTACTGCCTTCCTTAAGGATGCTTTCCACCTCAATAATTCCCTTATGATTTTCTACTATTCTAGAACATATTGCTAGTCCAAGCCCAACACCTTTATCCTTAGTAGTAAAATATGGCTCGAATATTTTTTTCTCATTTTCTATAGATATTCCTTGCCCAGTATCACTTATCACTATTTCTACCACAGATAATATTTTATTATTAGAAGTGGAAATAGTTAGTTCTCCCCCCTGAGGCATTGACTGCACTGCATTGATTACTAAATTTAAAATAACCTGCTTCATTTGCTCAAAATCCGCATCTATAAGGGGGAGTTCACCAAAATTAATATTAAGACTTATATTATCAAGAGTACTGTCCCTCTTAATTAAATTAGTTACTTCTTTAACAATTTCATTTATATCATATTTTTCAAGTTTAAGCTCATTAGGTCTTGCAAATGCTAAAAACCTGTCTATAATATTGTTTAGTCTATCTACCTCTGAACTTATTACAGTCATGTCCGAATAAAGTTCACTATCTTTATTAAGTTCAGTCATAATATACTGAGCATAGCCTTTTATAGATGTAAGAGGATTTCTTATTTCATGTGCTATTCCCGCTGAAAGTGCTCCTAAAGCCTCCAGACTTTTAGCTCTGGTTACGCTTTCTTCAAGCTTTTCTAACATTTTATTAAAAGACTCAGCTAGACTTCCTATTTCGTCGCTGCTTTGGATATTAATATTCTGCCCAATATCACCTTCAGCAATATTTTGAGTTTCCTTTACTAAATTTTTTATTGGCATTGCTATTTTTCTTGAAAGTATAGCTACTAATACAAAAACTATGGCTATAGATATCATAAGAACTATAACGGTATAGGTTCTTAGCCTATAGGCAACCTCATAGGCTTCACTTACTGGCTCCTCCACCACCACATACCAATTATTTTTCTGTGTATCGTATTTACTTATACTATATAGAGCGGAAAAATATTGAATATTTTTATGAGTAGTATAAAAGGAAGCGTATTTGCTGTTATTAAGGTTTTTAATAACCTCCATACTATTAAAGGGATGACTAATATAGTTGCCATTGCTGTCAACTAAAAAAGCATAACCTTTTTCACCGAGCCGCACATTACTTATTATATCTAATATGGTATTAAAGTTCATTCTCTCAACTACCGCTCCCTTTATCTTGTCTTTGTCATCCAATATAGGAGCGGCGTAATAAACCCCATAGGATTTTGTATCCTGAAAATATGTAAAATCTGAAACAATACTCTTTCCCTTTAAAACCTCTCCAAGAAAGCTTTCATAGCCATTATCAGTTTTTAAATTCCCTGAATAAGCTATAATCTTTCCTTCTAAATTTGTTACTAAAATATAATCATAAGCCTTATAGGCATTTCTTACAGTATCTAAATAGCTAGTCTTTAGATCATTGCCTACTTCTTTGTTTTTAAGCAGCGGAGAATTTACCATAACCTGTATATCACCATACCGTTCAAACATATATCTCTCAATCTTATTTGAGGTTTCCTCTGCCAAGGTTACAAATTCTTTTTCCTTAGAAACATTTATAACCTCTTTTGTGCTTTTAAAGAACAAAAATCCTACCGTAATAAAAAGAACAGTAGAGAGAATAATAAAGAACATCATAATTTTTATTTGAATTGAGTTTTTTCTTAGGTTCATGATAAAATCCTCATTTTAATTTATTTATTCATATTTTATCACATTTAAAATGTTTTAAAGTAGAAATATAAAAATAAAGATGACTGTCAAAGCGATCATCTTTATTTTATTATTTATTTAATTTTATTTTTAATGTAATAAGGTAACAAAGTCTATTACTGAAAATATAATATTACTGTAGGTAATTTTTTTGGAGGGTTTTTAATGTATTATAGTTTTCCAGAACAGGATATGAATGACAAGTTAGATATCAATGCAGCTCAAGACCGCCGCAGAACCAGTGACCATCACCATCATATGGACTGGAACATGTCAATGCCCTATATGATGGAGCCAATGCAAATGTGTCCATATATGCATATGTGCCCTATGATGTATAACGTAAACCCAATGATGATGGATTATAATCAAATGCCAATGGGACATGAAATGAAATCCGATATGAAAGAGTGCTCTGACGATGATATGATGTCAAGAGATCGTCGTCCACACCACCACATGCATCCATATTATCATCCTTATCACCCATATCATCCTTATAATCCAATGCACCCATATTACCCAATGCATCCTCATTATCCAATGCATCATCATCATGGACATTATCCACCACCAAGACCTCATCATTATATGGGCAGAGATGAAGCTTCACAAGCTGAATAGGATTATTAAAAAAACTTAAAGCTCTAGCATATTATGTTAGAGCTTTTTTTAACTAAATAAGGCTTTTATCCTCTTCTGTGGCTTTTTCTACCTTTTCTAAAAAATCTGTTTTACTTACAATATTATTTTCGAACTGCTTTACTGCATTTTTTGTAAAATTTCCTAAAGCTTTTGCATTAACTCCACTTAAATCCTTGAAATCTGTCTTTTTACTCAAGCTGTTTCACCACCTAGTTTTTTGAGTTTCTTAGTTATAATATGTGAAACTTTAGTGGAATTATTCATGAACGCTTTATTATATATTCTTCATAACTAAAATATAATTTATCTAATTAGTTTGCGTCTTTATACTAGGAATTCCAAGTATGTCTTGAACTGGTACAAAACTGTAGCCTTGCTTTTCAAGTAAATTTATTATTTGAGGAAGTGCTTTAATAGTATTTGATAAGTCCTCATTTTTTCCGCCAGCACAGTGCTGAAGAATTATTCCACCTGGATATACTTCTTTACTTACAAATTTCAATATTTGTGGAACTGGAGTTTTAGCCCAGTCCCTAGTATCTACTGACCAGTCTATGATATTGTACCCCATGGCAGATATATCATTAACCTGCTCAGATGTAAGTGAGCCATAAGGCGGTCTAAACATTGCTGTCTTAATACCAGTAATTTTATATATTTCTTGCTCAGTCTTGTCCACTTCTTCTTTAACCTTGTCAGCTTGCATTTTTGTTAGCACAGGATGGTCCCAAGAATGATTTCCAATTGAATGACCTTCAGCAAAAATACGATGTACTATCTCAGGATGAGCTTGAGCTCGTACACCAATGATGAAGAAAGTTGCTTTAATATTATACTGCTTTAGAATATCAAGGATTTGCGGTGTATAATATGCATCGGGTCCATCATCAAAAGTTAATGCTATTTGCTTTAAATTTCTACTCTTAGAATTATAAAAAACTTGAGAGGATGTTTGCTTCTGTTCTGGAGGACTAGGTAACACCTCAGGCCCTCCTTTTAAATCTTGAACAGCCTTATCGCCCTTTGAAGGTACCAAATGAGAATTTTTATTTTCATAAACTTGAGCTTTATTGCTTTCTAATACTTGCTTGGTTCTGCCTGTAAACTTCCAAGTAATAAATATACCTGTAGCAATAATAACAACTACAATTGGAACTAATGATTTAACTGATGCTTTCATAGCTAATACCCCATTTATCAGTATAATAAAATGTTATTAAACTTAACTTAAGTATATTAAATCAAGTTTAGAGGTAATTTGAAAATTTTAAGACATATATATTATATAATAGCTTACTAAAATTAATCAAAAGGTAAATAATTGCAAATTTTTGGAAAATAAAGAAACTCTGATTAAGTAAAGCCTTTAGCTGTGGATATTGTTTATATATTCCACTTCACTACACTTTTTACATACTAATGCCACAGTACCATCACCACAATTTCTGAATTGAAAATTTTCAAGAGGTTTATCTGTTGTTATATCCTCTATATTACCACATTTACATATAAGTTTCATAAAAATCACTCCCATCATTTATTATATTTTAACTTTATACGAAAATAAATGCCAGTTTTATAGATTATCCCTTTACATCTTCCATAAAATCGACTTGCATGTCCTAAGTTCATATTTCAGCTCATATAGTTATTGTCGGCTACTAATTACACTCTGACACTTAAATATTAACATAGTAAAATGAAAAGGTAAATTCCAGATGTAAGAAAAAATAGGGTTTCCAGAGTTAGGAACGATGATCCCTCATCAATTCCATGTTCAAAGAGAAGTGAATGCACTATTCGCTATTTATGTGCCACAGAGTGTCGTAACATGTGTAAGGCATGTAGACATCCTAATACTGCATGGACGTTGAAGGTAGATTAAATCTTTCATTAAAAACTTTTATATCCTTCTCTAAAGTAGGGCTTCCATATGCCACAACTATAGCTATTTTTTGATTTTTGCCTGTTGAATTTATTTTGTCTATTTCATAAGCGTGCTTAATTTGAATTGGTTCATATCCTTGAAAACTATTAGACCTATAATTTTTTACTCTTGCATAGGGTAGTATTTTACAACTACTGTTTGGTATCCCTTTAATGTGAACAGCTTGTACCATTGTCATAATTAACATAAGAAATAAAGTCAATAAATAAACTTTTTTATACATGGGCACCTCCTGTAACTTTATATAAAAAAAGGTTCAGAACTTACACTAAACCTTAGGATTCCTAAACTAATTGCACTTACTAATGCTAACTTTAACTTTGGTGGCAATATACATTATTTACAAGGATTTAAAGGAAATTTTTGTTTAGGAATCCTATGATTACAATTTTACTATAAATTGACTAAATGGAATTGAACAACTTGCCATCCACTGTATAATTCGCTGTCCTTTCAATATAAGGACCACCTGTGTTCAAATAGAAGTAGTAGGCTTTTGAATCTAAATTGAGATAATAAGGTGTTGTATCTACTTTTACAGCATCTGTAACCGGTGGTATATAATTATAGCCATCTGTAATCTGATGTTGAAAGTAATAGTTTACAGTTTCACCATCAGCACCTATAAGATAATCATATTTTCCAGTACTGTAATTATATTCCTTAACGTAGCAGTATTTTTTGTACTTATTCTCATGCAAGTTAGCTTGATGCATCCAATTTGAATTAGGAGCAATAGGACTTGTATCTATATACCCTCCTGCAAGCTGTATTAATGTAAATGTATCTCCTATAACTTCCTTGACAACACCACCTGCTATATCGGTAACCTTTTCTGTGATTACTTTATCAATATAGTCATTAAGTTTGTTATTACTTTCCTTAACCGTTTGATATCCAGTTCCGTTTTGGTAATTGAATAATTCTTCATAATATGTCTTGCCACCATAACCTGAATATGTTTTTGTAGACACAAGTGTACCACTGCTAGCCAAAGGATGTATGCTATTAATAAGTGGCAGTACTGCAGTACTGCTTATTAAAGTTTTTGGTGTATAGTATATAATATTTGGTGCATTCTTTACTGTACCATCTGCACACTTGTTTGCATAATCTCTCAGGTCACTTGCCGCATTATCCTTAATTTCATATTTTTTAATGATATCTTCTACTGCATTCTTGTCATAAGGATTTATACTTACTTCATTAACTTCTAAAAAAGTATTATCATTTACTTTTAAAAACTTTTTCATGTCACTTTTACTAACATAAACATCCTGGTCATATTTTGATAATTCTTTTGAATCTCTATCGCTACTAGATACAGCTTTAAAAGAACCATCTCCGCTAGCTTTTACTTTAATGGAGCTATTATCTGTAGTTTTAGTTGTCTCAGCTGCTTGTACCATATTTGCTTTAGTAAAGACCCCTGAACTAAGGACAGCAGCAGTTAAGGCAACGCAAAATATAGCTTTCAATTTTTTGTTCATAGTTTAAAATACCTCCTTATATTTGACTATAATTTTGAAAATGGACCATTTATTACATATAACGTTGCAATATACTTATTCGATAAAAGAATATAAAATCCTTTTTTAGCAACAAATTTTATATATTTTTTTGTTGCATTTTAATTTATATTATTGTTTTAAATAAAAAAACTGCCAATTAGAAATAATTGGCAGTTTTTTTATTTAACTAACATATTTCATTTAAATATGATGGAGAAGAAGATGCTGAAGGTGGATCATCCTGTAAAGGTCTAATAATTAGTGTAGCTGCAATTGCGCAGAATGCAATTGCTAAACATATAATTCTCATTTTTCTTTTTTTCATAAGTTCCCCCCATAAATACAAATTAATTACATTTTAATTACATTATATAACATATCTTCATTATTCTCCATATATATTTTCTAGTTTACCTAATACTTTAATTGATTGTTCTATATCACTATGTGATAGGGATATTCGCATTAACTCTATGCAAACCTTGATTATTTCATCTCTATAACTTTCTAGATTATTACTTGTTAACAAATTTAGTATCTCAATATAATTATCTTGAATCTCTTCATCAGATTTTAGTAATTTATATATTTTTATAAGTTCGTAATATCCCCTTAAAATATATTCTATATCATTATATTTCTTAGCCAAGTTTATAGCAGATTTTATTAAATTAATTGCTTCTGTATAAAGATTTTTTTGGACATATAATATAGATTTCTCTATTAAGGTATGTGATAGATGTTGCATGTCTTTCTCTGTTCTAATTGCTTGTGATACGTTAAAACATTCCAAACTTTTCTCAAAACATCCCTGTTTAAAATATAGAAGTCCTAAATCATTATAAATATAACCTATTAATGGATGTGCATTATTACTAAATTCTTTTAATAATTTATTTAATACTTCTACTGATCTATCAACCTGCCCTTGGCAATCATAGCAATTAGCTTTAAGAATATTTGCATATGAATATACTAAAAAATCTTTTTCCTTATCACATATAGAAACATATATATCTATATATGTTAGTGCATCTTCTATTTTATCAAGTTTTTTGTTACAAAGAGCAATATTATATACCGCTTTTTTCTTTATTTCATCATCACAATATAATATTGAATAGTGATATGCAAAGTTAAAATAATTTAAAGCCTGAATATTTTGAGCTTGATTAATGCAGCACCTTCCTAACATGTTGTATATATAAGGTATCTTATCATTAAGATTTATATTCTTACAGTTCTCTAACGCATTAATATAATCCACTTGTGAATTTATATAATCTAGATTTTCAAATCTTTTATCTGCTAATTTTAAGTATGTATCTCCTAATATACGAGATAGTTCATATTTATTTGCTATTTCTATTACATCCATAATTTGACCCATGCTAACTGTACCATTAAGAATTTCAGAACAATAAACTTGAGCATCATCCTTGGCATTTCTTAGAAAATATGATAAGCCTAATTCAAATGGTATATTTAATTTTTGGGCTTTTTTTTGAAACTTGCTTATAATACTTTCCATATTCTTTTTACTAGGTTTTCTTTTTCCTATTTCAATCATGCTAATCAGAGCCCTTGTAATATTTTCATCTTGAAGTTCTCGTTGCTTCATATTAAGTTTTTTTCTGACTCTTTTAATTTTTTCCCCGACTTCCAAAAATTC
>Ga0255336_101286_pt1 | contig 19380 bp, 16 predicted proteins | sample MeOH1_35cm_T3_17_FD_189102 | JGI IMG/M metagenome (GOLD analysis project Ga0255336, IMG submission 189102) | Sandy soil microbial communities from University of British Columbia, Vancouver, Canada - MeOH1_35cm_T3_179 | ecosystem: Engineered > Artificial ecosystem > Sand microcosm > Unclassified ...
TCAGCGAGTGATGTTTCCAGAGTCTTGGTCCTCAAACTTAACTCTGGTGGCAATCCAGGCGGCGCTTGCGCACCGCTCAGGAAAATCTCGCCTTGACAACGCCTTCGTTCTTATCGATGGGGCACCAGAATCTCTCGGGAGCATCTCTCCTGAATCATCTCCCCAGAATCGTCATTCATTCTTGGCCATTTCTGTTAGCCGATGAGGGACTCGACGGTGGCGTAGCTTTCACGAAGGGCCTGGTCGAGGGCTTCGGGATTCTTGCCGCCGGCTTCGGCCATGTCGGGACGTCCGCCGCCGGAGCCACCTACTTTTTGAGCTACCTGGCCTACGATTTTGCCGGCCTGGAGTTTTGCGGTGAGATCCTTTGTGACGCCTACGATGACAGCGACCTTGCCTTCGGTGACAGAGCCGATGATGACGACTCCGGAGCCGAGTTTGTTGCGGAAGTTATCGACCAAGGTGCGTAGTTGCGAACGGTCGAGGTTGTCGGCACGATGGGCGAGCACCTTGATTCCCTTCACATCTTTTACGTTGTCGTCGGCAGAGGCAACGGCCGAGGCAGCGGACTTCATGCGGACCTGATCGAGTTCCTTGCGAAGTTTCTTGAGCTCCTCTTCGCGGCGGTCAAGTTCCTGCTTGAGGGCCAGGGCGGGAGCGAGATCGCTGCGGCCTAAGAGGTTGGAGACGATGCCTTCGAGTTCGTGGTCCTGACGGAAGTGGCGCAGGGACTGCTCTCCGGCTACGGCTTCGATACGGCGAACGCCACTGGATACGCTTCCCTCTTTGAGAATCTTGATCAGGCCGATCTCGCCGGTGGCGGAGACGTGAGTGCCGCCGCAGAGTTCGGTGGAGAAGTCGGCAATCTTTAAGACGCGGACTTTTTCGCCGTACTTTTCGCCGAAGAGCGCCATGGCGTGGTACTCGTTGACGGCAACATCGATGGGAACGTCTTCGACGGTTTGGACACGCTGGTTGCGGAGGACTTCGCGATTGGCGATGTCTTCGATCTCCTGCAATTCCTCATCGGCGACGGAGGAGAAGTGGGAGAAATCGAAGCGCAGGTAGCTGGGCGAGACGAGCGATCCGGCCTGCTTGACGTGGGTTCCGAGCACCTGTCTCAGCGCGGCGTGGAGCAGGTGGGTCGCGGTGTGATGGCGGCGCGTGGCGTCGCGCAGATCGGTGTCAACGATGGCGAACAGCTTTTCACCGAGGGTCATGGGCTGGCGCGCAATGATCTTGTGGGCGCGAACGCCCTGCACGGGCGAGTGTACGGATTCGACTTCGGCGATGAGGACGGTGCGGTCGGCGGAGTAGAGCCAGCCTTTGTCGCCTACCTGACCGCCGCTTTCGGCGTAGAAAGGCGTGTGGTCCAGAACGAGTTCGGCGTGTTCGCCAGCCATGAGTTCGCGCTTAGACACGCCGTTCTGAACAATGAGCAAAACGGTTGCGTCTTGCAACTGCGTCTGACGATAGCCAACAAATTCGGATTGGATGTTCCAATTTGGAGAGTAGATATCTCCTAGTCTTTCTGAGTGACCGACTACCTCAGGCTCATTAAACTTCTCAATAAACTTGGTATAGACCGGGGACGCCGATTTCTGCGAGCCGCCCTTCCAACTGGCGCGGGCGATGGTGCGCTGCTCGTCCATGGCGGAGTTGAAGCCGGACTGGTCGAAGGTGATGCCCTGATCGTGGGCGGCATCCACCATGAAATCAAGCGGTAGGCCGAAGGTGTCGTAGAGTTTGAAGGCCTCTTTGCCGGGTAGCGTGTTGTTCTCGGCGTGGTCGAGAAGGTCTTGCAACTTCGAGAGGCCAATGGCGACGGTGCTGGCAAAGCGGGTTTCTTCGGCTTCGATGACCTTGGCGACGCGCGGGGCGGACTCGATGAGTTCGGGATAGGCTCCGGACATTTCCTTTACGACGGCCTCGACCATTTTGTAGAGGAAGGGCTGAGTCTGGCCTAGCAGGCGTCCGTGACGGATGGCGCGACGGATGATTTTGCGGAGAACGTAGCCGCGGCCTTCGTTGGCGGGAAGAATGCCGTCGCTGATGAGGAACGTGGCGGCGCGGCTGTGGTCGGCAATGACGCGCAGGGAGGCAGCGCTGGTGGACTGGACTTCCCCGCCCTGCTTTTTGTCTGATGCGGTTAGTTCGGCGGCGCGATTAATGAGGGGGATGAAGAGGTCGGTATCGTAGTTGCTGACGACGCCCTGCATTACGGCGGTAACGCGTTCGAGGCCGGCTCCGGTGTCGATGGAGGGTTTGGGAAGCGGATTGAGGACGCCTTCGGAGCTGCGGTCGAACTGCATGAAGACGAGATTCCAGATTTCGACGTAGCGGCCACATTCGCAGGGGAATTTGCATTCTCCGGCGGCGCACTCGGGCAGCTTTTTGTCACTGGAGGCGATGCCCATGTCGTAGTGAATTTCAGAGCAGGGGCCGCAGGGGCCGGTGTCGCCCATCTGCCAGAAGTTTTCCTTCATGCCGAGTTCGAAGATGCGCTCGGGCTTGACGCCGACCTTAAGCCAGTAATCGTAGGCTTCGCTGTCGCGGGGGACACCGTTTTCGCCCTGGAAGATGGTGACATAGAGCTTGTCGGGCGACATGGCGAACCACTTAGGCGAGGTGATGAGCTCCCAGGCGTAGGCGATGGCGTCCTGCTTGAAATAGTCGCCAAAGCTGAAGTTGCCGAGCATCTCGAAGAACGTGTGATGGCGATTGGTGAAGCCTACGTTTTCGAGATCGTTGTGCTTGCCCCCGGCGCGGACACACTTCTGTGAAGTGGTGGCGCGGGTGTAATCGCGCTTCTCGGCGCCGAGGAAGACATCCTTGAACTGGTTCATTCCCGCGTTGGTGAACAGCAGGGTGGGATCGTTGGCGGGGACAAGCGAGGAGCTATGCACCTGTCGGTGCCCCTTCTGGACGAAGAAGTCCAGGAACATGCGTCGAACATCGTTTCCGGTAGGCATCTGAGTCACTTTCGATGAATCCCCCGGCGGCCAAAAAGCCGCGACGGATGCGCGGCAGACGCTCGTAGGGAGACGAAAAGACGATTCTAACATCCCAAAATCCCACAAGGGAGCGGCCTCCAGAATTGGGACTGTTGTGCCATTAGTAACCATGCGCAGCAAAAGACCGTTTCTGAACGGCGAAATAGCTGCGACAATTCAAATTCATACCGCCATAATGTGACAAGGTACAGCGAGGTAAATATGGATTTTGCGGGCAAAGTCAACGGTCAGGCCGTGCTCCCGAAGAGGCGGGAGACCCGACTTCCTGCGGCGTTAAACATTCGAATACTAGGGATTGACGCGAATGGTAAGCCGTTTCACCAGGCAGGCGTGACGTTGGATATCAGTCTCGGCGGTGCGCGGATTACGGGGATTACGGCAGAGCTGAATCCGGGCGATATTGTTGGACTGCAAAGCGGCGGAGACAAGTGCCGTTTTAGAGTGTCATGGACGACAGCCAACCCGGACGGCACCCACCAGGCGGGACTCTGTTGCGTGGAAAAAGGCAAAAGCCTGTGGCATGACTATTTGCAGAAGGAGACGGACGGCGACCGCCGCTGCAACGAACGCTATCCCTGCACCGGTTCGGTATCGTTGCGCGCGGCGGCGTTTGCAACACCGATCTGGGGAACTCTTCGCGATGTGGGCGCGGGCGGTTGCTATGTGCAATCTGTCAACGTCGCCCCGGTGGGAGAGATCATCAGCGGACAATTCGTGATCAATGGAGTACAGATCAATGCCGTGGCGGAGGTTCGCTCGTCGCGCGTGACGGTGGGAATGGGCTTACTGTGGTGCGACCTGGGGTGGGATGGACAAGCGAAACTGAATAACGTTCTACGGACCCTTGCCATTAGCCACCTGGATGCGAATTCCAGCAAGCAGAAGGCGATGGGACAGATGAACAAGATTCATCAGCTTGCGACGGCACTGCGGGAACGGCTGGAAAGCAATCACAGTTTTGTGGATGAGCAGTTGATCGAGATGCTGGGAAATGCAGAGGAGAACCTGACAGCAGCGCTGAAAAGCGTGCAGGGATAAGTGAGCTGCGGTTAGGCTGAAAGATATGCGCAATCTATTTTTGGCCTTACTGTTCCTGAGTCTTAGTGTCTTTTGTCCCAGCAGGGGCGTTGCCCAGAGCGGCACGTCGGCGGTGCCTCCTACGGAAATTTCTGCTGATATGGGGACGTGTTCGGCGTTGATCACGGTGACGGGAACAGACTCAAAACCGGTGTATAACGCGAAGGTCAGCACGCGCATTCACTATGGCATGATGGGCGTGAAGAAGCTGGATCTGGAAACCTTTACGAGCGCTAATGGGCAAGTGAGGATCGTAAAGCTACCGGAGGTTCCGAAGAAGCCGGTTTATATCTACATCACCAAAGACGATAAGTGGGCGACGGTGGAATTTCAGCCAGATATACGCTGTCGCGCAAACTTCGATGTGGTTTTGAAGTAGAGTTCGGAAGATTTGTCCAGGAGCTAAGACAAAAACAAGAGCCGTTAAGAGGAAGAATCCTGTTTCCCCCGTTATCGGCCTGAAAGTACGGGCGCGGAGTGAAATCAAAGTCAAAAACCCCACGTCAGCCCGCGCCAAGCGGTTTATTTTTTCCTGGGCTTGGGGCTGGGGAGTTCGGCGCAACGCCACATGTACCAGCTGGCGACGGAGCACCAGGGATGCCATTTGCGGGCGCGGCGGCGCATGGCGTCTTTCTTTGGAAGTTCGCGCATTCTGTAGAGCCGCTGCATTCCTTTACGCACGCCGTAGTCATCGACAGGGAGAACGTTGGGGCGTCCGAGCCGGAAGATAAGCATCATCTCGACGGTCCAGCGGCCGATGCCACGGACTTGGGAAATGCGCTCGATGATCTCTTCGTCTTCCATGCGGGCGAGGGCACGCTTGGTGGGAACGGTGCCGTCGAGGCACTTGGCGGCGAGATCGCGGAGGGCGGCGAGTTTATTTTGCGACAGGCCGGCGGAGCGGAGCGCGGTTTCCTCCATGGCGAGCAGGTTTTTGGGAGTCATGCGGCCCTTGGGAAAGAGGGCTTCTACGCGCCCCAGGATGGCCGAGGCGGCGGCTCCGGCTAGCTGCTGGTAAACGATGGAGTTGGCCAGCGAATAGAAAATGCTGAAATGGTGCGGAATCTCGATGGTGCAGGGACCGACCTGGGCGATGAGCGCGGCGAGCTTGGGATCGTTTGCGCAGAGATGTTCTATGGCCTGAGTCCACTCAGGCTGCGGCGGATTTGAATTCACGATTCGTCCTCGGGGAGGGGAGATGATTCGGCCATTTCGCGTTCCTGTTCAAGGGCGGAGAGAGTGTTGTCCTCGACCTTCCAGTTGCGCAGTAACTTGACGATGACCGGAGAGGAAAATCCGGCGCGTGCCATCATGCGAAAGATGCGCGCGGCTGACTTCTGATCGGCAGGTGGCTTGAGACGCTTGCGTTCGACGAACTGCTGTGCCAATGTCTGCTCGTCGATCTCACCGTAGGTTTCGCCGACGGTTTTTTCGATGACGTCGGGGTGAACGCCTTTGGCGCGCAGATCCTGGACGACGCGCATTTTGCCGAACTTGTCGGAGTCGCGGCGGTTGGTGGAATAGGAGGCCGCGTAGTTGGTGTCATTGAGATAGCGCTGCTGTTTGAGGCGCGTGGTGACGGCTTCGACCATTGCTTCGCAGTCGGGCTGGTTGCCGGCGCGGGTGCGCATGAGGCGCTTCAGCTCGGCGACGGTACGCATGCGGCGTCCGAGAGCACCGACGGCATACTCGTACAGAGTGTGTTCTGTGTATTCCTTCTTTGCGCCGCTTTTCTTCCATACCATCGTACAAACAGTCTCTGACCGATGAAGGATTTAATCAAGCGGCTCGGCGGGGGCGGCGAGAGAGATTCATATGGGAGCGAGGAAAAGAGGAATCGATGGCTGGCTGAAAAGCCTGAAGCCACACGGAAGACTTGGGCATGGCAGGGGTCCTTCGCTTGCGCTCAGGATGCCCCTTCAAAAGCAAGGGCAAAAGTCACGACCTCTCAGGATGCCCCCTTCAACAAGAGCAACAACAAGGGCACGAGCCAAAGTTACATGACAGACATTACTACGGAACCGCTTTAGAAACGGCCCAACTGTTGCGAGAGTTGATCGCGAGTGGATTCGGCAGTGCCGGAAATGCCCTGAACCCGCAGCTTGAAATCGTCGGGGTTGCTGGCACTTTCAATCGCGGTCTCGTAGGAGATGAGGCCTTTCTGTAGAAGTTCGTAGAGCGACTGGTCAAAGGTCTGCATGCCGTACTGCGAAGTTCCCTGCTGCAGCGCTTCCTTAATGTTGCGGGTCTTCTCAGGAACAGTGATGCACTCTCGAATGTAAGCAGTGGAGATGAGGACCTCGCAGGCAGGTACACGGCCCGGACCATCACAGCGTTTGACGAGACGCTGGCTGATGATGGCGCGCAGAGTAGCGGCCAACTGCAGGCGGATCTGCTTCTGCTCAGGAGGAGGAAAGACACTGATGATGCGATTGATGGTCTCGACGGCGTCGAGGGTGTGCAACGTGCTGAAGACCATGTGTCCGGTTTCGGCGGCGTGGAGAGCGGTGGAGATGGTTTCCAGGTCGCGCATTTCTCCGACGAGAATTACGTCGGGATCCTGACGAAGGCTGGCCCTGAGGGCGCTGCCGAAAGACGGGGTATCGACCTCTACTTCGCGCTGGTTTACAAAACCCTTTTTATCGCGATGGAGGAACTCGATGGGGTCCTCGATGGTGATGATGTGCTCGGGACGGGATGAATTGATGCGGTCCACCATGGCGGCGAGCGTCGTCGATTTGCCAGAACCGGTTACGCCGGTTACAAGCACGAGACCGCGGGCTTCTTCGCAGATGCGCTCAGTGACGGCGGGCAGGAAAAGCTCTTCAAGGGCGCGAATCTTGGTGGGGATAACGCGAAGCACGATGCCGACGTTTCCGCGCTGCTGAAAGACGTTTACACGGAAACGGCCGAGACCGGCGGCTCCGTAGGCAAGATCGATTTCCGCGCACTCCTTGAACTTCTGTTTCTGGCGGTTGGACATCATGCTGAAGGCCATGTTCAGCATGTCCTCGCCGGTGATGCGGGGCTGATCGGTCAGGGGCACCAATTCTCCATCGACACGCACGTGAGGGTAGTTGCCAACCTTGAGGTGAAGGTCACTGGCTTTTCGCTCCACGGCGATGCGCAACAGATCATCGATGTTCATTGACTTATCTCTTCCAAAACGAAAGTACCAACGAAACTTACCACGTTGGTGGAGCAGGCGCAACGAACTATAGTCTCTGGACCGGTGGAGCAGGCACCTCTGCTGAAACTACGGGCTGAGTGCGGTGAGAACCCTGGGGCTGAGGCAGTCGATGGTGGTAAAGCATCTAAATACCCAATGGCAATCGATACGGAAAATGTGGCGAAGGGTAAACGAGTGGTAGCGGACGGCGAACTACGCCTGCCGCCAGGTCCAGGAGTGAACCTGTTGCGCTCTGTACTGAAACAGAAGCGGTGGGTGGACCCGGTTGAACACTTCAAGAACCTGGCAGCGAAGTTCGGAGATATTGCGCATTACAAACTCGGGCGAAGGCACATCCTGTTTCTGAATCATCCGGACTACATTCGCGAAGTATTCATTGTTCAGCACGCAAATTTTGTGAAAGAGCGAACGCAACAAAGAGCCAAGCTACTGCTGGGCAACGGCATGATTACGGCAGATGGCGCAATGCACAAACAACAGCGTCAGGCTTCCGCTCCGGCGTTCCATCGGCAGAAGATTGTGGAGCACGCGGATGAAATCGTGCGGCGTGCGGCGGAGTTGCGCGATTCGTGGGGGGCGGGCGAAGCTCACGATGTGCATCGCGAGATGATGACCTTGGGGCTGGGGATCATTGGAGCAACAGTCTTCCGCACCGATCTGGGCGAGGAAGTACACGGGCTGAATCGTGCGATGGCCGACATCATGGACGTTTACAACGCAGTGGTGATGCTGCCGGGAATTCGACTGCTGTTGCACATACCGTTTACTCCACTGCGAAAGTTTGTGCATGCACGAGCGAAGCTGCACGCGGCTATTGACCGGCTGATTGTGGAACATCGGCGACGGGGCAAAGACGCAGGCGGGGCAGATTTGCTGACCATGCTGCTGGACGCACAGAAGACGAACGGCTGGAGCGACGAGCATGTGCGGGACCAGGTGATGACCGTAATTCTTGCCGGATATGAAACGACGGCAATTGCGCTGACGTGGACTTGGTATCTGCTCTCCGAAAATCCAGAGGCCGAAGCAAAGATGCACGAGGAGATGGATCGCGTGTTGGATGGACGGCTGCCCACCTATGAAGACTTGCCGCTGTTGCAATACACGGAGATGGTGCTGGCGGAAGCGATGCGGCTGTATCCTCCGGCATGGGCGATGGGAAGGCTCTCGCTGAATGAATTTCAATTGGGCGAGTATCGGCTGCCGGCGGGGACAACGGTGCTGGCAAGCCAGTTCATCATGCATCGCGATGCAAGGTTCTTTCCTGATCCACTGCGATTCGATCCGGAACGGCACACGGCGGCGGCAAAAGCGGCGCGCGCGAAGGGCACGTATTTTCCGTTTGGCATGGGGCCGCGACAGTGCATTGGAGAGGCATTTGCCTGGATGGAGGGCGTGTTGGTTTTAACCACATTGGCGCAAAGGTGGAAGTTGAGGTATGACGAACGGCATGAGGTGGTGGCGGAGCCGCTGTTTACGCTGAGGCCTAAGGGTGGAATGCCGATGAGGGTGGAAGAGCGGTAGAGCAAGAGCTCTGGATGCGGGCCGATTCGGGTTCCCCACATTTGCCAAAAAGAAGGCAAATATGGGCCACCTGGGGGCTGATGGGTTCGAGAGCAAAAGCAAAGACGGGAGACAGGAGCAAAAGCAAAGTCAAAAACCCCAGGTTAGCGCCGCAAAAAACGCGGCGCGGAACCTGGGGCACCGAAAGAGTTCAGCAGAACCATTTCACTTCAGCTTAGGCGCCGACCTTTTGGCGGACGGGAACGGGAGTGAGCCAGTTGTAGCGGTCGGGCTTGCTGCCGTCGAAGATGCTGAACAGTTCGTGGCGGATTGCCTTGGTGACGGGGCCGACCTGGCCATCGCCAACCGTGATCTTATCGACCGAGCGGATAGGGGTGACTTCGGCGGCGGTGCCGGTGAAGAAGACTTCGTCGGCAAGATAGAGAAGCTCGCGAGGAACAATCTGCTCGACGACCGGGATGCTGAGATCTTCGGCTACGCGCAGGACAGAGTCGCGGGTGATTCCAGAAAGAACCGAGTTGCCGAGCGGCGGAGTGATGAGTTTGCCGTTGCGGACAAGGAAAATGTTTTCGCCGGAACCTTCGCTGACGTATCCGTTGACATCGAGGGCGATGCCTTCGACGTAGCCGTTGAGGACCGCTTCCATCTTGATGAGCTGGGAGTTCATGTAGTTGGCGCCAGCCTTGGCCATGGAGGGCAGGGTGTTGGGCGCAAGGCGGGTCCAGGTGGAGACGCAAACATCGACGCCTACGTCTTCGGTACCTCCGAGGTACTTGCCCCAGGGATAGTTGGCGACGTAGCACTCGGTGGGCACGCCAATGGGATTGACTCCGATTTCGCCGTAGCCGCGAACGATCAGCGGACGGATGTAGCAGGGCCACACGCCGTTGGCGGCGATGGTATCGACCATGGCGTCAACGAGTTCCTGGCAGGAATAGGTGACGGGGATGCGGTAGATCTTCGCGGAATCCAGCAGGCGCTGCATGTGTTCCTGCGCGCGGAAGATGGCGGGGCCGGTTGGCAGTTCGTAGCAGCGAACGCCCTCGAATACGGAAGACCCGTAGTTCACAACGTGCGCCATGACGTGAATTTTGGCGTCATCCCAGTTGATCAGTTTACCGTTGTGCCAGATTTTCTCAGTGGGCTTCATGGGCATTTTGTGCGCTCCTCGGAATACAGACAATTCATTATAAAACAGCGCGGGAAGGAGAGCGCCAGATTCAAGAATTGCGCGGGAGTTGCGGACAAATTGTTCTATAGGGGCTATAGGAAAGTGTGATAAGGGCGGGGTGAAAAGCTTGCTAGCTAGAAATCATGCGGGGTTTTGCGATTTTGAGTGCGTTTCAATTTGCCGGGGCGGCGGTGCATGCGCTCGGCGTTCCGATGCCGGGAGCAGTGGTGGGGCTGGTGATGTTTACGGCTTCCCTGTTCCTGGGATGGGTCCAGGTGGAGTGGGTGGAGTCAACTTCGAGTTTCCTACTGAAGCACATGCTGCTGTTCTTTGTGCCGATGACGGTGTTGACGATGCGACTGGCTCCGATGATCAAGGCCAACTGGGCGGCGCTGGCGGTCAGCATACTGGTGAGCACGATTGCAGTGATGGTGACGACGGGGCTGGTAGCTGATTTTCTGCTGCACAGAAAAGGCGCGGAGGCGGAATGAACAACTTCACCGCGTCTCCTGTATTTGGGGCAAGCCTGACAATTATGTTTTATGCGGCGGGGCTGCTGGTGCATAAGAAGTTGCACTGGGCGCACCCGCTGGTCACGACCTGCGTTGGACTGATGCTGACGGTCAAGCTGATGCATATTCCGCTGGAAAACTACGCAATCGGCGGGGACACGATTACATATCTGCTGGGTCCGGCGGTGATTGCCCTGGGCGTTCCGGTGTACAAGAACGGCAAGAAACTGAGCAAGTCTGCGGTGCCGCTGTCGGTGGCGATTGGCGTTGGCTCGGCGGTGGGAATGATTACGGCAGGAGTTTGCGCAGCGCTGATGGGCGCTCCGAAGGAATTCGTCGCGAGTGCGGTGCCGAAGTCGGTGACTACTCCGATTGCGATGGAGATTGCGCGCCAGTTGCATGGGCTGCCGGAGATTGCGGCAGCGATGGCGCTGGTGGCGGGAGTGATTGGAAACCTTGCAGGACCGGAAATTCTACGATTTTGCGGAGTGAAGCACGATCTTGCGATGGGCGTAGCGATGGGAACTTCGTCGCATGGATTTGGCACGGCGCGGTTGCTGAAAGAACATGATTTACAGGCTTCGACGGCATCGCTGGCAATGGCGGTGGCGGGAATGACCGTGTCGGCGCTGGCGATGTTCGTGCCGTGGTTCTTGAGGATGATGGCGGGACACAGTTGGCATGGAATTTGAAAGACGTCCACGTTATTCGATAATGAGCAAAGGCAAGAGCCGTGGGGTGGTGGGTTTGGGTTTCCCAGGTTATCGCCCCAAAAAGCCGGGGCGCGAATCTGGGGCACCAGCGGTTTTCTCTTAAGAGGTGTGAGAACAAATGCGCGTTGAAAACGGCCCCGTGGAGGGGCCGTCGTTTGGCTCGCACTTCAAACCTACATAGTTTCGGTTTCGAGGAGTTCGGGAGCTTCCTGTTTTTCACCGGCTTCGATGGCGCTGGCTAGTTCGCGAACGAACAACTCGGCGTCGGTGACCAGACCTAGCGCTTGGAAGGTTCCGCGATCGGCGAGCTTGGTGACTACGGCAGGATTGATATCGACGGCTACTACTTTGACCGAGGCTTGCAGCATGTTTCCGGTGGCGATGGAGTGCAGCATGGTGGAGATCATGAGCGCCATCTCTACGCCTTCGATGGCTTTGCGCATGGCGACCTGAGCCTTGGCGGTGTCGGTGATGACGTCGGGCATGGGACCGTCGTCGCGGACGGATCCGGCGAGGACGAGTTCGACGTTGTTTTTGATGCACTCGTACATGATGCCCTCTTTGAGGACTCCGCTCTCGACGGCGTTGCGCAGCGATCCGACGGTGCGGACAGCGTTGATGGCGGCCATGTGGTTGCGATGTCCGCCAGGGACGGGACGGCCGTTGTGGAGACAGACTCCGAGCGAGGTGCCGAAGAGGATGCTCTCGACGTCGTGCGTGGCGATGGCGTTGCCTCCGAAGAGGACCTGCACGTAGCCGTCGCGAATCATCTTGGCGAGGTACGGCCCGGCGCCGCTGTGGACGATGGCGGGTCCGGCGACGATGAGGATTTTGCCGCCGTGGGCCCGGGTTTCGCGCATCTGTTTGGCAATCTCTTCGATGACGAGGCGCTTGGGATGCTCGGAGGAAACGTTGCTGCCCATGAAGCTGAAGACTTCGCGCTCACGCGATCGCTGCGGAGGCAGGATGCGGATGCCTTCGTGTCCGACAACGACGAGTTCGCCTTGGCAGACGGCGGACGAGGGTATCATGCGCGCTTCGGAATAGGCGGGGCTGACGACGATGGCGAGATCCATCTCGGTATTCTGCACGTTAACCCAGCGGCCATTGAGGCGCACTTGCGTGGGCAGGTGAGTGGTGGAGTAGAACTCAGGCGGCAGAACGCCATTGGCAGGAGCGGGCAGATAGGAAACGTCATCACGCGAGGCGAGCACGGCGCCGTAGGTCTGAAGCGCGAGGAGGATGGCTTCCAGTTTCTTTTCCGTGGTGGCTTGTATCTTGAGACGAGCAAAAGAGACTTCGTCCTTGGCGCGGCCGACCTGAATCTCCTGAACATCGAACGTGCCACCCATATCCATGATGGTGTCAAAGGCGCGGGGGAGCGTCCATGAATCGATGATGTGGCCTTCGAGAGTGACTTCTTCGCTGAATGAGTTCACTGAGTCCCTTTTCATGATGCACAGGTGCCGGATTTGGAACGGGAAATCAGAAATCTGTGCGGTTAAACCGGAGTAAAAAAAAGCCCGCGGCTATTTGCCTGCGGGCCTGGAGATGAGTGCTTAAAACTTACGAGTATTGTAGCTCTCTCCACGCACACGGGCCTTCGACCGACGGTCGCGGCTGCTGCGGTTGCGGGTTTGTGCTCTGGAAATTCATTTCCCTAGATTTTGATGGAAGCGAGCTGAAATGTCAACCCTGGCCTTGCGTGGGTGGCCATCTGGGACGGTGCCGAGGATGGCTGTTGATGCTTGAAAGGCAGTTCCGGCATCCAACATTGCGAGCCCTAGCTGGAATCGCATTTCACTGCACGCAGGCTGGGCCTTGCCTGGAGGAACCATGTCAAAGAACTTTTCGCTGTCACTGTTATGCGCCGCAGCGGTGCTGGTGCCCGTGTTGCTGTTTGCGGCGCATCCCAAACCCGGCTCGGAAGCACCGCCTTTCACGTTGATGTCGCAGGAAGGAAAACCGGTGAGCCTGCAGAGTCTTCGCGGAAAGTGGGTGGTGCTCTACTTCTATCCAAAGGACTTTACGAGCGGCTGCACGTTGGAAGCTCACAATTTCCAACGCGATCTGGCGCAATATGAAAAGCACAACGCTGTCATTGTGGGCGTGAGCCTGGATGATCCGAACTCGCACAAGCAGTTTTGCGTGAAGGAAGGACTGAGCTTCAAATTGCTGGCGGATACCGATCACAACGTCTCAAAGGAGTATGGAACTTTGACAGAGATGGGCTTTACTTATGCGGCGCGCAATACTTTCCTCATATCGCCGGACGGAAAAGTGGCGCGCGTGTTTGAAGACGTGAAGCCAGCGGAGCACAGCGCACAGGTACTGGCGGCGCTGAATGAATTGGAAAAGAAATAAGGATCTCGGAAGACTACGGCATACCGCCGCTGCGCATCCACGCGGTACTAGGTGCAGGCGGTGCTGCTGCGCTGCACGACGGCTACGGGCTCGGCGGGCAGGAGGATGGAGAACACGGTTCCAGAATTTGAGCCGCCAAAGCGGGAGCGCACGTGAATGGCGCCATCGTGTTTGTCTATGATTTGCTTGCTGACCCAGAGGCCCAGGCCGGTGCCGACCGTGCCCTTGGTGGTGTAGAACGGTTCGAAGAGGTGTGCTCGTGAGTGGGCGGAGATACCTTGGCCGTTATCGGCTATGGTGATGCGGACACGATGACGGCCATCCTTGAACGATCCGCCGGTGGATACTCGCAGCTTGATGGTGCCGCCGTCGGCCATGGCGTCAAGGCTGTTCACGAGCAGGTTGGAGAAGACCTGACGGAGTTCGCCGGCAATGGCGATGATCTCAATTTCGTCAGTCCATTGCTTCTCGATGGTGGCGCGTTTCTTGCTGATTTTGCTCTTGAGCAAATCAATTGCAGACTCCAACACACTGGTGACCGCAATCCGCGACGGGGCATTGGACTCGCGATAGAAGCCTAGCGACTGCCGGGTGATGTAGGCAATCCGCTTCAATTCGGCATCGGCCATCTCGAGGTACTCGCGCGCGACGTTCGGCAAGTCCGGAACGGTCATGGCGATGAACAATGCGTTGGTCGTGGCTTCGAGCGGGTTATTGATTTCGTGGGCGATGCTGGCGGCCATGCGTCCCACGGAGGCCAGTTTCTCGCTGCGCAAGAGTGCCTTCTCGGCCAACTTACGCTCGGTGATGTCCATGATGGTTCCGAAGGCGCGCGTCGGTTGGCCGGCGGCGTCCTGCAGAAAGCGACCCCGAACCCACACCCAGCGCACCTCGCCGTCAAGCCGAAGAATTTGCGTTTCGAAGTCACATGGTCCATCAGGTTTTGCGGCCTTAATCAAAGCTTCCACCTCGGCGCGGCTCTGTGGCAGCAAATGGTCGAAAAACTTCTGGGAGTTCCAATCGCGTTCCGATGGCGGGTAGCCGAAAATCTCAGCATGGCGGGAGGAGCACATGCCAGTTTGGGATTTCATGTCCACCTCCCATTCGCCCAGGCTTGCCACTTCCACGGCGAGATCGAGGCGAGCGTTCGCCTTGCGTAACTCCAATTCGACCTGCTTCTGCTCACTGATGTCCGTGCTAGTCCCGAACCAGCGCACGACCTTGCCAGTCTCGTCGCGAAATGGCCTGACTCGTGTGAGAAAAGGACGAAAAACGCCATCGGCACCGCGCATGGGGAACACCATGTCCAAGGGATCTCCGGTCGAGATGGAAAGCCGCCAGCGTTCCAGAACCTGGGGCAGAGTCTCCGGATCGTGGACGGCTTGCCAGCCCCAGCCGCGCATAAGTTCGGGGATGGTGCCGGTGTATTCGTACCAGCGCTCGTTGTACCAAAAAACGGAGCCGTCGGCACCGGCCATCCAGCACAACTGCGGGATGGAGTCGGCAAAGATACGGAACTGGGCCTCGCTTTGGCGCAGGGCTTGCTCCGATTGCTTGCGCTCGGTGATGTCGCGGAGAATCACCGTGTAGAGCTTTCCCCCTTCGGTACGCACCAGGGAAAGGGTAGCTTCAATCGGAAATTCCTGCCCATTGGCGCGAACCGCTGTCAATATGCCGGGCGATTGCATGGAACGAGCCGTTACACCCTCCTGTCCAAAGCGGCGCATGTGTTCGCGATGAAGATCGCGCAAACTGGCGGGGATAAAGCGGTCAATCGTAGAACCGATTGCCTCCGACGCCGGACACTGGAAGACAGCTTCGGCGGCGCGGTTGAAGACGACGATGTGCAGTTGCTCATCTACGGAAATTATGGCATCCATCGCGGAGGCAATGATGCCCTGCAATTTGGCTTCGCTGGCAAGCAGACCTTTTTCGGTCCTGCGCTGATTGGCGATATCGGTATTGGCGCCAAACCAGCGGACTACTTTCCCTTCTCGATCTTTTATTGGCGTGGCGCGGCTGAGGAAAGTACAAAAACTTCCGTTGGCGCTACGAAGAGGGTGAACCATTTCGAAAGGCTCGCCGGTGGCGATTGAAGTCTTCCACGATTCAAGAACCTTCGGCAACATCTCCGGATCGTGGGCTGCTTGCCATCCCCATCCCTGCGCCTGCTCGGGCGAGATTCCGGTGAAGTCATGCCAGCGCTGATTGAACCAGAAGACATAGCCGTCAGGATTTGCCATCCAGGTTAACTGCTGGAGCGCGTCGGCCACGGTTTCAAACTCCTCCTGGCTCTGGCGCAGCTTTTCCTGCATCTCTCGGAGATCTTGCTGCTCGCGGCAATCGGCCAGGCTCTGATAGTTCTGGCGATAACGCCTGAAAATGATGCTGGGGAGCACGCCCATGGAGAAAAAGAAGATCAGGGCCAGAATGTCGGAGGTGCGGGCAATTGAGAAATGCCCAATCGGACCGAATATCCAGTAATCAGCCAACAGCGAAGCGAATATGGTGGCCAGCAGTCCTGCCCAGAGTCCACCGATGAGCGCTACGAACATTACGGCTGGATAGAACGGGAGGAATTGCGGAAGTTCAACACCGAAATACCGGACAAGGGCAGCCCTCAGCAGAAATGCCGATCCAACCACGGCCACCACGGCCCCTAAATGAAGGTAAGAACGTTTCAACGCGCGCTCCAGTATCCCCCAGGTGGCGGTTTAAAGAGTGAGCTTATCATCAGTGCTGTCCGAAAGGAGCCAGGGCGAGAACAGAATCAACCACTTTGAGGAAGCGGAGCGGGCGAAAAGGCAGATTGCGCGACTACAATGTTCCATTTCATCACTTTAAAACAGCGAAACATGCTTGCCGGTACATCTCCGGACGTGAGAGTTGACTCTGTGAAAGGAGTAAGAACAAGGGAGTTACCTGATGGTTTTCGCTTTCCGGTCTGTTGCGTTCGGGTCTAGGGCACGTTTGTTCGTCATGCTGCTGACGTTTGCGACGATTTCGACCGCGACTCAACAGTCCGACACTCACCCGCAGAACCAGACACCTCAGCCCGCCCAAAACAAAGTCGAGCAGCCCTTGGGAAAGGCGGCGGAACCCACTGTGGAGCATCCCGCGGAACAGGCGGTGGAAGTCCCAACGGAACATCCCAAGGAAAGCATTGCGGCACGCCCAGCGGAACCGAATGATTCCCCACAAAAGGCGTGGAGAATTCTGAAAGAGGGTCTGGGTGATCACAATAGCGAAAAGCGAGCGATGGCTACCCGAGTACTTGCGTTATTACCCAACAACCCCGTGGCGCTCAATCTCGCTGAAACAGCTTTGGGCGACGAGAAAGCAGAAGTCCGCGCTTCCGCCGCTTTTGCGCTGGGGGAAATGCATTCGAAGCGCTCAATTCGTAAACTGCGGCTGGCGATGGACGACGAGGAAATTTTGGTCGTTATGGCCTCGGCAAATTCGCTGAGGACTTTGCAGGATCCTACGGCGTACCGGGTTTATTACGCAGTGCTGACGGGAGAACGCAAAAGCGGGAAGAGGTTGCTGGAAGGTCAGGAGAAGATGCTGAAAGATCCAAAGAAGCTGGCGCTTTTGGGCGTTCAGCAAGGTATCGGCTTTATACCTTTTGGCGGAATCGGATTTAATGCCGTAATGGAAATGAGGAAGGATGACACCTCTCCCGTACGCGCGGCAGCGGCTAAAGCTCTGGCTAAAGATCCGGACCCGCGTAGCGCTAAAGCCCTGAAGGAAGCCGCGCTGGACAAGAGTTGGATAGTTCGGGTGGCGGCCCTGGATGCTATAGCGCATCGTGGCGATCCGGCCTTGATGGCGACAGCCTACGGTTCCCTGGACGATGATAAGGACGCAGTGCGCTTTGCGGGAGCGGCAGCGGCACTGCGGCTCGGGATGATTTCCCAGGCACGACGGAAACAATCTTCGCGACGCCGCTGAAGACGGGATTACTTATATCCGTGTCTTGCGGCCGGCTGCCTCAATGGTCTGCGTGGGGTCGGCGCCTTCCCATGAAACGTCTGACGTTGGTCGATAGGTCGGAGGAACAGCCTTGTTCATCAATCGCAGATAGACCGTGAGTTGAGTGCGGTGATGGCAAGTGTGAAGAACTCGCCGCCAGAATATCCAGATGCGCTGACGGACAACATCGAAAAACGGCACTTCTTCGAGCCACCAGGCTTCGTTCTTGACGGCAAGATGCCCGAGACGCAACTGAGCCAGTTGCTGCATTCGCGTCCAGTACTCCTGCGGAATATCACTGGCGGGCAAGAGTAGCGAGGGGGGAGGTTCGGGCAATCCCATGAATTCAGCAAAGAAACGGCGCTCGGAGAGTAGCTGGTGTTTCATGATGTCAATCACAGGCCGGGATGGCGGATCGGGACGAAATGACATGTCGGGCAGGTCGAAGCAGCGCCATATGGAGATCACTTTGTTGGACTCGCTGGCGTAGGTATCCAGCAGATGCTGAAATACCGGCATGGCTGCGCGGGGAACCGCCGAATCAGGCAGCGCAATGTATTCGTAGTTCATGGGCATGGGTGGCGCTCTCCGAAAAGTACTGTATCTGCTATGCGGGTTTCTGGCGAAGAGATGTTTCCAAACAGCACCGGCACTGAATGTCGGGATCGCTCTCCAGTTCGGCGGTGAAGAGTATTCGCCTGATAGAATGCTGCAAATGAAAATGGAACGCATTAGTTTGGCGGGCGTCTTAAAACAGGCGGCACTGCTTTCGAATCTCTCTGATCCCGAACTGGAGCTTCTTTCAGCACGCACGGTGCGAAAAATGTTCAGTAAAGGAGAGCTGCTGTTTTCGGAGGGTGAGCCCTGCAAGGGAATTCAGATCATTGCGATTGGCAAGGTCCGTATCTTCAAGGCTTCGGCAACGGGGAGGGAGCAGGTGTTATCTGTCGATGGCCCGGGAGAATCAATTGCCGAACTGCCCGTATTTGACGGTGGTCCCTACCCGGCGTCAGCCATAGCGCTGGAAAACACGGAGATCGCCTTTATTTCGCGCGGGGATTTTCAGGCATTCTGTGTGGAGCATCCCGAGGTTGCGCTGAAGGTGCTTGCCTTGGTGGGTGCCAGACTGCGACGATTGGTTGGCATTATCGAAGAGCTTTCGTTTACGACAATCCGTCAGCGGCTGGTGTCAACTTTGATAAGGCTGGCGCAGAGCGAAGGCAAAAAGACGGAGCGTGGTATTGAGTTTCTGCTGCCCGCAAGCCATCAGGAATTGGCCAATCAGCTTGGCACGGTGCGCGAATTAGTATCGCGCAACTTGACACGATTGCAGGCCGAAGGATTGTTGGAGGTGGATGCGCGACAGGTCATCATAAAGGACCTGAAAGGACTGTCCGAAGTACTGAATGCTTCCTTCGCCTAAGATAGTGCGGCGAGAGAGGAGTGGGTCGCATCCATATTGCTCAAGCGCAGGGCCAGGCACTTGGCAGCGCCGCCAGCCTTCAGAAACTCCGTCAATCGCAGTTGCGCGACATGGTACCCGCGGGATTCCAACTGGCGGGATAAGTCGCTGCTGATTTGATTCAGTAGAATCCACTGGCTTACGTTGATCGCGTTACAGGCAAAACACAGCGCGTCGGATTCGCTGACCGGAATGCGGCGCTCATACGGATAGCGAGACTCGATTTTCGCGTTGGACTCGGCGTCGAAAGCAGGAGTGTCAAGGCCGGAGTAAAAGCAGGCCAGTGTGGCGGAGTAAAAGTGGGCCAGTGGAGTTAGCAGTTGGGTGAGGATTTGCTGGGGAGCAGGGGCTCTGGAGCGTAGCGGAAGAGGCCCTGCTCCC
>Ga0255336_101287_pt1 | contig 19371 bp, 14 predicted proteins | sample MeOH1_35cm_T3_17_FD_189102 | JGI IMG/M metagenome (GOLD analysis project Ga0255336, IMG submission 189102) | Sandy soil microbial communities from University of British Columbia, Vancouver, Canada - MeOH1_35cm_T3_179 | ecosystem: Engineered > Artificial ecosystem > Sand microcosm > Unclassified ...
GGATTCGCCACATCATTTAGGTCAAACGGTGCTGTACCTTTCGTAGCATACTTGGGAGAAAGCACAATGGAAGAGGGGTTTGCCACGTGATTAGGCGTGTAGTCGTATACGTCCTCTCCATAACCACGCTTATCCGCTTCATCCAGCCTCCGCTCATGCAGATCGCGTAATACGTCGTCCAGATGGTCCTGCCAGGTTTTCGCCACCGGCTGTTCCGTATTTTTCGGCTTGGCCATGGTAAGGGGCGCCTGCGCCTGATTGTTGGAATCATTTTTATAGGAGACCGGGGCCTGTATCCCGTAGCTTACGCCCTCCGCCCTCTTGAGTCCCGCCATGGTGAGGGGCGCTTGTTCATCCGGGATCTCCATATTCGCAATGGCGACCTTGATCGCCGTGGGCGTATCCGTATACGCCTCCGCCCGGTGCAGCCCCGCCATGGTGAGGCTGGGCGTCTGCGCCTGCTCGGCGAGCTTGAGCCCCGCCATGGTCAAGGACGCCTGCTGCTTGCCGGTTGCCAGGCTCGCCTGGTACGCGGCCTCCGTTTTCGGCCCCCAGATTCCATCCGGCTCCACGCCAAGCTCACGCTGCTTCTCCCTTACCTGAACGACCGTATTGATCCCATCGGGCACCGCACGCCCCAATACATAATGCGCCATGGATATCCTCCTCCGTTTGGCAAGCGAAAAGCGCGGGGGATTTCCCGCGCTTCTCGCTTCCATAACTTATTTATAATATCAGCATATCACGATTGGGGGACGTTTCCATGCAAGAACGATTCCGGAGAAACGGTCCCACGGGTACCGCCTGTATCCGAAAAATCGGACGCAGAGCAGATAATCCCCTCCACGCTTTCTTTTGTTCCTTTTCTTTCCCGTGAAAGAAAAGGAACGTCCCCCGTCCTTACTTGTATTCCCTCCTCGGCACGGCGTAGCCGTTCTCGCGGATGAGGCGGTCCATCGTCGCCATGGCGTACTCGGCCTGCCCGCGCTTGTGGGCGCTGGTGAGGCAGAACCTGAGGCGCGCCTGGCCGCGGGGCACGGCGGGGTAGACGGCGGGGGGCACGAAGACGCCGGCCGCAAGGAGCTTGTTGGAAAGCTCGAACGCCGCGTCGTCGGGGCCTATGAGGATGGGCGCGATAGCAGTTTCGCCAGCGAGACAGGTATCGAAGCCGTAGCCGTGGGCCACATCGATAAAATCCCGGATGTTCTGCTGGAGGCTCTTCACCAGCGAATTATCCTCCTGCAGGATGCGGATGCCCTCGAGGGTCGCCGCGGCCAGTACCGGGGAAAGGCCGACCGAAAACACGAAGCCCGGCACGTTGTAGCGCTGGTACTCGATAAGGGAGCGCCTGCCCGCAAGATAGCCGCCGCAGGTGCCAAGGCCCTTAGAGAGCGTGCCCATCTTGATGTCGATATCGTCGGGGAGAAGGCCGAAGTATTCGTCCACGCCGCCGCCGTGCTCGCCGATGACGCAGGAGGAGTGCGCCTCGTCCACCATCAGGAAGCAGCCGTACTCCTTCTTAATGCGCACAAGCTCGGGCACCGGCGCGATATCGCCGTCCATCGAGTACGCGCCTTCCACAACGATGAGCACCTTCTCGAAGTTGTCCCGGTTGGCGCGCAGGATGCTCTCGAGCGCCGCGGTGTCGTTGTGCGGGAAACCCTTGGTCTGCGCCGGGGAAAGCTGGCAGCCCTGCATGATGGAATTGTGGGAGAGCGCGTCGTAGAGGATCAGGTCCCGCTCGTTGCAGAAGTTGCCCACAAACGTCACGTTGGTGCTGTGGCCGCCCACCAGCACCAGCGCGTCCTCGGTGTGCTTCCAGGCGGCGATGGCCTCCTCCAGCTCCTTATGCAGCGTCTTTTCCCCGGCCAGCAGGCGGCTGCCGCTCGCGGAGGTGCCGTAAATTGCTGCGGCGTCCTGCGCGGCCTTGACGGTGCGCGGGTGGCCGGACAGGCACACGTAGTTGTAGGAGCCGTAGTTGATGACCTCGCGCCCCCCTGCCAGGGAGGTATCGCGCAGCGGCGAATCGTGCGCCACGAAGTACGGGTTGCCGTGCGCGTCCGCTTCCTTGAGGCGGGCGGAGAGGGCCGCGTACTCGGGCGTTTCCTCAAAGGACGCGATGCGCCTGCGCCCCAGCCTGGCGCCGCCGTTCATCTTTTGCAGCAGCAGCAGCGCCGCGTCCTCGGCGCAGGTGCAGCTCGTGTACTCGTCGTCGGTGATGAGGATGCCGAAGTGCTCCTCGATCTTGGTGAACACCCCGAGCGACGCCAGGCTGTCCCCGCCCAGGTCGTACACGAAATGCGCGCGGTCGGTGATATCCTCCACGTTGAGGCAAAGCTCCTCGGCGAAGAATTCCTTGATCTTCTGCAGGATCGCGAGGTACGCCTCGCTCTTTTCGGGCTCGGGCTCCGCCGCGGAGACGGCGATGCTGCCGCACACCCGGCGCTTGGCGAGGTCCACCTCGATGGCGTCGAACCGGCCCGCGCCGAGGTCCTCCTTCACGCGCACGCGCTTGACCTTCATGGAGGCCGTCAGCGGCAGCGGCGAGAGGGAGAAGAAGCAGCGGCGCACGCGCTTGTAGATGGGAAGCTGCGCGTTGCGCTGCGCCAAGGCGTTGATAAGCGCCTCCATCCGGGCGCGGTCGCGCTCGATGTTCTCGGCGTAGACGACCAAAGTGATGTCCTCGTACGGCCCGCCGAAATCCATGCCGAAGGCGCAGGCCTGCGCGAGCTCCTCGATGACGGCGAACGCGTCCTCCAGCTCGTCGGGGTAGACGTTCTCGCCGCTCTCGTTGATGATGACGTCCTTGAGGCGGCCCTCGATCCAGAGCTTGCCGCCCTCGAAGCGGGCGATGTCGCCGGTGCCGAAATAACCGTCCTCGTCAAGCTCGGGGGGAATGAGCTCGCCCTCCGCCATGCGGCCGATGTGCATGGCGGCGGTCTTGATGAACAGCTCGCCCACGGTGGGCTTGTCCCCCTCGCGGGGCTTGATCCTGATCTTGACGCTCTGCATGGGCCGGCCGACGCAGCCCGCGAGCTGGTCGTCGATGCTGCCGAAGGTCTGCACGGAGGTGATGCCCAGCTCCGTCATGCCGAAGCCGTTCACCAGCGGATAGCCGATGCCGTTGAGGAGCTTGAGCGTTTCGGGGAGGATCCGCCCGCCGCCGCTGACGCCGCATATGAGATGCGTGCCCAGGAGGTTGCGGCGGATGCCGTGCGTCAGGTTCGCGTAATAGATGCGCCCCGCCGCGCCCAGCACGCGCTGCCGCTTGACGGAGCCTTCCACCAGCTTCGTGAGCCGGCGCTCCTGCTCCTCGCCCTTCTGCCGCGCGGCGCGGGAGAGCTTCTGCGCAACGGAGTTCCAGAACAGCGGCACGTTGTACAGATGGGTCACCTGGTGCAGCCGGCACGCGTCCTGCACGGCCTTGCTGGTGCGGTCCCGGGGGAACACGATGGTCTTGCCGAACACCGTGTACGCCATCATCGTCGTCATGAAGCCGAAGATGTGGTGGAAGGGGAGGAAGGCGAGCACGCGGTGCGGCTTGTCGTTCAAAAAGTCCGGCGACGCCTTGGCGAGGGCCAGAAAGTCAAGCAATTGCACCGTCAGCGCCTGGCCGTCGTACACGTAGACCTTGCTGGACGCCGTCGTGCCCGACGTGCAGATGGCGACGCGGTTCGCAAAGCCGCCGCGGACCTCGCCGTCGCAGTCGTGCATCAGGGGCTCGGGGTCGAGGAGGTGCACCCCTACCGGCACCGCCAGGCTGCCCGGCGTGATGACGGCGACGGCGTGCGTCTGTTTGAGGATGTGCTCGGTCTGCTTGGCGTCGGACCGGAAGTCGATCAGCACCGGCTGGTAGCCCGCCATGATCGTACCCCACAGCGCCGTCAGGTAATCGGGGGAGTTGTCCATGCGGATGCCGATGTAGAGCGGCTTTTCGGGCACGCCCAGGATCTTTTGCAGCCCCGCCGCCGCGTGGCGCACGCGCCGGTCGTACTCGCTGAAGGTGATGTAGCGGATCTCGCCGTCCCGGTCGTACTGGGCGCTGGGCGAATCCCCGTGCGAGATGATGACGTTGTAGATCGCTTCCAGCGTGTGGGTGCCCGCCTGCAGCTGGCGGTGGGTGTCTCCGATTGATTGCATAATAATACCTCCAGATGTATATATATGCGATATAATGCCGTACGTATGCAATAAAAAAACGCATACGCAAAAAGAATAACAGGCTAAGTATAGCATGTCCGGCATTCGTTTGCAACGAACGTGCCGAAAATAGGGCATATTTCGGGATTCCCGCATACAAGGGCGGGGAAAGCGGGCACCCGGTTATACAAAATTCGATACGTATAACTATGAGCAGCCGCTCATATGCAAAACGGCATGCCCGCGGGGTCAGTTAGGCTTGCGCACGCCCAGTACGTGCAGCGGGCGCAGCTCGGTATAAGCATACGTGGAAAGCGGGCGGTCGATGGAATCGATGGTGTGCGCCGCGATGAGGATGTTCTCCGGCGTGGCCGGGTTCCCCACCGAAAGCACGACGGGCGTGTGCTCGAACGCCAGCCCGTCGAACTTGATCTGCACGATATCCCCGGGCAGCACCTCCCCAAGCGCCGCCACCCGCATGAACGGCCCCAGCCCCCCATTATTCACCATGAAGTTATAAAAGTACACCACCGCCGTCCAGCTCGGGCTGTGGTTGTTCGCCCCCGCGTAGTACCAGCCCGTAACCTTCCGCCAGTTCATTTGCCCCGCCCCCGCGTATACGCACTGGGACGCGAAGTTGGTGCAATCCCCGCCGATGCCCGTATAGTTGTAGTAGGCGGGGTTCCGCCCCATCGCCCACCTGCGCGCGTACGCCACCGCCTTTTCCCTGTCGTAGTCCGCCACCCTAAGCCCCCTGTACCGGTTCTCCATCCGCACACCCCCCCTTAGGGCAGGGTATGCGGCGGGGAAAGAGAAAATTAGCGGAAGGAGGGCAAAAAGAACGGTACTTTTCTTTCACGGGAAAGAAAAGTAACAAAAGAAAAGCGGTAGGGGGTTAATACTGCAGACGTTTGAAACCCATAAAGAAAAAAACCAAAACGGGCCCGAATTTGCTATACTGATCCTATCAAACACACACAGGAGGCTCTTATGGGCGAGCTCGTAAAGACACCGCACATCGTCTGCGCGAAGGAGGACATCGCGAACACCGTCCTGATGCCCGGCGACCCGCTGCGCGCCAAGTTCATCGCGGAAACGCTGCTTCAGGACGCGAAGCTGTTCAACAACATCCGCGGCATCCAGGGCTATACCGGCTTTTATGAGGGCAAGCGCGTCTCCGTCATGGCCAGCGGCATGGGCATGCCGTCCATCGGCATCTATTCCTATGAGCTTTTCAACCTGTTCGGCGTGGAAAACATCATCCGCATCGGCTCGGCGGGCGGCATCCATCCCGGCTTGAAGCTCCGGGATATCGTCGTGGCGCTCTCGGCCTGCACCAATTCCAATTATGCCTCGCAATATAAGCTCCCCGGCTATTTCGCCCCCACCGCCAGCTATGCCCTCGTAAAAGCCGCCGTGGAGGAAGGCGGGCGCCGCGGCGCGCGTATGATGACGGGCACGGTCCTTTCTTCCGACAATTTCTACGACGACGCGAACTCCCTGGGCGACTGGCGCAAAATGGGGGTGCTGGCCGTGGAGATGGAAGCCGCCGCGCTCTACTGCAACGCCGCCCGCGCCGGGAAGAACGCCCTGTGTATGTGCACGATCTCCGATCTCCCCTTCTCGGGTGAGGAATGCACCGCCGAGGAGCGCCAGAGCACCTTCCTCGATATGATGCGCATCGCGCTTACCATCGCGTAAATCACCGCGGCGGGGTTTTCCGCGCGCAAATATGTGCTCTTCCTTTTGGACACTGTGCGCGTTTTGTATCCTTGACACGCAATTTTTCACCATGCTATACTTTCTTTAACAATTGCATAGCCTTATCCAGAGCGGTTGAGGGACTGGCCCGATGAAACCCGGCAACCTACGCTTAAAGCGCAAGGTGCCAATTCCTGCGGTCTATTTTAGGCCGGGAGATGAGCTACCTAGATCAACAAGCGCTCCGTCTCAAAACGGGGCGCTTTTTATCGGGGCGGGATGGGCTTTGGCAATTACCATTTTGCCTGAAAAGGAGAAGTTGTCATGAAGAAACTGTTTACCTCGGAATCCGTTACCGAAGGCCATCCCGACAAGATCTGCGATCAGATCTCGGACGCCGTGCTCGACGCCATGATCGCCCAGGACCCGATGGCCCGCGTCGCATGCGAGTGCTGCTGCACCACCGGCATGGTGCTGGTGATGGGAGAAGTGACCACCAACTGCTACGTGGATATTCCGGATGTGGCGCGCGGCGTGATCCGCGATATCGGCTACGACGACGCGGCCTACGGGTTCGACGCGAACACCTGCGCGGTGCTGGTGGCGCTGGGCAGCCAATCGCCCGACATCGCGCTGGGCGTGGACAAGTCCCTCGAGGCCAAGCGCGGGGAACTTCCCGACGCGCTCTCTACCGGCGCTGGGGACCAGGGCATGATGTTCGGCTTCGCGTGCGACGAAACGCCCGAGCGGCTGCCGATGTCCATCTACTTCGCGCATTCGCTCGCCCGGCGCCTGAGCAAGGTCCGCAAAAACGGGACGCTTCCGTTCCTGCGGCCCGACGGCAAATCCCAGGTGACCGTGGAGTATGAGGACGGCAAACCCAAGCGCGTTGATACCATCGTGATTTCGGCCCAGCACGATCCCGACGTGACGCACGAGGTGATCGAAAGCAGCATCATCCGGGAGGTCATCACACCCGTCATTCCCGCCGAATGGATGGATCAGAATACCCGCATCCTCATCAACCCCACCGGCCGGTTCGTGATCGGCGGCCCGCACGGGGACAGCGGCCTGACCGGCCGCAAAATCATCGTGGATACCTACGGCGGCTACGCGCGGCACGGCGGCGGCGCGTTCTCGGGCAAAGACCCGACAAAGGTGGACCGTTCGGCGGCCTACGCGGCGCGCTATGCGGCCAAGAATATCGTCGCGGCGGGGCTCGCCTCCCGCTGCGAGATCCAGCTTGCCTACGCCATCGGCGTGGCGAGGCCGGTTTCCGTGCTGGTGGATACCGAGGGCACCGGCGTTGTGCCGGACGACCGGCTGGCCGAGGCTGTGCAGCAGGTGTTTGATCTGAGGCCCGAGGCCATCATCCGGATGCTGGACCTCCGCCGCCCCATCTACCGGCGGACGGCCGCTTACGGCCACTTCGGCGACCCCGCTTTCCCGTGGGAGAAGGAGGATAAGGCAGAGGAGCTCAAAGCGGCGTTAAAGCGCTAAGCCGTGAATGTGCGCCCGCCGGCGGCCCTTCGGGGTTGCCGGCGGGCGTTTCGTATCCGTCCTGCTTTCTTTTGCCCGCTTTTCTTTCTCTTGAAAGAAAAGCGGCGTACCCCTCCGTATGTGTTTCGTGTATACTGAGCATAGCAAAGAACGCCGGGAGGAATTTGCCCATGGTTACGCCTGTTCAGGTTGTGGTGCTCGCGGGGGGAGAGGGGAAGCGCATGTGCTCGGCGCTGGCAAAACCCCTGCACCCGCTTTGCGGCCTGCCGATGATGAGCTATGTGCTGCGCGCGGCGCGGCTTACGGAAGAAACGACGCCCATCGCGGTGCTGGGGCACTGCGCCGGGGAGATCGGCGCGCATTACGGCGATATGGTGCGCACGGTGGAACAGGGCGCGTTTACCGGCTCGGGCGGCGCGCTGTGCGCGGCGCTGCCGCTGCTGCGGGGGGAAACCGGCCGGGCGCTGGTGGTGGCGGCCGATCTGCCGCTGCTGCGGAGGGAGACGCTCGCGGCGCTCGCGGGCCTTTCGTGCGACGCCGCGTTTCTCACAAGCACCATGGAGGACCCCGCGGGCTACGGCCGCGTGCTGCGCGGCGAGGACGGCCGCGTAGTCGGCATCGCCGAGGGCAAGCTGACCGCCGGGCAGGAGATGGTCCGCGAGACCCGCGTTTCGGCCTATTGCTTCGATATCCCGCGGCTGGTTCCCATCCTGGAAACGCTCTCTGCGGAGGGGGAAGGGCGGGAGATCGCGATGGCGGAGGTCGTGGGGCTGTTCCTGGACCGGAGGAGCTCCGTAAAGACGCTGTCCATCCCTTCCGAGGAAGCGATGGGCGTGAACGACCGCGTGCAGCTCGCCGCCTGCGCCAAGGCGCTGCGCCGCCGCATCAACGCCGCGCATATGCGCGCGGGCGTGACGATGATCGACCCGGAAAGCACCTATATCGACGCCACTGTCAAGCTGGGGCGGGACTGTACCCTTTACCCCGGCGTGGTGCTGGAGGGCGGCGCCGTGATCGGCGAGGGGAGCACGCTGTACCCCGCCTGCCGCATCGCGGACAGCCAGTTCGGCAAAAACTGCCGGGCGCAGGGCGTCGTCGCGCGGGACGCCGTGGTGGGCGATAACGTGACCCTGGGGCCGTACGTCAACCTCCGCCCCGGCACACAGCTTAGGGACGGCGTGCACGTGGGCAACTATATCGAAGTCAAGAATTCCGTCGTGGGCGAGGGCACCAAGCTGCCGCACCTCTCCTACATCGGGGACGGCGACGTGGGCCGCCGCGTGAACGTGGGCTGCGGCACCGTGTTCGTCAATTACGACGGCTACAGGAAACACCGCACCGTCATCGGGGACAACGCCTTCATCGGCTGCCAGACGGCCCTGGTCGCGCCCGTGAAAGTGGGCGCGGGCGCGTTTACCGCGGCGGGCTCGGTCATCACCGAGGATGTTCCGCCCGAGGCGCTCGCCGTCGCGCGCGCGCGGCAGGTCAATAAGCCCGGTTACGTCGCCAAACTCCGTGTCAAGCGCGGGGAAACAGAGGCGTAAGGCCGGGGCAGAAACGGATTCTTTGGGGTTCGGGGGCCGCGCCCCCGGAGGCTTCCATTCCGCCGCCAGCGACATGCGCGGTGGCGGCGGGAAAGTCTTGCGGCGCAAGGCTTTCCTTTCAGGGACCGCCAGCCGCGCCGAAGGTGCAGGCGGTTCCTGCCAATTCAAAAAAACGGCGCAGCCGATTTTTGAAAACAGGAAACGGGGGTGGCCGCCATTTTTACCAAGCCGACCGTCGCGCTCGTGTGCTTTCTTTTACTCTCGGCCGCGCACCTGTACGCCTGCGCGCGCGGGCGGGACGGTTTGCGCAGGCGCACCAAACCCCTGCTGATGCCGCTGCTCGCGCTGTTCCTGCTGCTGTTTCAGGCGGATCTGAGCCCGCTTGTGCCCGCGGCGCTGCTGTGCGGCTGCGCGGGGGACGTGCTGCTGCTCCGTCCGGAGGACAGGAAGCGCCTTTTCGGGGGCATGCTCTGCTTCGCGGCGGGGCACATGCTGTACCTTGCGTATCTTTTGCCCCGCGCGGCGCCGCCGCCCGTTTCGGTGGCGGCGGCCGTCGCGCTCGCGTACGGCGCGGGGCTGGTATGGACCTACCGGCGGATCAAGCCCGCGGCGCCGGGGCCGATGCTGCCCGGCATGATGCTCTACGCGCTGCTTCTCTGCTTTATGAGCGCCTGCGCGCTCCTGTTTGCGCTCGGGGGCGGCGGGCCGCTGCCGCTGTTCGGCTCGCTGCTCTTTATCGTATCCGATTCCCTGCTCTCCCGCGAGCTCCTCATAGAGAGGACGCGGCGCGGCAACTTTGCCGTGATGCTCACGTACATCGGCGCGCAGTCGTGCCTCTCGCTGGGGTTCGCGTTCGCGGCGTGACGCCGTAAACAAAGTATGAACTCGCCGCCCCCGCATTGCGCCCGGGGTGGGAAGATGATACAATTTTTCTATTCCCGTGAAAGGTCCGCGTCAGGAGAATCCGCGCGGGCGGAACGGGGAAAAAGCGCCGCGCGTAATCGTCCCTCTGCGGCGTCTGATCGGAGGCTTTCCTATGCATATGAGAAACAAGTGGCTGACCATACTGCTCGCCTTTGTGATGCTGCTCGCGGCGTGCGAAGCGCCCGCGAACGGGCCCGGAACGGTGGCGTCGCCCGGTGCGTCCCCCGCGGGGGACGCCGCGCAGCCGTCGCCCGCGGAATCGGCTTTGCCCGCGGCCTCGGTCCTGCCCGCCGTGGCGCTGACCGATCTTATGGGCCGGCAGGTTTCCGTGCGCGGCGTGCCGCAGCGCATCGTTTCGCTTTCGCCCGCCGCCACCGAGATCCTCTTTGCGCTGGGCGCGGAAAAAACCGTCGTCGCCGTCGGGCAGGACAGCGATTATCCGGACGGCGCGGCGGCGCTTACGAAGATCGACGCTTCGGACGTTTCGGCTGTCGAAGCGCAGAAACCCGATCTCGTGTTCGTCGGCCGCGAGTATCCGGAGGATGCCGTAACGGCGCTTACGGCGCAGGGCATCCCCGTCGCCTGCGCGGACGCGGATACCTACGGCGGCATCTACGGGGGCATCGCCCTGACGGCGCAGCTCGTGCGCGCCGCCGATTCGGCCGGCCTCGTCGGCTCCATGCAGCAGAAGGCGCAGGAGATTGCCGATAAGGCGGCGGAGCTTGCGGATTCCGGCGCACAGCCCACGGCCCTCCTTGTGCTGGATTATAAGGACGGCAGGATCACCGCGGCCGGCCCCAAATCCCTCGCGTTCGGCGTGATCGGGCAGGCGGGCGGCATACCCGCGGCCGCCGATTCGGTCACGGACGCGTACCCGGTCTATACCGCGGAGCAGCTCAAGGCGCTTTCGCCGGACGTGCTGCTCGTTTCCTCCAAGCTGGATATCGAATCCCTCACGGGCGAGGACGCGTTCAAATACCTCGCCGCGGTCAGGGAAGGCCGCATCTATTCGGTGGACGCCACGCTGATTACCCGCCCCGGCCCCCGCATCGTGGACGGCATCCAGGCGGTATGCGACGCGCTGGAGCTCTCCGTCACCAGCTGACGGCCGGCGGTTTTTAGGATTCCCATGGTTGGGGGGACAACCCTTTGAAGCATATCCGGAAGCACTGCCGTGCGTATTTTGCGCTGCTCCTGCTGCTGATGGCGGCGGGAGCGGTGTATTTGCGCGCGCTGCCGGCGGGGCCGGCGGCGGCGCTCCCCGCGGAACCTACGCCCGCGGCCGCCGCCCCCGCGCCGGAACCCACGCCCGTAAAGGGGGCCGCGGCGGTGTACGCGGACGGCGCGCCGGTCGTTACGCTCTCCAGCCGGGAGGACGCGTACGCGCTCCTGGACTGGTGGATGGACCGGCAGAGCGCGGGCATCCCCAAAGGGGAGACGCTGCTTTCCGCTTCCTTTGAAAAGCCCGTTTCGGTCGGGGCCGCGCCCGCGGGCGTTTCCCCCGCGACGCCGGAGGAGGCCCGGGCGCAGCTTATACAAAACGCTGCGCTTTGCCCCGTCCGGTGCGTGACGCAGACGGTCTCGATTGAGCCCATCCCCTTCGAATCGGAGGAAAGCAAGGACGCGCGCATCCCGAAGGGCACGCGCATCGTGCTGCAGGTCGGCCGGGAGGGCGAACGCGCGGCGGTGACGGACACCCTCTACCAGAACGGCGAGAAGCAGGGCGTAATAAACACCGCGCGGACCGTCACTTTAGAACCGCTTTCCCAGCGCGTGGCGGCGGGGACCTACGTTTCCAAGTCCAGCGAAGCGCCCGGCAAGGCCGAGGGCGCGAAGGGACCGGCCGCCCCCAAGGGCTTCAGGCTCGCGCCGCCCGTCAAGGGGGAGGTCGTCAAAAACTTCGGGCAGAGCGGCCAGGTCATGCAGAACGGGCTGGATTTTGGCGCCAAGGTGGGCGCGGAGGTATCCGCCCCCGAGGACGGCACGGTGACGTTCGCGGGCGAGTGGGGGAGCTACGGGTTCGTTCTGGAGCTCGATCACGGGGACGGCTTCGTCACGCGGGTGGCCCCGCTTGCCGGCTGCGCGCTCCGTGCGGGCGACATTGTCGAAAAAGGAGAGACGCTCGGTACCCTCGCCTCCCCGCCCGATAAAGAGGACGAACCGCACCTGTATTTCGAGCTGCAGATCGGCGGGATCCCCTACAACCCCCGCCAATATATGGGCTAGCGCACTTCTTTGTTGCAGGCGCGCATAGTTATAGGGTATACTGGAAAAGCGCACGGCGGGCGCTGCCCGCTGCGCGCGGCCGCGCTTCGCGCAATGCGAACGGGGAACCGGCCGAGCGCCGCATCAAAGGAGACAGATCCGTTTACATGAAGCAATGGTACACCATACAGGGGGGCAACCCGCTGGAGGGAACGGTGACGATCAGCGGCGCGAAAAACGCGGCTGTGGCGATCATACCCGCCGCCATCCTCGCGGGGGAAACCTGCGTGCTGGAAAACCTGCCCTTTATCGAGGATGTGGTAACGCTCAAGGAGATCCTTACCAACATGGGCGCGAGCGTCTCGTTCTCGCCGGGGGGCTCCATGCGCATCGATCCTTCGGGCATCGGCAGCTACTCGGTCACGTTCGACATGGTGAGCTCGCTGCGCGCCTCCTATTATCTCTTGGGCGCTCTGTTGGGCCGCTACGGCCACGCGGAGCTCGCATTGCCCGGCGGCTGCGTGATCGGCCCGCGGCCCATCGACCAGCACATCAAGGGCATGCGCGCGCTGGGCGCCGAGGTGGTGCTTGAGGACGGGCTCGTCAAGGCGCGGGCCGACAAGCTCGTCGGCGCGGAAATCTATTTCGATATCGTCAGCGTCGGGGCCACCATCAACGTGATGCTGGCGGCCGTGACGGCGGAAGGGCAGACGGTGCTCGCCAACGCCGCCAAGGAGCCGCACGTGGTGGACGTGGCGAACTTCCTCAACATGATGGGCGCGCGCGTCAAGGGCGCGGGCACCGACGTCATCCGCATCACGGGGGTCAAGCGGCTGCACGGCTGCAATTACGCCATCATACCCGATCAGATCGAGGCGGGCACCTTCATGATCGCCGCGGCGGCCTGCGGCGGCGACGTCATCATCCGCAACGTCATTCCCACCCACCTGGAGGCGATCTCGGCCAAGCTTATGGAAAGCGGGGCCGCCGTCACCGAAGGGGACAACGGGCGGGAATTTTTTATTGAGGTCAAGAGCGCGGGACGCGCGCGGGCGGTCAACATCAAGACCCTGCCCTATCCCGGTTTCCCTACCGACCTCCAGCAGCCCATGATGGCCTACCTCGCGCGGGCGCGCGGGAACAGCTTCATCATGGAGAACATATTCGAGGAACGCTTCAACCATGTGGGGGAACTGCTGCGCATGGGCGCGAACATCACCCTGAACGGCCGCACCGCCATGGTGGAGGGCGTGGAAAAGCTTACCGGCACGCCGCTGTTCGCCACCGATCTTCGCGCGGGGGCGGCGCTCATCGTGGCGGCGCTCACCGCGAAGGGCGTTTCCACCGTCCACAATATCGAGTTTACCGACCGCGGCTACGAATACCTGGAGCAGAAGCTCGGTTCCCTCGGGGCCGATATCCGGCGCTGCAGGGAATAGACGGCGCTTTAAAACCCGGTAAAATCCCTGCAATTTTTGGGGCCGGGGATATACATTTCGTTTGCGCTATGCCATAATATTTATGGATACGGCCTGCCTTGGTGCCTGAAAGACGGCGGCGTGAGGCGGGCCGCGAATTTATTCCGGCGCGGTTTTACCGGGAGCGGGGGAAAGCGCCCGCGCCGCGCGGCTCCCGGCAGACAAACATATAAAAAACATATAAAATCAGGGGGTAAGAAGATGGCATTTTGCAACCAATGCGGGGCCGCTCTTTCCGACGGGGCGCGCTTCTGCCCGGCCTGCGGGGCGGAACGGCCCGCGCAGGCGCCGGCATCCCAATACCAATCCGCTTATACGGAGAAGACGGAACAAGAGGCGTCCCAGCAGCAACAGGGGCCGACATCCCAATACCAATCCGCTTATACGGAAAAGACGGAACAAGAGGCGTCCCAGCAGCAATCGGCTTATACGGAGCCTCGGCAGCCCGCGTACGCCCAGCCCGCCTATTCGCAGCCGGGCTACGGCCAGCCGCCCCGCCAGGACGGCGAGCAGTCCGCTCCCGTTATGAGCGTGGGGAGTTACCTCGGCACGCTTCTCCTGCTCTGTATCCCCGTCGCGAACATCGTGCTGCTGTTCGTCTGGGCCTTCGGCAGCGAAGGCAACCCGAACCGCCGCAATTTCGCGCGCGCGAACCTGATTCTCGTGCTGATCGGCGTCGTGCTGAGCATCCTGATCGTGGCCGCCGTGGGGTCGTCCCTTACGGCCCTGCTCGGCGGGATACGCAACTTTTATTATTAAAAGGAGGGATTCTTATGGCATTCTGCTCGCAATGCGGCACCCAGATCCCGGAGGACAGCCGTTTTTGTCCGAACTGCGGCGCGTCCACGGGCGGGCCCGTTCCCCCCGTAAACGATACCGCGGAGGAACAGTCTGGCCCGCAGGATCAGCAGCAGGGCCAGGGCGGCCCGCAGTATCGGCCCTACCAGGGCAGCCAGTACCAGCAGCCCTATCGGGAGCCCGAGCGCACGTATGTGCCCGACGGCGACGCGCGGGCGCTGGGCGTGGGCGGCGTGAGCGCGTTCGCGTATTCCGGCATCCTGTTCTTTATTCCTCTGACGGCCTACCGCGATTCCCGCTTCGCCCGCTTCCACGCGGGGCAGGGGCTGAATCTGCTTTTGGCCGAGGTTGTGTATGGGATCGCGGTGAGTATCCTGAAGGCGCTCTTTTACGCGATTTCCTTCGGCTTGGGTACGGCGTTTTCGGCGCTGTTCAGCATCGCCAGCATCGCGTTCGCCGTGTTCGCGGTCATGGGCATCGTGAATGTCTGCAAGGGCGAGATGAAGCCCCTGCCGCTGGTGGGCGGTTTCCAGATTATTAAGATGTGAATATGACGGAATAATCCAAATTGACAAGCGGCGCGGAATCTTCCGCGCCGCTTCGAACTGTAAAGAAGGCCCAAGGTATCGCCGCCCACGGCGGCGAAGAGGATTTATTTAATTTAATAGCGGGTGGGCTCCGCCCCCCGCCCCCCTGGGGTACGGACCTCGGAGAAATGCTTAACGGGAAACCAATATCTTAGACTGAAAACGCCCTTAAAGAATATGAAAGGGGCGCAGTCCAGCCCATGGACCGCCTATTCATTTCCCCCTTTACTATTTTAGTACGACCACGCTCTTTATGGGAGCCAACGCCGTCCTCAGGGGGTGGGGGGCGGAGCCCCCCACTATTAAATAAAATAGTTTTTCGTCGCCGCCGCAGGCGGCGATACCTTAAGGTACTTCTTCGACGGCCTGAGCGGCGCGGGAGATCCCGCGCCGCTTTGTCGTACCGTTCATTTTCGGTTCGCCTTTTTCAAATATCGTTCTTCTTCGCTGAAAACGCACCCGCAGTATTTCTGCATGTAGAGGCCCAGCGCGCGGGCGCGCGCCTGCCCTTCCCGGTAGAGGGGGCGGAAGTCCCGGTACAGCGCCGGTATCCCGTATTTCTCCCCGGCGCGCTCCATCGCGGCGCGCAGCCTGTCGTGGTCCTGATAGGGGCTGTAGGAAAGCGTGGTGGAAAACGCGTCGAACCCGTTTTCGGCGGCGTACTTCGCCGCGGCGTCCATGCGCAGGGCGTAGCAGAATTCGCACCGGTTGCCGAAATCCGGGCACACCCCCCGCACGAAGGTCCTAAGGCCGTACTCGTCCCGGAGGATCAGCGGCAAAGAGACGCTTTCCGCGTAGGAAACGAGCGCGTCCCGGCGGCTCCTGTACTCGGTGTAGGGATGGATGTTGGGGTTGTACCAATACCCCGTCAGCGCGGGCCCTTCGCCGCGCAGCGCCTCCACGCTCATTACGGAGCAGGGCGCGCAGCAGATATGCAATAATAGATTCATTTGGCGATTCCCCCCGGTATCCGGCCGCGGCCGGTCCCTTCTTATCCTGCGCGCGCAAGGGCGCGCCAACGTCGCGTACCAGATGGGCTGTGCATTGCGGACTTATCCTGCACGCGCAAGGACGCGCCCCTATTTTGTGAAGCTGTCCTTCATGGCCTCCGTCTTAATCCTACGCGCGCAAGGGCGTGCCGTCAACGGGAATCGCGTACGGCCAGGCCGATCAATTGCTTTACGCGCAGAAGCCCCCGCCGGAAAAGGTCGGGTCTGCGCTGCCGCGCGAGGTATTCGTAATGGGGGAGTTTCGCTTCCTGTATGAAACGCTCCTGGCTGTTGAGTTCCGCCTCCGCGCCCGCCGTCCGCTTCCGGTAGCTGCCGTCGGGCAGCAGATCGTAGGCCTTGACGTTGTCACAAAGCATCAGCTCCAGGGCGGCATAGACGCGTTCGGCAAGGTTGGGGTCGAGGATCGGGCAGGCGATCTCGACGCGGCGCTCGGTGTTGCGCGTCATAAAATCGCCGGAGGAAATATAGGTGATCCTGTCCTCCTCGCTCCCGAAGGCGTACACGCGGGCGTGCTCCAGAAACCGGCCCACGATGCTTACGACGGATATGTTCTCGGTCGCGCCCGCAACGCCGGGGAGCAGGCAGCAGATGCCGCGCACGAGCATCCGCACCCGGACGCCGGCGCGGGAGGCCGAGGCGAGCTTGTCGATCAGCTCCTTGTCCGTGATGGCGTTGAGCTTGAGGAGGATGCTCCCCCGGCCGCCCTTTTCGATCTCCCGGTCGATGAGCTCCATGATCTTTGACCGGAAGCTCGAGGGCGCGACAAGCAGGCGGCGGTATACGCCGTCCGCATTGTCGAGGTCCATGTTTTTGAAGAAGTTTACGGCGTCCAGGCCGATCTCCTCGCCGGCGGTGAGGAGGCAGAAATCGGTGTAGAGCTCCGCGGTCTGCTCGTTGTAATTGCCCGTGCCGATCTGCGTGACGGTTCTGAGCTTGCCCCTTTCCCGCAGCGTGATCAGGCAGATTTTCGCGTGCACCTTGTAGACGCTGTTGCCGTAGATGACGCGGCAGCCCGCCCGTTCCAGCCGGTTCGCCCAGTCGATGTTGTTCTGTTCGTCGAAGCGTGCGCGCAGCTCCATCACCACCGTCACGTCCTTGCCGTTTTCGGCGGCGAGGATGAGGCTTTCGGCGAGCTTCGATTCCCGGGCGATCCGGTACAGCGTGATCCTGATGGAGAGGACGTTCGGGTTCTCTGCCGCTTCCCGCACGATGTCCAGGAAGGGGCGCATGCTTTCGTAGGGATAGGAAAACAAAAGATCCTGCCGCTCCACGGCCCTGAGCATGCTCTCGCCCCGGCGGAGGTACGGGGGGTACTGCGGGGAGAATTCGGGGTAGAAAAGCTTGTGCCTTTCGGAGCTGGGCAGCCTTTTTGCAATCTCGCCGATATAGGACATGTCGAGCGGCGACGTGCAGACGAATACCTGCCGCTCCCGCAGGCTGAGCTTCAGACGGAAAAACTTTTCAAGCTCCCGGCTGATGCCGCGCTGCACTTCCAGCCGCACGGGCGCGAGCCGGCTGCGCTTCTTGAGGATCTCCTTCATGTACTGGCGGAAATCCGTATCCTCGTCGCCGAGCTCTTCCTCCGGCCCCAGGTCCGCGTTGCGGGTGACGCACAGCACGGTCTTTTCCGCGACGCTGTAAATCTCGAATATGCGCTCGGCGTAATGCAGGATGATGTCCTCCAGCAGCACGTAGCGCAGGCCGTTTCCGGGCAGGAACACCACCCGGCCGAGCGCCGCGGGCACGGGGATCAGCCCGTACAGCCCGGCGTTTTTCTTGTTGGTCAGGCGCGTGGCCACGTACAGCCGCTTGTTGATCAGGTGGGGGAAGGGATGGCGGACGTTGATGATCTGCGGGGAAAGCTGCGGCTGCAGCTCTCCCGTGAAATACTCCTCCAGAAAGCCGCGTTCCCATTCCTCCAGCGATTCCATCGCGCAGGCGCAGACGCCGTTCTCGCCGAGGTTCCTGCATACGGCGTCGTAGGCGAAATCCTTCTGCGCGTACAGCGGACGCGTGGCGGAGAATATCCGCTCGAGCTGCTCCCTGGCGGTCATGCCGGTCTTGTTGTCCACCGGCATGTCGTCGAGCAGCGTCTGGTCGTACAGGCTGCCAACGCGGATCATGTAAAACTCGTCCAGATTGCTGACGAATATGGACAGGAACTTAAACTGCTCAAACAGGGGGTTGCGGGCCGACATCGCCTCATCCAGCACGCGCTGGTTGAACTTGAGCCAGCTCAGCTCCCGGTTGACCGTATAGATCCCGTCCTCCGGATGGTCAGACATCGTTTTCCCCCATCAGCACCCGCGCGAGCAGGTATCCTTCGCGGACGCCGTATTTGCTGACGTAGATCCGCTTCACGCCCGTACGGGCGACGATTTCGTCCAGTATAAGCATGCCCGGCACCAGCGTATGCACGCGGTCGGGTATGATCTTCAAAAACTGCCGGTAACCCGTGCCCTTGGCGTCCCCGACCGTATTGAGCATATAATCGAGGAAGGAAACGTCCAGCGGGGCGCCGCCGTTGACGCCCGTGATCTCGCTGCTGAATTTCTTGAGCGCGCGGATGGTGCCGCCCACGCCGCAAAGATCGTCCGCCTGCACGTTTTTGAGCCACTCCAGCCTGTCGAACTCCGCCGAGACCGCCGCGCGGATATTGGCGCGCTCGTCCTTATCGGGCAGCAGCTCTGAAACCTCGCTCAGGTACAGGTTCAGGCAGCCGACCGGCACGCTCGCCTCCTGCCGCACCCTGCCGTTCTCAAAGTAGGCAAGCTCGGTGCTGCCCCCGCCGATATCCGCAAAGAGGCCGGCGCCGAGCTTTACCGCGCGCGTCGCGCCGGTAAAGCCAAAGAGCGCCTCCTCCTCGCCGGTGAGCACGTCGGGCTTAAGCCCGGTCTCCCGCGCGATTTGCTCCACGACCTCCCCGGTGTTGGCTATGTTGCGCAGCGACGCCGTGGCGAACACGTAGAGCTTGGGCACGTTCAGGCTCTCGCACAGCTTCTTGTACTTATTGATGGTGGCGCAGGCAAGGGCCGTGCCCGCGGCGCTGAGCCTGCCGTTCTGCGCGTAGCCGATGAGGCCGGCGAAGCTTTTTTCATTCAGAAGGAGCGTAAACTTGCCCTTCGCGCATTTGTAAACCGAAAGCCGGATGGTGTTGGACCCCAGATCGATCACGCCGACGAGCATGCTTATTCCTCCATAATTCTTCTTATTGTAACATTTATAGCAGAATCCAGTCGATTTGAAAATCGTCAAATTCTTGTAAAAGAAATGTCAGGGACTTTGCCGCGCCGTTTTTTAGGATCTTCCACCAAATCATGATAGGATCTTCGCGCGATTTCCATATATAGGCTCTCATGGCGGGATGCCCCGCCATCCCGCTGAAGCCCAAAAACTTAGGAAACACAATAAAATCCGTCCAAGCTGACGACATGTGCGTCAGCTTGGACACCTTGCATGCAGGCCTGCTACGCCAGGCCTGCAT
>Ga0255336_101288_pt1 | contig 19338 bp, 13 predicted proteins | sample MeOH1_35cm_T3_17_FD_189102 | JGI IMG/M metagenome (GOLD analysis project Ga0255336, IMG submission 189102) | Sandy soil microbial communities from University of British Columbia, Vancouver, Canada - MeOH1_35cm_T3_179 | ecosystem: Engineered > Artificial ecosystem > Sand microcosm > Unclassified ...
CGCTGGCCTTGTGCTCAACGAAGTGTCGAGCATGCCGCATGCGGTATCGAAGTCGGTGGACGACTTCCTGGAAGCCGTCGCGGAAGCAGTCCTCATCGTGCTGATTGTGAGCCTGGTGTCGCTTGGTGTGCGTACCGGCATGGTGGTCGTGATCTCGATTCCGGTCGTGCTCGCCGTCACCGCCCTCTTCATGTATCTCTTCGATATCGGCCTGCACAAGGTCTCGCTCGGAACATTGATTCTTGCGCTGGGCTTGCTGGTCGACGACGCGATCATCGCTGTCGAGATGATGGCGGTGAAGCTGGAGCAAGGCTGGAATCGCTCGCGCGCCGCGGCCTACGCCTATACCAGCACCGCGTTTCCGATGCTCACCGGCACGCTGGTGACCGTGGGCGGTTTCCTTCCGATCGCGCTCGCCAAGTCCAGCACCGGCGAATACACGCGCTCTATCTTCGAGGTCTCGGCGATTGCGTTGATCGCTTCATGGTTCGCAGCGGTCGTGCTGATTCCGCTGCTCGGCTACAAGCTCTTGCCCGAGCGCAAACGCGAGGCGCATCACGCGCCCGATCACGAACACGATATCTACGACACGAAGTTCTACACGCGTCTGCGCGGCTGGCTGACATGGTGTATCGAACGGCGTTTTGTCGTGCTCGGCATCACGCTCGTCTTGTTCGTTATCGCGTTGGCGGGCTTCACGCTCGTGCCGCAACAATTTTTCCCGAGTTCGGACCGCCCGGAACTGCTCGTCGATGTCCGCCTGCAAGAAGGCGCCTCATTCGAAGCCACGCTGCGCGAGACCAAACGCCTGGAGAAAGTGCTGGAAGGACGCCCTGAGATCGACCACGTGGTGAACTTCGTCGGCTCGGGTGCGCCGCGATTCTATCTGCCGCTCGACCAGCAGTTGCAGGTGCCGAACTTCGCGCAGTTCGTGATTACGGCGAAGTCCGTCGAAGATCGCGAGAAGCTCGCGCGCTGGCTCGAACCCGTCTTGCGCGAGAAGTTTTCGTCGATCCGCACGCGTTTATCGCGGCTCGAAAATGGTCCGCCGGTCGGCTATCCGGTGCAGTTCCGCGTGAGTGGCGATGACCTGCCGACGGTGCGCGGTATCGCCGAAAAAGTCTTCGCAGAGCTGCGCGCCGACAGTGGCACGACCAATGTCCAATACGACTGGGACGAACCGTCGGAGCGCTCGGTGCGCTTCGAGATCGACCAGAAGAAAGCGCGTGAACTCGGTATCAGTTCGCAGGACGTATCGGATTTCCTCGCGATGCAACTGACCGGTTATACCGTCACGCAGTATCGTGAACACGACAAGCTGATCAGTGTCGACTTGCGCGCGCCGAAACGCGAACGCGTCGATCCGGCGAAGCTCGCCACGCTTGCCATGCCGACGCCGAACGGACCCGTGCCGCTCGGTACGATCGGGCATGTGGTGAACGATCTGGAATATGGCGTGGTCTGGGAACGCGACCGTCAGCCGACCATCACCGTGCAGTCGGACGTGAAGGCCGGCGCGCAGGGTATCGACGTGACGCATGCGATCGAGAAGAAACTCGCCACGTTGCGCGCTGGCTTGCCGGTGGGGTATCGGATCGAAGTGGGCGGCCCGGTTGAGGAAAGCGCGAAAGGCCAGTCGTCCATCAACGCGCAGATGCCGATCATGGCGATCGTCGTGCTGACGCTCCTGATGATCCAGTTACAGAGCTTTGCACGCGTGATGATGGTGGTGCTGACCGCGCCGCTCGGGATGATCGGCGTGGTGCTGGCGCTGCTGCTGTTCAACAAGCCGTTTGGTTTTGTCGCCATGCTCGGCGTGATCGCCATGTTCGGGATCATCATGCGAAATTCGGTAATTCTTGTCGACCAGATCGAGCAGGACATTGCAGCGGGACATCCTCGCTTCGATGCCATCGTCGGCGCGACCGTGCGACGGTTCCGGCCAATCACGTTGACCGCCGCCGCTGCCGTGCTCGCGCTGATTCCGCTGTTGCGCAGCAACTTCTTCGGACCGATGGCAACCGCGCTCATGGGCGGGATCACGAGTGCGACCGTGCTCACGCTGTTCTACTTGCCCGCGCTGTACGCGGTTTCGTTCAAGGTAAAACGCCACGAGCGCGCGGGGTTTGAAGAGCAAACCACGCCCGATGCCCGCAATGGAGGTCAGTCATGAAACGCTTTTCCCTGACTGCTCTTGGCTTCGCAGCCACCCTTTCCGCCCTTTCCGCCTGCTCGTTCGGCCCGGATGGAAAACCGCCCATGCTGCCCTCGGTGCCTCACTACGGCGCCAACGCGCAACCTGCGCGCACCGTGACGGCCGAAGGGCTATCGCAGAGTTTCGATGCCGGCGCGAAACCCGTGCCCGAGTGGTGGAAGCTGTATCGTTCAGAGCCGTTGAACGCGCTGGTCGACGAAGGCTTGCGCAACAGCCCGAGCCTCGCCGTCACCGATAAAACCCTCGCCGCCGCACGCGAACAATTGCGAGCGCAAGTCGGTTCGTCGATGCTGCCCAGCGTCGACCTCGGCGGCCAAGCGGATCGTGAGCGCGCGATCGGCGTGCCGAACCTCGGTCCGCCGACGGTGCTCTACAACCTCTTCGTCGGCCAGATCCGAGCGCAATACACGTTTGATCTGTTCGGCGCGTCGCGGCTCGCGGACCGGGCGCTGGCCGCGCAAGTGGACAGCCAGTCCTGGCAATTCGATGCCGCCCGCCGCGCGCTCGCCGCGAACATTGTCACGGGCGCGATCGGTGCCGCCTCGTTGGGCGCGCAAATCGATACGACCGAACGGCTGATCGTCCTTGCCGACGAAGACGCACGCGAAACGCAGCGCCGCTACGAACTCGGCTCGGCGTCGCGTTCGGATGCGCTCAACGCACAATCGAGCGCCGCTGCGCTTGCCGCGTCGTTGCCGGGCTTGCGGGCTCAGTGGCTTGCAACGCGTCATGCGCTTGCCGTCATGCTCGGCCGCACACCCGATCAGGCGCCGCCGGATCTCGATCTTGCATCACTCACCGTGCCGGCGAACGTGCCGGTTGTCGTGCCGTCGGAATTGCTTGCGAGCCGCCCGGATATTCAAGCCGCCGATTCCTTGCTCAAAGCCGCCGCCGCGCAGGTCGGCGTCGCGACGGCGCAAATGTTCCCGAGCCTGACGCTGTCGGCGTCGATGGGGCAAGCGGGGTTTAGCTGGCCGACTGCCTTATCCGGCGCGGGCGCGATCTGGGGTATCGGCGCGTCGCTGTCGCAGCCGCTGTTTCATGGCGGTGCGCTGCTCGCGCAAAAGCGCGCGGCGCAGGCAAGCTACGAAGCGGCCGTCGCGCAATACAAGCAGACGGTGCTGACCGCGTTTCGCAATGTGGCAGATTCGCTCGCGGCGCTCGAGCAAGATAACCAGGCGCTCAATTTCGCCGATACCGCGAGCCGCACTTCAATGAGCGCGTTCACGGATTCGGCGGCGCGTGCGCGGCTCGGGGCGATTCCGCCCTCGGCGGCACGTGCGAGCGAGCGCCAATATCGCAATGCGCGGCTGAGCGCGATCCGCTACGAAAGCGCGCGCCTGAGCGATACCGCGTCGCTGCTCCAGGCAATGGGTTCGCCAAACGGCGGTACGGCGAATGTCGCGGCTACAGAGAAAACGGCCGCGACGGCGAAATAACCGCCACGCGTTCCCTCACCGCAACCGTAAAAATTTGACGCGAGCGCTGCAAGCAAAAAGGCCGTTCCAACCCGAGTTGGAACGGCCTTTTGTTTTGTGAGGACAACCGGACAATCGCTTGCGTCGTCACGAAGCTCCGGAGATCAAAGGCATCAAATTTTCGCAATCCGGCCTCGCGTCAAACACCGCATTAACGCCGTGCTGCTCAGTGTCGGCAAGCACGAGGCATCGGTGAATGATGCGGCGAGCGGAACCGCTCCCAGCGTGCAGCGCAGCTGCCGAAACCGCCATGCGCGGCGCGATGGTCGAACTGGGCGGCGGTTTCACGGTCCTTCGCCGGCCGCGGGCAATCGTCGATGTGACCGGCAGCCTGCGTTATCTCGGCGCTCAAGGAACGCTCGATGCAAGCGTCGAGCTGCCCGGCGGCGATACGCGCGGCGCGCACAGCGCGTCGCGTGCGGACATCGTGAACGGATTGGCCGGCGTGCGTGGACGGATCGCGATGACGCACGACGGCCGCTGGTATGTGCCGTTTTATCTCGATGCCAGCACGGGTTCGTCGAAGGTGACGTGGCAGGCCGTGACGGGCGTAGGTTATGTCATGAAAGGGGCCGACGTCAGTCTCTCGTATCGCTACCTGGCGTTCCACGGGTCCAACGATCAACTCATGCAGACCGTTCGCATGAGCGGCCCAAGCCTGGGCACAACCGTCCGGTTTTAATCGGCCAGCCAGTTCAGTTGGCGACTTCTACCCGATTGCGTCCGTCACGCTTCGCCCGATACAAAGCGAGATCGGCGGCTTCGATCAACTGTTTAACCTCTTCGCTTGGCTGTGGCACCTGCATGACGCCGCCTACGCTGATCGTCACCCGTTCGCTGGCTGAACCCGTGTGTGGCACCGCAAGCGCCTCGACCGCCATGCGGATCTTTTCACCGAGCAGACGCAAGCCGCCCGCCGACGTGGACGGCAGCACCACCGCGAACTCCTCGCCGCCGAAACGCGCGGCGAGATCGGCGGGACGGTTCAGGCTCGATTCAATCGCGCGCGCGACGAGCTTCAGCACGTCGTCGCCGGCGACGTGGCCGTAGGTGTCGTTGTACGACTTGAAGTTATCCACATCGATCATCAGGAAGCCGAGCGGCGACTGCTCTCGTGCAGCGCGTTTCCACTCGGCGTTCATGTAGTCGTCAAGACAGCGACGGTTCGATAAACCCGTCAACCCGTCCGAATTCGTCAGGCGCTGCAGCTCCAGATTGGTTTCGAGCAGTTTCTGCTGCGACTGCCGCAATGCACGGTACGCCTCGTCACGCTGCAGCAAGTTCAGATACGAGCGCGAGTGATAGCGAATCCGCGCGATCAATTCGATGCTGTCCGGTAACTTCACCAGATAGTCGTTAGCGCCCGCGGCAAACGCTGCGCTCTTGATGCGCGGCTCTTCCTTCGTCGACAACACGATGATCGGAATATCCCGCGTCGACTCGTGCTCACGGTATTGGCGCACCAGCGTCAGGCCGTCCACGCCGGGCATGACCAGATCCTGCAGGATCACGGTCGGCCGCGTGGTCTGGGCAACCCGCAAGGCGTCCTCGGGATTCGCACAGTAGTGGAAATCCAGCCGCGGCTGATCCACCAGCGCGCGGCGCACCGCTTCAGCCACGATCGTCTGATCGTCGACGAGCAGCACCATGACCGGGCTCTCGGCTGCGCTCGGTGCGTTCAGCGCATCGGCGAGCAGATCGGCGGTCGAACGCTCCTCGGCGGCAGTATCGAGAGGATCGGCCGGGCTTTCCGGATTCGCTTCCGGGGTGGCCTGAGCGCGCCGTGCGCGCTCGGCCAGCGGATCTGCATTGCGATGTTCCATGACTGAATCCTGTTCTGTGTCGAGTTCGAGCGCCTCATCTGCGCGACGATGCGAACACCTTCTGCAAGGCATTCGCGATGTTCGGGAGCGGCAGGATAGCCACCGCCGCGTTCAGCGCGGCGGCTGCTTTCGGCATGCCATAAACGGCGCATGTCGCTTCGTCCTGCGCGATCGTGTAATACCCCTTCGCGCGCATGGCGGCGAGGCCGGCTGCGCCGTCGCGGCCCATGCCGGTCAGCAGCACGCCGACCGCATTACCGCTCCAGCGCGCGACCACACTGTGGAAAAACACGTCGATGGAGGGCCGGTATGGCGTCGCCAGCGGCTCTTTCGTGTAGGCGAGCCGATTGCCGCCGCCGCAGAAATGCAGGTGATCGTTGGTCGCGGCGAGCAGTACGCAGCCAGGTTCTGGCCGGTCGCCCTCGCGCGCCACGCGCACCGGCAGCGCCGACTGTTCGTTGAGCCAGTCGGCCATGCCGAGCGCAAACGCCTGATCCACGTGCTGGACGATCACCGTGGCCGGCGCGAAGTCAGCCGGCAGCGCGGCCAGCAGCGTCGCCAGCGCGCTCGGACCGCCCGCCGATGCACCGATCGCCAGCAGGTCGGTGTCGGAGGTGATACGCGGTGCGGCTGCGAGCGGATCCGCGGCTGCTTTCGTGACCTGCTGGGCGCCAATCTGGTCGATCTTGGCGATCAACGCCGCGATCCCGCGCTTCGCGTCCGGGCCCGAGAGCACCGGGGTATCGACGGCATCCAGCGCGCCTGCGCCCATCGCCTCATAGACGCGCCACGCATTCGCTCCCACGTCCACCGTCACGATCAGGATCGCGCACGGCGTCTCACGCATGATGCGCCGCGTGGCTTGCGTGCCATCCATGTGCGGCATCACGAGATCCATCAGCACGACGTCGGGTTTCTGTGCCGTGCAGTAGTCGACCGCCTGTGCGCCATCGGTCGCGACCCAGATCACCTCGAAGTCGCGCCGGGTCGCCAGCGCCCCGCGCAAGGCATCCACTGCCAGCGGCATGTCGTTCACGATCCCGATCTTCATCGCTCGCCTCTCTCTTTTTTAGTGGTCTCTCACGACTGCGCCTCGCCGATCAGATCGCGCACTGCATCGAGCAAGGTCTGGTCGTGGAAGCTGCCCTTTGCCAGATAGTAGTCCGCGCCGGCATCCAGTCCCCGTTGGCGGTCCTCCGCCCGATCCTTGTACGACACGATCATCACCGGTGTTTCGCGCAGATGCGGATCGCGCCGGATCAGCGTGACCAGTTCGATGCCGTCGAGGCGCGGCATGTCGATATCCGTGATCACGAGATCGAAGCGCTCGCTGCGCACCGCATTCCAGCCGTCCATGCCGTCGACGGCAATCGTCACGTCGTAACCGCGCCCAGCCAGCAACTTGCGTTCGAGTTCGCGCACGGTCAGCGAGTCGTCCACCACCAGCACGCGTTTTTTCGACGCAGCGACCACGCGCGCGGTGCCCGCCGAGACACGCCCGAGTTCGCCGTCGACAACCAGCTTTTCGACCGCGCGCAGCCAGTCGTCGAGATCGGCGATCAGGAGCGGATCGCCGTTTTCCATCAACGCGCCCGCCGCGATGTTCGGTACCTTGCCAAGACGTTTATCGAGCGGCTGCACGACCAGCATGCGCTCGCCGAGAAAGCGGTCGACCACCACGCCGTAGCTCGCCGCACCCTGGCCGATCACGACGACGTTGAGCGTGTCGCTGACGGTGTCGAAGGTGCCTGAGCGCAGAATCTGATGCGCGGTGACGATGCCGAGCCGCCGCCCTTCGAACGCGAAATGCTGATGCCCTTCGAGCAGATCGATCGATGTCCGCGGCAGCACCAGCGTGCGCGTGACATGCGCGAGCGGCAAACCGTACGGCTCGCCGTCGACTTCCACAATCAGGCTGCGGATCACGGACAGCGTCAGCGGCAACTGCATCACGAAGCGCGTGCCGACCAGCGCTTCCTGCGTGACACGAAGACTGCCGCGTACCTGGCGCACGACATCCTGCACGGCATCCAGCCCGACGCCACGGCCGGAGACGTCGGTGACGGTATCGCGCATGGAGAAGCCGGGCAGGAACAGGAATTCGAGTAGTTCGGCATCCGAAAGACGCGCGGCGGTGACTTCGTTGGCTAGGCGCTTCTGCACGATGGCCCGGCGCAGCGCAGGGAGATCCACGCCGCCGCCGTCGTCGCTGACGCTGATGAAAAGCGAACCCGCGCTGTGACGCGCTTCCAGCGTGATCGTGCCTTCGGGCGGTTTGCCGAGCGCCTGGCGCAGCGACGGCGCTTCGATACCGTGATCGACGGCGTTGCGCAACAAATGGCCGAGCGGCGCTTCAAGCAAGTCGAGGATGTCGCGGTCCACCTCCGTCGCAACGCCCGCAATCACGAACCGCACTTGTTTATCGAGCGAACGCGCGACGTCGCGGACCATGCGCGCAAAACCGCCAGTGGCATCGACGAACGGCCGCATCCGGCATTCAAGCGCTTCGTCGTAGAGTTGCTGCGACAGGTGCGTCGAGCGCCGGTCGTAGTTTTCCAGTTCGGCCAGGCGCTCGCCGAGTTGACGGTGCGCCTCCGCATTGAGACGGCGAACTTCGTCGAGCGCGTCGAGCGTGCGCGAATCGAGCGCCGCAGTCAGGGCGGCCATTGAAGTCGAGGCCGAGGTAGCCGCTTCGGTCAGCGATTCGTGCAAGAAGTCGAGCGCCCGGTTCGCGTCGCGCTGGATGCGCTTCACGCGCAACATGGATTGCGCGAACGGTTTGAGCCAGCGCGATTCCACCAGCGACTCACCCGAATGGCTCAGCAAGCGATCGAGCGTATCGGCACGCACGCGCAGCATGCGGGCCGGCTCGCGCAGTTCGACGGAGCGGACCGGCTGGTGGGGCGTGGACTCCATGGCGTCCATGGATTCCGTGACTTCTGCGGTTTCCTCAACCGGCGCGGCGAGTGTTAGTTCAGCCGATAAATCAAAGTCGGCATCTGCCTTCGGCGCTTCGAAAAAAGATGAAGGCGAAGCCGCGGCCACGCCGTTTATCCGCGCGTTCAACTGGTCAACGAACGCATCCACGTCAGTTTGCGACACGGTTTCGTCGCCGGAAGCCTGGCCGACCTGCCCGATCAGATCGACGCCGCTCAGCAGCACGTCGATCATGGCGGCATCGACGCTCACGCGCCCTTGCTGCGCGCCGACGAAGCAGTCCTCCATCACATGCGCGAGGCTCACGCCGGCGGGCACACCGACAATCCGCGCCGCCCCCTTTAGCGAATGCGCCGCGCGCATGCAGGCTTCGAGCGTCACCGGATCGCGCGGCGCACGTTCGAGCGCGAGCAGGCCGTCGCTGAGAATCTGCCCCTGCGCACGCGCTTCCTCGCGAAACAAGTCGATGAGCGAGGGCTGGCCGCGGCTTGGCCCCTGGCCTGTTTCAGCGCCGCTCATGTGAGGCTCCGGTTCAAGGTCTCGAAAAGTTTGGCCGCGTCCAGCAGACCCACCGTCACGCCCTTGCACGCCGTCACGGCCACGGCGTGCGACGCCGACATGCTGGCGACCGTCGCCGGCACCGCCTGGAAATCCGCGCGTGCGAAACGATGCACGCCATCGACCGCATCAACCGGGAACACGATCGGATTGCCGAGATCACCCCGCTGACCCTGCCCGCCGCCCGGCTCGACGACCAGCAGGCGCGCGAGATCCCGGGCATCGACGCCGTGTTGCGTGTCTTGCTGCGAGCCCGGTCGCCGCCCGTCCTGCCCGACCTCCGATGCAATCCCGAACAAGCGCGCGAGCGACGCACACACGAGCAAGGTCCCGCGCACGTTCACCACGCCGAGCACCGCCCGATGGCGCCGGTGCGGAAGCGAGTGAATCGGCCGCAACTGCGCGACTTGCTGAAAGATAGCCGTGGGCAAACCCAGCCACTCATCGCCGATACGAAACACGAGCCACGAGGTGGTATCCGCTCGCCCGGCAGCGTATTCGCTCAGCGACTGCGCCGTCAGCCGATGCATTTCCTCGCGCTCGATGGTGGAATCAGCGGCTTGGTCACGATCCAGCACGCGCGCCGCAGCGGCATCGTGGACCGGACAGTTGCGGCAATGAATGTAACCCGCCAGACGCGGACAAGAACCGTCGCCGCGAACGCCGATGCGGTTCCAGCAGTCGTCAATGGGAGTGTCGAGCAAGCGCGACCGCTCAGCCTGAGCCAACGCTATTTCAACCCGCTCAGCAGTTTCATGAGGTTCAGGAGTGACCTCTTGTTGGTCGCGCGGATCACTCATTGCGGCCTCCCGATACTCGCGCGGCACGCGCCAGCAGCAATTGCGCGCCCGCTCGATCGCCTTCGAGCCCAAGCACGGCTGCGAGATGCGTCAGCGCTTCACCATGCTCCGGATCAAGGTACAGCGCACGCTTGTAAAAACCTCTCGCCTCGGTTTGCTCGCCCTGAGCATCTGCGATCACCCCGCGCAAGTAGTAAGCGTCGGCGCTGGTTGGATGCGCCTCAAGATACCCGCGCGTCATGTTGGCGGCTTCGAGCAAAGCGCCGGTGTCGGCGAGTGCATGGGCCTGTTTGAGCAGGTCCGGTTTAGCGGCGGGCTCGGCATTCGTCATCGCCATGTCGGATGTGGCTCGCGGCGCAGTCGCAGCGGGCGAGCCGAATGAAAACGCGCGCCCACGTGCATCGTTCGCATTCGCACCTGACCCGGTCCGTTGACCGAACACATTGGCCACGGCCCGGCTCAATCCGGCAACCGGCACCTTTGACGTTGCTGCACGCGTCGCCAGCTCCATTGCCCTTTCCGCGCTAGCGATGGCCGCGAACAGCGCACGCGAGCGGTCCCCCAGGACATGCTCGCCCCATCCACGCCCGCCAGCGAACCCCGGCCGCGCACGCTCCGCCAGTCCGCCCTCGGGCCGTGTGAACGCGAACGCGAGCGGCAGCTTCGCCGACGCCATGCCTTCGCGCATCATCAGCCCGGTCTCGGCCGGTCCGACGAACAGCATCCCGCCGGGCGCAAGCAAACTGTCGAGTACCCGCATCGCCGTATGCTGCGTCTGCCGGTCAAAGTAGATCAGCACGTTGCGGCAGAAAACGAAATCGAAGGGTTCGAGCGTTTGAGTATCGAGTGTCAGCAGATTCGCCTGGCGAAACCGCACACGCTCCGACACCGCCGGCAACAGCCGCCATTGATCGCCAAGTGGTGCAAAAAAACGCTCGCGAAAGCCGAGCGCCCGGCTGCGGAAGGCGTTGCCGCCGTAATGCGCACGAGCGGCGATCTCGAGCGCGCGGCCGCTGATGTCGACTGCATCGATGGAAAAACGCTCCGGCGCAATACCCGCTTCGAGCATGGCCATCGCGATGGTGTAGGCCTCCTCACCCGTCGAACACGGCATGCTCAGGATGCGCACCGGCTTGAATGGCTGCTCGAGCAGGCGGACACGCGCCAGTCTGACCAGCGCGCTGAACGCCTCGGCATCGCGGAAAAACCACGTCTCCGGCACGACCACCGCCTCGATCAAGGCCTGCAACTGCTGCGGCACGCCATTCACCACGAGCCAGAACGCTTCGATGCTCGCCCGCGACGCATCCAGACCGTCGGCACCGGCCGCACGCCACGCTGCAAACCGCTCGGAGACCACGCGCTCGATCGCTTTCTCGCCAATCGACGCAGGATCCAGACCGATCGTCCGTTGCAACAGCGCGGCGAACTGCGCGAGCTGCGCATGCGGGAGCGGCTCGCGACGGCTCTCATAGATCTCGTGGATCTTGTGAAATGCGTCGGCCGCTCGGCGGGCCTGATCGGAGATAAAAGCGTGCTTCATGCGTCGCTCTGCGTGAAGAGTTGCGCCTGCACAGGTTCCGGCAACAGATGTTCGATGCGCACCCATTGAACGAGGCCTTGCTCGTCGCGCGCAAGCGGCCCGAGATAACGCGCGTGCGGCGCTTCGACGCCCGCGTGCCGGAACGCGGCACGATCGAGCGTCAGCATGCGCGTGGCGCGCTCGAGCACGATGCCGAGGCGCCGCTGTTCGACGCCCGTAATGCTTTCTTGCGGGTAATAGACCAGCGCCACGCGCGTGGAGAGACGTTCGTGCGAACGCCGGCCGAGTGCGAGCGCGGCCAGATCGATGACCGGCACCGGCAAACCTTCGTACTCCAACACGCCCGCGACCCACTGCGGCACGCCGTGCATCGCCTTTAGCGGCACGAGCGAAAGCATCCGCTCGACCTGGGAGCTGTCGATCACGTAGCGGTCGTTATCGAGCGTGAACTGGACGAAGAGCATGGTCTCAGCGGTCAAACAAACGATCGGAAAGCGCGTGGGTCACGTCGCCACCTTGAAGCGCGACACACCGGTGCGCAGGCCATTGGCGGTGTGCGTCAGGTCGTCGATCGCTTGCGTCGACTGGCGCAGCGACTCGGCCGTCTGCTGCGCGGCTTCGGACAATTGGGCGAGCGCCTGCGTGATCTGATCGGCGCCGGTCGCCTGCGTCTGCATCCCTTCATTGACCATCACAAAACGCGGCGCGAGGGTCTGCACCTGCTGGATGATCTGCGACAACTGTCCGCCGACCTGCTGCACGTCCGTCATGCCGCGCCGGACTTCCTCGGAGAACTTGTCCATGCCCATCGCGCCTGCCGCCACGGCCGACTGGATCTCCTTGACCATCTGTTCGATATCGAAAGTCGCCACTGCCGTCTGGTCGGCAAGACGACGGATCTCCGTGGCGACCACCGCGAAACCGCGCCCGTATTCGCCTGCCTTTTCCGCCTCGATCGCCGCGTTCAGCGACAGCAGGTTGGTCTGGTCGGCGACTTTCGTGATGGTGGCCACCACCTGGTTGATGTTGCTCGCGCGCTCGTTGAGAATCGCAAGCTTGCCGTTCACCGATCCGGCCGCCTCCATCACGAGCCGCATGGTGTCCTCCATCCGCGTGAGGCCCAACTGACCCGTGCCGGCCAGCAGCGCCGATTGCTCGGCCACGCCGGACACTTCGTTCATCGTGCGCACGAGATCGCGGGACGTCGCAAAAATCTCCCGCGACGTCGCGCCGATTTCGGTCGTCGTCGCGGCGGTTTCGCTGGCCGTGGCCTGCTGTTCGCGAGCGGTTGCGGCAATTTCCGCCACCGATGTGGTGACCTGCACCGCCGACTTCTGGGCCTGTCCGACAAGACCGGTCAGTTCGTCGGTCATGCGGTTGAATCCTGCTCCGAGCGCGCCGAATTCATCCCCGCGCTCGAGATGCAGGCGCTGCGACAGGTCGCCGGTGCGCATTGCGTCCACCACTTCCACCAGCCGCTCCATTGGCACGGTGATCGCTCTTAGCAGGAGAAAACCGGCCCAGGCCGCCACCACGATCGCTACCAGCACCACCACCAGCAAGGTGATCTCGGCCTTCTTGACGGACTCGCGAATGCTCTGCGACGAGCGCGTCTGCTGTTCGTTGTTGCGCTCGACCAGCGCGCGCACGATGGTCCGCCCCGTTTCCCATACCGGCGTGAGCTGGGTGTTGAAAATCGCTGCCGCCGCCTCTTTCGACGCCGGCAAATCGGCCATGATCTGCGCCTGGACCGGCGCGTAGAGGGAGCGTTGCTGCTTGAAATCGTTGAAGAGGCGGCGGTCCGTGTCGTCGAAAACGGTGGCTGCGTACTGGTCGATCAGCTTGTCGAGCGATTCGCGGGTTTCTGCGATGCGCTGCGTGTCGCGCTGGACCTGGTCAGGGGCGCTATCGATGAAAATAAGCCGCTGCGTCACCGTGTAGTTCTCGAACCACGCTGCGCGGATGGTCGTCGCGAGATACACGCCCGGCGACGAATCCTCTTCCTGGCTGCGCGCGTCCCGGTCGATGGCGCCGAGCAGGATGTATGAACACACGGCCATCACCAGCATCAGCGCCAGGATCACGCCAAAGCTGGCAAGAATTCGATTTCGAATGGTCAACTGCTTCACGCATGAACCTTTTCAGTAAGGGTTGGGCATCGGCGCTGGTAGCGGCGTGCAGCGCACGGATCGAGCAGGGTGCGGCGCAATTTTAAGACGGAAAACGAAACGATTTGCGGATAAATGCGAGCGTTTGTCTTTTAACTGCTAGGCGCGCGGCAACAGGCAGCCAAGTTGTGCACAGAAACTGGGGAGCACCCTGTTGACAACCTTCTGACAAACAACGGAACGCGTTGAACGCAAACGGTTTTCAGGCACTGCTTCAAAGTGCGCCGGGCATGCCGTTTCGATGGTTTTATCGCGGAAAGTTGTGCACACAATCTGTTGAAGGATCTGTGGACAAGCGTGAGGTTAAGTTTGCAAGTCTTTGATCAATAAGCGCAGTTCTGAATCGTTCCGATTTGAACCACGCACGGAGCGGGCTGTTGGGCCGCGGCCCGGGCCCTGCAACGTCCGGCGACTTATCCCCAGGAATTGTGCGCAGGGTTGTTAATAAGCACGGGGCTCAAGGCTTAAGTTACTGACGCAGCACGGTTTAATACCCGTGACTCAAAAGCGTCTTGTTGACGCCCAAGGTTTCAGGGTGACGCCCAAGGTTTCAGGGAAGGCGGAACGCCGGCCGCTTCGCCCGCGCGACAGGAATCGCGCCCGTGCGGCGGATCACGTCTCGAATCTGCGTGAGCAGATCGTCAGCTTTATATCGATCGTCGTGGCTCAGGCGCTCGGCGACAGTCTCGAATGCCTGGTCGATACGCAGCAGGATCGCTTCCGCCTCGGCGCGTTTCAGGCCCAGACGTTCGCCGTACGCCACGAGCTGCGCGGGAACGGGGAAGACTTTCGATTTATTCAGGTTCAGCGCCATCCGGCCGTCGAGCAACGGATAGATGCCCGTGCAGACGACATCGTAGATGGGCGCCAAGCGACGCGGCCCGGTGGGATCGGCATAGACAATGCCGATATTCTTCATATGCGCGTCGCCGTCGCGAAGGAAGCACGACAGCGCGACACGCTCGAACAGCCGGATCGATTGCGCGCGGAAATCGGCGCCTGTGTAGACCTCCACCGCCCGCGCGATCATTTCGTAACTGCCGCGGTATTTGTCGCTGCCGGTCAGCACGCTCATGTCCTCGAAGCCGAGCGCCGTGCCGTCCGGCGCACGATCGAAACGCGCCATGACGAACAGCAGGCCGTCGTTGGAGAGCCAGAAATCCGGCACTTCGAAGCCCGCCTCGCGCGCCACCGACATGCACAGGAATTCGTTGCGCGCGACTCCCGCATAGTCGTCGCCCTCAGCCTTCACGATGACCGTGGTGAGGGGCAAGGCCGCATGCGCGTCGAGCGTGGTCGCACTTGCGGGAGCGCCGGAAACCAGCGGCACCACTGTCTTCGGCTGCACGCCTGAAATGCCGGAACCCAGCGCGTATTGACTGACCAGGCGCTCGAACAATTGTCCCGATGGCGACGACAGCAGCTCGTCCAGGCGCTCGCCCTCGCCTTCGGGCACCGTCTCGCCGTGCAGCGCGTAGGTGAGCCTGCCGATCTGGTTTCGCCCGGCAAGGAACAGCAGGAACATGTCGCTGGGGGTGCCGAAACGCGCCAGTTTTTCTTCGACGATGTATCGCAGATAACCTTCCGGGCGATTCATCGCGAATATGTTCAGCAGCGCGCCGCTGCTATAGCTCTTGCGCCGCACAGGCATGGTCAGCGACACGGCCGCGTCCGGCTCGACATCGCCGTAGTTGAAGACGAAGGTGCTTTCCTTGGCCAGCAAACCCGCTATGCCCTGAGGGGTGTGGACGTCGAGCTGACGGATTTTGTCGAAGAGCTTTTCCAGGTCGAACGGCCGCGCAGGTTTAAGCGATGACAGCGTGCTCATTCTTCCTCCCTGAAGAAGAAGTCCAGGTCTTCGAAGACCACCGTGTCTTTCGGACGCAACGTGAGGTCGTAGCCGAGCGCGTTGGCGATCCGGCAAAGCTCGTGAAGTCCGACGTTCTGCCCGCCTTCCGCATTGGTGATTGTGCGCCGGGAGACGCCCGCACGATCAGCCAGCGTTTGTTGACTCATGCGGCGTTCGCGCCGGAGCGAACGGAGTTCCGCTGCCAGACGCTCGAAGTTGCTGATGGGGTCGGTATGATTGCGCGTCATGATGCGCAATCATACTCCATTTTCATTTTTTGCGCATTATTACGCGCATTTTTTCTGCGGCAAGCATGATTTATATATTTTCTTAAATGAGCACTATTATACGCACATGTGAATATATCATCAAAAATGCGCACTAAAATGCGCATTTTTCTCGAGTGCGTTTGTAACTTTGCAGGCCCAATGCAAGAAGCCCCGCTTCGCGGGGCTTCTTGCAAAACGCAGACGGCTGGCAATCTCAACGCCGTTATCAGCTCCCGCGATAGAGCGCACCGGCCGGTGCGGATGCCGCCGGGCGGGCCCGGCTCTTGGCGCCACTGGATGACGAAGACGATGCAGCCGCCGGATTCGCCACACCTGGCTCCATATACCCCGGCGCACCCTTGGCCTTTTCCTTCTGCCCGGGTGGCGGCGCGCTCGGCGCGGTGCGCATGTCGGCGAGCATCTGCGTGCACGGCAGCGGTTTGTTGTTACTCGGCGCGATCAACGGAATCAGCGCGGCAAACGGGTTGAGCAGCCCGAGCCCAACCGCCACCGCGCCACGCGCGGCCAGCGCACCGGCACTCACGCCCACATGCGGATCCTTGAACGTCCCCTTCACATACAGCGGCGAGCGCAGCGAGAACACCCGGAAACCCTTGGTGTGCGGATGAATGTTCAGGTCCATCTCTTCGGTCTTCAGATTCACGGTGCCGTCCATGTTGATCACGGCGTCGTCGGTATCGAGGGCGAACACGCGCGATTCGAGCACGCCGTTGGTCGCCACGAAATCCGCGGCCGCGCAGTTGATCTTCACATCGCGTTTGTCGAAGAGCTTTTCGTAGACCGCGTTCGCCACGTTCAGCCCGGCCGCTTCCATATACAGCCGGCTGACGGTACCGTCGGTGATCAGTGCCTTGATCTCGCCGTTCATCGTGGCCGCGAGTGCGGCCGGCGAATTGCCCGTCGCCGATAACGCCGCATCCCCGTTCACTTCACCCAGCGCTGTCTGCATGGTCTTGACAGTCGGCAGCAACTCCTTGAGCTTCAGATGCCGCGCCGATGTCGAAAAGCGGCCCTGGAGCGGCTCCGTGCTGCCATCGAGATGAATGTTCGACGACAGCGTTCCGCCCGCCACGCCGAACGACAACGGTTCGAACGACAGCACGCCGTCCTTCATCATCAGGTGCGTGTAGAGGCCGGTGATGGGCAGCGCCGGGTCCTTGACGATCTTGCGGCCAGTGAACTTCACGTCGGCATCGATCGCCTTCCATCGATCCGTCTTAAACTCCTCGGCCGGCAGCGCCTTCGACGACGGCTGTTTCTCCGTGTCGCCGCGCTCGGCTTTGCTCGCGTTCGAATCAGCGCCGATGATCGGAGCGAGATCGGAGAACTGCAGCAGGTTCGAAACCAGTTCGCCCGACAACAACGGCCGCGGCTCGCGCGCAACGAACGTCAGCGATCCGTTCAGGTCGCTGCCGCCCACGCGCCCGGTGAAGTTTTCATACCTGAAGACGTTGCCGTCCGCCTTGAACTGGCCGACGAGCCGCCCTTCCGTTGCATACGGCGGCGTCGACGGCAGCGTCACCCCGGCGATCGGATACAGATGCTCGAGGCTCACGCCCTGCAGCCACAGGCGCAAATCGAGCGCCGCGAGATGGGCGGGGTCCGCCACGGTTCCCACAAAGGCAATATGCGTATCGCCGATACGAACATCCGCCTGCACGGGGAACGGGCGCATGGCGTCCTGCAGCGCGAGCACGCTGCCTACCTTGCCGTCGCCGGACACCGCCACGTTGTTGTACTTGCCCTTCACCGACCAGCCGATGCCATAAGGTGGCACGGGTGGCACGGGCGGCACGGGCGGCTTCGACCCTTCCTTGGTAGTGATGCTGGTGTTCGCGGAGACGCTCGCCGGGTTTGGCGCGCTGGCATTCGCGGCGGCTGCCGCCGACGCAGCGGATGCGGCCGCGGCTTCCGATGCCGCGGCTTGATCGACTTGCTGGTTCAGCTTGTTCGCGCCGCTCTTGCCGACCATCTGGGCCGACGATTTCTGCGATGCCGCTTCTTGCTGTTTCATGACGTCGCCGATAGGGATCATCTGGCCGAGCGTAGTCACAACGGCTTGCATGTCCGCTTTCGTGATCTCGTCGGCGTAGGTAATGTTGCCTTTGTTCAGGGCGATGTCATGCAGTTGAAGATTCCAGGCCGACGGTTGCGTCGACTGCTGGAACTTGAACGTCCAGTTATTGCGGTTGTCCTTGAGGCGCTCCAGATCGACCGACGGGTTCACCAGGTTGATCGATGGAATCACAATATTGCGCGCGAGCAGCGGCAGGATCTCGACCTGGAAATCGATCTCGTCGAGGGTCGCGAAAAATTTCTGTTTGGTCCAGTCAGGGTTTGCCACCGTGATTTTTTCGGCCGAGAAACGCGGCCATGGAACCCAGCGGCGCCAGCCGGTTTCACCGGGCGGGCGTTGCCAGCCGACCTTCAGGTCGCCGGTAATCTGGAACTGCCGGCCAATCGCCTGCGAGACTTTATCGTCGACCCAGGGGCGGGCCCGGTTCCAGTCGAAGGTGAGAAACACGATCGCCAGCACAGCGATCAGGACGATCAGAACCGCAATGATCCAGGCGAGTATTTTTCCGATTTTCCGGCCAAGCGCCATAAAGGCTCCATCCTCATTCTTGAGTTTTTCTTGAGTTTTTCTTGAATCTTTCTTGAATCTTTCTTGATTGACACGGGCAGCACACCCCGTGCCTGGCGGATGATACCGGTCTGGTGCGCATACCGGGCAGGACCGGATGAACCCACCGCTCGCGACGTTTAAAAAGCGCGATCAAAACACACACGCAAACACGCGCAACCGATTCCCAAGCGTCGCGTAAGGACAGGTGATTTATGATTGCGCTCCGAGATCATTCCCCGAGCATGTCTTCGCCATGTCCACACTAGCCGACACGCCGCTGATTCGCGCCACTGCCCTCACGCGCCACGATCCCGTGCGCGACACGACCTTGCTGCATCCGACCACGTTCATTTTATCCGGCGGTCAGCGCACGGTTATCACGGGACCATCGGGATCGGGCAAGAGCGTGTTCCTGCGTGCGCTTGCGCTGCTCGATCCCGTCGATGGCGGTGTCATCCAGTGGCGCGGACGGGCGATCGCGCGCGGGGCAATTCCGGCTTACCGGCGACGGGTCGCCTACATTGCGCAACGCCCAGCCATGCTCGATGGCAGCGTGGAAGACAACCTGCGTTATCCGTTTTCGCTGAAGGTGTATCGCGACGTGCGCTTCGATCGTGGGCGTGTGGGGGAGCTGGCGCGCCGGGCAGGCCGCGACACCGATTTCCTCGATAAGCGCGCGAGCGAGCTATCGGGAGGCGAAGCGCAGATTGCCGCGTTGATCCGCGTGTTGCAAGTGGACCCCGACGTCCTGCTCCTCGACGAACCGACTGCATCGCTCGATCCTGCTTCGGCGCTGGAAATAGAAGCGCTCGTGAGCGCCTGGTTCGACGATGGCCATGGCGAACGCGCCAGCATCTGGGTATCGCACGATCCGGCACAAGCGAAACGCGTGGGCGAGCGTCAGCTCGTCATGACAGCGGGTACATTGTCATGAGCGGCTATCAGAGCCTGAGTCTGCTCGACATCGCGATTGCGGCGGCGTTGATCCTGGTGAACGGGGTGCTGTCGGTCGCGTTGAAGCTCGATCTGGAACGCAAGCTGGTCTGGGCGG
>Ga0255336_101289_pt1 | contig 19336 bp, 19 predicted proteins | sample MeOH1_35cm_T3_17_FD_189102 | JGI IMG/M metagenome (GOLD analysis project Ga0255336, IMG submission 189102) | Sandy soil microbial communities from University of British Columbia, Vancouver, Canada - MeOH1_35cm_T3_179 | ecosystem: Engineered > Artificial ecosystem > Sand microcosm > Unclassified ...
CAGTATAGATAAATTATATTGAGATATCTATGGTTATCTCCACTATACTATATAATTCAACACAATTGAGGTAGATTCCTGCTTTTTGATGAAAAAATCAGAGGGTTTCTGCACCAGAATCATTTATACATTGGCACTGGAGGAACGAGTAAGGGAATATGACAAGGTAGGTACAAAGATATGGATAAATTAGTATCACTACGAGAGGCTGTTGAAGCCTTTCTCATAGATGGATGTTCTTTTTCCTACGGTGGGATTGCTGGTAGAGAACCGATGGCGGTAATCTTGGAAATCGTGCGTCAAGGGTATAAGGACCTCACCTTACTTACCGCCGTATCGACTGATCCAGCAAATATCCTTCTCGGGGCGGGTTGTCTGAAGAGAATTGAAATGGCCTATGCTTGGATTGGCATCGTCGGTTCAGGGTTAAACCTGCGCAGGGCGGTGGAAAAAGGGGTTCCCAATTATGTTGAAGTTCGGGAGTATTCTAATTATGCTGCTAGCTTGAGGTTTTTAGCGGGGGCGATGGGTATACCATTTTTGCCTACTCGGACAATGCTCGGAAGCGATATCCCTACTTATAACGAGGATATTAAGATAACCGATTGTCCATATACTGGTGAGAAACTGGCTTTGGTACCGGCGGCCAGCCCGGACGTAGCATTTATTCATGTGCAGAAAGCTGATCGTATGGGGAATTGTCAGATTTGGGGTGTGGAGTCTAACGACGCCAATATTGCTAGGGCAGCGAAGAAGCTAGTCATTACTTGCGAAGAAATTATCAGTACAGAAGAAATCCGGTCTTTACCGAATATGACAGCGATTCCATACTACTGTGTTGATGCCGTTGTTCACCTTCCATTAGGTTGTCATCCTCTGCCGGTAGCAGGATATTATGCAATGGATTTACCGTTTAGGCGAGAATTTATGCAATATAACCATACACATGAAGGGTTCCGACAATGGCTCGATGAGTGGGTATTCTCTTTGAAAGATCACCAAGAGTACTTAGAAAAATTAGGGCAAGATCGACTAGAAAAACTCAAAAAGTTAGAAACAGACTTTAGCCCAATACCAGTCCTTGTGAAAGAGGTGTCCCATAAATGAAGGCGACTGCTACGGAAATGATGGTTGCAGCTTGTTCCAAGTTTATTAAGAATGATGAAACTGTTTTCGTCGGCGTGGGGATTCCACTTTTGGCCAGCCTTTGCGCTAATCGGACTCATGCTCCTAACGCGTCCATAGTGTTTGAGGGAGGAGGGGTCGGACCGTCCACCATGCGAGTTCCTTGGACTATATCAGACAATCCGACAACGGAAAATGCCATTATGTCTACGGAAACATGGCGATTGTTTAGTGACACCCAGCGCGGGTTTATTGACTGTGGATTATTGGGAGCCGCTCAAATCGACCGGTTTGGCAATATAAACACTTCTGCGCTGTTTCCGGACGGATACAGCTTTGCGCATCCTAAAGTAAGATTGCCTGGAAGCGGAGGGGGGAATGATATCGCTACTCTTTGCAAGAGATTTATAGTCGTTTGCACGATGGGCAAAGGACGGTTTGTAGAGAAGGTGGATTACATCACCAGTCCTGGTTTTATTAATGGAGGAAATTCTAGAAAGGAGGCAGGGATCCGCTGGGGAGGACCGGAGGCGGTAATAACGGATAAGGGCGTTTTCAGATTTCAGGCAGAAACCAAGGAAATGTACCTATCGGACATCTACGCGGGCGGTTCTATCCAAGAGATTATAGAGCTGATCCCGTGGAAACTCAAAATTGCTGAACAGGTCAGCGAGTACGAAATATCCGATCAGGAGGTTGGGTTAATCAGGTCATTGGATTCCCTCAATATTTTCCTCGGCTCAAAGTCGGTGGATATGGTGGAGGATTTTGATACGTATTACCATTTAATGATGAAAGCGGCGCACCCTCTAACTTGAAAACAAAAGTATATTATGGGAGTGGTTTCATGTTATTGACACAGATAATAATTTCCGGACTCCTATTAGGTGGGATTTATGTCCTGCTCAGCATCGGTCTCACTCTTATTTTCGGGGTGCTAAAGATTGTGAATTTTGCCCATGGCAGTTTCCTAATGATTGCAATGTATGGATCTTATCTACTGTTTAAACAATGGCACATCGACCCGTACCTGGGAATAATAATTGTAGCTCCCGGCCTGTTTTTGATAGGAATCGCCGTCTATGTTCTAGTAATTAAGAGGGTAATGGTGGCTCCTGATGTAGCCCAGATCTTTGCTACGGTTGGATTATCCACAGCGCTCGAAAATACTGCTCTTTTGGTCTTCCATGCGGACTACCTGTCGGTCCGGACGACCTATGCCGACGTGGTGCTGACAATCGGGCAAATTCGTATCAGCTTGGCACTTCTTATCGGTTTTTTGGTCGCGATAATAATTACGTTCGGCTTATTTGGTTTCTTAAAATACACATATATGGGAAAGGCCATCAGGGCTTCTACTCAAGATGAGTTATCGTCTGTACTCGTTGGTATTCATAGGGAAAAGATCTATATGGTTACATTTGGTATTGGATTGGCTACGCTTGGGATCGCTGGAGCCATCTTAATGCCGCTCTATCCAGTCTTTCCTACCGTAGGTTCACACTTTGTCCTGATCGCCTTTGTGGTGGTAGTTTTGGGTGGAATGGGCAACATGGTGGGGGCAATGTTTGGGGGGTTGATTATTGGTTTGATTGAATCTCTGAGTGGGTTCTTTATTTCTCCATCGATGCAACAGCTGGTTTACTTTGTGATATTCATCCTGATTCTGGTTCTTCGTCCCCAGGGCCTAATGGGATTTAAGTTGAGACGGAGGGTTGTGGCGAAATGAAGTTGTCTAAGAAAACTATAATCCAGCTGACAATATTGGCAGTGGTGGCAATGATCCCTCTGGTGCTGGACAATGACTATTACCTCGACATGATCATCAACATCTTTCTATGGGCTCTTCTTGCTGGCGCTTGGAATCTTACAGCAGGGTACGGGGGACTGTTGTCATTAGGTCATGCGGCCTTTCTTGGCATCGGAGCATACACGTCAACCATACTATTTGTTAAAATGGGTGTTTCTCCATGGATTGGTATGTTGGCAGGTGGCTTGCTGGCATCAGCAGTCGGGGTGCTTTTGGGTTACTTAACGATCCGTTTGAAAGGCCCGTTCTTTAGCTTGGCAACTTTGGCATTTGCCGAGATCATGACTATTATTGCTGTCAATGCGCGAGGTTTGACTCGCGGCTCGGAGGGAATCTCTGTACCTTTTAAGCCATCGTTTGCCAATTTGGTTTTTCAAGGAAAAATTGAGTATTTTTATATTGGTTTGGTGCTATGTTTAATTCCCATTTTCATTGCCAAATACCTTGAACACTCGAAGATAGGTTATTATTTGATGGCTATTAGGGAAGATGAAGTGGCGGCTAAGTCCCTCGGCGTAAAAAGTGTGAGGGTGAAGTTAATAGTAACAGCAGTCGGCACCTTTTTAACGGCGGTTGGAGGTACGTTTTACGCCCAATATATTGCTTTTATTGATCCATACTATATTTTTTCAGTGGGTCTCTCCACACAAATCGCTTTGATGGCCATCATTGGCGGGATGGGAACACCGTTCGGCCCAGTTTTGGGTGCTATTCTAATTTCCTTTGCCAGTTCTTACCTGCGCAGCGCGCTCGGCAGTGCTCAAGCAGGCGTTCACATGATAGTGTATGGCTTGCTTCTTGTGGTAATTGTCATTCTGATTCCTCATGGACTGATTAGTTTGACGCAGAGGAAATGGAAAAAGCAAGCGGCTAACAAAGGAGGTGACAAGACAATTGTTAAAAATTAAGGGACTTACAAAGAGTTTTGGTGGCTTACTCGCCGTGAACAAGGTCGAATTCAAGGTAAAGGACAAACAAATAGCAGGATTGATCGGTCCGAACGGTGCCGGAAAAACCACTTTGTTTAACATGATTACTGGTTCATTTCCCTGTGATGCTGGCACAGTTCATTTTAGGGATGAAGATATTACCGGGCTAAAACCAGAAATAGTAAGTCTAAAAGGTTTAGGCAGGACGTTTCAAATCGTTAAGCCTTTTAGGAATCTTTCAGTCCTTAAGAATGTAATGGTTGGAGGCTTTGCCCACACCAATAATTTCCGAAAAGCACAGAAGAAAGCCGAAGAGGTCTTGGAATTAGTAGAACTGACGAAATTTAAGGATGTTCCTGCTCACACTTTACCTATCGGTTTAAAGAAGAGACTGGAATTAGCCCGTATATTATGTACGGATCCCCAACTGCTTTGTTTAGATGAAGTGTTAGGAGGCTTAACCAACATTGAAGTTATTCAAATGATAAAACTGATTCGAGATCTAAATGAGAGAGGCTTGACTATTTTAATGGTGGAACACGTTATGTCTGCAGTAATGTCTTTGTGTAACCACGTTGTAGTGCTCAACAACGGGCAGAAACTTGCCGAAGGCACCCCAAAGGAAATCACTAAGAATTCCAAGGTGATTGAGGCTTATTTAGGGGAGGGTTACGATGCTTCTTGAGGTAAATAATCTTAGCGCGTTCTACGGGGAAATTCAGGTATTGGAAGACATCTCGCTTAATGTGGCAGATGGAGAATTTGTCACCATTATAGGGGCTAATGCTGCGGGCAAGAGTACACTATTGAAGACCATCTCTGGTTTGCTTCCCGCTATACGTGGGCAAGTGATTTTTAGAAATGAAGATGTGAGTTCACAGCTAGCCCATAAACGTGTGGAATCCGGAATGGTTCATGTGCCAGAAGGACGGCGACTGTTTCCCGAAATGACAGTCATGGAAAACCTTGAAATGGGATGCTATGCCAAAACCGCGCGATCGCACAGGAAAGAAACTTTGGAGTTTGTATTTGAGATGCTTCCGTTGCTCAAGGAACGGAAGCATCAGCTAGCGGGTTCGATGAGCGGTGGTGAGCAACAACTATGTGCAATCGGTAGAGGGCTTATGTCAAAGCCGGCATTGTTGATGCTTGATGAACCAACCTTGGGGTTGGCGCCGTTAATGGTGAAAGCTATCTTCAACATTGTTAAGAATATACGTCAACTTGGTACCGCTATACTCTTAGTCGAACAAAACGCGATGCGGGCGTTAGAAATTGCCGACCGAGGGTACGTCTTGGAAAATGGACACGTTGTGATGGAGGGAAAGGGGACTGAATTGCTGGGTAACGACGAAGTTAGAAAGGCTTATCTTGGGTTATAGGGAGGGAAAGGTAAGAGGAGATGCAAAAGAGGAGGCAAGGTATAGTGAGAAAGTTAGTAAGTGTATTTGTTATGGTACTATTTCTGTTCAGTACAGCAGGGTGCTCGAATCAAGCCGCCGGGTCGGCTAAGAGTAATGAAGCTCTAAGAATCGGGGTGACCTATCCCCTATCCGGTTCATTAGCTAAACCTGGACAAGACAGCTTAAACGGTGCCGAAATTGCCCGCTTGATGGTCAATGACGCGGGTGGAGTTAACGGACGTCGGGTGGAATTTGTAAAATCGGACACCCCCGACGCTACAGCTGCTGTCAGTGAGGCCAACAGGCTCATTTCACAAGACAAAATTAAAATAATTCTGGGTTCGTATTCCAGTCCCAATGCTTTGGCGATGAGTGAGATCACGGAGAAGAATAAGGTTATTTTCTGGGAAACAGCATCAATGGATAATAGTATCACCGGGCGGGGTTACAAATATGTATTCCGTACCAATCCTAGTTCGGAGATGTATGCAGTTGCTGCCGTAGATTACCTGAATAATTCGGTGAGCAAACTTCTGCACAAGTCGCCGGCGGAAATGAAAACTGCATTAATCTACGAGGATGGTTCCTTCGGTCAATCTACCTCTAAATCAGCCCAAACTAAGCTACAGTCTTATGGGTTCCCCATTGTGGTCAAAGAAAGCTATAGCAGCAAGGTGCTGGATTTGTCGTCACTTATCATGAAGCTGAAAGAGGCTAAACCGGATGTCATTGTGGCTGTCCAGTATAACAATGATGCTATTTTGTTCTGGAAACAGGCCAGAGATCTTGGGCTTAATGTGCAAGCTTTGATTGGCAACGGAGCTGGACATAGCAATGAAGAATTCGTGAAAAGTCGCGGTAAGGATGCGGAGGGTGTCCTAGTTAGTTCACCCCCATCATCAGCTAAAGTGGAAAGTCTCCCGACGGAAACCCAAAAAGTTTACCAAGATTTCGTAAAACGTTATAAGGAAAAGTTTGGGATGGAGCCCCCTACCCAAGCGCTAACATCGTTTACCGGGACCTGGATTTTGTTACATGACGTGCTTCCAAAAGCATCTGATCCCAATGATGTGGACAAAGTTCGTCAGGCGGCGTTGGGAGTAAACCTTCCAGAAGGCAGCCAGATTAATGGCTGGGGTGTAAAGTTTGCTGATAATGGGCAAAACACTTCCTCTTTCTCAGTAATAATGCAGTGGCAGAACGGCAAACTTAACACGATCTATCCTGAAAAGTATGCTCAGTCATCAGTGTCAAATATCCCGCTTATACCGTGGGAAAAGAGATAAATGAAAGGGTCGATGTTCATGAAGAAAATGAAATTTATGGTTGTTGTTTTATCCATAGTCACCTTAATTCTCAGTGGTTGCGGAACAGGGAGCACAGGAACTGGCACTGGAAGCTCCGACAAAAAAGCACCGTTGAGAATCGGTGTTGAATTTCCGTTATCTGGCGCATTAGCTAATGTAGGTCAAGACAATTATGCTGGAGTCGAAATAGCGAAGGATATTGTTAACGGGAGCGGTGGGGTTAACGGTCAGCAAATTGAATTGGTAAAAGGCGATATTCCAGATCCAACAGCCGCCGTCAATGAAACCAACCGATTGATTTCTCAGGAAAAGGTAAAGGCGATAGTGGGTGCTTACTCAAGTTCCCTTTCGCTGGCGGCAACCGAAGTAACGGAAAAGAATAAGACTATTTTCTGGGAAGTTGGGGCAGTTGATCCGACAATTACTGGTCGTGGATATAAATATGTTTTCAGGACTACTCCAAACTCCAATACTTATTCGGAAATTGCTATGGATTATCTTGGTAAAGATATCGTAGCAAAATTAGGAAAACAGCCGGCTGAGGTGCGGCTGGCTATTGTGCACGAAGATGGGGCTTTTGGCGAGTCGTCGGCAAAAATTGCGGCACAAAAAGCCCAGGAATTGGGTCTTAACCTTGTGGCTAATGAAAGTTACAATTCTAAAGCTATTGATCTGTCTGCTTTGGTCTTAAAGCTAAAAGAAGCTAAACCGGACATTGTTGAAGCCGTTCAATACAACAACGATGCAATTCTTTTCTGGAAACAGGCCAAGGATTTGGATCTAAACGTTAAAGCAATTATCGGGATTGGTGCCGGTCACAGTAGTATGGATTTCGTAAAAGCCAGAGGGGACAATGTAAATGGGGTTTTGGTAAGTACTCCTACTGCCTCAATCAAGACTGATGCTTTGCCACCAGAAACACAGCAAGTACTTAAGCAGTTCCAAGACAAGTATAAAGCAAAATATAACAAGGAAGCGTCTACTCAAGTATTGACTGCATTCAGTGGCGCCTGGATCTTTTTCAAAGACGTGCTACCCAAAGCAGGTTCAGATAACCCGGACAAAATCAGAGAAGCGGCATTAGCCCTTGACATTCCCGAAGGTCATACGGTAAATGGTTGGGGAGTAAAATTCGGGCAGGATGGTCAAAACACCCGCTCCTTTAGCGTGGTTATGCAGTGGCAGGACGGAAAATTAGTTACTATTTCGCCCGATAAGTATGCACTAGGCAAGCCGATTCTGATTCCGCTGCCGACTTGGGCTGAGAGAGGCAAGAAATAGTGGCTAATATTTACATTACACCCTCTCTTAAGGAGCAAAGATGATAGAGGAATATGATTATGAGGGGGGGTTTACTTATGAAAACCAGAGTTACAGAACTGTTGGGCATCCAATATCCCATTATTTTGGGCGGGCTTCACTGGTTGGGGATGGCTAAATTAGCCGCAGCCGTTTCCGAGGCCGGAGGGTTTGGACTAATCACAGCTGGTGGCTTTCTAAACAGGGAAGAATTTTCGGAGGAAATAGCCAAGATACGAACCCTGACAAACAAACCTTTTGGGGTAAACATCACTTTGGGTAAGAGAAGGAACATGGACGAGTTTTTCGCTGCAGCGATTGAGGCCAAAGTGAACGCGGTTTTTACGTCTGGTTATAACCCGGAGACTTTCGTTAAGGACCTAAAAGACGCGGGTATCAAATTAATCCATGTAGCACCTGGGATTCGTTATGCCCAAAAAGCGGAGAGCATTGGGGCAGATGCCGTAGTGATTGTTGGGTTTGAGGCTGGCGGTCATCCAGGTATGGATGAGGTTTCCTTACTGGCCATGATTCCCAAAGCCAGTAAGGTTCTCAAAATTCCCGTTATCGCTGCAGGTGCCATCTCGGATGGCAAGGGTTTAGCCGCCGCCTTGGCCATGGGGGCGGAGGGAGTCCAGATCGGAACTCGCTTCGTAGCGACAAAAGAGTGCATTGCACATCCAGCAGTTAAACAAGCGATCCTCCAGGCCGGGGAAACAGATACCGTGCTGACACTCCGCTCCCTAAAGGCAGCCTTTCGGGTTCTTCGTACGCAGAATGCCGAGAAAGTGTTGGCTTTAGAGGCACATTCCGCAGGTATTGAAGAGATCTTAAAAATCAGTGGTGGGGAAGCTTCCTTCCGAGTAATGCGCGAAGGTCAGCTTGAGGAAGGGCTGATCAGTGTCGGTCAAGGAATTGGACTTATTGAGAATATCATAGGTGCCGGGGAAGTGGTTGAAGAGATCGTTCGAGAAGCTCAAGAAAGATGGTCTACCATGGGTAGAATGTTTAGTTCTGACTAAGCGCCAACCAAGTATTTTTTATAAAGGAGGCAGGAAAAGTGCCGTTTATAGACATTCATGGCAAGAACACGTATTACCAGCAAAACGGCGAATTTCGAACGGACAAGTCGACGATAGTGTTTGTGCATGGCGCGGGTGGAACGGGAAGTAAGTGGGAGCATCAATTATCTGGAATCGAGGGCTATAACCTCATTGCCTTGGATCTCCCTGGGCATGGTCGTTCGGAAGGGGAAGCGGCAGATTCTATAATTATTTACCGGGAGTTTGTTTGGGAATTTGTCCAAGCCTTAGAGTTAGGATCGTTTGTCATCGCCGGACATTCCATGGGTGGGGCGATTGCTATGGAGTTTGCTCTAACCTATCCCGATTTACTGGAAGGGCTGATAATTGTCGACAGTGGGGCAAGACTGAGAGTAAATCCAGAGACACTAGAAGTGTTATCTCAGGGTAAACACCCTCTGGGGAATGTAAAATACAGCTATTCTCAAAAGGCTTCTCTAGCAGTCTTGGAACGGGCTGCCGAAGAGATGAAGGCTGTTCCAACATGGGTTCTCCTAGCGGACTTTCGGGCCTGCGATAGCTTTAATCTAATGGATAAGGTACAGAGTATTAAGTTACTCGTCCTAATCCTTTGCGGCCAAGATGATCAAATGACTCCGGTAAAATATTCTGAATATCTGTCCAAACAACTGGTTCACTCAACCTTTGTTCTCATTCCGGATGCAGGGCATACGGCAATGATAGAACAATCGGAACCGGTAAACAGGGCCATAAAGGATTTTATGGACACACGTCTTGAGCAATTCGACTCTGATTACGCTGCCGACTTGGGCAGAGAAAGGTAAGAAATAATGAATAATAAATATAACACATTGCTGGTTGAGACCACGGATAGGGTATGCAAAATATTCCTGAACAAACCAGAGTCCAGGAATGCTTTAGACATGGAAATGCGGGCGGAATTAGCTGATGTAATTGATGCGGTAAGCCGCGATCCTGCTGTTCGGGTCTTGGTTTTATCCGGCAAGGGAAAAGCTTTTTGTGCCGGAGGAGATTTAAAAACCATGAATCAACCGTTCCCGCCGTTCACTGGGCGCCAAAGACTAAAAGATCTGCATGTATGGTTAAAGAAGCTGATCAATCTGGAAATCCCAGTTGTCGCAGCGGTGAATGGGGTAGCGGCAGGGGCTGGCTTTAACCTTGCTTTGGCATGTGACATTGTCATCGCTTCGGCAGAGGCTAAGTTTACTCAGTCTTTCATTAAAGTTGGATTGGTACCGGATGCAGCTGGGTTTTACTTCTTACCAAGGGCGGTGGGTTTAAGCAAAGCTAAGGAACTAATGTTCACCGGGAAATTGTTAGGTGCTCATGAGGCCGAAACACTGGGGATAGTCAACAAAGTTGTGGCGGCGGAGGAATTAGGCTCTTATACCGACCAACTGGCCAAGGAGTTGGCCTACGGACCTGGTAAGGCGATGGCGATGATAAAAAGGCTGCTTAATCTTAGTCTAAGTTCTGATTTGGAGACGGTTTTAGAGTTTGAAGCGATGGCCCAGGATATGTGTTTCGGTACGGAGGACTTTTTAGAGGGAAAACAGGCATTTTTGGAAAAGAGAAAACCCTCATTTAAACCGTAAGAAAGAAGGTGTAACCTGTGGGTAGTCCATTTTTCTGGCGTAAACTACATTCTTTATCCGGTGTTTTACCAATTGGAGTTTTTCTTTGTGTGCATTTATTTATTAATTCTCTAGCACTTAAAGGAGAAACAACTTTTAATCAGGGGGTGTCCTTATTACACAGTGTTCCATATTTATGGGCCTTGGAACTATTTTTCATTTTTATTCCCTTGATCTTTCACGCCCTCTATGGAATCAGGGTTGTCTACCTCACTAGAAATAATGTTCTTACCTATTCATATTTTCGCAACTGGCTTTTTTACCTGCAAAGAGTAACTGCCCTGATTACTTTAGCTTTTGTGGTTTGGCATGTCTTTGTGCTCCGCTTCGCTAATGGTATTTTTGGGACGGAGATCAATTATACGTTTGTCAGTCATGCTCTGAGCAACCCAGTGGTCACTGTACTGTATGTTCTTGGACTCTTAGCGACATTTGCTCACTTGGCCAACGGTTTATGGTCATTACTGATCTCTTGGGGAATTACTATTGGGGCTAAAGCTCAACATACTGCAGCCTATGTTTGTCTGGTTTTGCTTGTTATTCTTACGATCGTGGGAATAAATGCCCTGAGAGTGTTTATCTAAAATATTCTACTGATAGGGGGTTTGTACGTGGACGGAAAAGTAATTGTCATCGGCGGAGGGTTGGCAGGGCTGATGGCTACGATTAAATTAGCGGAAGGCGGCCAGAAAGTCGATTTATTTTCCCTCGTTCCTTGTAAAAGATCCCACTCCGTATGTGCCCAGGGAGGGATCAACGCCGCTGTAAATACTAAAGGAGAAGGGGACTCTACTTGGGAACACTTTGATGACACAATTTACGGTGGAGACTTTCTAGCAAACCAACCTCCGGTCAAAGCGATGATCGAGGCTGCTCCCAGTATCATCTACTTGATGGATCGAATGGGAGTTACCTTTAATCGCACCCCTGAGGGTTTTATAGATGTTCGGCGTTTAGGGGGCGCTAAGTATTCCCGAACTGTCTTTGCCGGTGCGACAACCGGGCAGCAGTTAATTTACGCACTAGATGAGCAGGTAAGACGATATGAATCCCAAGGTCTGGTCAAGCGTTATGAAGAGTGGGAGTTTCTTTCTCTCGTTGTAGACGCTGAAGGCCGTTGCCGAGGCATTACAGTGCAGGATCTCAAAAGTCTTGGGATAGAAGTCTTTCCCGCCGATGCGGTAATTATGGCAACGGGCGGTCTGGGGATGATTTTCGGTCGCAGCACGAATTCCACGATTAATACTGGAAATGCTGCTGCCATCGCTTATATGCAAGGAGCGACCTTTGCTAACGGTGAGTTTATTCAGATTCACCCTTCGGCAATACCAGGCAGAGATAAACTTCGTTTGATGTCCGAGTCAATCCGAGGGGACGGCGGCAGAGTTTGGGTGTATAAAGACGGGAAGCCTTGGTACTTTCTCGAAGAATGGTATCCGGCCTATGGCAATATGGTACCGAGGGATATTGCTACCCGTGCAATTTTTAAAGTCTGTGTAGATATGAAATTGGGTGTGGATGGGGGAAATAAGGTTTACTTAGACATATCGCATTTAGATCCCCATGAGATTGACCGCAAATTGGCGGGAGTTGTGGATATCTACGAAAAGTTTGTCGGGGATGACCCTCGCAAAGTTCCAATGCAGACTTTTCCGGCAGTTCACTATTCCATGGGCGGTCTATGGGTGGACTATAATCAAATGACCAGTATCCCGGGATTATTTGCGGCAGGGGAGTGTGAGTATCAGTATCATGGGGCTAATCGTCTCGGTGGTAATTCGCTGGTAGCAGCTCTTTATGCCGGAATGGTTGCAGGACCCAAGGCCATTGAATACACAACTGGCTTGGCGAAGAGTCATGCCGAGCTACCATCGGAATTATACGAAGTTGCTAAAAGGGAAACAGTGGAAAAAAACTCGGCTCTTTTTGCCATGCAAGGGACAGAGAATCCTTATCGCCTGCACGAAGAACTGGGCGAATGGATGCTGGATAATGTGACGATTGTGCGGGAAAATGACCGCCTGAAAGCGACGGATGAAAAGATTCAGAAGTTAATGGAACGTTATAAAAATATTGGTGTTGGTGCTGGGGAGGCCTGGGGTAACCAGATTGTACCCTTCACCAGAAGATTGTGGGGAATGCTGACCATGGCCCGTGTTATAACTTTGGGAGCAATGCTGAGGAATGAAAGCCGTGGAGGGCATTATAAACCGGAATTTCCAGAAAGAGATGATGAAAACTGGCTTAAAACTACGAAAGCAGATTATTCTCCCAGCGGTCCACGCTTTAGTTACGAACCAGTGGATATCAGTCATATTAAACCGCGTAAACGCCGTTATGATGTGGCTAAAGAGGTGACGATTCAAAATGGGTAAAGAAGTTACGTTTATTATTAAACGGTGTAAGGATCCTAACTCACCTTCTTATTGGGAAGAATTTAAAGTACCCTATTATTCCAAAATGAATGTCGTATCTGCCTTAATGGAAATCCAAAAGAATCCTGTCAATGCTAAAGGAGAAGTAACGACTCCAGTAGCTTGGGATTGCAACTGCCTAGAGGAAGTTTGTGGTGCCTGTACAATGCTGATCAACGGAAAAGTCCGCCAATCGTGTTCAGCACTGGTCGATAAACTCGAACAGCCAATTCGACTTGCTCCTCTGACCAAATTTCCTCTGGTTCGGGACTTGGTCGTAGATCGTCAAGTAATGTTTGCTAATTTGAGTAAAGTGAGTGCCTGGATCGAAATTGACGGAACCTATGATATGGGGGCAGGACCAAAAATTCCGCAACAAGTACAAGAACTTTCGTATGAACTATCCAAATGTATGACATGTGGTTGTTGTATGGAAGCTTGTCCCAACGTGAATAAGAATTCTAAGTTTATCGGACCAGCTGCGATCGCCCAGGTCGATCTGATCAATTCCCACCCCACAGGAGCTTTACAAAAAGAGAAGCGATTGCAGGCTTTAATGGGTGAAGGCGGGATTGCTGATTGTGGTAATGCCCAGAACTGTGAAAAAGTCTGTCCAAAAGGGATACCTTTAACTCGTTCTATCGCTAAATTAAACAGGGCTACTACGTTTCAAAGTATCTTTGGCTGGTTAGGGAAGTAGTTTGTACGGAAGGAATGATTTAATGAGCGCGAGAACATTTCTCTTTGCGCCAGGAAGTGACCTTACTAAAGTTGAGAAAGCGTTGGCTTCAGCAGCGGACATTGTGATCATCGATTTGGAAGATGCTGTAGCAGCGTCAGAAAAAGAAAAGGCAAGGGTGAACATTGTTGAGGTACTGAGAGCAAAACCAACCAAGTCTGTCTTGGTTAGGGTTAATTCGCTTGCAACTCCGTGGGCGTTGCCGGATCTACTGGCGGTTGTTCCTGTTTTACCGCAGGGAATCGTGATACCGAAGGCTCAAGCTAACCTTGAAATAAAGATGGTTAGCTGGTTGATCGAACAATTAGCAGGGGTGAATAGTGGGATAGAGATTTATCCTTTAATCGAAACTGCAAGTGGGGTGGAAAAGGCTGTTTCTATTGCTAAAGCATCCAACCTGGTAAAACGCCTAATCTTTGGTGCCTTGGATTATTCTCTTGATTTAGGTCTAAGCTATACAGGAGACCCAGCCGTTTTGGCTTATGCAAGGGCAAAACTGGTGGTTGCCTCGGCGGCGGCAGGTCTCGAGGGGCCCATTGATACGGTCTATCCGGGATTTAAAGATGAAGATGGTTTGCGCCGGGACACGTTGGAAGCAAAAAAGTTAGGATTTAAAGGCAAATTAGTCATCCATCCTGCGCAAATTAGCCCAGTCAATGAAGTGTTTACCCCAAGTGAAGTCGAATTTGAAGAGGCGCAACAAATCGTTGAGATCTATCGACAGGCGCAAGCTGAGGGAAAGGGTGCCGTTCAATGGAAAGGTAAAATGATTGATGAGCCTGTGCTAAAAAGGGCAAAACAGATCATGAACGTTAAACAACAATTGCGATAGGAGGAACATGATGGGCAAGTTGCTTGAGAATTACAGTAAAAAGATAATCGGGGAGGCTGGGGTGGCGGTTCCCAAAAATGCTGTCGCTTGTTCTCCCGAAGAGGCCGTCGCAAAGGCAACGGAGCTTGGTTTTCCGGTTGTCTTAAAAGCATTGGTGCCAGTGGGAAAACGGGGTAAAGCTGGGGCCATTAAATTTGCTAATGATGCTAACGAGGTAGGGAAGCTGACTAGGGAACTACTGGAAATGACCGTAAGGTACTTTCCGGTAGAAAAGGTGCTGGTTGAAGAGAAAATCTCCATCGCTCAGGAATGGTATTTATCAATCGCGATTGATAAACAAGCCAAGGCTCCGGTTATTATTGCAAGCCTAGATGGTGGAGTGGATGTGGAACAGTTGAGTCGAGAGCACCCGGAAAAGGTTCTGACCAGGCATATCGATCCGTTCCTAGGTCTGGCAGAATTTGAAGCTAAAGAACTATGGTCAGAGCTTGGGTTAACCGGGAAACCTTTAATCTTAGCTACGCAAGCGCTGGTTCGCTTAGTCAGGGTCTTCCTCGAAAATGATGCCATCATCTTAGAGATTAACCCCCTAGTGCTCACGGAAGCCGGTGAAGTTATGGCTGCCGCATCGGTCATGAGTGTGGATGACAGTGCGATGTACAGACATACGGAGTTAGCCGCTATGGTGCAAATGGGGAGCGAACGAAGCTGGCGTCCCTTAACTGAACTGGAAAAGCAAATGGTAGAAGTCAATGAATTGGATCCTTATCGGGGAACGGCTCGCTATACTGAGATGGACGGCGGGGATATCGGATTCTTGTGCGGGGGAGGAGGAGGAAGTCTCCTGTCCTTTGATGCTCTGGTTTCCTTTGGGGGTAAACCAGCCAACTACAGCGAAGTGGGTGGGAATCCGCCGGAAAGGAAAGTATACGGTATTACCAAAGGAATTCTTTCGAAACCCGGTGTCCGGGGGTTATTTGTCGCTCATAATATCACGAATAATACCCAAGTGGATGTGATGGCTAAAGGGGTTGTACAAGCGCTTCAGGAACTTGGCAAGGATCCAAGCACATTCCCTGTAGTCGTTCGTGAAGCAGGTGTTAATGAGAACGACGCTAAAGAGATTTTTAGGACTGCAGGGATTGAATACTATGGGGATGATGCCACGATCACGGAAGCGGCCCAACGAATGGTGGAGCGCCTGAAAGCCTTGGATGCCGTGGCTGCCGCTGAGAGGGGGAAATAAACGATGTCAATACTTTTAGATAAAAACTCCCGGATTGTCATTCAAGGAATCACCGGCCGGGAAGCAGCCATGGTCACCAAGCACAGTCTTAACTATGGAACAAACATACTTGCGGGTGTTACCCCTGGCAAAGCAGGTCAGGATGTCCACGGTGTCCCGGTTTACGACACTCTAAAAAAAGCTGTTCAGATGCATGGAGTCAACACCTCAGTCGTTTATGTTCCGCCAGCCTTTGTGTATGATGCAGTTCTGGAGGGGATCGCGGCTGGGATAGAGTTAATTCTGATTGCCACGGAAAATGTGCCCCAATTGGATGCGCTGAAATTTTTGGCTCGTGCCAAACAGGCTGGGGTACGCGTGATTGGGCCTAATTCCGTCGGTATGATTACTCCTAAAGATCGAGTCAAAGTTGGAGCCATCGGTGGCGACAATGTGGAACGCTGCTTTGCGCCCGGCCGAGTGGGCGTGATCTCGCGCAGTGGTGGAATGACTGCCGAAACATCTTGGATGGTGAAACGAGCCGGTTATGGGGTTAGTACTTCGGTCAGTATCGGCGGAGATGGCCTGATTGGTAGTTCACTAAAGGATTTGCTCCTGCTCTTCCAGCAAGATTCAGAAACCGATGCAGTGGTTACCTTTTCTGAGCCGGGGACTCATTTTGAAGAAGAGGCGGCTGAAATGCTTTTGAAGGGTGACTTTACAAAACCATTATTCAGCTTTATCGCCGGGCGCTTTACAGAATCCTTGCCCGAGGGCACTGTGTTTGGTCATGCAGGGGCCATGATTTCCGGTGGAACAGGCAAACCATCACAAAAGATGGCTAAATTACAGGCCGCCGGGGCACATGTCTTAGGACGATTTGATGATCTGATACCTTTGTTGCAAGAAATTTTAAAGTAAAGTTCAATTTGCCGAAGCGGACAAATACGTTTTTGCCGAGCCATTATGGAACCTCGGAATTCCCGCGATACTCAAAGCATATATTGATTACATCTCTGTGACCGGTATCACGTTCACTTATACCGCGGAGGGCCCTAAGGGTTTATGCAACAACAAAAAAGCCGTCAATATCACTTCAAGAGGCGGCGTATATTCTGAAGGATATATGGCAACCCTTGAGATGGGAGATAAGTATTTAAGAACCATCCTTGGCTTTTTGGGAATTTGCGACTTTACTACAATAGCCGCTGAAATGCTCGATGTTATCGGCGTTAATGTTGAAGACATTCTAAGTAAAACAATTAGCCAAGCAAAGGAAATTTCATTGTAGGATATCGAATAAGTAAAACCCTTAAATTGCAATTAAATTTAGCGCAATAAGAGCCACCTGATTGAATCGAAAAACTTATTGCGCTTTCCCCAGATAAATACATTCTATTTTACTCAAAGCAGCTTCCGAGGCCAATCTTCCTAACAATATTGCGATATCCTGGCTAGCTGTCGTTTTCATAATGGGCGAGTCGATGAACCCCTGGCATAGAGACACGGATACCCCCTCTTGAGAATTTGAAATATTAGAAATATCAGAATTTTACAAATAAAATCATTGATTTTATTACCTCTATTTGATAAAATTGTTTAAAGAGAGGTGAATGTAGCACAAAGAACAATTTCTGGAAATCGCTTTAAAACAAAGTATATCACGTAAGAATATTTTAAAGAGGAGTGATACAAGTGTCTAAAAGATTAGAAGGCAAAGTCACTATAATAACGGGATCTGCCAGAGGAATGGGAAGTGAAGAAGCAAAATTATTTGCTAAGGAAGGCGCCAAAGTGGTAATTGCAGATATCTTAGAGGATGAAATACAGGCTTTGGCAGAATCTATCAATCAAACGGGTGGACAAGCATTTGCAAAAAAACTAGATGTTACCAAAGCAGCAGAATGGGAAGAGCTCGTAAAAGAAGTGAGTGATAAGTGGGGAAAAGTAGATGTCCTTGTTAATAATGCAGGGATGTTAAGTATGGCTGGAGTTGAAGAGCTTTCGGAGAAAGAATGGGATAAAGTATTAAACGTCAATGTAAAAAGTCAATTTCTGGGCATTAAATATGTATTGCCTGCAATGAAAAAATCAGGTCGTGGCTCTATTATTAATATCTCTTCTATTTATGGATTAATAGGATCTGGCGCTGCTGTAGCTTATCATGCTTCAAAAGGGGCATCCAGCTTGTTAACTAAGACTGTCGCAGCGGAACTTGCTAAATATAATATTCGCGTTAATTCTGTCCATCCCGGTGTCATCAGGACTCCTATGACGGATGAGCTGTTAAAAGATGAAGTTGGTGCAAAAGCTCTATTAGGAACTACAGTTTTAGGAAGACCGGCAGAACCTATTGAAGTAGCAAACGGTGTTTTATTTCTCGCTTCAGATGAATCGTCATTTATGACTGGCTCTCAGCTTGTTATTGATGGGGGTTATACCGCTTTATAAAATTTTAAATTCCTAAATGCAATTAAATGTATGCAACAACTGATGCAAGGAAGATGTGCTTAATCCTCAACGCTTAAAGCATTGGGGGGCAAACGAAATATCATCCCAAGATTAGTATAAACGCAGACGGGCACAGCTCTGTTATTCATCCTGCATAGCCTAAGCCTTCCGATGTTTTAAGTAATGCTTCAGTGGGAATACATCCCCTATTTAGGCCGGTTTCTCCTACATCTCTATCTTCAGTGAGTGAAATTTCAAGAGGCATCTGTACATTCAGTACTAATGCCTCTTTTGCTGCTAAAACCGGCCAAAAAGGTTTGCCAAGGGAGGAGTTGCCGAGACTTTGGGAAACCCTTAAAGATGGATTCTCATGCCCACTTGCAAGTATTAAAATGCCTTTTTTGTTTTAAAAAAAGACAGTGTCCAATGTGCAACACGACATTCGTGCTTGTTTTTGTAGGTTATATTCTTTAGTTCCCAAATCCGTTATCTGAAAGGAGCACGCTCTTCCATCCGATGGATCGGCAATCCTGTATACATATCCTTTTTGCTCCAAAGAAGCTGCTTGTCTGCTGACAGTGGAAATATCCAAATGGGCTTACGTCAAATTGGTTAAAATTCTATTCAATAGTATTCGGAGGAACAAAGTCGATCATATCCTACTCAAACTCAACTCACATCATGGACAACCCTTACTCGAGATCGGCTGCGGGTGGGGAGAGCTTATACTCACTGCAGCTAAAACTTATCAGGTCAAAGCTCTCGGTATTACTCTAAGCACGGAACAATTTTCAAGGACCGTTGAAAGAATTGAAAACGAGGGATTACAGGATTTGGTTGAAGTCCAGCTCAACTTAACAGAATAAATCAAATATTAGTTCACTTTCTCTGTCTTAAATTGTTTAGTTTTGATATAATTCACTGGATATAACTTTTAAGGAGGAGAAAGAAATATGCCTTATCAAGATATCCTTTACGAAAAGAAAGCTGGAATTGCCAAAATTACCATGAACCGTCCCAAGGTTTATAACGCTTTTCGGGCTTTAACCATCTTGGAATTAGTGGAAGCTTTTTACGATGCCTGGGATGACAATTCCGTGGGGG
>Ga0255336_101290_pt1 | contig 19332 bp, 13 predicted proteins | sample MeOH1_35cm_T3_17_FD_189102 | JGI IMG/M metagenome (GOLD analysis project Ga0255336, IMG submission 189102) | Sandy soil microbial communities from University of British Columbia, Vancouver, Canada - MeOH1_35cm_T3_179 | ecosystem: Engineered > Artificial ecosystem > Sand microcosm > Unclassified ...
GCCAACAAAACCAATCCGCAAATCCACGTGGTGTTTCTCGACGATGGCGTGATGGCGCGCGCGGTCAGCATGGGCGTGTGCAAGAAGCTCGACGACGCGCCGGTGCTCAAGGAGCTCTATCCGTTCGCGCGCATGAAGGACGACATGGGCGCGGGCGTGCAACTGGGCATGACCGGCATCGCGTACAACAAGAAGCTGTTTGCAGAAAAAGGCTGGGCGCCGCCGACTTCGTGGATGGATTTCAGCGATCCGAAATACAAGGGCAAAGTGGTGTTTCAATCGGCGTCGAGCAGCACGTTCGGCCTGCACGGCTTTCTCGCGATCAACCGCCTGATGGGCGGCAGCGAGCAGAACGTCGAGCCGGGCTTCACGAAATGGGCGAGCACGGTGGGCCCGAACGTGGTGGAGTACATTCCGAACTCCGCGAAGATTTCCGAAATGGTGCAGACCGGCGAAGCGGGCCTGTTCCCGTTGACGCCGACCGCCGTGGGCGATCTGCAGGACAAGGGCATTCCGGTCGGCTATGTGAATCCGAAAGAAGGCCCGGTGTTGCTGCTGGTGGATCTGTGCGTGGTCAACAATAGCCCCGATCCGCAACTGGCGCAGAAGCTCGCGCAATTCCTGCTGTCCGCACCGGCGCAGACGAAAGCCGCCGAAGCCGGCCGCCAGATTCCGACCAATCGTCTCGCGAAGATGACGCCGCCGATGCAGCAAAGCCTCGGCAATGTCGAGGATCTAGTGCGCAAGGTGACGGTGGTGGATTGGGACACGATCAACGCGCATCGCGCGCAGTGGGACACGCGCTGGAACAGGCAGATCGAGCGTTGAAGCCGGCTTTCCGTTGAATGAAATGCGCGCCTTGTTTGCTGCAAGGCGCGCGTTTTTTTCCCGTGAAGCAAGCCTCAGAAGATCACCGACAGCGCCACCGCCAGCCAGATCGCCACGACGCCGGCAAGAAACATGTGGCGCGCGATGCGGATTCGCGCGTCGCTCGTTTCAGGCTCGACGGGGCTCGTCGCCATCCACGGCACGAGGCCGAGGCAGCCGAAACCGATCAGCGCGAACACGAACACGATCACGTCGATGGCTCGCCATCCCGTCGGCTCGTAGAGGCCCCAGTAGCCGAGAAAGACGATGCCGATCGAAAAGATCGTGGCCGACGCGGCACTGAGCGCGGGCACCGATCCGGTTGGGCTCGGCATGCTTCACCTCCGATTGTCAGGCTTCGTGACGCGCCGCCCGTTCATTCAGGACGTGCGGGTTTGCCTCGCTTCATACGTCTTCAGGTGGGTATAGGCGATACGTAACAGCGACAAGCCGTGCTCGCCCTTTTGCGCGTCGCCGCCGCGCGAGATCAGGTCGCCGAGGATGTGATCCGCCTCGGTATGCGAGTGGTTTTCCATGTCGCGCAACATGGAAGCCGTGAGCGGCGACGGCGTGAACAGCGTTTGTGTGGCGCGGGCGTCGAAGTCCGGCCCCATCGTGAAGCCGTTATGCTCGGCAACCGCGCGGCACTCGCCCAGCAGATTTTCGATCACGCGCTTGCCGTCCGGCGCCGCCAGAATATCGCCGACCGAGCCGCGCATCGAGCAGGTACTCGCTGCCAGCGTGGCGAGGAACACCCACTTCTCCCACATGCGCAGCAGAATGTTCTCGCTCACCACCACGTCGAAATTCGCGCCGGTCATCGCGTCCGCGATCGCCTGCACGCGCTCGGATGCGCCGCCCGCCAGTTCGCCGAAGGTGATCGCGTGCATTTCGTTCAGATGCACGACGTGCTGCTCGGGGTTGAGCGTCGCCGCGATCACGCACTGACCGCCGAGCACGCGCGCGGCGCCGAATTTTTCCGTGAGTACGTCGATATGGCGCATGCCGTTGAGCATCGGCAGAATCAGCGTGGACTCGCCGACGAGCGGCGCGAAGGAGTCGATCGCGTCGTCGAGACTAAAGGCTTTGCAACTGAGCAGCACCAGATCGAACGGCTCGGCGCTCACGCCGGCGAGAATCGTCTTGACGTCGCGCAGCGTCAGATCGCCGCGCGGGCTGCTGATGACGAGCCCGTCACGCCGCAGTTTTTCAGCACGGCCCGCGCGCACGAGAAAGGTCACGTCCTGGCCCGCCGCCGCGAGACGTCCGCCGAAATAGCCGCCCACCGCGCCTGCCCCTACTACTAGAATTCGCATCTTTCGCCTCTTGATGAAGATGGATCACGCGCGCCGCGCCGGAAAGCGAAAACTCCGGGGCCGCGGGCGCAGTGCGTGTGCAGAAATGTAGCAAAGATTGATGATCGACATCGGCCACGATTGCGCGTGTGCGGTTTGCTGCAATGCAATGACGGCTGGCGTTGGCGTTTATGTCCTATCAATCGTTGGCGTCGTGCCATGCGATAGACCGGTTAAAGCGTGCCGCAGATCGTGTGTTCGTAAAGCGCGAGCATTCCCGCCGCGTCCACGTCCACGCAAACCTCGCACTCGGGGCGGCTGTCCCAATCCGGCGCGGGCACCGGCATAGTGGAAGGCTTCTGAATGGTGTGCCCCGCCGCGATGCCTTCCGTCAACACGCGCACGGGACCGCTGCGCGTCGTGTAGAGATGCGGCGCCAACAGATAGGCGACCGCGGACGAATCGTGCGTGTAGATTCCGGCGAGCCGCGCGCTTTGCTCGTGAAAAGTTTCGTAATGACGCGACACGTCCCACACGAACTGCCCCGCCGCGCCGCCACGATCGCGCAGCGAAGCCAGATAATCGCGGCTCATGATCGTGCGCTGCGTGACGTCGAGCCCGACGATCGCCACCGGCCACGGCGCGCCGAAAACGATGTCGGCGGCATCCGGGTCGCCGAGAATATTGGCTTCCGCCGCGGGCGTGACGTTGCCGAACACCCCGTCCGTGCCGAACGCGCCGCCCATGATCACCACCTGCTTGACGAGCGAGGCGATTCCCGGATCGTCGGCGAGCGCCAATGCAAGATTGGTCAGCGGGCCGACCGCGATCAGCGTGACTTCGCCGGGATGCGCGCGCACCATGTCGATAATGAAGCGATGTGCGGGGCGCGTGTCGAGCGCCGCCTCCCCGCCGGTTTCAAGCGCGATGTTGCCGAGCCCGTTGTCGCCGTGAATCCATGCGAGCGGTTCGGGCGCGAGGCACTTGAGCGGCGCCGCCGCGCCTTGCGCGACCGGCACGCCCGGCGCAAACCGTCCGGCGAGAAAACGGGCATTGTGCGTGGTCGTTTCGATCGTGGCGTTGCCGAACACGCTCGTCAACCCGAGCAATTCAATGTCCGGATGTAGCGCCTGAAAAACGAGCGCCATTGCATCGTCCACGCCCGGATCGGTGTCGTAGATGACCTTGTGCTGGCTCATAGATAGAACGCGTCCGGCAGTTGTTCGCGCGCGGTGGTGTCGCGTGTGACGCCGCGCAGATTGCCGAGGCGAATCGGCAACTCGGGTCCGCCGAGTTCGATGATCACCTGGCGGCACGCGCCGCATGGCGCGATGGGGCCCTCCGTATCGCCGATCACGGCGAGCGCGGCGAACTGGTTGCGTTGATAACCGGCGGCGATCGCGCTGAAAAACGCGGTACGTTCAGCGCAATTGCACAAACCGTAAGACGCGTTCTCGACGTTGCAACCGTCGAATATCTTGCCGTCTTTTGTCAGCAGCGCGGCGCCGACCTTGAATTTCGAATAAGGCGCATAAGCCTTGTCGCGCGCGACGCCCGCGCGTTCCAGCAGTTGTTCCATGTTCATGCAGCGATCCTCGATTCAATTGAGCGTAACGAACATGCCCGCGATCGTCGCGCTCATCAGGTTCGAGAGCGTCGCGGCGAGCACGACACGCAGGCCGTAGCGCGCGACTTCAGCGCGGCGTCCCGGCGCGACGGCGCTAAAACCGCCGGTCAACACCGCGATCGACGAAAAGTTCGCGAAGCCGCACAACGCAAACGACAGAATAGCAATGGTACGCGGATCGAGCGCTTGCAGACCGGCCGCGCTCACGCTTGCGGCGTCCTTCAGATACGGCGAGAGCGACGCATACGCGACGAACTCGTTGAGAATGACCTTCTGCCCGAGAAAATTACCCGCAACGGCCGCTTCGTTCCAGGGCACGCCGATCAGATACGCGAGCGGCGCGAACACCGTGCCGAGCACCGCTTGCATCGACAGTTGCGGATGGCCGAACCAGCCGCCGATGCCGCTCACCACGCCGTTCAGCAACGCGATCAAGCCGACGAATGCGATCAGCATCGCGCCGACCATCACCGCGATTTTCAGGCCCACGGTCGCGCCGGAACTCGCGGCTTCGATCACGTTGGCGGGACGTTTTTCATCGAAGTGGAGGTTGTCGAGCTGCACGCGGCTCGGTTCCGTCGTCGGGTGAATGATCTTGGCGAACAGCAGGCCGCCCGGCACCGCCATGAACGACGCGGCCAGCAGATACTCGATCCGCACGCCGAGGCCCGCGTAACCCGCGAGCACCGAGCCGGCAACGGCCGCCATGCCGCTCGACATCACCGCGAACAGTTCGGCGCCGGTCATGTCGCGCGCGAACGGCTTGACCACCGCGGGCATTTCGCTTTGGCCGAGAAAGATCGTGGTGACGGCGGAGAACGATTCGAGCTTCGACACGCCGAGCAGCTTCTGGAACAGCGTGCCGAGTACGATCACGATCCAGCGCATCACGCCGAGGTAATACAGCACGGAGATCAACGCGGTAACGAAGATGATGGCCGGCAGCACGCGCACGGCGAATACGAAACCGCCGTCGCCGAATACCTGAAACATCTTCGATTGCACGAGCCCGCCGAACAGGAACTCGATGCCCGCATTGCCGTAGCCGAGTACATGATTGACGCCGGAGGCCGCGGCCGCGAGGATGGTCTTGCCGAGCGGCACGAAGAGAATGAATGCGCCGATTCCGATCTGCACCAGCAGTGCGCTGATTACAGTCCGTAAGCGAATGGCGCGTCGGTTGGTCGAGCAGAGGTAGGCGATGAAAAGAAGTACGGCGATACCGAGGATGTTTCGTGCGATGAGTGCCATTGTCTCGTGGTGTTTCTTGTGAAAGTGGCAGTGATGCTAAACGAAACTTGGCATGGAGAAAAAAGATTGATTGGGGGTGGCTTTCTATTTGGCGGGCCTAGGCTTCGGCTTGGTGGCAAACCACTTCGATGTTATGCCCGTCCGGACCAATGACAAACGCTGCATAGTAGTTGGCGTGGTAGTGCGGGCGCAGACCAGGCGCACCGTTGTCGATGCCACCCGCCTCCAGAGCCGCGCGATAGAAAGCCTCGACTTGCTGGCGATTCTCGGCCGTAAAGGCCAGGTGAAGATGCGCCGGCTTCTCCTCAGTCTGGTACAGGCACAACGAAGCGTCACCCTGAGAGCTAAGCTCGACACCGTACGTCGGCGTCCCCTCCGAGACAATCGCTACGCCAAGCGGTTCGAGTGCCTTGAGGAAGAACGCTTTGCTTGCTGCATAGTCGCTGACTCCGAATTTGACGTGATCGAACATGGGCTTTCTTTCTTGGGGTGAGTGGGTTGTGTTGCGGAGAGCGCTTTGTGGCGATCTACTTTCAACGGTCGAACTTTATTGTAGATCCCTGCGCATAGAATTCGTGGAAGGCGTCGATCGGGGCCGAGACGGCCAGGGGGTGCAGCGGAAAACATCGTGCAAGGTCGTCCGCGCTGGTCTGATCGTAAAGCCGGTGAACGAACAAACTCGCAGCGTCTTTTCTGACCCCGCCGTGACGATTCAAAAACTGCCCCCACAGCGGCATGTTGCGGAATCTGTTTGTAGCCACTGTCGCTTCGGCAATGTAAGACTCGGGAAACAATCGTCTATACGCGGTCAAGTTGTAGAGCCATGAAACGCCTGCTACCTGCTTGACAGTTTCCCGTTGCGCGCGGACGTGGTGCACGAGCGAAGCTAGCTCGGAGAGCCGTGACGGCATGCGTTCCCCGCTCAATGGCCCCTGTAAATGCCCGTCCGCGTTATGGAAGTGAAGGCGGATTTGACCCGGCTCGCCCAACGCATACGAGAAACAACCAAACGTCTTGATAGTCGACGCCGGCTGGACATGATGCGGGCGACTACGATAGAAGTGATAAGTCCAATCGCCCGGATCGACCTTCTCTCTCAGTCCGGCGAGGTAAGCCGACCAGATGGGATGGTCGCGATCGAACCTCCGATCGGCAACAAACCGCACGTAGAGATTCGTGTAGTCAAGAAGGGCTTCCTCCAGCGGCATGCCCCTCAACTCCGCGACGCTTCGCGCGAAATGGAGTTGAAGATCAAAAAATTCCTTGGCGTAGGTCATGCTAATTGCGTCGCGTCAAATGGCTCTATGCCGATTGCGATAATCGCACGTTCAACGAGCAGCGTCGATATGGCCTTGCTCGGCGGTTATTCGGCTTGCATCGGTGTGTTCACGAGATCATTTTCTTACGATCATTCGTCATAGTAGCGAATGCATCGATTGCAACGCCACAACACCAGAGGTAGTCTGGGTTACCCAGTGACGGCCGCCGGTTCCCCGCGCCATCGTCCTGCTCGCGCTGCTCCATACTGCCGACAAGAACATGAACAACTTTGATGCGGTCATCGAGACGTGGCTTACCAGGCCGAGCTTCGGCCTTCTGGTTAACCATGCAATAAAAGCCGTCGCCGATCTGTATATGTTCAAGGGTCTCGTGCTCATACCCATTTTGTGGTGGATATGGTTTCGACCCGGCGAGCATCGCGAGCGGCAACGCGAAATGGTCATTGCGACGATCATGAGCGGTCTGTTGGCGCTCGCCGTGGGAAGGCTTCTCGCTGATCTGTTGCCATTCCGGGTACGTCCTATCCAGAACCCCGACCTTCATCTGCACTTTCCATTCGCCGCGCAACAGGACGCCATGCTGACGGCGTGGAGTTCGTTTCCGAGCGATCACGCCATGCTGTGGATGTCCGTCGCGACCGGCATTTTCATTGTCTGGCGCGGAATCGGCGTGCTGGCGCTCCTGTACACCGCCATCTTCATTTGCCTTCCGCGCGCTTATCTCGGCTATCACTATCCGACCGATATCCTCGCGGGCGCCGCCATCGGCATCGCGATTACCTATGTCATGACGCGGCGCTCCGTTAGAGCGCGTTACGCGACTCAATCGTTGCGATGGATCGAACGCCATCCCGGCCCGTCCGCGATGCTGGCATTTATCCTCTGTCTCGAACTGGTCACCCAGTTCGACGAACTGCGCAAGTTCGTGAGCTCCGCTTCCAGGTTTCTGTGACTCCTTTTTCATTGGCTCGGCTCCGTCGGTCATAACATCCTCGCGCGACCGGCGCGGCGCTCCCCTGCGAGCCGGACGTCCGCAAGCACCGCTCGGTTCGCTCCCCCGCATAGTGTTTCGCCGCGACCGCCCTATCCCGCGCGCCCGTTGCCCGCAATATCGCCACTACGCGACATTGCCGGTGTGACCATGTTCAATTCCCGAATCCAGAATCCGTCGTCTACTCCGCTGCCGGTGTCGGGCACCGCGCCCGAATCGCCGAACCGCGCGACCGGTTCGAAGGCGTCGCCATCCCGCCGCGCGTCGTCGTCGGACGCGGCGCTGGAACCGCTCGCGCACGCGCCCGTCAGGACGGCCGCCGGCGGACACGCGCAGCGCGGCGAGGCGCTCGCAAGGCTCAGGCAGTTGGGGACCGCCGCGCCCTCGCCGCTCCCCGTCAATCCGTGGAATATGCTGCTGCACGGGCTGAAATCCGGCGACGCCGCGGCGGCTTACGCGGGCGCGCTGGCGGGCGCCGAATCGCCAGGCCCGCTGCCCGCCGCGCATCCGACCGTTCTGCGCGAGCTTCAGGCGCTGCGCCGTTCTCCCGCCTGGCAGGACGTGTCGGCGCGGATTCAGTCGCACGAAGGTTTCGAGCATCTCAGCCTGCGCGGCGTCGCCCGGATGATCGACATCGCGAAGCCGTTCGGCACGTCCCGATCATGGGCGCGCGAGGCGACGACCAAGGGCGTGTTCGATGCCGCGTTCGCTGGCGCCATCTTCGGCAGCGCGGAACACTACGCGTCCGCAATCGACGCGGATCCCGAATTGAGCCAGTTGCGCGCGACGCCGCCGTCGCAGTGGAACGCGCGGCAGCGTGAGCAGGCGATCAACGCATTCGGCCGGCACGTCAACGACGCGTTCGGCATCCGCAGCAAGGTCCGCTACGCGGGCGAGCAGTCGGTCGCCGATGAAGGCTCGCTGATGAAAACCTACGACCGCAGTGCGCGCGTCGACGTGTTCGATCCCGCGTTTCGCCAAGGCTTCCTGACGCTGGCCGAAGGCGTGTTTCACGAAGCCGTCCACGTTCGGCAGCACACGCAAAACTTCGACGCCGATACGCTACAACTGCTCAAGCTGTCGCCCGAGCCCAAGACGCGCTATGAAGCCACGGTCGGACTGATCGAAAGCATGGCTTACCGGTCGGGGCTGATCGCCGCGCTGAGCGTGATCCGGCGCGCGAACACCGGCTCCTTCCTGGGTCATGTCGCGTCGGGACTCGAGGCCGCGCCGCAGGACCCGTGGGTGCTTCTGCGCACCGAACTCGCGGCCCGGACGGGACACGACCTGCACGGACTCGTTGCGATGCACGACGGCCGCATCACGACGCGCGGCGATGCGGCGAGCGTGCTGCAAGCTATTCACGAAGTCTGTTCGCAAGGTCAGCATGCCAACCACGGCCGGCTCATCGCAAAGGCGCTGTGGGGTGCATGGCCCGACGCGGCGAAGATGCTGGGCGAGGACCACCGTGACGCCAACGTGCTGAAGGATTTCGAACGCACGCTGGACGCCGCGTGCGGGGGCCGTTTGCATGTTTCGGGTTTGCAGTTGCTCGCCAAGCACGGAATCTCGGAGCCGCTCATCCGCCCCGCTCATGAGAAAGGCACCTTGGGCGCGGGCCTGAAGCTGGTCGCGCGGGCGTCCACGCCGCTGGAAATGCTGCGAATCCGGCACGCCCTGCAATACGCGCTCGGCGAGGCGGGCGGCGCTCACTCCTATGCGGAGGAGCTTGGCCTGCCGCCGCGCGCGGCGGATACGGCGCGGCCTGGTTTGTCGCGTGCGCCGGTTTAGCTGATCTCTTACTGGCCGACGTCTACGCAGACCCTCGACCGATCGCCATTCGCTGCGAATGTAAAAAGCAGAAACCGACCCGCTTCGGCCATTCAAATCCCGAATTTCATGGTCCGCTTCCGGGCAAACCCGCTAAGCCGCGTGACGTCGGTACAGTGCCAGAGACCCCGCGAGGGCAACCAGCGCAGCACCACAAGAACGTTCGAGCCATAGTGCGCCCGACTCCTTTAGCAGGCGAATTGCCCGTGCGCCGAGCAGTGAATAGCCGAACATGATCGAGCAATCCAGCATCGCGAACGTTATAGCGAGTGCCAGGTACTGCGGCGCAAGTGGGGCGGACGGCGCTATAAACTGGGGCAGAAATGCGGAGAAGAACAGATATCCTTTCGGGTTCGTGACTGCGGTCAGGAAACTCTTGAGGAAAATCGCCGAGTTGCTGTCGCGGCTTACTTCGCCCTGCATGCTCGCGACGCTCAACGAACCCTTTGACATCAACAGCTTGATGCCAATGTACGCCAGGTAGGCCACGCCCACCCATTTGACGACGTTAAACCAGAATGCCGACGCTGCCAGCAACGCACCAAGGCCAAGCGCCACGGCGAAAATCAACACGAAGTCGGATGCGATTGCGCCAGCGAACCCATACGCGGCACGGCGAAGACCATAGCGCGAGCCATTGGTCAACGCCAGCAGAACTGTCGGTCCGGGAGTTACGATACCTACAAAGGCTACAGCGGCAAAAATTAGCAATGTACTTTCACTCATGATGGCCTTCTCCGTTGTGAGTGAATGGGATATGTCAAATAGCCACCCAGTATAGATCCGCATTCTCACCTGCAAGTCACACATGGCCCCGGTCGCCCTTGCTAGCGTGGAAATGCCATGCAGCTTTTCGCAAGCGGACGTTCACGCGATAATCGGCAACGGCGGCTCGTGGCCGACGGATGTCAGTTGGAAGACTGAACCGCTTATATCTCGCTCGTAACTGGCTGCCGAGGAATTCGGAAAACGACGGACTTGTACTTTGGCGTCACCTGGCTTCCCACGATCACGCCGCCTAACGATTCGGCGATGCGCCGGCTGGGGCGGTTCTCTTCGGCAACCGGATAGGTAAAGCTTTCACAGCCAATGGTTCGCGTTGCCCAACGTGCAATCAGAGTGACGGCTTCGCAACCGAAGCCATTTCGATGACCATCTTCACGAATCCAGATGCCGAGTTCCGGACTCTCAGTACGTACGCGGTGAAGTCCGGCCAAACCAAGGAAACTCCCGTCAGCGCGTTGCCGTATCGCGAATACATAGTCCGACCCGTCGTCTATCGACGGTATCCACGACCGCCAAACACCATCGAAGTCATGCCGTGATGCTGGCGGCTCCCACGCCATGTGGCGAGTGAGCGAAGGGGTGATGCATGCGAACGTGGCATCTGCGTCGTCGGCCGAGAACGGTTTGATCAAGAGCCGGGTTGATTCAATCTGGATTTCTGTCGGCCGCAGCGGCATCTTAAGTTTTCCGTGGAAGTTGTTTGTATTCTCCAATTGTCGACGAATCAGAAACGTGTGTCGAACGTCTCTTCATGACCTGCGGGTCGCCTCATGCAATAGGCATGCGCAGTTTAAACTGCGCATGCCTGCGATCGGCAGCATGCGACCTGCCCATTGCCGTCGTTCGCGACGAGTGCATGTCAATGACGGCTTTCGAGGTACAACAGCCTTGATCCGACATTCGAAAGCGCCGGCAATTCGGCCTTAGCCGACGGTCGCCGGTCTGCCGATGTGCGGCATCTGCTCTTCACTTCGCCGACATTCGCAAACAGGTGCCAACGAAAGTTGGCCCCGTTAGGGACGAGTGAGTCTTTCCCGGACCCGAAGCGGACCGAAAGCAAGAGGTTTACGTATCTGAGAATTCCCTGCAAGGCCGGGCGGGCAGAGGAAGATAGCGTGCCACCCCGTCGGGAGATGGAGCACACCTCCGGCTTGGGACGGGCACGTTCCCTCGCCTAGACTCGTTACGCCATCGGGTCTCTCGGCGGGTGGCGCGATGGCGTTAGGGGGCACCCTCGGCTTATATATAATTGGTGAAATCCCAAAAGTAAGCGCCGCTGAGAAAAAGAGCACAAGTAAGAAAAATGCCGAATATTGACGCAGACATCGATAACGTTCGCGCATCTCGCGCCGGCCACACATTCCACGAGCGGTGGGCCGCCAGGCGAGCGCTGCAGTTGGTCTTCCCGAATGACAATCTATTTGCGATCGCCGTAGAGGGGATTTCATCGACCGAGACTGCGAGCCCCGGAGCTCGGGCCGAAGAGATAGCTGACCTCATCCTCTATTATGGCCGCGGAGACAATTTTCAGACCTGCGAGCGGCTCGAGACCGTTCAATTCAAATACAAGCTTCGCGAAGAGGCTGTCACAGCAGCTTATCTAAAAAAGACGGTCGAGAAGTTCTCCGACACGATCCTCGGCTACGAAAAGGAGTTTTCAGCAGCCGACGTCGACAACAAGGTGTCGTTCATCTTCGTCACGAATTCTGAATTCACGGACAGTCTTTGGGACGCGATACAGTCCCTCATCGAGGGAACGACGCCTTCAGCTCCCGGCTCAGCCACTCAGGCTCGAAACATCAAGAAGTGGTGTGCCGATCGCGGCCTATCTGACGCAAGCCGCCTCTTCTCGAGGATAGTATTTCGAGCCGGAGAGAAGAGCCTTGCCGGTCAAGACAATGCGCTCAGGAGAACACTCACCGACTGGTCTGCCGGCGCGGATTCAGAGGCCAGGCTCCGGCTTCACGGGCTCCAGGATCTCGTCCTGAAGAAGGCGGGCCCAAGCGGTCAGGGCAAGAACCTGATCCGCCGCGAAGATGTCTTGGATGCCCTCGATTGCGAGCCAGAGAATCTTTTTCCGGCCGACACCCGCTTCATCGACGTGGGTGCCGTCGTTGAGCGAGCTGAAATTTCGAAAGTCGGGGATTTGGTCAAGGCGTCGAATCTACCCGTCCTCGTCCACGCCGAGGGTGGGGTGGGCAAAACCGTGTTTATCCAAAGCCTCGCTGAGAGGATGGCGAACGAATTTGAGGTCGTCGTTTTTGACTGCTTCGGTGGTGGCTCATACCGCTCGGACAATCATTCTCGGCACCTCCCGAGAATTGGGCTGGTGCAGATCGTCAACGAGCTGTCATCGCGGACACTATGTGACCCGATGCTGCCAGGCGGCGATGACAATCGCAAAATTATCAAAGCGGCGCGTAGACGACTTGCACAAGCTGCGGCCGCGATCCGAACTCAATCGAAAAAGCTTGATTTGCTTATCATTGTCGATGCTGCGGATAACGCCCAGCTCGAAGCCGATGACCGCCACGAAACAGCATTTCCAAAGCTTCTTCTCTCAGCTATCGATGAAGATCCGATTGATGGCGTGATGTTGCTGCTTACGGCGCGCACGCACCGCAAAGACAAGGTTATTGGTCGCGCCACAGTGAATGAAATCGAGCTAGGACCATTCACCGATTCGGAGGCACGTGAATTTCTGAAAGATCGCAAGCCAAGTGCTTCCGGCCTGGAGATCGCTACCGCCTTAGCGCGCTCTGGTCGGAACGCGCGTGTACTCGACTACGTTGTTCAGACCTGGGACACAAATGTCCTCGGCAAAACTTCGGCTACCCCTATCACTGTCCGCGAAATCATCGCTCAGCGTTGCACCAAGATTGTCTCGGATCTTCATGTTGCAGGATGGCCGGATTCAGAGGTAACCGAGTTCTTCGTCGCGCTGTCACTCCTTCCTCCGCCGATTCCGCTAGAGGAACTGGCAAACGCGCTCGGGTGGTCTGCGCCTCAGGTGAATACTGCAGCATCGGATTTGGCTCCAATGCTCGAGATCACGTCGCACGGTGCGATTTTCAGAGACGAGCCCACGGAGACATATGTTCGGGAGACATACTCTGATCGACCAATGGCTCAAAGTGCCATTGCCGACCGCCTTTTGTCTTCGCAGGCAACATCAACCTATGCCGCCGAAGCACTGCCACACTTTCTAGTCGTTATCAAAGATAGCGATCGAGCATTCGCGCTCGCCGATTCAACCGGCTTCCCAACAACGGTTCAGTCGGAGTTCGGCCGCCGTAGGCTAACGCTTGCACGACTTCGTGCGGCCTTTCGATTGGCGGTATCAGAAGATGACTTCGATCGGGTGCTTGCCCTCAGCATGCGGCTATCTCAGGCCGCAACAGCCAACATGCGAGGAGACGAGTTTATTCGAGGCTGGCCTGCTCTGGCGATCGTACTCGGTGACGCTGACTCCTATCGCCGCCTTGTCTCGGACCGCTCAGGGTGGCGCGGTGCTAGAAGTGCGCGACTGACGGTCGCACATCGATTTGCAGGGGATGCCGAAGAAGCACAAATTCAGTGCGAGAGCACAGTTCGGTGGATTAACTGGCATACAGCGCAGCCGCATGACGAGATACATCGCGACCGCGCCGGTCCTGGGGTTGACGACTATGCAGCGGTGCTATTCCAACATGCCGCCGAAGGCGAGTTCAGCATCGTCGATCGCAATCTCGCTCGCTGGAGTGATCGCTTCTCGCTGTCCGCCAGTTGTGAACTTTTGAAATTGCTAGCGCTGTTTGACCAAGCAAACGGCACAGCGGCGCTCTTGGATTTGGTGTCGTTTGCGGTAAGCGACCACTGCGCATCTCAAGCGCTCAAGCTGCGGCTTCTCTCGTATTCTCGCTATCTCAGTAAAAAGCAGGTGAAGGTGCTCGCGAAGGCGATTGCTAAGCCCGCACCCGACGAAGACGATGAGGATGAAAGCTTCTCCTCCGACGCCGAGCGTGGGAGTAACGATGCCATCGAGTTGGCGGCATTGACAACGCTCTTCCACAGCTCGCGAGCTGCCGCCGCCGCGATCATTCGCCGTGTGCCACGTACCCGTCCGTCGGCTTATGACTACGGCGAGCGTTACGGTCCCTCGAGAGCTTGGTCTCCAATCCTCCGAGCCTGTATTCGCGCCTGGTCTGCTGGAAGGCCGGTTGCCTATCGTGACTTACTCCCGGACGGAATAAAGCTTACCAAGCAGGCAAAGGCTGTCACGACTCGGGCAGCGCTGGTGACGTTTCTGAAGGAACTCCGCGAACCGGCGTCCGGCGGCAATGCCAAGGGTGGAGGCAAAAAGCAACTCAGGGCGAAATTCAACGACCGAGAACGTAAGGACATCAGCGAAGGCATCGAGCTTGCGCGCAAGCTAACCAAGCCAATCGAAGATGCTGTCCTCTCTGGTAATCCTCTCTCAGATGCGAGTGTCACCGACTTCGTAAATGTCTGGAGCAGACATTTGCGCGAGGGCGTGCACTGGAGAGCTGAAAGCGCAGCGGATTCGCTAGTCCGTACCGTTGGGCTCGGTTGTGCCTGCATTGTGCTGAACCACGCGTCCAATATCTCGGCCGACCAGGCCAAGACATTGATTGGTCTGATTTCCGCCGGACGATTCTTCGTTCCAGAGAAGATCGAAGTGTTGGCGCTGCTTGTTAAGCGACCGGTCCTCCATGAGCTTGCGGGCGAATTCGCACGCCACGTCGCGGAACAAATCCGTCAGGATGACAATATCGGACGACGCGGCGACTCCTACGTAAAACTCGCTGCTTCTCTTGTGCCCATGAGTATCGATGAGGCCCGTGAGTATTATCGGCAAGGTCTGGCCGAGCTGGACCAGATAGGTGGAGAAAGCTACGAGCAGATCTACTCACTGCTTCATTTTGCAAGCGCTCAGCAAGGTGGTTTTTTAAGACCCGCACTGGCGCAACGGCTAATGAACCTTTGCCAAACCATCGTGCGAAACGAACCAAGAAAGTTCGGATGGACGTTGTTCGCGCATGCCGCAGCCAACTCCATTGGTTTTCCGGCAATAGCCAAGCTCGTGCGTTGGTATGACCAAGACGTTGCAGACCTGTCCTACGGATTGCCGCAGCTTGCATGCTTTCTGGCAAAGAATGGAAATCTCGATCCACGCCGTACCGCCTTTGTTCTCACAATTTGTGAGGAGCACGGCTGGTGGGACTGGCGTACCGGCGATGGGGTCGCCGACTTGCTGAAAATGTCCCGGCCTGCGGACCAGAGGCGGATCTTCTTGGCGATCATCACAAAACTGCGCGCTGAGTACCCGTTCGGTGCTTGGCCGTCTCTTTGGGAAGGCTTCCTGGAGACGACGGGTAATCTGTACCCAAACGCAATCACCACCGAAGAGCGGGAGGAGATCGAACGGCTCAGGGCAGAGGCTAAGCGCAAGCAGGATGAGTCTAACAGTCGCAATAACTCGTCGCCGGCCTTCCTGACTACTCAAACCCTAAAGCCAAGCAAAGAGGATATTGACAGCGCCATCGCCGCGTTGGTCTCGGCCTGCGATCTGGCCTCAGCAACTTCGATTGACGAAAGTCTGAAGGCCATCGCTGCAGACAATAATCTTCGCTACTCTGCTCGACAGCAATTTATCGCCGGATTGCGTGCTGCGTGCCCGTACCCCGAGCGTTTGAACTTTTTGTCCGCGATCTGCTCCGCGTCCCAGCTGAGCCTCACTCAATCATTGGAAATCCTAGCCGAGTGTTTCGCTGCTTGGAACAATTCATCCACGCACCTAATCTCCAAGGCGAAAACGCTGGTTGAGCGACTGTTTGAGTGCAAGAGCGCCGAACTGTTCGAAGGTCAATTTTCCAGTATTGCGCGCGATATCCGCCGACTGTCGGATCTCTGCAATGACAAGGCCTTCGTGCTACAGCTCGTCCTCCGCAAGGTCGCAGAGGATGAAGTCGAACTCGACGGTGATGAGTGGCTTCAACTGGCCACCGTGTTATGCGATGTAACCTCAGGACGAGCCGGTCTCGACGCGTTGGAGTTGCTACTTTCCGGTCCGGCCGCTCGCATCGCCGACGAGATCGGAGAGGGACCATTCCGCCCTGAACAGGAAATCGCGGGAAACGACGCGGAGTTGATTTCAGACGTCACGTGGCACCTCCTTGGCGAGGACGATGCCTATGTCCGCTGGTCGGTCGCGAGGGGACTGAAGACGCTTGTCGAGTTGGGGCTCAACGACGACCTAGCGCTATTGCTTGACCGTTTCGATCAAACAGAAGTCGCGACCCTAGCGTCAGCGGATAAGAAGCTTTCTTTCCAAAATTCCCGGCAGTGGTTGCTGATGGGGTTGGCGCGAGCCGCTTTGCACCATGGACAAGCCATGGGTGCCCTTCGGCCCAAGCTGCTTGCTCTCTCCGGACGAGACGACCTGCACGTCATAGAAAAAGTCCATATCGCTAGATGTCTGGGTCACATTAGCAACGGGGAACGGCGCGACGCAGAGTTGGAGGCGTTGCTTGATGAGATCAACCGGCCTCAGTGCGGCATTGTCATCAGCGACGTCTACCCGAGTGCGGCGAAACCGACATCGGATTTTCGCTTCGATTATGAGTTTGCAAAAATCGAGATCAGCACCCTGGCTCATCTGTTCAATGTCGCACAGGCAACGGTCGAAGACGCAATTGCGGCAGAGATTACGCGCCGATGGCCCGATGCCACCTCGCTAGATTATTTTCCCGGCCGTGAGCGGTACCAGCGGGACCAGAGCGACCGGTACGAAACCTATCGGGAGCATATTCAAAGACACGCATTGCTTAGCGCTGCCAGTAGACTGTCAAAGACACTGCCCGTGGTCGTTCGGAGCTACGAGACCCGAGGCGACTCACCTTGGCTGAAGTGGCGTGATCGCTACGACCTCACGTTCGATGATGGTTCGTGGTTGTCCGACCGGAAGGATTCCGTCCCTCGGCAGGCGAAAGAAGGTCTGTTAGGTGAGAGAATCGGCCAGCAGGAAACGCTACAGGATCAAAATGAAGTGCTGCGGAAATTGGGCTTTGTGGAGACCGCCGCTGATGCACTGCTTCCGCTATATGGATGCTGGTCATCGCCTGACGGCGTGAATGTACGGATCACGTCGGCGCTGACGGAGCGAAAGGGTTCCATAGGTCGCTGTATGGCATTCGCCAAGCGGCCCAGCCATGAGCTTTGGTTACCGGAGTTTTGGGACGAGGGGTACTACGACCACCGCTATCGCCAAGAGAGCCCTTTCGCTCCATTGGTGTGGGCTCCGGAGACCCGCAGTCTCGGTATAGATGTGGGTGACGAGATCGCGGCGAAGGGGCCGGGTGGGCGACCGCGTCTTGGGATCACCCTGACGAAGAGCCTAGAGTTGGCGAATGAGCCAAACTGCGATGATTGGCGTGAGACAGATGGACGTCTCGCTCTGAGAAGCCAGGTTTGGGGTAGTTGGAGGCCCGATCCCGATCACAGCGGACATCGCCATCAGGATGATGGCGCGATTCTATGGGCTTCGCCCGATTGGCTTGACGCAACATTGTCCGCCCTCGACCGGCGACTTGTTTTCACGGTGACGCTGTGGAAGTACCGCTCGTCGCGTGACTACGACCCCTCAAGCGGCGTCAAATCCGTTCTTGTTGGGCTAAGAACTGATAACAGGAGGTTTAGGCTTTGGCAAGCAAAGAAGACTACGAAGCAAGACTATTGAAGCAATCGAATTGAGCCGCCCCCCCTGCGTGTGAACTTCAAAACCGTTGAGTTGACCGAGATCATAGATGAAAGGTATCTCATTGAGTTTGCCGTATCCATTTGAGCTCAAACCGTCATGCGTCTGAGTTAATAGGAGCGGCTGTTCGGGGTCGGGTGCCGTCCTCTGACAGGGCGTAAGGCTGTCACTCGAACTGACATGCAGTCCAACGATCGCAGAGTCGCCCCTTGGCCGAGGATCGGACCAATGACCGCAATAGCCGACGACATGCCTCACATCGCTGGCGGTCGAACGGCTGTTCATGGCGCGAAGCGGCCGCACGAACGTCCATCTGGCAGCCAACGCCTCACGGCAGATCCCCGCCCTTCATCGATCGACGGCAAGCGACCCGAGGGCCCGGATCACCTCCGTATCACCTATCAGCAAACCGCCGACGACTCAGCCGTGCGTCGAATCAAACCACCAACCAAAACCCCACCCCCGCACCCACCCCATTCGCAATTGCCCCGCTCCAACAGCACTCCGCGACCTCACCCCCGAGGACCCGTCTCCGCTAATGAACCCATCCCCTCACGCTCGATCCACGATCGAAACAGCACAACCAGTTCATCGCCGGACTTCCCATCCGGAACATAAGTGCAATAGCTTCGGGACGGCAGACGAGGACCGGAGAACGGCGTGACAAGCCGGCCAGCCGCGAGATCGTCGGATACCAGCGCAGTCGGTCCCATCGCAACGCCTATCCCCTCGATGGCGGCCTGCAAGGTCAGATAGAAGTGATCGAAGGTCAGCGTGGCCGCCGGCCGCAGTTCAGGAATCCCCGCCCGCGTCAGCCAGTCCGGCCAGAGTCGCGGCAGACTCGACGTGTGCAGCAACGTATGCTGCCGCATATCGTCCGGCACCCGAAGCGGCAGTCGATGCAAGAGCGCGGGACTACAAACCGGCAGCCTTTCCTCAGCGAGGAAGAGTCGCATCGAGTAGCCATAGAACGTGTCGGGGCCGCCCCGGATGACGATGTCAAAGGTCTCGGCCAGGCTCTCCACCGACTCGTTCGACGTCTCCACTTTGACATCCACGTCGGGATACTCGGCGCGGAATTGCGCCAGTCTCGGCACCAGCCAGCGCAACGTAAATGTCGCAGGCGCATTCACCGACAGTGTCCGCGAGACGGTTTCCGGAAAACCATATCTTGAGGTTGCCTGCGAGAGCTGCTCGAACAGAGGACCGATTTCCGCGAGGTAGGCCTTTGCCGCTGGCGTCAGCAACACGCGCCGGTTTTGCCGTTCGAATAACGATGCGCCGAGCCACGCCTCGAGCAGCCGCACGTGCTGGCTCACCGCACCATGCGTGACGTGCAATTCCGCAGCGGCTTCCTTGAAACTGCCGAGCCGGCCAGCGGCCTCGAAGGCGCGCAGTGCGTTGAGTGGAGGCAATGCCCGCTTCATTCGAAATAGTTTCTCTAACTCGAACAGGCAATTTATCTGGTTTGTCGGTCGGCAACAAGATAGATATTCTCCTTGCAACACAGCTTCCCCGGAACCCCGCATGCTCAGTTACACCGGCGGTCTCGTCCTTCTCGCCGCCCTGCTCCACGCGAGCTGGAACGCGATGCTGCATGGCAACGAAGACCGGTTCCTGTCCATGACATGGATGAGCATCGCCATCGC
>Ga0255336_101292_pt1 | contig 19312 bp, 15 predicted proteins | sample MeOH1_35cm_T3_17_FD_189102 | JGI IMG/M metagenome (GOLD analysis project Ga0255336, IMG submission 189102) | Sandy soil microbial communities from University of British Columbia, Vancouver, Canada - MeOH1_35cm_T3_179 | ecosystem: Engineered > Artificial ecosystem > Sand microcosm > Unclassified ...
TGGTGGTCGGGCGTGCCGCAGCGCAAGCCATGGAAGCCGATGGTTTCGCGGCGAGCGGTCACGCGCCGTTGCCGGCCTGGGATGAAAGCCGCGTCTCCGATCCGGACGAGGAAGTCGTGGTCGCGCACAACTGGGACGAGTTGCGGCGGCTAATGTGGAATTACGTGGGCATCGTGCGGACCGATAAACGGCTTGCGCGCGCCCAGCACCGGATTGCGATGCTGCGCGACGAGATCCATGAGTATTACGCGAACTTCAAGGTGAGCCGCGACCTGCTCGAACTGCGCAATCTAGTGGACGTGGCTTCGCTGATTGTCGAGAGTGCGTGTTCACGGCGCGAAAGTCGTGGCTTGCATTTCAGCCGCGACTGGCCGGAGACGTTGCCGAAGGCGCTGCCGACCGTGTTGACGCCGGCGGCGGTGAGACGGCGAGAAATTTGAGCGTTTCTCGCGATAGGGAACACCTGCAGCTAAAGTTAAAAAGCCATTTCAACGCGAGTTGGAATGGCTTTTTTACTTGGGTCATCGAAGAAGCTATGTCGACGGGAATCCGGGTGCCGGCGTGCGGGATGGAAATGAGCAGCGGCGCACTGCCGCGCTTCAACGTGAAAACTTGATCAGTCACAGACGATTTCCTTTATTCGAGCAATCCGGCCAGCGTCTTCCGATACTGCCCGAATGTCTCTGCTTCATCGCGATGCCGCCGCCCCTCGACCACGACTTTGCCGCCGACGCTGACATCGAGCACCGGCGTCTCGCCATGTTCGCCAAACACCACGCCCGATAACCACGCGTGCGCTGAGTGCCCGGCAATAGCCGGATGATCCGCATCGAGCACGATGAAATCCGCCCGGCGCCCCGCTTGCAACACCCCGACTGCGCGACCGCTTGCGCTGGCACCGCCAAGCACTGCGGCATCGAAGAGACGGTCGGCGACGTGCGCCTGCTCGTTCGATGCCAGCACGTTGCGCTCGCGCCGCATCAGGCGTTGTCCGTACTCGAGCAGGCGCAGTTCGGAGCGCCAGTCGACCGCGATATGGCTGTCCGAGCCGAGGCCGAACCGGCCGCCATCAGCGAGATACGCGTGCGTCGGGAAAATGCCATCGCCGAGATTCGCTTCGGTCGTCAGGCACAGGCCCGCGATGACGCGGCTCGCGGCCATTGCGCGGACTTCGTTTTCATCGATGTGCGTGGCGTGTACGAGGCACCAGCGTTCGTTGACATCGAAGTTATCGAGCAGCCAGCGCACCGGGCGTGCTTTCAAGGTCTCGAGGCAGGCATCAACCTCAGCCGTCTGCTCAGCGATATGGATATGCACCGGCGCGCCCGGAAACTCGCGGTCGAGTCCACTGAGCATGCGTCCCAACGTTTCCTTCGATACAGCACGCAATGAGTGCGGCGCGACGCCGTATCGCAAGTTGCCGTTTTCCGGCTGGGCCTTGCGCAGCGAAACGAGCGCATCGAGCAGGCTTTCAGGCGTGTGAATAAAACGCGCCTGACCCGGCGTCGGCTCGCGCTCGCCGAAGCCGCTGTATTGATAAAGCACCGGCAGCATCGTCATGCCGATGCCGGTTTGCGTAGCGGCATTAACCACGCGCGCGGCCATTTCTGCGGGGTTCGCGTAATGCTGGCCGTTCGGCGCGTGATGCACGTAGTGGAATTCGCAGACCGACGTATAGCCGGCCTTCAGCATTTCGATATAAAGCCAGCGGGCGATATCGCCAATGCTGTCCGGAGAAATGCGCGCGGCAAACCGATACATCAGGTCGCGCCAGCTCCAGAAACTATCCGTCGGATTCGCACGATATTCGGTGAGGCCCGCCATCGCGCGCTGGAACGCGTGCGAGTGAAGATTCGGCATGCCGGCCAGTACCGGGCCTTTGGCTTTATTCACGCCAGCCGCTTGCGTGCTGTCCGGCGTGACGGCGAGCAGCGTGCCGTGATCGTCCCATTCCAGCAGCACGTTGCGACGCCAGCCGTCCTGCAAACGTGCGTGTTCGGCAAACAAGCTGTTTCGAGTCATGGCGTATTCCGCTTATTTTCGTTTGTCCACGGTCACGGCGCCGTGGCGCACGACCAGCGCGCAGCGCTCGAGGCCGCTCCAGTACGCCAGCTCCGCAAGCGTTTCGATATCCCACGCGACAAAATCCGCCTTCGCGCCGATGGTTATCTCACCGCTGACATCGGCGTGACCGAGCGCTTTGGCGCCATGGCGCGTGACGCCCGCGAGCACCTCGGCCACGGACAAGCGGAACAGCGTGCAACCCATGTTGAGCATCAGCAGCAGCGATGTGGTGGGTGATGTGCCCGGATTGCTGTCGGTGGCGAGCGCGATCGGCACGCCGTGGCGACGCAGCAGGTCTATCGGCGGCAACTGCTTTTCGCGGATGAAGTAGAACGCGCCGGGCAGCAACACGGCGACGGTGCCGGCTTCGCGCATCGCAATGATGCCGGCTTCGTCGAGGAATTCGAGGTGATCGGCCGATAGCGCGTGATGCTTCGCTGCGAGCGCCGCGCCGCCCATCAGCGATAACTGCTCGGCATGCATTTTCACGGGCAGATTCAGCTTCGATGCGGCGTCGAACACGCACTCCGCCTGTTCCAGCGTGAACGCAATGCGCTCGCAGAACACATCGACGGCATCGATCAGACCTTCTCCTGCGAGCGTCGGCAGCATCTCGTTGCAGACCTGGGCGATGTAATCATCCGCGCGACCTGCGTATTCCGGTGGCAACGCGTGTGCGCCGAGGAACGTCGTAGCTATTGTCACCGGCCGGGCAGCCGCCAGCCGCCGTGCCACGCGCAGCATCTTGCGTTCGGTTGCGAGATCGAGCCCATAACCCGATTTAATTTCGAGCGCCGTCACGCCTTCGGCGAGCAACGCATCGAGCCGGCGCAGCGATTGCGCGAACAGTTCGTCTTCGCTGGCCGCACGCGTGTTGCGCACCGTCGAGACGATCCCGCCACCGCGTTTCGCGATGTCTTCGTAACTCACGCCTTCGAGCCGCATCGCGAATTCTTCCGCACGGTTTCCTGCGTAGACGAGGTGTGTATGGCAATCGACGAGACCTGGCGTGACGATCCGTCCTTCCAGATCGTGACGTGTCGCCCCGGCAAACGCTGAAGGCATGTCACCTTGCGCGCCGAACCATTCGATATGCCCATCGCGCACGACAATCGCTGCGTTTTCGAGTACATCCACCGGGTCGGCGCGCGGTGCAAGACGCGCGTTGCCCCAGATGTGCCGGCTGTTATCGGTCATGTCCGCATTTCCTTTGAAACGATACGGGCGTCGATGAGAACCGCGCCTTTTGAAATCGGCTCGACGTTTAACGAAGCACTGCCGCCGGCCTCGACGAAGACCAGCGCATCGCCTTGGAACAAGCGCTCGTCATTCACCGCGAACTCCCCAAGCGCGCAGACCAGCACAACACTGCCCTGCGCCACTTTCAACTGTTCAGCCTCACGCCGCACCACGACGCTCCCCGACACCCGATCCCGCCTCAACATCAGGTTGAAATCGCGCGTCGGACCGTGCGGCAATTCCGCCGTGATCGAAGCGTCACCCGCAAACGCGAGCGAATCCCAGCGTGCGAGAACATGTCGCGGGCCTGCCGAATCGATGAGCACCATCTCCGCTCCCTCGATCAAGGTCAGCACGCGATCAGTCCCCTCGAACACCGAAAACGCCCCCGCCTGCGATACATCCGCGACGCTCACACGCCAGTCGAAGGCATCGAATGCCGCACCTTGCGGCGACGCGGCGATCTCACGCGTCGCGCCGCCGCCGTTCTTCCACGGCACGGCCTTCAAATCGGCCGCGCGAATAATGCTGAAGGCAGAAAACATGGTCAGGTCGTGATGAACGGCAGATCGAGACCGAAGTTCTTCGCGCATTCGATGGCTTGCTCGTAACCGGCATCGCCGTGACGCATCACGCCCGACGCGCAGTCGTTCACGAGCACGCGCGCGAGACGCTTCTGGGCTGCGTCCGAACCATCGGCAACGATCACCATGCCCGCGTGTTGCGAGTACCCCATGCCGACGCCGCCGCCATGATGCAGGCTGACCCACGTCGCGCCGCCTGCGGTGTTCAGCAGCGCGTTGAGCAGCGGCCAGTCCGAGACGGCGTCCGTGCCATCCTTCATGCTTTCCGTCTCGCGATTCGGGCTCGCGACGGAGCCAGTATCCAGGTGATCCCGGCCGATCACGATCGGCGCTTTCAACTCGCCGCTCTTCACCATCTCATTGAACGCGAGACCGGCGACATGACGTTCGCCCAGACCCAGCCAGCAAATCCGCGCCGGCAGACCCTGGAACGCGATGCGATCACGCGCCATATCGAGCCAGCGGTTCATGCCTGCGTTATGCGGGAAGAGTTCCTTGAGCTTGGCGTCGGTCTTGTAGATATCTTCCGGATCGCCGGACAGCGCAACCCAGCGGAACGGACCCTTGCCTTCGCAGAACAACGGGCGGATATACGCAGGAACGAAGCCGGGGAAATCGAAGGCGTTCTTCACGCCGTCGTCGAAAGCGACCTGGCGCAGGTTGTTGCCGTAATCCACGGCCGGGATGCCCATGGCGTGGAAATCGAGCATCGCCTGGACGTGCTGGGCGCAGGAGCGTTGCGCAGCCGCTTTCAATTCAGCGTGCTGCGACGCGTCGAGCGACGCCGCGCGCCACTTTTCCAGGCTCCAGCCGGCGGGCAGATAACCGTTGATCAGATCGTGTGACGAGGTTTGATCGGTGACGAGATCCGGCTTGATATCGCCCGCCTTGGCGCGGCGCACGAGCTCCGGCAGCACTTCGGCGGCGTTGCCCAAGAGTGCGATCGATACAGCGTCGCCAGCGGCGGTGTGCTGCTTGATCAGTTCAAGCGCGTGATCGATGTCCTTCGCTTGTTTATCGACGTAACGCGTGCGCAGACGGAAGTCGATGCGCGTCTGATCGCACTCGATATTTAGCGAAACTGCGCCAGCCAGCGTCGCCGCGAGCGGCTGCGCGCCGCCCATGCCGCCCAGGCCAGCGGTGAGGATCCAGCGGCCTTTCCAGCTGCCGTTGAAATGCTGCCGCGCGGCTTCGACGAACGTCTCGTACGTCCCCTGCACGATCCCCTGGCTGCCGATGTAGATCCAGCTTCCGGCCGTCATCTGGCCGTACATGAAGAGGCCCTTGCGGTCGAGTTCGTTGAAGTGCTCCCACGTCGCCCATTTCGGCACGAGGTTCGAGTTCGCGATCAGCACGCGCGGCGCGTCAGCGTGCGTCTTGAACACGCCGACCGGCTTGCCGGACTGGACCAGCAGCGATTCGTCGTTTTCCAGGCGTTGCAGCGTCTCGAGGATTTTGTCGAGGCATTCCCAGTTGCGGGCCGCGCGGCCTATACCGCCATAGACCACGAGCTGGTCGGGGTTCTCGGCGACTTCCGGATCGAGGTTGTTCAGCAGCATCCGATATGGCGCTTCGGTGAGCCAGCTCTTGCACGTAAGCTCGGTGCCGCGCGGTGCGCGCAGGGGACGCGGGTTGTGGTTTTTCATCGAAACACTCCTCGGACGGGGATGGTGAACATTCAGTATCTTGCAGCCAATTCCATGGGCGTTTTAGACGGCGATGGAGCCTGGTCGGCGAGTTGTATATACAAGTCTGAATTAAAACAAATCGAAGTGCAAGCGGTCGCAGATCGATTCGCAGTAGGGGGTTACTTGAACGGGATGGAGAGCCCGCCAGACATGGGGCGGCAGTCGGCAATTCCGCGTAAAACGGCGGAATCGCTGGCAATGGGCTGCGGAGAATCTGTCTATACAAGACTCAGGCGATCAAAACTCCGGGCTTGCCTCGTGGACGAACGCCCAGGCCGCAGCAATATCGCCGGCCAACGGCCGATCATCCCTGTATCGCGAGATAACAGCCCGGACGCTCCGGTAAACCGCGTCGGTTTTTGGCGCACGCGACACGTCAGCGGGTTGCAAGTCATACGCCTGAGTCGCGGCAAGCAACTCGATGGCAAATATGCGCTCAGCATTGGCGATGATTTCCAGCGCCTTCAACGCAGCCGGCGTGGCGTGACACAGATGGTCCTCCTGCAAGCCGGAGGTAATTCCCCCATCCAGGCTCGCGGGCATGGCGAGCCGGCGGTTGTGAGCGACCAATGAAGCCGCCGTGTACTGCGCGATCATGAAACCGGAACACGTGCCGCCGCCATCGGCGAGAAAAGCGGGCAAGCCGCTGACCAGCGGATTCACCAGCCGGTCGATGCGCCGTTCCGCCATCGCGGCGACTTCGGCCACCGCAGTACTCAGGCTATCCATCGCCAGGCCGATGGACGCCCCCACCGCGTGCGCCTGGGAAAACACTCGAGGCGAGGCGAGCGTGCCGGCGACGACGGGGTTATCGGTGACCGAAGCCAGCTCGCGGTTCACCACTTCGGCGGTCGTCGCGAACACGTCGCGCGCCGCGCCGTGCACGTGGGGAATGGTCCGCAAGCTCAAGGGGTCCTGCGTCTTGCGTCCGAACGACGCCGCGATGATGCCGCTATCGGCGAGAAGGGAACGCAGATGCGCGCCCACCACCGACAATCCCGGCGATATCCGCAGCGCAAGCGAGTCGGCATCGAAGGCGGCGGCTTGCCCGCGCAGGTTCTCGAAGGACATCGCCGAGATCGTGTCGGCCCATTCCAGCAGCCGCTCGGTGCGAGCCAGCGCCAACGAGGCAAGCCCGGTTACGCAAGGCGTGCCGTTGACCACGCTCAAGCCCTCCTTCGCCTCGAGCACGAGCGGTTCACGCGCGAGCCGCTGCAACGCGCTGGCCGCGCTCACGCGGCCGGTATCGTCGCGCACGAAACCCTCGCCGATCAGCACCAGCGCGATATGCGCCATATGGCTCAGATAGCCGACCGAGCCGAACGCCGGGACCTCGGGTATCGCACCGTTGTCGAGCAACGTGACCAGCAGCTCCACCAGCTCGCGCCGCACGCCGGAATGTCCGTGCGCGAAGTTGTTCACGGCAGCCGCGATGATCGCGCGCGTCTCTTCTCGCCGCAGCGGTTCACCCACGCCGACGGCGTGACTCATCAGGATGTTGCGCGACAACGCGCGCTGTTCCGACGGCGACACGATCACGTCGCACAGCGCGCCCACGCCGGTATTCACGCCATACGCGCGAATCCGGCGCTCGACGATCTGCTCGACGAGCGCGCGTGCATGGTCGATCCGCGAGCGCGCTCCGGGCGACAAAACCAGCTTCGCGCCATTCGCAATCTGCGCGACGCCTCGCCAGTCGAGCGGCTTGTCGATACACACCGCAGCGGGCGAGCGCGCGTCTGCGGAACCGTCACTCACGCCTGCGCCGATGACAATTGGATCAATCGATGGCGTCGGTAAAAGGGGGCTAGCCAGCACGTCGACCTCGCTTAGTTAGCGGTACGGGAATGATGACTCGAGACGAACTGCTGGAAGCGCTCCGAGCAGCGGCCGTTGAACAGGTCGTCGGGCGGGCCCTCGGCATCGACTTGTCCCTGATGCAGGAACATCACGCGATTGGACACATGCCGCGCGAAACCCATCTCGTGCGTGACGACCAGCATGGTCCGGCCTTCCTCGGCGAGCGCGCGCATTACGCGGAGCACTTCACCGACCAGTTCCGGGTCGAGTGCGGAAGTGGGTTCATCGAAGAGCATGACTTTGGGGTGCATGGCCAACGCGCGCGCGATGGCGACACGCTGTTGCTGGCCGCCCGACAGATGCGCGGGATACGCGTCGCGCTTTTCGTAAAGACCGACCTTCGTCAGCAACTGCTCGGCCTCCTCAACGCACTCCGCACGCGTGCGTTTCTGCACGCGCAATGGTCCTTCAATCACGTTCTGCATCACGGTCATGTGCGACCAGAGGTTGAAGCTCTGGAACACCATGCCGAGCTGCGAGCGCATCCGGTCGACCTGTTTGCGGTTGCCCGGCTGCAAGCGTCCGTCGCGGCCACGCTTCATTTCGATGGCTTCGCCCGCCAGCTTCACTTCGCCGTCATCGGGCGTTTCCAGCATGTTGATACAGCGCAGGAAAGTGCTTTTGCCGGAGCCGCTCGCGCCGAGAATCGAGATCACATCGCCTTCGTGCGCATCGAGGGAAATGCCCTTGAGCACGTGTGCATCGCCGAAAGACTTGTGGATGTTGGTCGCGGACAGCGCAATGGAGCTGCTTACGTTCATGAGGTTTTCTCCCTTTGAATCAGGAATCGATGTGCTGGCTGTCGGGCACAGTCGCGGCTTTGAGCGCGGCACGCGCGGGCTTTTTCGGCGCGGCACCGTGACGATCGCGCAGGTGCGGCGAGAGCTTCTTTTCGAGCATCCCAAGCGCACGCACGATGATGAAATTCAATACGAGGTAGATGGCGGCGGCGCAGATGAAAACTTCCATCGTCCGGTAGGTCCGCTGGATGATCTGTTGCGCCACGCCCGTCACATCCCAGACCGTGACAAGACTTGCCAGCGCCGTCGATTTGACGAGCAGCACGGCCTCGGTCGAGTACGCGGGCAGCGCGTAACGCAGCGTGATCGGCGCGATGATCCGGCGCAACACGGTCCAGCGCGACATGCCGACCGCGAGCGCCGCTTCAATCTGTCCATGCGGCACCGATTGCAAGCCGCCGCGAATGATTTCGGCGGTGTATCCGGCCGTGCACAGCGCAAGGGAGACGATCGCGCAAACATACGGCACACGCAGCAGCGGCCACAGGAAGCTCTCGCGCACGGCTGGGAACTGGCCCAAGCCGTAGTACACGAGAAACATCTGGATCAGCAGCGGCGAGCCGCGAAACACCAGAATGTAGCCGCGCGCAAAGCGGTTCAGCGCCCAATTCGGACTCACCCGCATCGCAACGATGACCAGCGAGAGCATGCCGCCCACGATCAGCGAGGCGAAGAACAGCCCGAGCGTGGTGGGGACGGCGGCTAATAGTTTCGACAAGGTATCGCCGAGAAATTCGAAATCGATGTTCATGGTCGGATTCGTTTGAAACGTCTGTCTTAGTGGCGCGCAAGCGTGCCGCGGAACGAGCGGCCGATGCGCGCTTCGGCACGGTCGAAGACGCGGTTCGACAGGCTCGTGAGGATCAGATAAAGCGCGCCGCCGACCATATAAAACGTGAAGTATTGATGAGTCGATCCGGCGGCAACCTGGCTCGTGCGCATCAGTTCGGCGAGCCCGGTCACCGCGATCAGCGCCGAATCCTTGAGGCTCAATTGCCAGACATTGCCGATACCCGGCAGCGCGAAACGCACGACTTGCGGAATCAGCACGCGCCGCCATAACGTTGGCGTCGACATGCCGATCGCCCGCGCCGCCTCGATCTCGCCGCGCGACACCGCCAGCACCGCCGAGCGATACACCTCGGCTTGATACGACCCGGAAATCAGGCCGATGGCGAGTGCGCCGACCACGAACGGCGGCACACCGATGAAACCATCGGCACCGAAAAACTGGCCGATGGCGGTCACCACCGACGAGCCACCGAAGTAGAAGAGATAGATGATCAGCAGTTCGGGGATACCGCGAAAAAGCGTGGTGTAGGCATCGCCGATAATTCTTAGCGTGCGGCTGCGTGACAGTTTCGCGGCGGCGACCATCGCACCGAAAACTGCGCCTACGGCGAGCGCGGCGATCGTCAGCACCACGGTCATGAGCAGCGCGAGCAGCAGCGTGCTGCCCCACCCTTGCTCGCCGAAGCCGAGTAGTTGAACCAGACTCATCTTTTATCTCCACCGGTGATGCATCGTCGGGCGCGCCGTTTTCCATGGGCGCGCTCGCCAGACCTTCTTAAGACAGCTCCGCCTCAAGGCGTGGCGTCGACCTTCAGCCATTTCAGCGAGAGGCGCTTGACCGTGCCGTCGGCGAGCGCCGCGGCAATGCCCTGGTCGAATTTGGCCTTCAGGTCCTTGTCGGACAGACGGAACGCCAGTGCTTCGCCCGGGCCCCAGACCGGCCCGGCAATCTTCGGGCCGGTGAACGCGAGGCCCTTGTTTTCCGGCTTCGTGAATGCCGAGGCCCAGTACGTGCTGTCGTCGAATGCCACGTCGATACGGCCTGCTACCAGATCGAGGTCATGCTCCGGCGCGGTCTTGTATTCGCGGATAGTTGCGACGTCCTTGAAGTTCGTATCGATGAACTTCGTGTAGACCGTACCCGACTGGATGCCGATGGTCTTGCCTTTCAGCGCGACGCGCAGCGCGTCGACCGTGGTCTTGTCATGGGCTGCGTCGCCCGTCAGCTTGACGATCTGGCCGGCGCCGGGCTGCTTCGCGAGTGCGGCGGGACTCTGACCGGCCGAGACGAACGCGGCGGGCGTCGATGCATACGGCGTCGAGAAAGCGATGATTTTTTCGCGTTCCGGCGTGACCGAGATGGCGTCCATGAGCACGTCGAACTTACCTGCCTGCAGGCCGGCGATCATGCCGTCCCAGTCTTGCGTGACCAGATTGCACTGGATCTTGATGCGGGCGCAGACGTTTTCGATGAGCTCCGGCTCGAAGCCGCCGAGCTTGCCACCGGGGAGCGTCAGGTTCCACGGTTCGTACGCGCCTTCGGTGGCGATCGTGACGGTTTTCCAATCTTTAGCCTGGGCGCTGGCCGCGCCGAAAGCGATAACACCAACGGCCACCGATGCAGCCAGCCGGGCGAGCAATTTCATTTTGCCTGTCATTGTTGAGCCACTCTTCCACGAAGGTTGTTGGACCAAGTGGCGAACGCCAACTTGTATATACAAGCATGGCGTGAACAAAAAGGACTGGCAACGTTTTTTTCGCCTCAGCGGGGGAAGTTAGGGAAAATACTGACTGGCTTGGTGGATAAGGCTTACGGAGGCTTTACTGTGGTGCACGAGGGAGATTTGACGAGCGGTCGTTCGTTTTTTTATAACGTTTATTTAAGTTGTCTAGACACGACGGCGGGGATGGATGGTTGCTGCTCGGTCGGTGGTGCTCAGGGTCAAACCAGGTTACCGGTGATTTTGCGCTTGGTGGCCGGGTCGGGTTGGTGCTTTCGGTGTCTGTGGCCCGCCCGTTTTCACTAAAAGGAGAAAACCGGCTCGGCCAGACCACCCAGTTTGAAAGCAGCAACCCGCCCCCGGCCCCTACTCAAGCCGCATCGAATAGTCGGTGGCCCGCACATCCTTCGTCAGTGCGCCGATAGAAATCCGATCCACACCGGTCTCGGCAATCGTCCGTACGGAATCGAAATTCACCCCGCCCGACACTTCCAGCACCGCGCGTCCACCGGTCAGGCGCACGGCATCGCGCATGGCATCGAAGGTGAAGTTATCGAGCAGGATCGATTCCGCCCGATGCGCCAACGCCGTTTCGAGTTGCTCGAGCGTCTCCACCTCAATCTGGATCGGCACGCCGACATCCAATGCAAGCGCCGCATCCATCGCCGCACCCACGCCGCCCGCCGCAGCAATATGGTTTTCCTTGATCAGAATGCCGTCGTAAAGCGCGAGCCGCTGGTTCGCACCGCCACCCACGCGCACCGCGTACTTCTGGGCCAGACGCAGACCCGGCAAAGTCTTGCGCGTGTCAAGAATCCGGGCCCGCGTCCCTTCGATCGCATCAACATAACGCCGCGTCGCGCTCGCCACGCCCGACAACATCTGCAGGAAATTCAGCCCATTGCGCTCGGCAGTCAGCAACGCGCGCGCCGGACCGTGCAGCAAGACCACCGGCGTATTGGCGATCATCCGCGCACCTTCGCGATACAGCCACTCCACGCGAATCGATTCATCCACCCGGCGCATCACCGCCTCGAACCACGGCACACCGCATAACACTGCTTCCTCGCGGACCGTGACGCGCGCCGTACGCCTGGCGCCCGCAGGGACCAGCAGCCCGGTCCGGTCGCCATCGCCGATGTCTTCCGCCAGCGCATCGGTCACGTTGCGCTGGAGCGCCTGATCGAGAGCCTCGCCGTACAACGCGCGAATTTCTTCGAGCAAGGGGGAAACCACCTGACTGGGCGCCATCACGCCGCTCCTACATTTGAAAACAACGACACATCCTTCGCCAGATCGCCGCTCGCCTGCACGCGCTTCTTGTGACGCGCGGCAAAGTCGAGCATGCGGTCGATCGGCAGGCGCGCACGCGCCGCGATAGCCGGGTCGACGAAAATTTCGTTGTGGCCGCGTTCCAGTACAGCGGCCAGATTTGCCAGGCCGTTCATCGCCATCCACGGGCAATGCGCGCAGCTCTTGCAAGTAGCACTGTTCCCAGCCGTCGGCGCTTCGATGAATTCCTTGTCCGGTGCGGCGAGCCGCATCTTGTGCAGGATCCCGAGATCCGTCGCGACGATAAACCGCTTAGCTTCAAGCCGCACGGCCGCCTCGATCAGCTGCGTCGTCGACCCCACCACATCGGCCAGCGCGACAACCGCTTCCGGCGACTCCGGATGAACGAGAATTTTTGCGTCGGGATATTCCGTGCGCAGCAGATCGAGCTCAATGCCCTTGAACTCGTCGTGAACGAGACACGAGCCTTGCCACGACAGCATGTCCGCGCCCGTTTTCTTCTGGATATAACCGCCCAGATGCCGGTCAGGTGCCCACAGGATTTTTTCGCCGCGCGCGTGCAGATCCGCCACGATCTCAAGCCCAATCGACGATGTCACCATCCAGTCCGCCCGCGCCTTCACGGCCGCGCTGGTATTCGCGTACACCACAACGGTTCGATCGGGATGGGCGTCACAGAAAGCGGAGAACTCATCGGCGGGGCAACCGAGATCGAGGGAACACGTGGCGTCGAGATCGGGCATCAGCACGCGCTTCTGCGGGCTGAGAATCTTCGCCGTCTCGCCCATGAAACGAACGCCGGCCACGATCAGCGTCTGCGCCGCATGGTCGCGCCCGAAGCGCGCCATCTCTAGCGAATCCGCTACGCAACCGCCGGTTTCATCGGCGAGTTCCTGCAACTCGGCATCGACATAATAGTGCGCGACCAGCACTGCTTTCTCGCGCACGAGCAACGCTCGAATGCGCTCCTTCAACTCGCGCTTTTCCTCGCGCGACGGGGCGTCCGGCACTTTCGCCCACGCCTGGCCGATGCCGCACGTCAGTCCTTGCGGCCGGTCGTACTCGACGCTTTTAATGACCTGCTCCATCGCTTCCTCGTCTCCGATCCGTGATTACGTCGTCCCAAAACGAAAAACCCCGCCAGAGCGGGGTCTTGTGACGTCATTAAATTTTAACGGATATCGATGACGAAGGTCGGGATGCTCTCAGGCGTAGCGGCGCAGGCGTGAGGCGAAGTCCTGCAGCGCCTTGATGCCGCTTTGCTCCGCACGATGACACCAGTCCTGCAATTGCGCGAGCAGTTGTTCGCGCGATGCGTTGGAGCGGTCCCACATGGCGGCCAGATCCTGACGCAATTCAATATAGGTGCGCAGCTTGTGGTTGTCGGAGAAAAGCGCCGGCAACTGCTGGCGTTGCGGCTCGTCGAGGCCCGCCTCTTCCTTATGCGCCCACTTGCGGGCACCCCGCATCAGCTGATACTTGTCGGCGGAACCGCCTTCTTTCAGCTTCGACAATTCTTGCCGATACGCACGCTTGAGCGCCTTGCCGTACCGCGCCATCACTTCATAGCGGTTCGACAGCACGGCTTGCAGCGTGTCGTGATCGAGCACCCGCTTGGCAGTCAACAAACGCGGCGTGGGCGCAATCTTCTTGACCTTGGCCAGCTTGAACGCCGACATGATGCGGATATACATCCAGCCGATATCGAACTCGTACCACTTGTTCGACAGCTTCGCCGACGTTGCATACGTGTGGTGATTGTTATGCAGCTCTTCGCCGCCGATCAGGATGCCGAGCGGGAAGATGTTCGTGCTGGCGTCCGACGAATTGAAGTTGCGGTAACCCCACCAGTGTGCGAGCCCGTTGACCACGCCGGCTGCCCAAAACGGAATCCAGATCATCTGCACGGCCCAGACCGACAGCCCGACAATGCCGAACAGCGCAACGTCGATGACCATCATGATGCTGATGCCGAGAATGGGGTAACGCGTGTAGACGTTGCGTTCCATCCAGTCGTTCGGCGTGCCGTGACTGAACTTGCGCATGGTTTCTTCGTTCTTGGCTTCCGAACGGTACAGTTCCGCGCCTTCGAGCAAGACTTTCCAGATGCCGCGCGTTTGCGGGCTGTGCGGATCTTCTTCGGTCTCGCACTTGGCGTGATGCTTACGGTGAATCGCGGCCCATTGACCGGTCAGCATGCCGGTGGTCATCCAGAGCCAGAAACGGAAAAAGTGGCTGACGGCCGGATGCAGTTCCAGCGCGCGGTGCGCCTGGCAGCGATGCAAATAGACGGTCACACCGATGATCGTGATGTGCGTCATCACGAGAGTGAACAGCAAGATCTGCCACCACGAAAGGTCGAGCAATCCGTTGGCGAGAAATTCAAGCGATGAATTCAGCAAGGCAATTTACCTGAAAGGCGGAAAAAATAGCCGAACGAAAACAGGATCGACGGCTGTTGGGTACATGAAAGGAACATGCACGTGGTTCGACGGCATTTTACTTCATGCGTTCCAAGTCTTTGTGTCGATTAGGGAAAATTTTGATTTCGCGCAGGGTCAGCATGAAATTTGACCGCTAAATTGCATCGTTGTTTAGTGAGGTAAACACGAATTTCGCGCTTTTGAAAGCGTTGGCCGGGGTTCGCATCCGAATCCGCCGGCCAAAGCGAGCACATATTACTTATTCGTCGACTGCTTCCTCAACCGCTGCTTCTTTAGCTGCAACCGGCAACCGTTCGAGCACGGCGGCGAAGAAACCGTCCGTGCCGTGCTTGTGCGGCCACAGTTGCAGATAGTCGCCTGTGTCCAGATCAATACGCTGTTCGGCCAGCACCTCACGCGCCGGAACCAGCTTGAACCCCGGATGAGTCGCCAGGAACTGGTTCACCACGCCCTCGTTTTCGGCTTCCAGCATGCTGCACGTTGCGTAGACGAGACGGCCGCCCACTTTCACCAGCCGCGCCGCGCTGGTCAGAATGGACAACTGCTTTGGCGTGAGTTCCGCCACCGATTCCGGCGACTGACGCCATTTCAGGTCCGGATTGCGACGCAAGGTGCCGAGGCCGGAACAGGGGGCATCGACGAGAACACGGTCGATCTTGCCCGCCAGGCGCTTGATCTTGGCGTCGTGCTCGCTGTCGATCAGCACCGGATTCACATTCGACAATCCGCTTCGGGCCAGCCGCGGCTTGAGTTTGGCAAGCCGGCGGTCGGACACGTCAAAGGCGTAGAGACGGCCCGAGGAGCGCATCATCGCGCCCAGCGCCAGCGTCTTGCCGCCCGCGCCCGCGCAGAAATCCACGATCATTTCGCCGCGCCGGGGCGCCACCAGCGAGCACAGCAGTTGGCTGCCTTCGTCCTGCACCTCGATCCAGCCGTCCTGGAACGGCTGCAGGCGCGTGAGCGCCGGCTTGCCGTCCACGCGCACACCATAAGGCGCGAACGGCATTTCGCCTGCATCGATACCCGCTTCGGTCAGCGTCTTGATCACCAGTTCACGCGTGGCCTTGATCGGGTTGGCGCGCAGATCGAGCGGCGCCGGATAGTTCAGCGCGGCGGCGAGCAAGGCGAGCTCTTCGGTATCGAAGCGCTTCGTCATGGCGTCGTAGATCCATTGCGGCAAATTGGTCCGCACCCGCACCGGCAAGCTGCCCGGATCGATCTTCGACACCTGGTTGAGCCATTGGTATTCATCGGCGGAAATAAACGGCTTGACCGCCGATAACCCCGCCGTCTGCATCAAGCCCAGCAGCGCAAGACGCCGCGCGAGGTTGCCGCTGCCGCTTTCGGCGAGATGCGAAAATTCCATCTTGCGGCGCAGGACCGCGAACACCGCTTCGGCGATCACGCCGCGTTCGTTGTGGCCGAGCTTCGGATGCGCACGGAAAAAACGGCTGGTGGCGGCATCAGCGGGACCGCTGAAGCGCAGTACGTCCGCCAGCAACGTCTCGGTTTGTCCTATCAAAAATCCATGAAGCCTCATACGCCCTCCCCGGCAATGTCGGCAAAGAGCCATTGCGGCTCTGGTGGCGTGAGCACGACACGCTCGCCGTCGATGGCAAGACGCCCTTCGACGAACCAGCGCACCGCGCGTGGGTAAATAATGTGTTCTACGGCCAGCACCCGGGTAGCGAGTGCTGCCGCGTCGTCGCCGGCCATGACCGGCACCGCTGCCTGCGCGACGATGGGTCCATGATCCAGCGTCGGCGTGACAAAATGGACGCTTGCGCCGTGCACGCGCACGCCGGCATCGAGCGCTTGGCTGTGCGTTTTAAGCCCCGGAAAGCACGGCAGGAGCGACGGATGAATGTTGATCATGCGGCCGGCGTAGCGTTTGACGAAGGCGTCCGTCAGCACGCGCATGAAGCCCGCGAGCATCACGAGATCCGGTTCGAAGCCGTCGATAGTGCGTGCAAGCGCCTGATCGAAGGCTTCACGCGTAGTGAATTCACGGTGATCGATGGCACTGGCCGGAATGCCGTTTGCCGCCGCGAACGCAAGCCCGGCGGCATCTGGGCGATTCGAGATGACCGCCGCCACCCGAGCCGGCCAGCCTTCGCGCGCGCAAGCCCGCACGACGGCTTCCATATTGGTTCCCCGCCCGGAAATCAGGATGACGATTTTTTTCATCCGCGGATTTTATCATTCGATGCCGTCAAAACCCGGCGAATCCGCCCGACCCGCAGTGGGCCCGGCCTCCGTCCAATGCTGTGAGCGTTTATAATCGAACGCTTTGCGGCTTTGCCAGCCTCGCGCTGCATTTGCCCAAGTATTCGCCCATTTAACCGCCAACCGCCGACCCAACCGATATCGTGAGAGTCTTTCGCGGCCTACCCAATGCCGAAAGCCGCGCGCCCTGTGCGCTGACCATCGGCAATTTCGACGGTGTCCACCGTGGCCATCAGGCGCTGCTCGCCCACGTGCGTGCCGCCGCGGACGCCCGCGGCCTGCCGGTCTGCGTGATGACCTTCGAGCCGCATCCCCGCGAATTCTTCAATCCCGCCGGCGCACCGCCGCGTATCGCGATGCTGCGCGACAAGCTCGAAGCGCTGCGCACGAACGGCGTGGATCGTGTCGTGGTCGAGCATTTCAATCACACCTTCGCCAGCCAGCCGCCCGATACGTTCGTGGAGAATGTGATCGTGAACGGGCTGCACGCGCGCTGGGTGATGATCGGCGACGACTTCCGCTACGGCGCAAAACGCGCCGGCGATTTCGAGTCGCTCAGGGCAGCCGGACACAAGCACGGCTTCGAAGTCGAACAAATGGCGACCGTCGCCGCCCCGAACGGCGCGCGCATCTCGAGCTCGGGCGTGCGGGCCTCGCTGGTAGCAGGCGATCTCGATGCCGCCCGCCTCGCGCTAGGCCGCCCCTATGTCATTAGCGGCCATGTGGTGCACGGGCAAAAGCTCGGCCGCGATCTCGGCTTCCCCACGCTCAACATGCCGATCGCCCATAAGCGGCCGGCGCTCGCGGGCATTTTTGTCGTGCGTGTGCACGGGCTCGGACCCGTGCCGCTGCCGGGTGTGGCGAGCCTCGGACTGCGTCCGACCGTCGACGACTCCGGCCGCGTGCTGCTCGAAACCTTCGTGCTCGACTGGCATGGCGATGCCTACGGCAAGCTCGTGCGTATCGAGTTCCTGCAAAAGCTGCGCGACGAGGAAAAGTACGTGGACCTCGAAACACTGACGGCAGCGATCGCGCGCGACGTGACCAACGCCCGCGCCTATTTCGCATCAGACGTGAACTCAAGTGGCCGCGACAGCGGTTTCGCCACCTCGGCCACCGATCGAATTAGGTGAGCGCGTGGCGCCGGGTGCTTGAAGTTTCCGATAAAGCTCCCGACGCGCTGCCCGCTGCCTCGCTAAACACGCACCTTCGAGCCCGTTCCCGAGCTTGCCCGCTTGGAACCGCCGCCTCACCGCCGCTTCACCGAACAGATATCGAGTCATCCATGAGCAACAAGAAAGAAGCCAAGCCCCAGTCGAAGTATCCGGTCAATCTGCTGGATACACCGTTCCCCATGCGCGGCGACTTGCCCAAGCGCGAGCCCCAATGGGTGAAGGAATGGCAGGACAACAAGATCTACGAGAAGATCCGCGCCGCCAGCCACGGCCGCAAGAAGTTCATCCTGCACGACGGGCCGCCCTATGCGAACGGCGACATCCACCTCGGCCACGCGGTGAACAAGATCCTGAAGGACATGATCGTGAAGGCGCGCAATCTGGCGGGCTTCGACGCGGTCTATGTCCCGGGCTGGGATTGCCATGGCATGCCGATCGAGATCCAGATCGAAAAGCAGTTCGGCAAGTCGCTGCCGGCGCGCGAAGTGATGGAAAAAGCGCGCACCTACGCGAGCGCGCAGATCGAAAAGCAGAAACTGGGCTTCCGGCGCCTCGGTGTGCTCGGTGACTGGGACAACCCATACAAGACGATGAACTTCGCCAACGAAGCCGGCGAAATCCGCGCGTTGGGAAAGATCCTCGAGAAGGGTTACGTGTATCGCGGGCTGAAGCCGGTGAACTGGTGTTTCGACTGCGGTTCGGCGCTGGCTGAAGCCGAAGTCGAGTACCAGGACAAGGTCGATCCGACCATCGACGTGCTGTTCGCTTTCGCCGAGCCGGAAAAAACCGCGCAGGCGTTCGGCCTGAACGCCTTGCCGAAACAGGAAGGCGGCGTGGTGATCTGGACGACTACTCCGTGGACCATTCCCGCCAACCAGGCGCTGAACGTGCATCCGGAGATCGTCTATAGCCTCGTCGATACCGGAAAGGGCCTGCTGATCCTTGCCGAAGATCGCGTGGAAGAATGTCTCAAGCAATACGGCGTGACCGGTTCAACCATCGCTACCGCGCCCGGCGCCAAGCTGAGCGGCCTGCGCTTTCATCACCCGCTGAGCGCGGCCCACCCCGGCTATAAACGCACCGCGCCGGTGTATCTCGGCGAGTACGTGACGACTGAAAGCGGCACGGGGATCGTGCATTCATCGCCGGCGTACGGCGTGGAAGACTTCGTGTCCTGCAAGGCGCACGGCATGACGGACTCCGACATCATCAACCCCGTCATGGGCGACGGTCGTTACATCGAATCGCTGCCGCTGTTCGGCGGACTCTCGATCTGGGAAGCAAACGACCAGATCGTGGAAGCGTTGCGCGGCGCGCATTCGCTGCTGAAGACCGAGAAATACACGCACAGCTACATGCACTGCTGGCGCCACAAGACGCCGATCATCTATCGCGCGACGTCGCAGTGGTTCGCCGGCATGGACGT
>Ga0255336_101295_pt1 | contig 19284 bp, 11 predicted proteins | sample MeOH1_35cm_T3_17_FD_189102 | JGI IMG/M metagenome (GOLD analysis project Ga0255336, IMG submission 189102) | Sandy soil microbial communities from University of British Columbia, Vancouver, Canada - MeOH1_35cm_T3_179 | ecosystem: Engineered > Artificial ecosystem > Sand microcosm > Unclassified ...
ACCGGGAACACAGGGATAGACAGTGGGCATGGCCCCGCTCCACTCATCGCGAATCTGATGAAGATCCGAGTGGCAGATACCGCAGAAAAGAATCTCGATCTGCACATCGTTTTCGGTTGGATCGCGCCGCACGATCGTAGTGGATGCTAGCGGCGATGTCGCACTGGCAGCAGAGAATGCTTTTGCGTTGTACATGAGCCCTACTCTAGATGTGCTGCAGGCCGAGGAGATATGCAGATCACGCCATTCTATATGCAAAACACGCCAGAGTCTTCCTTACGGATCGCATTGCCCAAAGGGGCGGAGTTATGCATTTTCAAGCACAGGGGAGACTTTAGTCCCAAAACGGGACGCCAGTGGAGATGGCGATTGAACAAAATTTTCTTTCCCTCTGAACAAACCCCGGCTAATATCAAAGCCAAAATAACAACAAAATAAAAGTTTCAAAACAATTGATAGGTAGCTGGGGGTGTCACTTGACGTCTTCGGAACAGCTTGGTCGTCTTAAGGTCTTGGTGTGGCTCTTAATTGCAACCTGCTCAGGCGCAGTGTTTTATGGGAACCTGCGGTTTCAGCGGGAGGTCCTCGCAGTCGGGCTCGAGGATGATTTCTTTTACTACGCGGAGGCGGCTCGGCACTTAGCTTCGCAAGGCATATCCACGTTTGACGGTGTCCATCTGACAAACGGATATCACCCTCTGTGGATGTTGCTTCTCACAGCTCTGACCTGGTTATCGCACGGAGCGTCTGCGATATATCCATTCGCAATAGAGCTCGAAACGGTACAGTTCGCACTGGTGCTGGGGATTGGATACTTCTCCTACCGTATCTGCAACCTGTTCGGCGGGGCTGTCGCGAGCATCTGCATCCAGCTCCTCGTCGTCAGCTGGTCGCTCGTTCTTGTAAGAACTGGAATGGAAGTGGGCCTGACCTTGCTCGTCGCATTGGCAATGCTCTGGTTCCGATTGCAGAATGGATTCTCCTGGTCGGCGCGGAATACCTTTTACTATGGACTGCTGGCCAGCGTCATGGTGCTGTCTCGGCTGGATTCTATCCTGCTGGTAACCATGTTGTTTCTGTTTGACGTCGTGCCCCAGCCCGACAAAGGGCTAAAGAGGCTTAGAAACAGCGCACTCTTTGGCTTCGGCATGGGCCCGGTAGCAGTCTACGCGGTAATCAACGAGGACATCTTCCATACCCTGATGCCAATCTCAGGAACGGCGAAGCAGCTTCGACTGCACCACACGCCATCTCTTGCTGCCCTCAAATCGTTTATGGGATATGTGACCGCAAGAAATTCACCTCTGCTGGGACTCGCAATTTTTGTCACACTGTTTGCCCTGTTCTTTCTGCTCAAGAGCACAGTGCGACTCAAGGCCTATGGAGTTCTGGTATCAGTACTTCTGTTTCCGATGGTCCATTTGGTGGCCATCTCCAGCATGAGTGACTGGCCGTTGTGGCAATGGTATCTATACCCCTGGCTGCTCTCCAGCATTGTCGCTTCTGCGGTCCTGCTCTCCGTGGCTTCCGAGCATAAGCTTGTCATCTCGAAAATCGATCGTCCTGCTTACGTGTATCTGTGCGGGATATATCTGGTGGCTTATGCGGCTTTGGTTGCCGGACTATCCAATCCTAAAAACAACCTGCCCTATGTAGCTGCAGCTGAGATCAGCGAATTTGCGCAGCATCACGATGGAACCTATGCGATGGGAGATCGGTCCGGAACTGTAGGCTATCTGTCCGGGCGGCCGGTCCTTCAATTGGAAGGGCTGATGATGGACAAACAGTACCTGGAAAATATCCGCGCACAAAAAGATCTGCTCGAAGTGCTCAAGCAATATAAGGTGCGTTATTACATCGCAACCCGCGCAGTGCGCGACGGAAGTGGCTGCTGGGCCGTAAAAGAACCGTGGCAAGCCGGAGCAGACTCACCGGCAATGAAAGCTCGCATCTGCCGGCAGCCTGTCGAGGTTCTTGCGCACGGTAACTTCGTGAACACTATCTTCGATCTGCAGTCCCCAACCATGCGCTAGGAGTTGTTCGCATCCTGAAGAGCTTTCTCCATCCCCTTCCAGCTTACCCGGGTGGACTCCTCCGGAGTTGCCCCGCCGTGCCAGTGTGTCTCCAGGCTCACGGCATCGCGGTAGCCGGACTTCGCTAGATCTCTGAACTGTCTGGCCCAATCGATGAGCCCGGTGCCGGTAGGAGACCATTCGACTTTGCCACTTGATCCTTTGACGGCATTTTTGACATGGCAATGATGTATCCGATTCTTGGGCAGCATATTCCATGCCACAGGATAGGCATCAAACTCCCCGCGCATAACCGCATTGCCAGGATCCCAGTTCAAAGCCAGATGAGGCGACTTCACCGCGCCCAGCAAACGCGCGGCTTCCCGTCCTGTCGCTGTATTGCAGGCAAACTCATTCTCCACTACAAGCACAACGCCCTGCTTCGCACACTTATTCGCAGCCTCCATCAGTTTGCGATCGATTGCCTCGCGATAAGGCGCTACGTCTTCAATCCGCCAGAAGTCGAAGCATCTCACCTTGTTCGTCTTGAATCGTTTTGCCAGATCAATACTCTTTTCCAGCACCTCATCCTGTTCCTTCAGTACATCGCCGGTACCGGTTTCACTCTTCGGCCCCTCAGCAGAACGAGGCGCCCCCGGCCAGTACACCTTAAACAAAGGGCTCGCGATGTCGGTCACCTGCAGGCTGTACTTCGAAAGAACCTTCTGTGCCTCTGCCAGTTCTGCATCCGACAAGGTCAACAGACTCTTCTTCCACATAGCGCGCAATTCGACCCACTGCATCCCAAATTCTTTAGAGGCCACAGAACACGCGTGATCGAAGTCCTGGGATATCTCATCTGTGATAACCGCCACTTTGAACGGCGACATCTTATTACCGCCAAATGCAGCACGCCCGTACAGGCTTGCGGAGCTCGCTAATGCTGCGTTGCGCAAAAATCTCCTGCGCGAAATCTTATCCATCGTCACTTCGCTTTCTATCTCGAAGGCAGTACCACGACAAAGAGGTCTGTCCCCTAGAAAGTAATCCTCGCAGAGGCTTGTAGACTGCGCCCTCCACCGACTCCGTTCACGCTTCCCTGTCCGCTGCCCAGCGTGCTCGTTACGCGGCCGAAGTTGCCCGTCGTAAAGATATTGCCGCTGCCCGAATTTGGATTGTTGAACTGCGGCGTATTGCTCAACTGGAACGCATCGAGTCGTGTCTCCAGACTGGCCTCACGCCATATAGGAAAGCTCTTGAAGATGGAGAGGTTATTTTGAATGTAACCCGGTCCCCGGAACTGATTCCTTCCCGTATTCCCCAGACCGACATTCTGCGCGTTGCATCCGCTCGAGGGGCATCCAGTGGGTTGAGAAAACGCGGTTGGATCCAGCCAGTATGCGTTCGGTCCAATGCCATGCAGTACCTTGTAATTCCCCGTCAGGTTCGCAAGCTGCGCCGTTCCTGGTGTATTCAGGCTTCCGCCGTTCGCATAGACAGAAAACGGCAGACCGGACACAGCCGAAACGACACCCGAGAGCTTCCATCCTCCCAGCACAAACGAGCCTATCCCGGTATTCAGATATTTATGTCCCCGTCCGACCGGAAGTTCGTAGATAAAGCTCTGCTCATAGTTAAGCTTGCGGTCATAGTCATTCGGAGCATAGTTTCTTCGAAGGTTCGCGGTTGTAAAGAAGATGATGGCGCCATCATCTCCCGCCACGTAGCCGAGACCCTTCCCCCAGGTCAGCGCAGTGGTGAATCCCAGCCCCTTCGAAAACCTCTTATTCAGTTGCACCTGCAGGGAGTTGTAGTTGGAAGAAAATCCCTGAAAGATCTTCTGTGTCGAAGCGGTTCTGTGAACGCCCGCTGGGCATCCCACACAGTTGTACTGAGGCTTCGATGCATTGCCGCCGCCATAGGTATTTGTAGGATTGTTGATATCGATATTGCCGGGAATCCCGACTCCATGATTCCCGACATAGGCAATCTGCAACGACATGTCATACGGCAGAGCCTGTTGTATCGCTACATTCCACGACTGCACATAGGGGTTCTTATAATCCAGCGGAACATAGAACATCTGCTGAGCAGCCAGGGCCTGTGTTGTTACCGGTATGATTCCCGACGATGGAATAGGTACAGGAACTGGAGCGGGAAATCCCGCCTGGAAGGTCGCTGTCGTTGTGCCGTCGGCGAGCACCGCAGGAGTGAGCGTACTGGACCCGGCGGGCCCATACGCATTGTTCGAGCGAACAGGATAGTTATATGCGTAGTTGTTATCGGCAAACGGCATGTAGCTGATGCCGAACCCACCGCGGACAACCGTATTATCGGTTGCACGATATGCGAAGCCTGTTCTCGGAGCGAAGTAACGGAAGCGCGTCTGCATTCCCAGATTCGAGGGATTTCCGCCAACACCCGCGATGACCAGGTTGTTCGTCACGGGATCGTAGTTAGTAAATCCACTCGCAATCTTCGGAGTCGCCGGCGGGTAGAACTCCCAGCGAACGCCAAGATCCAGAGTCAGCTTCGATGTCACCTGCCATTTATCGGTCGCAAAGGCAAACAGCCACCACTGTCGATAAGCGGGGAAGAACGTATTGACGTCGCGGCCAACCTGGTTTGGAAGGTCCAACAGGAAGCTGGATATATTGTTTGCCAGATTGGTTGTACCACGCACATCCGAGGTCTGCAGATCAAGGAATCTATATATGCCGCGCGGGCTGAACGTCTGGTCCTGCAAAAGGTCGTCGCGTACACGTCTAAGGTCACCACCGAACTTGATGGTGTGATTTCGAATGATCTTCGTCCAATTATTTACGAAATCAATATTTGATTCGCCACGGATCCACGGAATCGATGCGGAATAACCAATCAGGGGATAGTCCTGCCCCTGTTGTCCAAATCCAGTAACGAATATACCAACCTGTCCGCTGCTGAACTCGTTGATGTTCACGCCGGGAATTCCCAACGCCGTCGCATCGTTCGAACCATAGTTGCTTGGCTGAGCATTGTTACGAAGATGCGCGACTCCAAAGCGTACCTCGGTAAACAAAGTAGACGAAAAGACGTGGTCGTAGTTCACCCCTGTGCTGTAAGAGGTCTGCGTCCCGCGCCCCTGAAAACCTCCGCCTCCAGCAGGCCCTCCCAAAAAGGCTCCAAACGCTGGTGCCTGAAAGGTATTCACACGCTGCCAGCTAAAGCGGCCGCTGACGTGATTGTGCTCGTTCAGCGTATAGTCGATCTTCGTATCCCAGCTCTTCGTGCTCTTGGTAAAAGGAAGATTAGTTGTGTAGTTATTGCTTGGATTGATCATCGGGAGCGATGAATTCAATCGCCCAAACTGCGCTGCGGCCGTGTTTACTCTTCCTCAAAATATCCAATGACACAGGATTTACGCGGCTTATCGGAATCAGGTTGTTCGCAAATGGAGTGCGCGGGCCTCCTGCTGTGCCATTACCTGTCGAGGGATCAAATACCTGTCCTGTTCGAAATCCATTCGCGTTCGCGCTTCCGGTCAACATGGAGCTGAGGTCGATATTGCCCTGCGCATTCGGGGTGAAATATCGAGCATCCGGGATAGTCAATGTGTTCGAAACCGTCTCATGATCTGAAGTCCCGAGATAATCTCCGAAAAAGAACAGCTTGTCTTTGATGATCGGGCCGCCGATCGAGCCGCCGTAGTAGTTGTATGAGAGATGTCCTAATGGACCACTGAAGTAGGAACGCGCATTAACAGCGTTATTTTGGATATATTCGAACGCAGATCCATGGAAGGAATTCGATCCTGACTTCAGAATCACATTCGTGACTGCGCCCATCGCACGTCCCATCTCTGCGTCGAAGTTATTCGTTGAAATATCAACGGATTGGATCGAATCTGCCGGAGGAATGATGATCTGCAGCAGGCCTGTGCGTTCATCATCGTCGATGCCTTCAATCTGGTAGAGATTCCCCATTCGCGGCATTCCGTTTACGCGGGTCTGCAACGAACTCTGCGCATTGAAAAACTGCGAGTGTTCAAATGTTGAAGGCGACGTTCCAGGAACCAGATTCAGCAGCGACTGAAAGTTCCGATTCGTCGACATCGGAAGATTCTCAAGCTGATGCGTCTCCAGCTTTGTGCTGATATCGGCGCGATCTGTCTGAAGTAGAGCAGGTGCCGTCGTCACCATAATCTCTTCGTTAACGCTGCCCGGCGCAATGTTGAAGTCCACGCGCGTCGACGAGTTGATCAACACATCGACATTCTGATGCGTCTCCTTCTTAAACCCATTCGCAGCAACAGTAACGGAGTATGTCCCGGGAGGCAAATTCGGGATGGTGTAATTTCCAGCGTCATTCGTAACCGAGGTGTAGACCGTCGAGGTAGCTTCAGCAGTCGCAGTGATCTTTGCATTCGCAACCGAAGCTCCTGTCGAATCCGCAACCGTCCCCAATAGAGTCGCATTTACCGCCTGACTCAAAGACGACAGAGGGAACGCTAACAGACACAAAACCACCCAGATGCAATTCTGCTTTCTTTTCATCGTACTGGTCCTCCCCTAAAAGAAGAGGCGGGATTTTCGCCTCTCGAAAAAACTATTGTTTGAACTGCGAACGGAAGGTATCAGCACCCATTCAAAGGTGTCAATAGAAATAGAAAATGCCGCCCCTGATATTTCATCGGTCGGCATTCATATCAGTCTGCTCCCTGCGATTTATAGGCAGCTTCGCTATAGCTGGCACCTCCTTACCTCACGTACGTACGTGATTATCCCAACTGACAATCAATGTTCGATCCTTAAATGCAGATCGGCCACCCAAGTGCTTGAGCCTCAGGTGGCCGAACCTCTCCTCTTCCTGGTTGCTTTATTGAGGCGTGATCGATGTGCGAATCTGTCTCGCCGTACTTACCATGTCTTTCAGGGCAAGCTCAACCTCTTCCCACCCCCTCGTCTTGAGTCCACAATCAGGATTGACCCAAAGCTGGTGCGGCGTAAGCACTTCGAGAGCTTTATGCAGCAAGGCCTTCATCTCCCCATCCCCAGGAACTCTTGGTGAGTGAATATCATAGACACCCGGCCCAATTTCGTTGGGATATCGCACACGTTGGAAAGCGTCCAGCAGTTCCATGCGCGAACGCGAGCACTCAATGGAGATAACATCGGCATCCATTCTCACGATCGCATCCATAATGTCGTTGAACTCCGAATAGCACATGTGTGTGTGAATCTGCGTGGTGTCTTCCCCCCCCGAGGAAGCCAGTCGAAATGCGTCTACGCTCCAGGCCAGATAAACTGGCCAATCAGCCCGCCGCAGCGGCAGTCCTTCACGGATTGCAGGCTCATCGATCTGGATAATCTTGATCCCGGCTGCCTCAAGATCGCGAACCTCATCTCGAATTGCAAGAGCAATCTGTCGACAAGTCTGCGAACGGGGTTGATCGTCGCGCACAAATGACCACTGTAGAATCGTCACCGGTCCAGTCAACATCCCTTTCACCGGCAGCTTCGTTAGCGACTGCGCATAAGTAGACCATCGCACCGTCATTGCCTTGGAGCGCACAACATCGCCGAAGATGATTGGTGGCTTGACGCAACGCGATCCATAGCTCTGAACCCAGCCGTTCTGACTGAACACAAAGCCTTCCAGTTGCTCTCCAAAGTACTCCACCATATCGTTGCGCTCGAACTCTCCGTGCACCAGGACATCGATCCCTGCATCCTCTTGAAATCGAATGCAACGTTCTGTCTCCTCCTCGACAAACTTTTCGTAAGCCGAAGTATCCAGTTTTCCCGAGCGATAAGCCGCCCGCATCCTTCGCACCTCTGCCGTCTGAGGAAACGAACCAATCGTCGTGGTCGGCAGCAGAGGTAGTCCAAGAGCGCTCTCCTGCGCAATGCGTCGAGCTGGATAGGGGTTGCGTCTCATCAACATGGACGAATCGATTGCCTCAAGACGCAGTTCAACATCTTCTCGATGAATAAGACTGGAAGAACGCCGCGAGGCAATAACCTTTGCATTCGCGTCAAGTTCTGCCGCAATCGCTTCTCTTCCCTGAATACCCCGAGCCAATACTACTATTTCGTCCAGCTTCTGTTTTGCGAACGACATCCAGGAACGAATCTCAGCATTCATCTTCCGTTCCATATCCAGATCAACAGGAGCATGAAGCAACGAACACGAAGAAGCTACTTGAACCCTGTCCGCACCAAACCTGGCTACAGCAGATTCAACCTCGGCGATAGCAAGGTTAAGATCCGTTCGCCATACATTTCTTCCGTCGATAAGCCCCAACGAAAGACACAACTCACTCGTACCTCTACTCAGTAGAGAAGCAAGTTGTTGTGGCGCTCGAACCAGGTCAAGATGAAGTCCATCCGTCCCCAGACTCAACGCCAGGTCGAGGTTATCGGCCAGATCTCCAAAATATGTTGTAAGTAACAACTTTGGAGATGTCCCCTTCTTCAGGAACGTATAGGCCTCCTGATAGAGCACCTTTGTTTGGGAGTCGAGATCGAGACATAAGCACGGTTCGTCAATCTGAACCCACTCTGCACCTGCTGCGACGAGCTCTGAAAGTAACGTTGCGTATAGAGGAAGAATTGCCTGAAGTACGCGTGCCCGCGTCACATCCTGTCCCGTGGGCTTACCCAGCAAGACAAACGATACCGGCCCTAATAATACCGGCCTCGTCTCGATGCCAAGTTCCTTTGCCTCGAGATAATCATCAACCACCTTCTTCGATAGAAGATCGTACTTCATCTCCTGCTCGAACTCGGGGACGACATAGTGATAGTTCGTATCAAACCACTTTGTCATCTCCATTGCAGGCGCATCCGCCGAGCCCCGTGCCATTGCAAAATAGGTTTCGAGACCAACGGAACCACTCTGAGCTCCAAACCTCTTTGGCACAGCCCCCAACGTTACCGCCATATCAAGCACGTGATCGTACAAAGAGAAGTCGTTCGACGGCGGCGCAAGAATCCCTGCCTCGCGTTGCATCTTCCAATGCGAAGCGCGCAGTTCACGTGCGGTCTCAAGTAATACGCTCTTGTCATGCTTTCCACTCCAGAAACCCTCGAGCGCGAACTTCAACTCTCGATTGGCTCCCATGCGGGGAAAACCTAAACTACCTGCCTTCGGAAACTCCATCCTCTTTCTCCTTTACGGCTCGGCCCCGAAGAGAGATGGAGACATCGATGCAAGACGCAATCGTGTCATCATCCTCCCTCCCCTCGGAGGCGGGTGAACTTTACCTTACGGCAGGTCTTCGGACTGCGCAGGCTGCCTACTTGCTTCAGCTTCCCAATTCATCGCTGAATCAGTGCTGATCGAAGCGTTCGTTCCTGCTCACCGCTGCGGGGCAGTTCCGGATCTTCACCGGATTCCCTTTTAAACCCGATCAACGATCGGGCACCGTAAGGCTACATATTGTTTTGCCCTGGATAAAACTTATCCAGGGGTTTCTTAGAAATCTTCGTGGAAAGCGACCTCTCCAGCTACAGCTACCTGATAAGCAGAGACTCGTCTCTCGAAGAAGTTAGTCAACTCCTGCACATCTTGAAGCTCCATAAAGGCGAATGGATTTTTCGATCCGAATATGGGCTCCATCCCCAATCGCGACACACGCGAATCGGCTACATACTCCAGATACTGACGCATCTCACGAACCGAAAGTCCTGCAACGCCGCCTGAGAGCAGATCTTCGGCAAACTGCAGTTCGCAATCTACAGCCTCCTTCATCATCTCGACGATTTGTCTTTCAAGGTCTGCATCGAAGAGCGATGGCTCTTCAGAACGCACCACATTTACAACCTCAAAGGCAAACTCAAGATGGCAACTCTCGTCTCGAAAGACCCAGTTGGTTCCGGCGGCTAATCCGTTCAGCAGTCCACGGGAACGGAGAAAGTAGACATAGGCAAACGCCGCGAAGAAAAATAATCCTTCTATGCATCCTGCAAAGCAGACGAGATTCAACAAAAACTGCTTACGCTCTTCGGGAGTCTTCAACTCGTCGAGCTGTTGAATCGAGTCCATCCAACGCATGCAGAACTGTGCTTTTTTTGTGATCGAAGGAATATTCTCTACCGCTGCAAATGCCGCGGCGCGAGCTTCAGGATCGGGAACATAGTTATCCAAAAGCGTCAGGTAAAACTGCACATGCACAGCTTCTTCAAAAAGCTGACGCGACAGATAGAGCCGAGCCTCAGGAGAATTGATGTGCTTGTACAAATTCAGGACCAGATTGTTGGAAACAATCGAATCCCCGGTCGCGAAAAAAGCAACCAGACGCTGAATTAAATGAGTCTCTGCCGGTGTCAGGCGCGAACGCAGATCGACCAGGTCCGTTGAAAAATCAACCTCTTCGACGGTCCATGTGTTTCGAATCCCATCCTTGAACATCTCGAAGAATATGGGATAGCGCATCGGCCTAAGTGTGAGCGACAAGCCTGGATCAAGAATGGTGTTCGGTGCTGCTGTTGACATAATTACTCTCCGTTATTGGCAGGCTTCGCAGGTTTCAGGATTGTCGAGCGAGCAGGATACGCTCGCTGCTGCATTGATGGCCGGCAAGCTCCTTTCGCGTGCCACCGCTGAGACAGTTGTCTTCGCAATCTTCGTTGCAGGCCTGGACCGCAAATAGTAAGTCGTCTTAATACCCCGCTTCCAGGCATACATATACATCGAGCTGAGTCTGCCGATATTTGGAGACTCTGCGAACAAATTCAGGGACTGGCTTTGATCGATGAACGCTCCACGATCGGCAGCCATATCGATCAGCGATCGCATGGGAACCTCCCAGACCGTTCGATAGATCGACCTCACATCCTCCGGTATCTCTTCGATCCCCTGGATCGATCCCTCCGCCAGCTTGATCCGAGTCCGCATCTCTTCCGACCACAATCCAAGCTGCTTCAGCTCCTGAACGAGGTATCGATTGATCTGCATAAACTCGCCCGAGAGCGTCTCGCGCTTGAACAGATTCGAGATTTGAGGCTCAATGCACTCGTAGCAGCCCACAATGGAAGCAATCGTCGCCGTCGGCGCAATCGCAATCATCAGTGAATTACGCAGCCCGACCTTGGCAATGCGCTCGCGCAGCCGCTCCCACCGATCCATGTTTTCAGGAGTCACTCCCCACAAATCAAACTGGAACTCGCCCCGCGATGCGCGTGACTCTGCAAAAGCAGTGTGTGGTCCATTCTGCTCGGCCAGCTCGCAGGAGACCGTAAGGGCGTGAAAATATATCTCCTCCTGAATCTTCGCTGACAGAGTTCTTGCCTCAGGCGAATCGAAGGCCATGCGAAGCTGGAAGAAGACGTCCTGTAATCCCATCACGCCAAGACCCACAGGACGCCAACGGCTGTTCGCTGCTGCGGCCTGCGGCACAGGGTAGTAGTTAATATCGATCACCCGGTCCAGCATCGGGACGGCGTGCCGCACAGTAGCGGCCAACTTCTCAAAGTCAAACGCGCCGTCAGCCACATGTCGCCCGAGATTGATCGACCCAAGATTGCACACAGCCGTCTCCGCAGACGAAGTCACCTCCGTGATCTCTGTGCAGAGATTCGACAGATGCACAACGTTCTCAGGCCTGCCCGTCTGATTGCACTTTATGTTGCACGCATCTTTGAAGACCATCCATCCATTGCCGGTCTCCGCGAGCGTGCGCATCATGCGCGCATATAGATCGCGCGCCTTTACCTGCCGCACATATCTCTTCTCTTCTTCTGCCTCTGCATAAGCGCGATCGAAATCCTCACCATAAAGATCAGGCAGATGCGTCACGACCTTCGGGTCGAACAGCGACCACATTCCGTCTTCATCCACCCTTCGCATGAAAAGATCCGGAATCCAATTGGCCAGATTCAGATTGTAGGTTCTGCGCGCCTGATCGCCAGTGTTATCCCGCATCTCCAGAAACGACTCTACATCTGCATGCCAGGGCTCCAGATAGACGCAGCAGGCGCCTTTGCGCTTTCCTCCCTGGTTTACCGCAGCGACCGAAGCATCCAGCGTTCGCAGCCATGGAACGATCCCATTCGATAACCCGTTCGTAGCGCGTATCAGCGATCCCTCAGATCGCACACGATGAAACGCCAATCCTATCCCACCGGAAAACTTCGACAGCATCGCAATCTGCTTGTATGCATCGTAGATCGACTCCAGCGAGTCCTTCGGGGAATCCAGCAGATAGCACGACGACATCTGCGAGTGCTTCGTTCCGCTATTAAACAGCGTCGGTGAACTCGGCAGATAATCGTGCGACGCCAGCAGCCGATAGAACTCCACGGCTTCGTTCACACGCGTCGAAAGCCCCGCCGACACCCGCATGAAAAAGTACTGTGGTGTCTCGATCACCTGACGTGTAATCGGATGACGAAGTAGATAGCGATCGTAAATAGTACGCAGACCAAAATATTCAAATCGATCCGAGAAGCGATCATCGACTGCGCTGTTCAACTTGCGAGCATTCGCCGCTACAAACTCTGCAGCGTCCTTCGAGACGACTCCCTCACGATGGCCAACTTCCATCGACTGCGAAAACGAATAGATATTCTGACCAGCCACTTCCTTCTCGATCGTCGCAAGCAACAACCTGGCCGCCAGCCGCGAATACTCTGGTTCTTCCGCAATCAATGCGGCTGCTGTCTGTATGGAGATCGAGTCCAGCTCGCGAGTCGTCGCTCCATCGAAGAGTCCCCCGATCGTCTTACTTGCTACGCGAATAGCATCCACGTGTGGCAAGCCATGGCAGCAGCGCTGCACGGCGCGCACAATCTTGTTCACGTCGACGGGCTCAAGCGAACCATTGCGCTTGCGCACCTGCATCTGCGGAACCGCTTCAGTTATAGGAAAATTCGGATCAACTTCGGTAAGTGTCGCCTGAGCCGCCATGGGGAGTATCCTCTTGCCCCCGAACGGATGAAGCGGAAGATGTCTGCAAAGGCAGACCGCAACCACCGCACCTTCCCCCGAAGGCGTGTGAAGTTCGTGCCCTTTCGGCACGCGCCTTCATGGCAGGTCTTCGGACTTGCAGGCTAAAACCTACTTGCTCCGGCTTCCCAGCCTTATCGGCCAGTGCCATCTTTGGAGCGTTCGTTCCTGCTTACCGCTGCGGGGCAGCTCCGGATTCTCACCGGATTCCCTTTTCAGTCCAACCCGTGAAGGGTTGAAACACCGTGAAGTTCACTCACTATAACAAGGGCCAATTTCCAGGTCAACACCATATATGGGGGCAGTCATGTAATTCTTACGCCTCGTTCACCCGGCGAATCATCTGCCCCAAAGAAGCCGTCGTCCACGTTTCCAGATCGTCCGGCCGCATCGGTCTCCCATAGAGATACCCCTGCACTCCATCGCATCCAAGACTCGCAAGAAGCTGGGCCTGCCCCTCTGTCTCGACCCCTTCCGAGATCACCGTCATCCCCAAACTCTGCCCGATACGGATGACCGCTGTAGCGACTGCCTGTGCCCCAGGATCGCTTTCAAAGTTCCGCATAAAACTGCGATCCAATTTCAGCTCCGTAATCGGTAAACGTATCAGCCCCGCCAGGCTGGAAAATCCAGTGCCGAAATCGTCCATCGACAGCCCTACCCCAATCTCATGAAGCGCCATCATGGTCTCCAGGCTCTCTGGACGAGAATCCATCATGAGACCTTCCGTAATCTCGATCGTGAGGCAATTGGGGGGAATCACATACTCCTTCAGCAGATCATCCACGAACGACGCAAGTGCCCGATTACGAAAGTGCAGAGGAGAGAGATTCACAGAGACAGCAGGAATAGGAATTCCATGACGATGCCAGCTCGAAAACTGCTGACAGGCCGCACGCAGAGACCACTGTCCCACCAATTCAATCAACCCGATCTCTTCGGCTAAAGGAATAAACTGCTCCGGAGAGATCTCCCCAAGCCGGGCATCGTTCCAGCGAACCAGAGCCTCTACGCCAATCAGCTCCATGGTCTTTAGCCGGAATTGCGGCTGATAGTAAAGCTGCAACGAGGCATGCGCAACGGCAGTTCGCAAAGCCGCGCCCAGCACCAAACGCTCCTGGGCCAGCTTATTCATCTCCGGACGGTAGAAGTGATAAGCAGCTCGTCCGGCCAGCTTCGCCTGATGCATCGCGGCCATCGCCTGCTCAATCATCACCTGCGGCGGGGTGTCGTTGTTCTCAGCGACACTGATTCCAATACTCGCCGAGATCGAAAGATCCATTCCCGGCATATCCAGCGGCTCCCGCAGAACCTCAAGAATTTTGTCTGCGATAACGGAAGCCCGGGAAGCCCCACAACGCGACATGACAATGACGAAGGAATCTCCGGCCGTTCTCCCCACAATGCCCTGCGGCTGGGATATCTTTTGCAGCCGATACGCCGTTTCAATCAACACCCTCTCTCCGGCGGAGTGGCCCAGCGTGCTGTTGACATCCTTGAAGCGGTCGAGATCGAGAGCGAAGAAAGCGACCTCTTCCCCCTTCATCCTATCGAGAAGCTCGCCCGCCATCTGATAAAGCGAGTTCCGGTTCGGCAGCCCTGTAAGAGCATCAAAACGCGAGAGCAGCTCAATCTGCAACTTCGCCTCATCTCGCTCCATCGCAAGCACGCAAAGATGCAGACAGGCAGAGACCAGCTCCTTATGCAGAGCGCTGGGAGCACGTTTCTCCCGGTAGTAGAGTGCGAAGGTGCCGGCCACTCGACCATTGCGCAACTTGATAGGAGAAGACCAGCACGCGTGCAGATGATAAGGCAGCACTGCGGATTTATAGCGGTCCCATCGCGGATCTGTTTCTATATCCGTCACGCAAACCGGCTCCCCCAGATAGGCGGCGGTACCGCAGGAACCCGTATTATCGCCGATAGGAACACCCACGAGCTTTGCTGAATAAGACTCCGGCAGGCTGGGACTGGCCAGCGGATGCATCTTCTGCTCGCTATCGATAAGCACCATCGAACATATAACCTCCGGTGCGATTGCTTCGACCTGCCTGCAAAGCAGATCAGCAACCTCCGCCAGCGATAGGCCGCTGGCCACAGCCTCCAGCACAACACGCTGCACCTTTTGAATCTGTTTCGTCTCTGTAATATCGGCTAGAACCACCACCAGATTCTTGACGTTCCCGTCATCGTCCAGAACATGATTGACGCTGCTTGAGACCCATATCTCCCGCCCACCCTTGCGGTAAAACAGCATCTCCTCGCTGAATCTCTGATTGTCCCAGGCTTTTTCTCTTATCTTCTGCAACGTAATCGCGTCTGTATTGGGACCGGCCAGAAAGTCTGTAGGCCGACGTCCCTTGACCTCGTCCCACACGTACCCAAACATCTCCGTAAAGGCGCGATTGACATACACAATAAGCCGGTTCTCATCGAGCACCAGCACCGCGCGATCGGTTCCGTTGATAGCGAGAGACAGGAGACGCACCTCTTCGCTGCTCTGGACGCTTTCCGATCCATCGTGGGTAAAACCCATATGGTTATCCTGCCTTCACTATACGGAAGTTCATGAAACCTCCGTATCTTCGTGACAGAGTGATCCGTCACGACACTCGAGAAAGTTAACTAGGTTCGGGAAGGCCCTTCAGATCGCTGGAAGGATCGGATCTATGATCCGCAATTAACTCACTTCAATTTCGCTGTAACAGCTTTTTCTTTTGACGATATTTTTATAATCAATCGATCTCGCAGCTTCAAGACAAATAAGTCACCTGCCACTATCCTTACGACGGCGAACCATTGTGCGACTAGCTTACTACGCGCCTTTGTTTGCTCACAGTCTTGTGCAATGCATTTGCAATTAATGCACAACTTCCAGACAAACCGCCTACTCACTCAAAAGCGCCTCTGACCATCCCAGTTGACAGCAGGCTCCGAGCATCCAGCCGTAAAGGGACTTGCCTAAATACGCTCACTTCACCCACAGCCAACACCCCGGCGCCGTTATTCCAGGACATCATAGGGCCGCATCATGTCGTTCGCCTCATGCTCAAGAACGTGGCAATGCCATAGATAGCGACCTGCATACCCCTCAAACGGCACGATGATCCGAGTCTCCATCTCCGGAGGGCACTGCACCACGTCCTTCCATCCCATCTCATGAGCTCCCGGACGTCTTACTGCATCCGTATAGCGCAGCGGCAGCGAATTGCTCGCGAGATAGTCGTCGACAGAAAAGCTCCTGCGATCGAGTATCTGAAACCGTGTCAGATGCAGGTGGATCGGATGAGTATCCTGCGTAAGATTGGCAAAGCTCCAGATCTCTACCGAGTTCAACTTGACCTGCTCTGTCACCGGATCAGCCCAGTGCTTTCGATTCAGCAGCATGACCATCGCCATTCCGCTGTCATCATCGAACTGATTCAACGTCATCGCCCGCGTTCGTACCGCTCGCTGCTCCGGAATCCGCTCTACCGGTCGCAAAGTCTTTGGAAGCTGGCTTGAGTCGTTCACTCGATCTCTGCCAACTCGAAACTGCATCAGATCCAGATTGTCGCTTCCCAGCACAATGCTCTCGCCTCGCGACGCGCTGAAGTCGACAACTAAGTCCGTGCGCTCGGCAGGAGCCAGAACCAGCCGCTTCATCTCCACAGGAGCAGCCAGCAATCCCTGGTCGGAACCGATGACATGAAAGCTCTGTCCATTCGAAAGCGACAACGAGAAGAATCGCGAATTGGCCGTATTTGCAATACGCAGGCGATACTTGCGCGGCTCGACCTCGCAGTAGGGCCGCACCTTCCCGTTAACCAGCATCGCATCGCCAAGAAACTCCTGCGACCATGCCCCCTCATCTGGAGGATTGGGATAATACAACTGGCCTTGAGCATCGAAGCTGCGGTCGTATACAAGCAGCGGAATCTCATACTTGCCCGAAGGCAGATTGAGATCCGCCTCCACCTTGTCGCGAAGGAGATACCACCCCATCAGGCCCGCAAAAACATTGAAGCGATTGACCCCCATGGCATGATCGTGCATCCAGAGCGCCGTCGCTTCCTGATGATTCGGGTAATAGCACAGCTTACTCCTGCCCGGACCAAACCAGTCTTCGGGATAGCCGTCGCTGATCGCCGGAACCCTCGCTCCATGCATGTGCGTAATCACTCGAGTCGCAGGAGCCTCTTCCATCCCGTGCATGGGAGGATCGAGCGGAAGAAAATGTTGAGGCGGTAGATCGTTGATCCAGTCAATCAAGACGCCTTCATCACTCACAGCCTCGAACAGCACTGGAGCCGAAGACGCCCCGTAGCCCCAAAGTCGCGACGGCGGCAGATCGCGATGAAGCCTGCACTTCACTTCGCGGATGTGAATCGGATAATACGGAGCGTCGACTGCGCCATGAACCGCAGACGATCGCCTCCCCTGCGGTCTTTGCAGCACAGGAAGCGGCAACGGATCGACAAACGATGCCAGCTTCATCGCATCAAGCGTCTTTGCCCTCTCCCCGGACATCTGCATACCCCGAGAGTGCGGGTGAGCCCAACTGCGGCGGTCGAGTAGCCCGGCAGTGGCCAGACTACCCGTCTGCAGCAATCGTCTGCGGGTCCACGGTTTCAACGCCTTCTACTCTCCAGCCTTTACTTGCCCTGTATCCGGATCAAGAAGAACCTTCTCCATGTTCCGCGGCTTGCCCTTGCTGAAGTCGAACATTCCCAGCAGGGATCCCGATTGCGCGTCGAACGATCCTTCACCGACACGCTCTCCATTGAGATAAAGATCCTCAACAAGGCGAAGAATCGATGTCTGATCGGTCACCGCATGATCGACATAGTTCGCCTTGGACCACGGCGAAACCACCAGCAGCGGCAACCTGGGACCAGGCCCGCAGCGGCCCTGAGCGTGCTTCGTCTCCGGATTCACTCCCGGAAGAGCCTTCGAGCCGTCACCGCATTTGCCTGCTCCATCCAGCGCATCCTTCGCCGTAGACGATCCATTCACGATCTTCCCCATGACATGGTCGTACCAGCCGTCGGAGTCGTCATAGGCGATGATCACAGCCGTGTGGCTCCACTCCGGCTGCTGCTGCAGAAAATTGATTACAGTTACGATCCATTGCTGCTCGTCCAGTGGACTTGAGTTCCCGGCATGGCCATTCTGGTACCCGGCGGCCTTCAGGTAACTAACCGCGGGAAAGTTACCCGCCTTCACCGCGTCGAAGAAATCGTGCGTGTCGTACTGATGATTCGCTCCGCCATCATGATTCGTACCGATCACGTCAACCGAAGACGGACGAAGATGCTTGGGATTCGCCGTGGACTTGTAGTACTGAAAGGGCTGGTGATGCGGAACATAGTCTCGCATACGAATCTTCGTCCACGGTGAGGTTGAGTTCCGTCTGCAACCAGTGCTGCCATTAGGATTGACGACGCTAAGATCGAAACCACCCTGAAAGAATCCCCAGGAGACATTCGCAGCCGTGAGCATATCGCCGACATTGCGACCCGTCATGTGCACCAGCGAATCCGATGTAGTCACACAGATATCGCCCACTGGGTCAGGATCGGCGATAAGGGTGAACCCTCCATTGCCGTCCGGCAACATGCCACCCTCCGCATTCTGATCGTTCACAACCCCGTTCGTCTGACCAGACACCAGATTGATTGCTCCAGGCGTCGAAGGCCCGAAGATCACGTCGAAGTGACGGTCGCTCATTGCATAATGCTGCGCGTAATTCCAATAAGCCGTGACAGTGTTGCCGTCGAAATATCCCATCGTGAGTCCGCTCGTTGCAAGCACTCCCGGGTGCTCTCCAGCAACCCGTGGACCATCGGGACGACCAACGGAAGCCGGAAACAGATCCATCTTTCCGCCATGGAATGCCTGCTGCTCCGGACCATAACTATGATCCTGATCCGCCGTAGCAGCCTGGCTGCGATCCAGACGAAACGGATTGGACCGCCCCTTTCCGTTCTGCGGATTCAGATAATTTGGATTCTCCTCCAGAAGCTTCCGCGTATAGCCGTCCACCTTCGGCGTCTTGGGCAGCGGCGTGAATGCCGGCTCTCCCGCTGGATTCTGTGCGTGGGGATAAGTCCCGAAGTAGTGATCGAACGACACATTCTCCTGGAAAAGAACAACGACGTGGCGAATCTCTTTCTTTGCTACGTCCATCTCCGACGCGTGCATCGCTACAGGCGTCACCGCTGCCAGAAAAACGCAAACACTCTGGCGAGTCCACTTCTTTAGATCCATCTCAAATCGTCCTTCCAAGGGCTGGAATCGGTCGCTACGGAGTTCCGCAAAGGCTTCTTCTCAATAATAGGGAATAGTAAGAGACATACGCGAATCG
>Ga0255336_101296_pt1 | contig 19255 bp, 32 predicted proteins | sample MeOH1_35cm_T3_17_FD_189102 | JGI IMG/M metagenome (GOLD analysis project Ga0255336, IMG submission 189102) | Sandy soil microbial communities from University of British Columbia, Vancouver, Canada - MeOH1_35cm_T3_179 | ecosystem: Engineered > Artificial ecosystem > Sand microcosm > Unclassified ...
ATCAGTGCGATCATTCCAGTTCTTGCACCACCTTCGATCGAAATTCTCGCCTCCATGCTCATCCTCGAATGGCAGATCCGCAAAACTCAACGACACTGCCAGTCCCTCCTGCAGTGCCAATGAGGCGAGAATAACGTCTTTACTGCTCACGTCAGGAGCGTCGACTTGGATCTTTATTCTTACTGCGCTTGGTAATAAGGGTCTGTGTCGCCAGGACATGCCCGATTCACTGGTGCCGATCCCGAAGGCGAGGGCGCCATGAGGGGAAGTGTGGCTGTACCAGGAAGGGCGAAACCTTGCTCAGGACCGATAATGTGCACATTCCTTGCCTCTTGTATTCAGCCCGAAGAATGTGATGGACGGTTTTCTCGAGAGTGACACATTTCGGCATTTCTGAGACCGTCGAATGGTTGCAACATTTGACGAGCAGGATGGTGTTTGACTGACTGGAGACGTGACTTTGTGCACAAGGTGGCGATCTGGCACATTTCTTCTGACGGAGAACCTTGTCGTAGAGAGTTTGCGGGCCTGATACGGCGCCAGACATGGTATAGAATTCAAGCAGGAACTATCGACGGAAGGAAATAGGACGGGATAATATGGTAAAGCTTCTATATCGCAGTCAGGTGTTTAATGACACAAATTGTCAGCCTACAAAACGTGCAGTTGCCTAGGCAACCTACGTGTACTTAGGGCAACCCCCCCTCCATAGACGCAATCTTCACACGAGTTCCTTCCATCCCCCTCTCCTAGAGGTCGACACAAATCTCCGACATCGGAGCTCTCACAAGGCACGCAGTTGTCATCCGGAAAGGAAGTATTGCGATTGGTCGCCTGCCGTCGATCACGATCAAGCTTGCAAGATTATTCCAAACTTCAGGTCTCATAGCCAATAACCAAAGCAAAGGTGAAGACTGCCATGGTCATTTCTATGGCCCCACATACCACGCAATAGGGTGTAGACCAACCCACGCAAAGGTGTAGGCCGCCAGCCCGTTGGCACGCAGCGAGTACGAGAGCACCCATATGTTGAGAGTATTCCATGGGCAAGGAGGAGGTAATCCTGACTAATACGCTAACTAAGCTACTCTTAATGATTCCTAGAATGTACTGTCATGAGGGCTAATATAGCGGTGCTAAGCGAGTGGACTCCAATAGGTCAAGTAGCACTAACTGCTGCTTCAGCTGGTTTTGCACGTCGGAACGCCCACGGCTGTTAATGTGTTGCCGACGTGGTAGGTCACAGAACGCAGTCCTCCATGCGGGCCACACAGTGGAAATTGCAAAGAGCAAAGATTCAGGCAGCGCATGATGCTGTAAGTGCTTGGCCTCACGCCATCCCCCTGATAGATTCAATCTCGCACGAGTTTTTCACCTCCACCACAGGTCAACATCAACTCTCAACCAATTCATATTGCTTGGTTCATCCTTTACATAAATCTTGCAGACGACCAAGTTGTGATTGTTATTCTATTCTGCGAGAACCAGACAACGATTCTACTGGAACTTCCGGCCGATGCCGTTTGGCTGGTTCTCGATATCGCCTGAGCAATGCTCCTTCACAAACAACCCTCGGCTGGTGGGGTATTCTAGCTTGTCCACAGTTCGCTGGTCATCTTTCCCATAGTTCCTGGTCACCTTCCCACAGTTCGCATCACCTCACCAACTTCTACATACTTCGAGGTACCAAGGTCTTCGATCATGTGCGGTGGATCTTTCTCATATGACTCCTCCACAATCGCATCTTCAAGGGACACCTCGACTTTGTCGCCGAATTTAGCACCAATCTCCTCCAGGGTCAAACCCATGGTCTGGTAATTATCAGCCACTATAAGTCTTGATGGCAGGACCGAAACATGCTCACCTCAGGAAGCTGGAAGAAGATATAAATAGTCCCAGCAAGGCAGAGAGCGAGGAAAACAAAGTAGTATTTATAGCCAATGCTGGCAAAGGCTTGAGGAGCAGGCGAATTAGTCGCAATGGCCACTGAATAGTACGACACGAATGCGATGGCAGATCCTTGACTGCGGAGGTGGGTGGGCCAGATCTCCGGGACGTAGACGTAGGTCGTGTTGTCGATAAAAGACCCCCAGATGAGAATGTAGATGAAGAACATGGCCGTGGCGGCACTGAGCCCAGGCTTGTAGGTCGTTTCCAGATAGTATTTCTGCAACACGGCCTCGATCACCAAGACAGAGGAGACCAGACAGCCACCGGTGACTAGGATGACGTTAGAGGGACTCTGGTAGCAAAAACCAGACTTACCGAACAAAGGTCGGCGGCCGAACCGGTCCAGAAGAAAGCCATTAATAGTCGCTCCGATGGCGGCACACACCACCCAGACAACGGAGAGGCCGAGTTGGACGTCGATGGTAAATCCGAGTCCCGCAAACAACAGCGGGGTCAAGTTGGCGATGACGAGGACACCGGATCCAATATTCATGAGCCAGACGACAATGGAACAAAGGGCCCTCTTCCTCGTCGATGGCGTCTTGAAAATGTACCATATTCCACTGGGTTTACTCTGATCAAGCGTCAGCCGGGAAGGAAGAGTGGCCAACCAGTCTTACCCGATCGGCATCGACTTGAGCTCTGATCTGCATCATCTCAGCGTGCGCCCAGCGGCCATCCTCGGAGCTGTGAAGCTTCTCCAACACCGCTTGCGCTTCATCGTATCTTTCCTTTTCCTGTCTGTCTCAGCCCATACCTTTGTCTCGAAAAAAGAGGTCTCACCGTCAGCCATCTCGGCGATTCGGGGATGAAGCGGAGCGAGATTAATAGTATCAGGGCGAAGACGGTAAAAATGATAAAGGACAGTCGCCACTGGTATGGACGGTGGACAAAGTTAAAGGCCAGGGCGAGGAGGCTGGAGAAAATATAGGCGAACGTGATTCCGACACCATGCACACTCGTCAACAGCCCTCGGGTCGAAGGGGGAGAGACCTCGCTCATGTATACAGGACAATTGGACGTCAACATGCCGCCTCCCACCCCCGAGATGATGCGGGCCACGATGAACATGGCGATGTGCACACTTCCTGCCATGAGAGCTCCAGCAACGACCAGAAGGACAGCGGCCGTGGCAGTGGCCATGCGCCGTCCGAAAGCAGCGGAGATCGGGGCCTGAATCACGGCGCCAATGAAGGCTCCCCCAAGAAAACTCAGGGGTGTCAGGAGCGTGGATAGTAGTATTCTCATGAGACTCACCCTCCAAGGATGCCCCCAGTGGTCGAATCGGCATGGCCATCGCTGAGGAATTTGGCGTTGAACGAGACCTGGGCGAGGGTGCCTGTCATAATATTGTTGGCATAGCCAAACATGAAACTTCCCAGGCCAGCAATAAGCACAATCATGATGTTTGTACGGGTGGTCTTTGGAGGATGCACGTGGGCATCCTCTGATGGATCGTGCCTGTGGTGCTTTGCCGACATGGTCAGAGACGGAGGTGAATCACAGTTAGTTCTGACAGCGTTTCCAACGCTACCTCAGTTGCTGTATATATCTTAATAAACCCCGCACCCCGGCCTGGCCCCAATGGGTCTGGGGAAGATGTCACGACAAGACTCAGAACAATGATTAGGGATGAATTGTTGGTATTCCGACATTCGGAAAGCATATCCCTGACTCCCGCGTAGCCTCTTTAATCTCCCCGGAAATATCGCCGAAATGACCCCAGGATTCGACCCCATATTTTACCGGTATGAGCAGAATGAGGAGTAAACGTGTATTTTGTACCCCAAATATGACTTCACTTGTGGACTACCGCTCGGAAATCTCCCCACTGTTCTGTGCTTCCACCGTCTCGGCTCGAGGCCTCCCGTCAACAAAACATATAGCGAGGCCATGTCCTAATCCTCCAGACTTCACGCACCCAAGATGTTTTTGAATCAGCTCTTCAACAGCTCTTTCGGCGTTGCGGCCATTGTGGTCGTCATCGCCGTTGCGATATATCGCCTGCTGCAGGTTGGGAAGCGTGACCCACGCATGCCTCCTGGCCCGCCAACCATTCCAATCCTCGGTAACCTACACCAAGTTCCCATCACAGACATCCACATGCAGTAGGTACTAAATCAACTCATATCAACGAGACTCAAAGCTTCAGGTTTCGAGAATGGGCCAAAGAATACGGCCCTGTTTATTCACTCAAATTCGGCCCGTCGAATGTAGTTGTTCTCTGCGACCGTGAGGCCATTCACGACCTTCTCGATAAAAAGGGCGCCATCTACTCCGACCGTCCGTCTTCGTATATCGGAGACTTACTCACCAAAGGCGATCACATGGCCCTCACGTCGGCGAACCCAGTATGGAGAGAAAAGCGGAAGATCGTGACCCATAATTTCTCTCCCAAGATGCTGGACGAGAAGCATTATAGAATCCAGGAGGCAGAGTCAGTGCAGTCGCTCGGATGATGCAATGGGAATGACCGCTGAGTGATGATAGAGCGACGGTGCTGATGAATGATTTGCTCAAAACACCGGCCGACTTCATCCACCACATCCGTCGTTATACCTCGTCCGTCGCGAATAGCATCATTTACGGTCAGCGTGCGGCCACGTATGAGGATTTCTGGGGCCATGTAAGTCATCACACCTGCCGGTCCGGAAGCAAGGCTGATGGAGAACAGATTGTGTATGAAGTCATGGACAAGGTAATCCCAGACTGGCCTTGGTATCACAAATCTGATGGATGACAGTGGTCCGCGGCGATGGAACCGGGTGCGAACCCACCAGTGGATGTCTTCCCCTTTTTACGCTACATTCCCACTCGGCTAGCCTTCTGGAAACGCAGAGCGATCGATGCCGGTGATACGATGGACGATGCCTGGCGTGAAGCGCGGGAAAGAGTCGACAGACGCCGTGCAAAAGGCATCCGCCGCGACTCGATCATCGACGCTTGCATGGAACAGTATGAGAAGGAGGGAATGCCGTTCAGCCAACACGCTTTCGACAACCTGATGGGTGAGATTCTCGAAGGGGCTGCGGACACCACGGCATCCCAGCTGTGCACCCTCGTCATGGCGTTCGCACTTAATCCCGGCATTCAGAAAAAGGCCCAAGAAGAGATCGACCGTGTCTGTGGTTCTGAGCGTGCTCCCGGCTGGGGAGACTTCCAGTCCTTGCCGTACATCAATGCCATCGTCAAGGAGGGTATGCGATGGCGGCCCACGTAAGCCATGTCCTTTTGTGCTATGACCGGGCTGACCATGCGGACAGCTCTGCTTCTGCACTTCCTCACTATCTTCGAGAAGGTGAGAGATCCGTTCTGAGCCTCCAGAAACACTGACGTGGATAGATGACTGGTATCGCGGCATGTTCATCCCCAAGGGCACCACGATATTCCTTCCGGTCTGGGCAGTCCACCACACAGACAGTATTTACAAGGATCCCGACACTTTCAACCCGGACCGTTACGCCGGCTTTGAGAGACTCGCCAATGACTACGCGGGAAGTCCCGACTGGCAGCACCGGGACCACTATGGGTACGGTGCTGGACGTCGGATTTGCCCTGGCATTCACTTGGCCGAACGCAACATGTGGCGGATCACTTCAAAGTTGCTCTGGGCCTTTGAGTTTAGTCAAGAGATCGACTCCGGCACTGGAAAGCCCATCCCGATCGATACCCATGCGTACACGCCTGGGATCGCGCAATTTCCCAAGCCTTTCAAAGTCCAGATCAAACCCCGCAGCGAGAGGCATGTTGTTCAGATCACGAAAGAAATCAATGATGCACTGGCTCTGCTGCAACAGTATGCATAGAACTGACAGAACGGCCATCTTCTTTGATTCGAGACTTTGCTGTAGTGTATATGAGACTCTCTCTCCTTTGTAGAGAATGCCAATATCTGTCTACCAAACAGTGTGGTAGGTAAGGTAGATTCTTTTCGTCATGGACCAGTTTTGGGAACTGGCGGATATAAATCTGCGCGGCTGGACAACGCTCCAGGGACATTGGGACCGGCGGATATAAATCTGTGCGACTAGAGTGTGTTCGGCCCTCGCCGCGACAGCTACAGGGATATCTTTGGGGTTAGATCTGTTAATTACCCCGGCGGTGGGGTTGCCAGTTCCCCGCGATTTGCCCGCGTTACTCAAAGTGGGACAGATATTGATCAGACAGATATTGATCAGACAGAGATTGATCAGACAGATATTGATCAGACAGAGATTGATCAGACAGAGATTGATCAGACAGAGATTGATCAGACTGAGATTGATCAGACAGAGATTGATCAGACTGAGATTGATCAGACTGAGATTGATCAGACTGAGATTGATAGACTGAGATTGATGGCGACTGCCAGTCGCTGCGCTGGACATTGAGAACCCCAGAATTAAAAGGCCCGAGATGCCTATGGGCGAGTAGTCTCTGTGCTGGAAACCTCGGATATCGCACGGGACATGAACAGCCAGCTCGAACATTTGTCAAGTCAAGATTTTACCGTGCCTGTATCATATTGAAGAGGTAATCTACAAGGCAAAGGTGGTAGATGAGTGACTACCCAACGCGTATTGAGATGACCAAGACCATCACAGTCTTTGGATCAACTGCATACAAGGAGGGGGTTGTGGTGTGCTCCTCAAACTAGGGAATGGAATATTCGCCCTGTAACACGAAATACCTCCAGGATGTGAAGTTGCTGCCGGCTATGAGCAGCCGGAATCATTGATCAAGGCCATGGAAGTGATTTGCGTCCTGCCACGCACCCAGAAGGTGGCAATGTGCACCAGATGTAGTGTTCCAGAGTCGGCAATGTGCTCCAGATGTAGTGTTCCAGAGTCGCAGTTGCGACGCCGCCCTGGTGCCACGCCTTCTGGTGCTCTACTTCCCCTGCCCGTTTGGGACCATGCTCAGACATGTATTCCCAAAATTGGTCACGACAAAAACAGCTTGACTTTCAGGATTAGTGAAATGCCGAGCGGCCGAAGCCACGGGGAAAACTCTGAGGGCAAGAAGCAAGTCGATGACTACATTGTCAAGCCCCCCTGAGCTTGCCAAGAAGACGACGTTCCTCTGGGTCGGCTACTATGCGAGTAATATGGCCTGTTTGGACCATTGAAACCCCAGGATGTCCATGCTTGGAATACTGACCCAAGCGGGTGCCAAAAGGATGGCCAATATGTCTACATCCAATCCTGCTCACCAGAGACAAAACTACAGCCGTTTTGGACAAATTCTCGAGAAGCCAGAGATATGATTGCCGGCGAGGTATGCAAGCGCACAAATTGATAACTTCAACCATCAATGCAGCGCAGACAAATTTAACAAGCTGTATCCATTTGGGGAAAACTCTCGGCCCAATGAGTATAGAATAAGACGATCCAGATTGGACACTACCCCGGCGCAAGAGCTGGGGATTTTCCTGAGGAGCTGATCACTTTTGAGCAATGCCTGGAGAATCTCAAGTGGATTCATAACTGACGGTGAGAAGAATCTTCAGCTCTTTGCACGTAGATTGGTTGTCGATGAGAGTATGTACATGTCCAACCCAGGGCCGAGAATTCCAAAAGAGCATGCATTGGAAATTAGCAGACCAGTCCATTGTTCGAGACGGCCCCAGGTCACTTGTTCCGGATCACGGGCTTTGTATTCCGGTCGCCGGACATGGCTTACCTCGGATGAGCGTAGCCTGCAACTCCGCTTACCCCACAATATACATATCGGCAGCAAGAGTCTGGCCGTGCTGGCTCCAGCAAGTGGGACCGGAAAAAAGTCATGTGGCATTATTAATTCAAAGCAGGTATACCTTGTGCATCAACGGCCATTTTCACGGCTCTCTCTCTTGAGAATAAACCAAGCTTGACGGACATCAGTCACACCTCGCAGCCAACATGGTTCACCTCTTTCCGGGCCGATTCGAAAACAAAGTCGTCGCCATCACCGGCGGCGCATCTGGCATGGGAGCGGCCATGGTCAAACGCTACATCGCCGAAGGGGCCAAAGTCCTCATTGCCGACATGTGCGACGAGGCAAAGGGCCAGGAGTTTGCCTCACAGTTTCCGAAAGACTCAATCTACTTTCACAGATGTGACGTGTCCGATCCGGAGCAGGCCACCGGACTCGTGACCAAGACGATCGAGGTCTTTGGAGACCTTGACATTGTGCACAACAATGCCTCTGCTTTCGCCTGGGGACCAATCCCCGACGTTGATCCCAAACAATGGGAGCGCGTCTTCAAGGTTGGCGTGGATGGCCCCTTCTACATCTGTCGAGCAGCGATTCCGTATATGAAGAAACAGACGCACAAGAAGCAAAGAGGGGCCATCATCAACACCATTTCGACGGCCGGTCTCGTTGGTGACACTGGACTTGGAACCTACTGCGCGGCCAAGGCAGCCCTCGCCAACCTCACTCGCGCCATGGGAGCGGATCATGCCCTCGATGGCATTAGGATTAATGCCGTGGCCCCCGGCTGGGTCGACACTCCCATGGCGACGGCACTGAGCGCCACACCGGAGGTGAAAGAGCTCGTCGCATCGAGCACTCCCATGCATCGTCCGGCCCAGCCCGAGGAATTGGCCGCGGTGATGCTCTTTCTGGCCTCTGAGGACGCATCTTTCGTCACAGGAGCAGGTAAGTCGAGCAATGCCCATTGGGATGGCAACCGTTAACCTGAATGTTCAGTATGGAATGCCGACGGTGGTCTCTTGTCCATTAGCCGAATGCCTTCTCTAGATCAAGTGCATGCGGTAAGTCACCTGTCCAGCCCTATTCACAACCGAAGCTGACCGGTTGTCCCAGGCCGGGAACAAAGGAAAGGCTCAGCTCTACTGAGTAATACCCGCGCATGGATGTAGGGAGGAATGTCCATGTAGATGGTGACAGGCATCTCCGTCTGAATATATAGCACTACAGCAGAGCCTGTCAAAGTTGTTCACATATCAGTTGACTATGTAGATCCAAGGCAGTGGATTGCTGTGCCACGGGAGAGTTTACCTCCTGTGCCACTCTTGGAATAGCTCACTACAGTTGATTCTTCATCAGCACTAAATGTGGTGTTTCGTGTTGAATTCAATGGGTTCCCCAACGATGAGTTCTTCATACCCGTACATGATGTCAAACGGGTGGAGGGCGAATTTTGCTTCATCATCTGGATGGCATGACATTATCAGCGTGTCAGTAGAGAGCCAGGCGTTGGCACGTACCCTTCAATGTCAGGAGGCCGTCCGGGTCCTCAATCATGGCCTTCCAATCGTCCATGCTCTTGACCCAGAACTCTGCCGCGCCGTCGTAATCCAAGGCTTTGAGACCGAAAGACTCGGCCTCGGCTTTCAGTTCGGGTGTCATATGGTACTGTCAGATTCAGCAGGTCGGTCAGGCAGTCGAGAGGACAGGCAAATGAACCGACTTGGTTATATCTGAAGCATCGATTCATAAACGGACGACACTTTGTCACCGCTTTGGGGTGTTCTTCTGTCCAATACCGGTGAAACTCCTCAACGGTGATATCTGGTCTCTTCCTCGCGAACAGCGAGATCTTGAATAACTTTTGACGAGTCATATTTGAGAGACGTGTGCCACTGCTTTGATCCGTGGTCCTGGGCATCGACAGTCAAAAGATAGGCATAACTATGTACACGCTCGGGGCTTCCCCACTTTCCAGTTGCCATGTGGCTGGGGTAGATACGACGCGGATAATCAGGCCCGAATGATTCGGCTTCCGGCAATAGATCTCTCATTTGATCGCCAAAGCCGCTGGAAGCAACAATATCTGAGTTGTATTAGAGCTCAGCAGTGCCTACTTTAACCCGGAGATGCTTTAGCAGGGCATTATCCTAAATTGTCGACGCTCGTCATTTGAAATATATTTTCAAATGACATATGCGGAATTATCCGGAACCCCATTCTGGCGGAAATAATAACCCCAATAAAGGCCAAGTCCATTGGGGTGGGAGTGACAATCTAAAACCGACCTCGACATCTGCTAGAATTTACGTGTCCATGATTGCTGCTTTGTTACCTCCTGGCATAACTAGACCGCTTGGTCTTGAATATGGTTGCTGGAGTTACATATTTCGACCACCCGTGACCTATGCATATTAGGTCAAGGAGCTCCAAACCTTGGAAGCCCAGGAAGACATACCATAAGTGTCTGCCGGTGGTCAGCGTTATTTCCGCCATCAAGTCAAACGTCCTTACATGTCCACTAATATAGGAAAACAAGGGTGATGCGATCGCCAGCACGGCACGCGCGGCATCAGTGACAGTCCCGATTCTGCGCAGAGGAATATCCGATGTCCTAGTTTCAGGTGAGAAGTGAGCAGGACGTAAGGGTCGTCCTGAACCGACCATTTGTCTGGCTCATCATACCCTCCATGAAAACCGACCGAATGTTTGGTGCCGTCAGGTCTCACCACGAATTCTCCTTGAGGTGCTTGGGTCAATCTCGTCTTGATGGCACCAAAAGCAACAGCTCACACGTGTCAGCCAAGGCCAATCCTATGGAGAAAATATGCTTACTGTTCGCTCGAACACCGTATTCTGGTCCCCACTCTTGGGCAATGGTCTTGGTCAGACCAACCAGGCCAGCCTTTGCAAGTGCATAACTTGCTTGGCCCGCGTTGCCATGAATTCCAGATGTGGATGACACGTTGATGATGCTTCTCGGTTCGCCGTCCTTGACCATGAAATACGGGGCTGCTGTTCGAATAAGCCTGAAAGGAGCGGTGTTGTGAAGGGCAAGAATGAGTTCTGAGTACATCCGCGGGTGAGTCAAGTTTTTCAATCCAGGCATTCCACGGAGCCGTACCCCATTGTTCGTCCTTGATCTTCTCAATCGGATCATCCCATGCATAGCCGGCGTTGTTGACGATGATATGGATCTTTCCATTCCCGAATTCGGCCGCCTGTTGGACGAGAGAGTGAATATATGCCAAGTCAAGAATATCGCCAGCCACGGCCATGGCCGAGCCGCCGTCCTCCTTGATGCTTTTGGCCGTGTCCTCTGCCTTCACTAGACACGCTGAGACGGTTCATCACGAATACAGGGCATCGTCTCATACCGGCATCAATATCAGATATGACCACTTTGCAGCCCTCTCTTGCAAACATGCGTGCTGTCTCAGCTCCGATGCCCTGGGCTGATCCCGTAACAATTGCCACTTGACCTTGCCAAATGTCAGCAACGTTGTCAGTCATGAGCTCAGATCCTGACCTGCCAGCATCCCCCCAGGGAAGTTGAGCTTTGGGCTTGACATTTTCTGATTTACAGTCATGCAGTGAGAACGTTTGTCGTCAGGCAGCACCACGGTTAGCTGTCTTCTCACCATTGGCATTCACGTCAGGTTTCCATGTACGGCATCGGAAAACCACTACCCCGAAGTGGGGCCAGCCTCGGAAATGAAAGCCAGGTTTGGGGTAGGAAGCTTCCCCGCAAGACGTCTCTGTTACACCCACATTTTTTGGAGGTCTAATTCCTCGGCAGACTACCGACAAAAGCGGATAAGTCGCGGCCACATCTCCGTGCCTGATATCACACTCACCCGACTACGCCTCAACATTTCAAGTCGAATCTTCCCTCGGCCTCTGCCGACGTTGGCAGCTCCATGCAGCCTGTACGATTAATGAATCCCCGGACTGAATCCGGGGTAGGCCGTGGAATGCGGGCGTTTTCCGGAGTCTGGACGAGCGGAGAAGTTGGGACTTTGCGGGGGATATGGTGTATATCTCCTGTGGGCAAGTTTAAAGGGAGTATTTGGATCTTCATTTCCTTGGGTATGACTCTCCCGAGCATTGTCAAGCAGAATGGAGGCCTACAGCTGGTACAACGTCACGGTAAGACCGCTCTCATCAGGCGTCTATTCGGCTACTGACCGTGTCGTGATAGATTGTCCTGTTCGCTGCCTTTGGCTCCCTCTTCGCGGGATTCTCCCTTTCCGTCATTGGATTCACTCTTGGGCAACCGACTTTCTACACCTCCCTGGGGCTCGAGAGTGATCCCACGAAACCAGCATACAGCCATACGAATTCCATCATTGGTGCGGCCAACGGCGTCTTCTTCGGCGCGGGGTTCTTTGGCTGCTTTCTGTCGGGATGGGCCGGTAACGCTTTTGGTCGAGTGAATGGCTTTCGCATCGCAGCGTTGACGGGTATTGTGGGTGGGACTTTGCAGGCCGCGGCGGTCAATCAGGCCATGGTTCGTGTCGCAACCACCGATCCTGCATTCACCTGACAATTCAATCTTAGTACCTTGTGGCAAGAGCGATCACCGGGTTGGCTGCGGGCCACACCATCTCCGCCATGCCGACGTACTTCTCCGAGGTGGCCCCTCCTCATTCACGAGGCCTCATGACCGGCGCACATGGTATCTTCATCAATGTCGGCTATTTCATGTCTGGTTGGATCGGGTGAGCCATTTTGGCATCCCGCTGTCGTTTTCCATCGGCTCACCCTTTAGATTTGGATGTTACTTTGCTCCGGATACGTCCTTTTCCTGGCGATTTCCCATTTCCATGATCGACTTCTGGGGTCTTTGCCTCATTTGCGGGTCTTTTTACGGTATGGATGTCGGCCTGGGCCGTCAGACTCATCTGGCTCGAGGGCTGACAGCAATAGTTCCGGAAAGTCCTCGTTACCTCGTTCAAAAGGACCGTCACCAGGAGGCCCTGGCCATTCTCCGTCGACTCCATCACGATCCCCACGATCCCAACGACACCTTTGCTCATCAAGAGCTCGAGCTGATTGTGCAACGCCACGAGATGGACAGAAAAGCCATTGAGAGTGGAGGTCGGTGGCAAATATTCACCCAGAAAACGTACCGCCAGCGATTGTTTCTCGCTTGGTTGGTCATGGCCGGAGGACAAAACATCGGAGCTTTGGTGATTAACAACTACAACGTCTTGCTGTACCAGTCGCTCGGACTCTCCGGGGTGGTCTCTCTGCTCCTGGCAGCGGTATACTCGACCACCGGTCTCATCGGTTCCAGTATCGGCGGCCTGGTTGCCGATAAGCTGGGCCGACGAAAAGCCTTGGGTATGTCCTGCGTTTCAGATTCAAGAGATCTCGGCTGATGTGAGGACGTAGTGGGAGGCTATGTCGCGGTGACGGCCATGTTCTCGACCTTGACTGGACTGATGGCAAAGTTCAACGAGACCAAAAGTCGTGGCTGGGCATCGGCGGCCACCACGTTCGTCTATCTTTATGTTCTGGTGTATGTGTGGCGGCATGGGAGAAGGCCGTTTTTGCTAAGATGAACAGGTACACCATCACCGTGGATGTCAATCAGTTCACTTTGGTGACTGAACTCTTCCCGTCGCATCTCCGCAGCCAAGCGACATCTTTCGCCATCAGTGGCCTTTTTGTCGCCGACATTCTTTGGCTCAACCTGGAACCGACGGCGACCGCATCGATTGGATGGAAGTATTATTTGGTCTTTTTGTGCCTGGGTGTCGTCCATGCCATCCACTTCTACTTTGTTCTTCCGGAGGTACGGCTCCATTTCTTGACCTTGGCTCGGGACTGACCCTGCACAGACCTCTGGACGTACTTTGGAAGAAATCGAGGCTTCCTTCTCGGGAAGTTCAGTAGAACCCATCATTGATGAGCAACGGAGTATCACGACAAAGGATGCAGATAACTGAGGCTGCAATCTGTCACTGCGAGCGTATTCGTGAGTGGAGGCCTTACCGGGAGAAATCGCAGGCATTGGCCCCGGAATGGGATTTGACCCCCGAGGCTAGGCCAGATCGAGAGACACCTACCAGTTGTGTCTTTTGGGGTTGTAGTTCCCGAACTATATTTTGGGGTACAAAGACCCACCAGATTGTGCACTTCTTCCGGTATTCATAAACCTCATTCCCTCCGTCTCCTCTCGCAACGAACGCGTGGACCAAAGGGCTCTTGCAGCGTGAGTTGGGACTGCAACACTCTCGGCCGTGGCAAGCAAGAACCCTCCAAATCCATCTGGTATTCGCTGCTCGGCATGGGGGAGGCGTCCATACGAAAGCCCTTGTGGCTTCCTCGCGATGTCGAGTCCACCACGGTCGCCAAATTCATCAACTACGTCTCCAAGAAGCATAAAATCCGGCTCGACACGTATGACGACTTACAGAAATGGTCGGTGCATCCGGATACCATCGCCGACTTTTGGAGGGACGCCTATATCTTTCTGGGGCTCTCCGGTACGGACCTCCCAGTGGGCCCGTCCATCGTGAGACAGGTAAGGACAACGGCAGCGACGTGCGATTCCGCGAATGCTGACGCGGGCTCCGATCCACAGAGTTCACCACTCATGTACCCCCCTCCAACGTTCTTCCCCACGGAAAAAATCAATTTCGCGGAAATCACGCTGCGCCAATGCCGACAGGATGGTGTCGTCATTCATTTTGCGCGAGAAGGGGTGGATGGGATCGAGAAGATTACGTTTGCGGATCTGAAAGAGCGGGTCCGTCAAGCATATGATGCCTTGGTCAGCAGCGGAATCCAGCCGGGCGACAAGGTGGCGGTGGTCATGTCCAATTCGGTGAATACCATCGTTCTCTGCCTCGCGACATTGGCCATCGGTGCGGTTTGGTCTTCGACATCATGCGAGTCGGGAGTGAAATCCATCTGGGAGCGCTATGACCAGATCAAGCCCAAGATCATCTTCGCCGACGACGCCTGTGTTTACGCTGGAAAGCTCATCAAACTCGAAGAGCGGATCGCCTCGTGGTCGCATTTACTGGCCAAGGAGAACGACGGTCTTTGCGATGTGGTCATCGTCCCCTACTGCAACACGCCCTTTCAACTCGACAAGGTCTCTCACGGCACCAGCTGGCAGGAATTCATCCGGCGAGGACGCGGGAGAAAACTGGCATTCCAATTGCTGCCTTTTTCACACCCGGCATTCATCCTCTTTTCGTCTGGCACCGTACGTGGCCGGACCGTCATCCTCTCTCGCGACTAACGTGGCACAGACGGGAAAACCAAAGTGTATTATCCACTCCGCAGGTGTAGGCGCTGTCCGACCAGGAGTCCGGAATTGGCGGCTGACCGTTGGCTAGGGAGTCGCGCTGAAGGTGAAAACGGATTCACAACTCCAGCACGACGTTCGGCCCACTGATACTGTGTTCCAATATACCACGGTAAGTTCAGCGAGATCCCTGGGACGCGGATTTCTGATCGCCGTAGACGGCCTGGGTGATGTGGGTGTTGAACTTTGCCAATCTTGCCACCGGCGCGTCCATGTTGCTGTACGACGGCTCGCCATTCCACCCACGGCCGGACATGTTGTTGAAATTAGCAGACGAAGTGGGGTGAGTGCACTCCGCCCTCTTTGGCCGGCCTTTCCTGACCCTTGCTAGTGTCAGCGTTTTTGGTACATCTCCCCGGTATTTGACGGAGCTGCGGAGCAAGAAGATGATACCGCGTGAGTCGAGCTCGGACTTTTGCGCGGAATGCTTACTCACGGTGGGAAGGAGAACGATACAAGCTTGAGCAGCTGCGCACGATAACGTCCACAGGGGCCGTCCTGTCGTCCGATCTTTTCCACTGGGTCTACGAGACGGCATTTCCTCCGCGCGTACATTTGATCTCGATGAGCGGAGGAACGGATATTGCAGGCTCTTGTAAGTCCACCGAGGGATCAGCTGAAGAGATGCTCACTGGAATCGACAGTCGTCGGGGGCACCCCACTGCTCCCCGTCTACGCGGGCGAGATCCAGGCCAAATGTCTGGGCATGGCCATCGATATTTTCGACGCGGCCCAAGAGAAAGCCGTGTCCATCGCGGATCTGGGTCGACCTGGCGAACTCGTCTGCACGGCGCCGTTTCCCAGCCAGCCACTCGCATTCTACGGCGCCGACGGGCCGAAAAAGTACGAAGCGTCCTACTTTGGCCGATTCGGGAAGGGCGTCTGGTGTCAAGGAGATTTTGTGCAGATCTATCCAGACACCGGCGGGATCGTGATGTTGGGAAGATCGTCCGTTTCCATCCACCTCGAGTCCGGAGCCATGACACTGACCCCTTCATAGCGACGGCGTCCTCAATCCTTCTGGAGTCCGCTTTGGCTCTGCGGATATCTACTCTGTCACCGAGACGTTTGGCGAAATCGACGACGCCATCTGCGTGGGGCAGAGACGCGAGTTTGATGAAGACGAAAGGGTTCTGCTCTTTATCAAGCTGAAGCCTCCCCATACCATTTCTTCCGACCTGGTCACGCAAATCAAGTCTGCCATCCGGGAAAGGTACTCTCCGCGACATGTCCCGGCGCACATCTTCGAGGTCGCCGAGATACCGTACACGGTCAATGGCAAAAAGTGCGAGATCAACGTCAAGCAGATCGTGAGTGGGCGCAAAACAGAAGTGAGTGGAACCGTGGCCAATCCCGCGAGCTTTGCGCTCTATGAAAAGTACTTTTACCTGAAGAAGGATGGAAAGATCGGCCAGCCAAGAGAATCAAAGTTGTAATCAACGTCTCCAACATTCAATGGATATATGTACCGGATATTGATCATATTACAATAGAGTTATAGGTTAGAGCCGACTGTCAAATGGGCTGGTGGCGCTCAGCCTTCGGTCAAGTTTATCACTGCCCGGGAGGATCTGACTGTAGGCTTCCAAAGCCGATAACAATGCAAATGTAACTAGAGAGATGGTGAGTGGACGGCAATGTACCGCAAGGGAACCTCTTACCAGGTCCGTTTTCAATGATTTTCCGTAAAGCAATCCATATCCCTCTCGGGTGCATGTCGGTCTCGGAGAGGCCAATCGTATCTTGAATTTTCTTGAGCTGGGTGGCGTCGGCCGGATCGAGAAAAGGCTGCTCCAAGAGCATCAAGGCGCATTCCATCACAACCAACGCTGCAGAGATTAGCCAGTCGCCGCCCAGGAAGGGGGCAGCCCTACCACAGGGAATGGAGACCATGGAGATCTGATTTTTGTGACAGGCCGCCCAAGGGACCAGAGCAGACAGGCCTTCCATGGCGGCCACGCGAAGATGGCCTTGGCGAAGTCCGGCGCGCATGCTCGCAAAGTCGTACCGAATGAACTGAGCCATGGCGGCGCGAATGTCGACCTGGAAGGAGATTTCCAAGTAAGAGGCAGCAGGGTAGGCGATGTAGTTGGCCGACGTGTTTTCCCGACGATCAGAATCATGGCTCTGAGCCCATCGGCGGACGGCGAGTTGCAAATAGCCGCCCAGCTCTTCCGGCGACATCGAAGAGTTGCCCCGGAGGTCGTCGGCGTAGAGGAGCAGGCCGACGATCAGACACAGAGAGGAAAGACCGCTGCATCGGGTCGCCTCGCCCGCAACAAGTTGGTCGATGGTTTCTTGGAGTCGAGGAGGGCGGTTGGGAAATGCCGCCGACAGTCCTTTCCATTGCTCCGCGGACGTGGCACTCCACAAAACCTCGGGGCATGGGAGAGGAATATAATTATAAAAGTGCTTGGTGGCACCCCTGATCGGCCCGTACGCGGCAGACCACAGACCGACCATGACCAGCACGCAGAGCAACGTCCTAGCACCCTGTGAGTCAAGAGAAAAAAAAAAGGCTGGACGACGCACCTTTTGCGAGACTCCACGCGGACGAAATGGCGCCATTCCTGCTCCACGGTACCCTCACCCGTCGGCTTGATGTGGTCCTCAGAATACTCGACCTGGCTGGCGAGCCAAAGCAGGCTTTCTAAACTGCCAATGGTAATATCGATGGACGGGTCATCGCCCCCCGGAAGGCCGAAAACGCTGTTGGTGAGAAGGGTGTTGAGAACCCACAAGGGAACGGGCGGTGGTGTATGGGCTTCAAGCTGCGAGTAGTGAGCATTTCCGTCTCGTTCACACCCGGTGCCTTTGGTCCTACATGATGCGCCACCAAGCGACGGGACGCCTCGAACATAAAGGTGCCCGCCTGATAGTCCCCGCAGTACATCGCCCCGTCAGCGAGCAGGGCGAGATTGACAGCTAGAACGCGGAATTAACGATGAATCCGAGCAGGGGAAACGATCTGAAAGCATACCTGGGAGGTTTTCGAGAATCGGGGAGCTGCTGTGCGTAAAGGGCAGATTCTTGTTGGGGATCGCAAAGTACATTTTCTGGTAATTGTCGAGGATGCGAGCTTCGGGAATCGAAAAATTGTGCTGGTAGGGCATCTGATTATGATCGACGGCCTGACAGGGGTCAATTTGGCGAGAGATGGTCGAAATGACAAATCCTACCCTGAGATGGTTGACGGCATTCAAAACATCGGACCTCAATTGGTTGACGACTTGAAGCTCGTCGGCAGAGGGAGGTCCAAAAAGTCCTTCGATGTCGAGCCGGGAACTGTGGTCGCTGAGATGGTTCGATGGAGGGGCCAGGTCGTTGGGCGCCACCGACGTGGCCCGGGAGGGAAAAGCGGACACGATCCAAGGCGGGAAGCCGGTCATGGTCAGAAAGTCCAAATTGGGACTCAGTGATGCCGGATCCCCAGGCAAGGCCGACCGGGAACCGGGAGTGGCCGTCAGGGCGCGGTCGCTGGTGTTGGAGTCTTTGTAGCTGTTGTTGTCGGTGTGGTCAGAGCTCTCGATCGAGGGCAACGCATTGCGGAGAAGGGCGTCCTCGGCCCCGTCATTCTCTTCGCTCGGCGTTTCCGCCAACGGGAGCTGGCTACACCAAAAGCTCAGGTCTTCCAACGTGGATCCGGTCGACGAGCTGTGTCGGTCATAACCTGGCTGGCCCGCACGGAGTGGCGATGGCTGGCCGGGCGACGCTGACGGCGGCAACACCGATGGTCCCGTCGTCCCCCGCGGCGAGACCGACAATGGCCCTGGGGTGACATATTTTAAAGAGGGCGGCGCGCTGGAAAAGTTTCCCGGTCGCTTCTCTGCAGGTGGCGCGCCGCTGGTCTCGGCAAAGGACAAAGACCCATTCGGTTTAGCAAGCAGAGAGAGATCATTTGAGGCGGTCGGCGTGATCACGAGAGGGGGCGGGATCGTGCCCGCCTCTGCGTGATGCTGTTTCTGCTGATGGCGATTGTGAAGCTCTTTTCGAGTAAAGCACATGAGACACTGACGACATTGGTACGGCTTCTCTTTGGTATCTACACACGAAACGGTCAGAATGGCCCGTCCAGCGTGAGCGGCAAGGACATACGGCGCCTCAGGTGCCGGGTCAGATGTTCGTTGCGTTTGAAGCGCCGCTGACAGATGGGGCACTGGTGCAGCTTCGCCGGCCGGCCTCGAGGTCTGGACGTTGGAGCAGGCCATAGAGCGCTGGCACCATCTTCTGGCACTGCTGGCATCCTCGCTCGACAATCGCGTCGAGACGTAAGTGAGATGGGGGTTTGTCGCGCCGGAAATTGGGGGC
>Ga0255336_101297_pt1 | contig 19216 bp, 12 predicted proteins | sample MeOH1_35cm_T3_17_FD_189102 | JGI IMG/M metagenome (GOLD analysis project Ga0255336, IMG submission 189102) | Sandy soil microbial communities from University of British Columbia, Vancouver, Canada - MeOH1_35cm_T3_179 | ecosystem: Engineered > Artificial ecosystem > Sand microcosm > Unclassified ...
GGCTGTTTCTCCGCTACGGCGACCGCATTTTCGGGATCTATAGCGGCTCCACTGCTGCTCCGGTCAAGCATGCGAATTTTCCAAGGCGGTACGCCGATTTCGTCGATGCAAAAACTTATGGGGACTGGCAATTTTTCTATCGGCCGCCCGGCAGCCGCAACCGGGGCGTGAACAGTCTGACGGCTCCATCCTCTGGTGACGGGGCGTCTCGCCTGCCGGGTCAGTCGGGTCGACCCGGAAGCCTGACCAGCGCCTCACCGTTCGCTCAGAGCGGCGAGTTCTGAGCGCGGCCTCTCAACGCGTGCGTCGCTCCCTTGAGCATCTTCCTATCGCTGTTATTAAGCGCTTTTGCTGGTTCGGGTCTGCGAGAGACCACCCTCAGGACGCGTCGTCGGCCCGCGGCGGGACAGCCACAATCAAATAGATGACACGAAGCTTCTTCGAATGCTGACGAAGCATCGGGCACATGCATAACCGGTCTCGCCCGACGTTCGCGAAGCCACTATGCGCACGCCCACTTGAAAGCCGACCTCTTACCGGCATCACGCATTCTGTCGGTGGCTATCGAGCGTCGACCCGTACGAATCCTCCAGTAGATGTCGATGGTATGGGCTTTGTTCGGAAGGGTATGAGTTCCCGTGCTACGGACGCGACTATGCATTTTTGACACAAACCGGCTTGCCAAAGGCGTTCCGCAGGTTAATGAGGTTAGCGATGATGACGCCTTCGCTCTCCTGAGAGGCGATCTTCTGCGTCAGCAGGGTTGCGCCAATGCATCGCTTGATGCGCGAAATTTGCGCTTCAACTCGCGAGCGCAGACCATAACCGTATTTCTTGTGGAACGCATAAATGCCTTTGTCATGGATGTATTTGACGATCTGGTCATGCCAGCGCGTAGGCTCGTCGCCGTGCACGACTGCGTGAGCCGGTGGTGGGATTACGGGTGTCACGCCCGCGCGTGAAAGCGCTTCGGTGCGCTCGATGCTGTAGTACGCTCCATCGGCGATTACCTTATCCACCGGCAGGTTCGCAGGCAGCACGGCGTCCATGCCTTGGCTGTCGGAGACCTCCGTGGTCGTGATACGGACTGCATGAACTTCTCTTCGTAGCACTGACTGGCCCGTCCGAAGCTTAGACCCGTGGCGTCAACAATCATGCTCACCGCCTCACTACGCGCGAGCCGTCTGGCCAGTTGCCCGCAGCGCTGCGTGACGCTCACCTCCAGCGCGGCGAACCGGTCGCACAGCTGGCCGGAACTGGGCACCGGGATATCCAGTCCCCGGGTAGCCCAGTAATCTTCCATGTAGCCGGTGATCTGGCGCATGCCCCACCCGAACAGCCGGTCGAACGTGTAAATCAGCTCAATGTAGCCGGCCGTGTCAGTCGGCTCGCGTCCCGATACCCCGCGTGCGTCAGGCCTCGCATTGATGAACTGCGCCTTCAAATCGCCGCTGGGAAAATACAAGCTGATCATGCCGCGCTTTTTCAGACTCAGGCTATACGCACGGGCATTGGTCACCCGGTATCCAGTCTTCTCGCGCTTGCGCGGTTCGCCCTGTTTCAGTCTGGCTTTGTATGGCATGATTGCGACCTGCTTTCTTATGATCGCGCAGTTCAACCCGAACCGCGACTAACCGGCAAGCCCCCCTTCCGAATAAAGCCGTCCAGCTCACTGAACCCACTATTTTGATGAAAAAGCCGGCTGCAAAGCCTGCAGCTTCTTGCGCCGGGGACTTGGCTCCCTTGGCGGCGTTTCGACCCTCGGTCGAACGCGTATAGAAATAAATTAGAAAGCATATCGAAATAAATTCAGTCGGCCGGGCGCACCCTACCGCAAGTTTAGGGTGGTGACCCATCGCAAGCTCCGTCGCTTATCTACAGTATCGAGATACGGGTAGATGTAAAGACGCAACTGACCCGCATCCGTTGTAGAGCATGACGTCCAGCGCACGTCGCGTTGGCTGACCCCTGGGACGGAGGTCATATGTTCCTTACCCGAATCTTTCGCAGCAGTGTTGCAGCACTCCTCTTGCTGCTTTTCGCCTGGCCTGCGTTCGCCCAATCGTTTCGGGTCCAATGCCCGCCAACCACGGCGCTTCATCCGAATGCGCTGCCCCCTGGGTCGCCCGAACCCGCTTACACCGGACCGTCCGTGACCGGACAGACCTCCCTGTCGACAGGCGTCGTCAATGGGGCGATCAAGTGTCAGCAAATCTCGGGCGGCGACGGTTACTCAACGATGGCCGACGGCACGCAGACGTACATGTTCTCCTTCGGTCCTTTGTCCGGGCTCGCCGACATACGAAACAGCCTTCCCGGCACGCAGTTCGCATCGGTATTCAACACCGTCGGCGATCCGAGAACCGATCTGACCTTCAATGGCGCGGTCGGCCTCGTCCCCGATCCGGATTCCTTGCCCACCCCTAACCAGTTGACCGGCCACGTCGATCCGCGGCCGATTATGGATATAGGCGTGATGAACGGCAACATACCGGCGCCGACGATGGCGATCGACGAAGATGACGAGTTCTTTCTCACGCTGACGAACGTCGGCATGATCATGCGGCCCGACCTGTTCGAGCAGCACACGGTGCACTTCCACGGCTATCCGAACGCCTCCGCGTTCTACGACGGTGTGCCGGACGCGTCGGTCGCGATCAACATCGGCGGCAGCTTTACGTACTACTACTTCGCGCCGGATGCGGGAACCTACTTCTGGCACTGCCACATCACGCCGCCGGAGCACCTGCAGATGGGCATGGTCGGCCAGATCTATGTGCGGCCGCGCCAGAACCGGGTCGCCAGCGGCACGCTGTATAACGGGCTGGTGGCGCAGCAACTGGATCTGCGCACGAAGTGCGGCACCGACATTCTGTGCTCGACGCCGCTGCCGCTTCCGAACAGCGTCCTCCACGCGAAAAACACGAGCGGCACACCGACGCTGTACGCGTACAACGACGGTGATGGTTCGACTGCCTACGACGTCGAGTATCCGGTTCAGATACACGGCTTCGATCCGAACTTCCACTTCGTCGGCATGACCTTCAATCCGGAGCCTTTCACCGACATGAAGGACAAGTATTTTCTATTGAACGGGCGCAGCTATCCGGACACGGTGAATCCGAATGCGATGCAGACGCCGGTGGCGGACGGCACAAAGCATTATTCGCAACCGCTGCCGGCGCTGATCAACATCCCTGCCGGCGGCAAGGCACTACTGAGGATCTCGGACCTGGACGTCACCGAATTTCAGACGCTCGCGTCGCTCGGCATCCCGATGCACGTGATAGGCATCAACGCCCGCTTGCTGCGCGATCTGGCCGGCAACGACATGACCTTCGAGACGAACTCGGTCACGCTGGGCGGCGGCGAGTCCACCGACGTGATTCTCGACGCAAGCGATACGACGAAGTATTCGCCGGGCCAGATCTATTACCTGTACACGCCGAACCTCGATCACCTGTCGAATGACGCTGAGAACTTTGGCGGGTTGATGACTGAGGTTCACATCTGCCACTCGGTGGACCCGACCACGAAGTCCTGCACCTAGGAGAAATAACGTGGACCACATCATCAACAACACGTGGATTGCGACGCTTGCACGGTTTGGCGCGATGGTTCTCGCCACGCTGCTATGCATGCACGCGCAAGCCGCCGCGCCGGGTATTACAGGGCCGAGCTTCAAACTGAGCGCCGAGGCGAACCGCATCAGCCAGCCCGATGGATCGAGCGTCTACTCTTGGGGCTACGGCTGCCTTACTGCGCCGTCCGGATTTTCGCCGCCCGCGATCGCGGGCGCGAACTGTCCGAGCATGCAGATTCCCGGTCCGACACTGATCGTCAAACAGGGCGACGTCGTCACGGTGACGCTCACCAACAACCTGCCGGCGGCCGCGGGCAACACGTCGATCCTTTTCCCCGGATTCCAGGTCTGCGCGGCGAAGTTGAATCCGGATGGAACGTGTCCTGCCGGGTTATCGGGCGTACCGGGTTTGCTGGCACGCGAGGCGATACACGGCGCGACGGTCACCTATAGCTTCGTCGCGACGACGGCGGGGACACATAGTTACTACAGCGGCACGCAGGGCGATTTGCAGATCGAGATGGGCCTGTATGGCGCGATCATCGTTTTGCCGACCACGGCGCCCGGCGCGCTCGCCGTGCCGGTGGGCTGCCATGCGGTCGCAGCGACGCTGCCGGACGGGCAGCCCGACTTCCGCAATGCCGCGGCGGCCTACAACCATAGCGCGACCTGCTACGACCGCGAGTACCTGTTCCAGTTCTCCGAGATGGACCCGCGCATCCATACGCAGGCGGAGCAACAGGCCGCGAACGTGTGCACGCTGCCCGAGGGCTGCATGACCGTCGAGACGGAGCCGTATCACCCGGCCTATTTCATGGTCAACGGCCGCTCGATGCCCGACGACATGGACCCGAACTACGCGACGCAATATCCGCACCAGCCGTACAACGGCAATCCGCACATGCATCCCGGCGAACTGGTGCTGTTGCGGGTCATCGGCACCGGCCGCTGGCAGCATCCGTTCCACGAGCACGGCAATCACGTGCGCGTGCTGGCGCGCGATGGCAACCTGATCTTGAGCAAGACGGACACGACCAAACTTGCGGGACCGCTGCTGTTCACGACGACGACGACGCCGGGCGTGTCGCTGGACGGGATTTTCTACTGGACGGGCAGGGGCCTGAACTGGGACGTCTACGGGCATAAGCTCGGCGACGGCAGTGTGTGTATTCCCGACGCGAACGGCTACTACACGGCAGACCCGCACGCGCCGAACTACTACGAGTGGTGCGCCGACCACGACAAGGCGCTTGAAACGCATCCATTCGGTAACGTCGGCAGCGGAGGCCCGGTCACACTGCCGGACGTGCACATCCTGACGAACGGTGCCTGGTACGGAGGCAGTCCTTATCTCGGACCGGAAGCAACCATCCGCGCCACCGCTGCCACGGGTACGACTCCGCCGAGCGGGCTGGTCCTGAATCCGCCGGCAACCGAAGCGGGCTTCGCATACATGTGGCACTCGCACAATGAGCGCGAGATCACCACGAACAACATCTTCCCGGGCGGCATGATGATGATGATGCTCGTTGACCCACAAGTTTTCACGATTGACGAATCCAATTAGAAGTCGGGGAGAAACGCGATGAAATCCACCCGGTTAAAAACGGCGCTCTTCGACTTGATCAAGGCCGGAGTCGCAGCGTCCATTCTGCTGACGGCAAGTGGGCTGTCCTTTGCACAAAGCGTCAATCTGACAGCGAAGGCCTCGACCGCCGCGCTGCCCGATGGACAGCCTGTGCCGATGTGGACCTATACGTGCTCGGCGGCTGCGGTGGCGCCGGCCACGTGTGCGGCGTCGAACCCGAACGCCGGTACGAACTGGTCGCCGGTGGTGATTACCGTGCCGCCAGGATCGCTGACGATCAATCTTACTAATAGCCTGCCCGGCGCCGTGCCGACCTCGCTGGTCATGGTGGGTCAGCTTGGCGGCGGTTTGGGCACGACAGCGACGACCACGACGAGCCCGTCGCATCCGACGCAAACCGCGACGACCTGGCCGGTCGCCGGCAGTGCAACCGGCGCGACGTTTACGCCGCCCGCGCAAGCGCCTCGTGTCCAGTCGTTTTCGACCGAAGTGGCTAGCGGAACGACAACGGCGCTGACCTGGAACAACCTCAGGCCCGGCACTTACCTGATCGAGTCGGGAACGCATCCGTCGATTCAGGGGCCGATGGGTCTTTACGGCGTGCTCGTGGTCAGAAACCCGGCCACTGCCACAACCCGGGCGTGGGCTTATCCGGGCATTGGCTACGATGCCGATCTGCCGCTCGTCCTTGGCGAAATCGATCCCGTGCAAAACGCCGCGGTCGCGGCGGCCGTGACGAAAACGGGCTTCAGCGAAACAAAAGTATGGTCGGGCCAGCCGGGCGGTTGCGGCAATCCCAGTTCGTCGACGTTCGGCACCTGCTACCCGCCAACGGTGAACTACGATCCGCGCTACTACCTGATCAATGGCGTCGCCTTCGATCGGACGAGTGCCACACGGTCGTCATTTCCTGTCGCCGCTCCGGCGACCACCGGCCAGGTGCTCGTGCGCTTCGTGAACGCGGGCCTGCGGATGCACGTTCCGTCGGTGGTCGGTGCGCAAACCGGCACGCCTGCCGTTTCCGGGTTCTCGCTTATCGCTGAGGATGGCAACGTGCTGCCAGGCAATCCTCGGGTCCAGTCCGAAGTGTTTTTAGCTGCCGGGAAAACGTACGACGTGCTGATGAATGCGCCGGCTACGGGCGCACTGGCTCTTCCGGTGTTCGACCGCCAACTGAGTCTGTCCACCAACAATCAGCGCGACGGCGGGATGCAGGGATATATCAGCGTTAATGGCGGCGCACTGGCGTCGTCGGCGGCCGCCAATCAGAATGCGGCTGTTACTTCCAAAACCTACTTCCTGGTTCCGGGCAACACGTTGACCGTGTCGGACCCAGCCAAGGGCGTGATCGGCAAGGACGTCGGTGTCTACGGCGTGCAAGTCAAAACACCGCCTGCCCGCGGCGTGCTCACGCTGAACGCAAACGGCACGTTCATTTATGTGCCGAATGCCGGCACGACATCCGACAGCTTCGTGTATCAGGCGAACGGCAATCCCGCACTGGCAGCGGCGGTGACGCTGGCCCCCTGTACCGCCGCCTCCGGCTGTCTGTCCGGTGCGCCTACGGCCAACAACGCCAGTTACACCAGTAATGTCGCGTCGCGGCTGAACATTGGCGCACCCGGCGTGCTGGCCAGCGCCAGGGATCCTGCCGGGCTTCCGCTTACCGCGGCGGTGGTGGGAGGCGCTACCGGCGGTACCGTCACGTTGAACGCGGACGGATCGTTCACTGTCGCACGGACGGTGCCGCCGGTTGGCAACGCGAGCGCTAACGTGACCTTCAAGTACAAGGCGATGAATTCGCAGCACATGTCGAGCGCTCCCGCGACCGTGACGGTGACATTCAAGGGCGGCAGCGGACTGGCGGTGGCGGTCAAGGATGCGAAGACCGGCATAGCGATGAACGACTACCGCTGGATCATCGAGGAAGACCGCACCTTCCAGATCGATCCCGCATGCCAGGTGAACACGACGCCGCGCCCGGCCAAGTGTGGCCCGCTGCCGGTTCCCAGTGTCGGCACGAGCTTCCACACCAGCTATATGCCTGTGATTGCTTCGGGCTGCGTTGGCACCGTCGCCTGCGAGTCCGGTCAGACGGTGTTCGACCCCGCGACCAACGCACACGTGCCAACGGTGTGCGACATCGGCAACGGCGTGTGTCGCGCGGGCGCTACGCAACAGGCGCCAGTCAACCCGGCTCAAGTGGCGCTCGATCCGACGAAGCACTACTACATCTCGATCTTGCCCGGCGATGCCGGCAACACATTCACGAATGGTGGGGGCGCGCCGAAGCCGGTCGATCCCAAGAACCCCACTGGGGCGCAGAGACAGTTCGACATCGCCAAGGACTGCCCGTCGGGTCCCGGCGGCGCGGATTTTGCGCCTGGCACGGGTGCCTGCGGCCACAGCATGGGCGGCGCAACGATCGCGCCGGCACAGACTAGCGTCAACGTGCTGCTGCAGCAAACGCCATACCAGACGGCGAAGATCTCGGTGTTCGTCTTTGAGGACGACTCCCCGCTCAATGGAGAAGTGGACGTCAGCGGCGGAACCGACGCGTTCGGCACCGCCCGCGAGCCGGGACTCGGCGGGTTCGAAATCAAGCTCTTCGACGACGCGGGCGGCACCGGTAACCCAACCGGACAGATGACTTACGACATGTTCAACATGCCGCTGTCCAATTCCTTGCAGGGGATGACCGATCCGACCACCGGGCTCAATGCCTGCCCGATTTCGAAGACGGCGACCGACGGACTGGTCGGCATGATTCCGACGTGTCCGAAATACGAGTCGGACGGCAAGACGCTGTCGCCTCTCGTCGGGCAGGCCATTATTGCCAACCTGATGCCCGGCAGATTCGGCGTGGTCGCGACGCCGGCAGCCGACAGAATTGCGCGAGGAGAGGAGTGGCTCCAGACGAACACGCTGGACGGACAGAAGGCCCACGACGCTTTCATTAAAGTAGGTGGGCCGGCGTACTTCCAGGAGTTTGGACCGGCGGGCTTTCACGTCACGATCGGCTTTGCGAATCCGAAAATCATCAATGCCCGTTTGCCCGGCGTCTGCGCCAATACGACGTGCAACAACGCCGTCAAGGGCAGAGTCACGAACCTGCACTACAGCCGTCCGCCGAACGAGAACCTTTACGGCAGCGGGTCGCGCACGTCGTTGAGTTTTACGCAGTGCTACGTCAGCCTCGGCGATCCGGACGGGGACGATATCGCCTTCACCAAGTGCAATGCAGACGGTACGTTCAGCTTTGCCGGTCTTCCCAATGGCACGTTCAGAATAACGATCTTCGATCAATGGAACGACCAGATCGTCGATGGGCTTGCGACGGCAGTCCATCTGACGGGCGGCCAAAGTGTAGACCTCAAAGATATTCCGGTACTCCAGTGGCACACGAATCTCTATACGCGGACCTTCATAGACCTGACCGGTAACGGCGTCTCGCAGGCCAGCGACCCCGGGGTCGCGCTGGTTCAGACCGCCATACGCTATCGCGATGGCAGCTATTCGAATGTCAGCGCCACCGACCTGAATGGTTATGCGGCGTTTAACGAAATCTTTCCGCTATTCAATTGGTACGTTGTTGAAGCCGATTCCACCCGCTACAAACCGTCGGGCGTACACGTGGTCTATGACGCGGGCGGTTCGCCAGACGGCACGCCTGGCGGGGGCACCTCGACCATTGCCGCCAACTTCGCCAACACGAAGGAATCCGCGACGGCGCACCTTCCGGCTAACCTTCGGGTACCGGGGGCGGTGTATTGCAACGATGCGGACTGCAACGACCGCTCGGGCACGAACCCTTCGACCGGCAGAATCGATCCGCCGGCGGTGACCACGATGGGCTGGCAGGGCTTCTCTGGTCAAAACTCCTTTCTCGAGTTCGCCAAGACGCCGTTCGCCCCGACTGAGAACGGCGGCATCAAGGGTGAAGTCGTCTACGCGTCGACGCGGCCGTTCGACGATCCCTCGCTGCAGGTCCACACGAGCTGGACGCCTAACGTACCGAACGTAACGGTGAACCTGTATCAAAAGGGCACGGCCAAAGACGGGACCCCGAGCCTGACACTGGTGGACACGACCAAGTCCAGCAGTTGGGATGATTGGGCGCAGGGCTTTCGCTCCGACAACATGCCGAACATGAATTGTCCGGGACAGGAAACCACCGACCCATTCTTCTTCACGTTGCACGACAGCACCCAGTGGCTCGACTCGCAACATCGTGCGTTGCCCGCGCATTCACAGTTCAAGTGCTACGACGGCATGCACGCGTTCAACCAGCTGCAGCCCGCGCCTTACGACGGGATATACAAATTCCCCAGCGTGACGGGCACGAATCCGGCGACCGGAAAGCCGACCGCGACAAACTGCACGATCTGTGTGGCGAATCCGTCCGGCGACGGCACGTCGATGCTACCTGCCGGCACGTATGTGGTCGAAGCGATCGTGCCGCCCGGTTACGAACTGGTGAAGGAGGAAGACAAGAACATCCTGATCGGCGACAACTACATTGCGCCGGTGACGCAGCAGTTCGGCGGTTTGGGCAACATCTTCATCCTGCCCGACCAGGCTGCGGTGAATGCCAGCTACAACCAGAACAATGCGCAGAATCCGACGACGGATCTCGGCGCCTCGGCCCGGCACTCAGCCGACACGCTCACCGTCGAATCCGCCTGGCCTTGCGTCGGTGAACTGCGCATCGTTCCCGACTACATCAGCCTGTTCCCGGGCTCGCAGGAAGTCGCGCCATTCGCAGGCGCTTCGCGGCACCTGTGCGACCGCAAGGAAGTGACGCTTACGAACCAGATGTCGGCGTCGGCGAAATTCTGGATCTTCAGCTCGACGCACGTCGCCGCGCACTTCACCGGCTTCATGCTGGACGACTTCTCTTCGGAGTTCGACCCGTATTCGCCGCAATTCGGCGAGAAGTTCGCGGTTCCGAACGTGCCGATTTCGATGAAGGATTTCTCGGGCAACGAAGTGTCCCGCGTGTATGCGGACCAGTGGGGCCTCTTCAATGGGCTGAATTATTCGACGTGGGAAGTCAATCCGCCGAATCCGACGGGCTACGCGCCGACCATGATGGTCGCCTGCATGAACGACCCGGACATGCCCGATCCGGCGCACCCCGGACAAACGATTCGAGATCCGTTGTTCAACCCGGCGTACAGCCAGTTCTGCTACGAGATTCCGTTCATGCCCGGACAGACCCAGTACATGGATACACCGGTGGTGCCGGTCTCGGCCTTCGCGGATGGATACAACCCGCCCGACTGCGCGTACCCGGATGCCACCCCGGCGATCTCCATGGTGACAGGTGACGTGAGCGGCGCGGGAGCGGGACCGTGGGTGAGCGCTGCGGGCCACACGGTGACGATCAAGGCCTCGGGCGACCAGACGGTACCGAACCACGCGTACACGGGGCCCGCCGCGACCAAGGCTCCGTATAACCAGAAGTTCATTACGCGCCACTATGGGTTCGGTGCGTCGCAAGGAACGGGATCGGTCACGATCGGAGGGGTCACTGCGCCGGTGACGTCGTGGAGCGATACGCAGATCCAGGTCACGGTGCCTTTGTTGAGCCCGTTGCAGTCGAGCTGCACGATCCCGCAACGTGGTCTCCTACCTGGTGTCGCAGCCGCGACCCGGTGCGGCGAGCTGGTGATTACCGCCGGCAACGGCAAGAAGTCGATTGACACGGTCACCGTCACGATCGGCGGCAAGGCACCCACCTACGTCAGTGGCGAGAATGGCACGAGCAACGCGATCCAGACCGCAATCGACAAGGCGACCCCGGGCGACCTGATCATAGTGGGTCCGGGTACCTATAACGAAATGCTGCTGATGTGGAAGCCGGTCCGGCTGCAAGGTGTCGGCGCCACGGCCGTGACGGTCAACGCGAACACCCATCCGTCGGGCAAGATGGAGCCATGGCGCAGGGAGGTCGATTGCCTGTTTGGCGTCGCAATCAACGGTGGCATGATCTCGTCGACCAACCCGTACGATCCAACCGGCACTTATTCCTGTGCGACGACGATGCAGCGTCAGGTGGATGCGATACCGCTCGAGCCCACCATCGGTTGGGACAACACACTCAACGGCAATCTGGGTGAACTGCTGATCGAACCCTCACTGATGGGCGCGTATGAAGGCGCGGCCATTACGGTTCTGGCGAAAGGAGTACAAAACGACCCCACCGGCAACTGCACGGCGAATGGCATTTGCACGCCGCTCACGGCCAGGAACGCGGATTGCAATACGTATTCGAGCAACTTCCTTTGCAATCCATCGCGCATCGATGGCATCACCTTCACCAATAGTTCTCAAGGTGGCGGTGGTATCTTCGTGCACGGCTGGAACCACCACCTGGAAATCTCCAACAACCGCGTGTTCAGCAATGCCGGGACGCTCACGGGTGGCATCACGATTGGCCAGGTGGAGGTTCCGGACGGGACCATCGCTCCGAACGGCATCACTCAGTTGCCGTTCGAGTACAACACCCATGTGAACGTGCATCACAATTCGGTCACGTCGAACGCGGCCTACGGCGATGAAATCAATTCGACCACACCCTCGTCGGCCGGCGGTGTGACCTTCTGTTCAGGCGCCGACGACTATCACTTCAACTACAACTGGGTGTGCGGCAATATGAGCAGCGGTGACGGTGGGGGCATCGCTCACTTCGGATTCAGCTATAACGGCGACATCTCGCACAACTGGGTTCTATTCAACCAGAGCAACAACCCAACGCTGCCCACGTACGGCGGCGGTGTGATCGCCCAAGGTGTGCCTCCGGACGGCACTTTCTGCGAGAACTCACTCGTCGACATCGATTGCGCGCCTGAGCTTTCCGATGGCGTCGGCCCGGGCCTGGTGATCGACGGCAACCTGATCGTCGGCAACACCGCGGAAAGCGGCAAGGGCGGCGGTCTGCGGCTGCAAAACGTCAACGGCACCGATGTGCAACGCAGCCCCGACGAATCGGAGCCGTGGTACCACGTTCGCGTGGTCAACAATATCATCGCGAACAACGTAGCCGGTTGGGCAGGAGGCGGCGTTTCGCTGCAAGACGCGGTGCGCGTGAGCTTCATCAACAACACGGTCGTCTCCAACGATTCGACGGCTTCGGCGGGCGTGCTCTTTAACACGCCAGCAGCGACGCAAGCCAACGTTGGGCCGCCGAACTGCACGACCGTGGGAGCGGAAACGACATGCAACCCGATCACGACGTCGAACTTCGAGCCGGCTGGGCTGGAGACCGCGCGCCATACGTCGAACTTCATTGCCGCGTTCACCAACCAGAGCGTGACTTGCCCTGCGGGCCTGCCGAACTGCACGACGTTCTCGAACCCGGTGCTGACCAACAATCTGTTCTGGCAAAACCGCTCGTTCTTTATCACGGTGGGGGGGCTGAACCCGACTATACCGGGATTGCAGAACACGGTCGCGCTGAACCCGACGTTGAACCAGGCAGGCCAGAAAACAGGGTATTGCGATCCGCATGCGATGTATTGGGACATCGGCGCGTTCGGCGACACGGGAGCGGGCAACCACTCATCAGGTGTGACGCTGAGCCCGAAGTACTCGATCCTGACCGATGCCGGCGACTATCCGAACGCACACAACCTCGGGTCCAATCCGGCGGTGGTGAGCCAGTACTGCAATGGGTCGCGTGTGCCCCCGGAAGGTGGCGGAAACGGATTTGCCGTACCGCCGGGTATCGCCGATACGGTTCTTCCGAACCCGCTGTTCAGCTTACTGCCGTCTGCGACGCCCGATGAAGGCAACCAGTGGATCAACATGTCCTACGGTCCCCTGTCGCTGGTCAATGCAACGGTCGCGTCGGGCAGCACCGGCTACGGTGTGCCGCTGGGCAACTACGCGATCACGACGGGTTCGCCCGCAAGCAATGCCGCCACACCGGTCAATGTGAATCATGACTTCTTCGGCACGCCGAGGCCGCAACGCGGTGCCTGGGATATCGGCGCGGTCGAATTGGTGCGGCCTGGCCTGCTTCCGCTCGCCGCTACATTGACAGGAACGGCCAAATGAAACGACCACATCCATCGACGACGCCGGCCGCGCTGTTCGCAAGCAGCGTTTGCCTGGCGGCGGCCTTCGCTCAACCGGTCGCGGCGCAGCAGATCACACGCGTGGCGCTGGAACCTGCGCTCTCGGCTCCCGTCAGAACGTCTCCGTATTTACCGGTGAAGGTACCGCAACACGCGAAGAACTATTACCAGCTGATGGGAGGTATCGACGATTTGACCGTGCGCCCCACCGCATCAGGCAACCTGATTCGCTTCAGCTACCGCGTGACCGATCCGGCGGTGGCCAAGCTGCTCGGCGACAAGAGCGCGACGCCTTATTTGTACGGGCAAGCGACCCATGCGTTACTCGAGATTCCGGTGATGGATACGGTCGGCCAGCTGAGGCAGACCGGTCCATTGGAAGTCGGCCAAGAATACTGGATGGTGTTTTCGAACAAGGGCAATCTGATTAAAGCCGGGGACCGCGTCAATGTATTGATCGGTTCGTTCCATATCGATGGGCTGGTGGTCGAATGATCACGCGACAGCGATCTGCGGCATATGAACTGAGGAGGTGACGCATGACCCGGTTTCTCTTTATGGCTATCTCTGTGGCTGGCTTGCTGGCGTCTGCCCCGGTTTCGTTCGCGGCCTCGACCGCAGGGACAGCCCAGGCCGCGTCGGCGTCTCGCATGAGCGCGGCGCAGATCGCCGACAGGAACGTCGCGGCACGCGGCGGCCTGCAGGCCTGGCGCGCGGTCAGCACGATCACGATGTCCGGGCAGATCGATGTCGGCGGCACGAAGAATGTCAAGCTGCCGTTCGTGATGAAGATGAAGCGACCCCACAAGAGCCGATTCGAGGTTCGCTTCGACGGTCAGACGGCCTTCCAGGTCTACGACGGTGCGCAAGGCTGGAAGGTCAAACCCTTCCTCGGACGCGACGAGGTCGAGCCGTATACCCCTGCGGAGGCCAGTTCGGCCTCGGCCTCGGCTGAACTGGACGGTCCGCTGGTCGACTATGCCAGCAAGGGCACGAAGGTCGAGCTGCTGGGAACGGAATCGGTCGAAGGGCACCGCGCGTACAAACTCAAGCTGACGACAAAAGACCGCGCGGAACGGCACGTATGGGTCGATGCGACGAGTTTTCTCGAACTGAAAATCGACGGCGAGCCGCGCAAACTCGACGGCAAACTGCACAGCGTTGCCATCTTCTATCGCGATTACAGGACAGAGAACGGCCTAGTCGTGCCGCACGTGCTGGAGACCGTTGTCGCCGGGGGCAAGCAGAGTTATCAGATGACGATCCAGCATGTGGCGGTGAATCAGCCGGCGGACGACGCATTGTTTGCGAAACCGCAGCTGGCCATGGCCAAAGTACCCAACCAGTAGCCGGACATCGGGGGGAGGGTCCAAAACTATGACACGGATCGCATTGTGGGTGATCGCCGGTTGTCTATCGGCGTTCGTGTTTGCGGGGGAGCAAACACTGGAGCTGGAGCACGGTCTGACCGCGGCCCAGATTGTCGCGAAAAACGAGGTTGCGAGAGGCGGCCAGGATGCATGGCGGAAGATTCAGACGATGGTCTGGGTTGGACACGTGGATAGTGCGAATGCCCCGGCGCAGAATCTTCCATTTGTCCTCGCGCTGAAACGTCCGAACAAGACGCGCTTCGAGCTCACTGTGCTAAATCAGATGGCGGTGCGCGTGTTCGACGGCAAGGAGGGCTGGAAGCTGCGCCCGAGCGGCAGCGGTGGCGCGGATATACGGCCGTACACGATGGACGAATTGAAGTTCGCGCGTGACGAGCAGGTCATCGACGGGCCGCTGATCGACTATGAAGCGAAGGGAGTCAGCGTCACGCTCGACGGCGTCGACCAGGTTGAGGGACACGACGCCTACCGTCTTGGCGTCAGGCTTCCCTCCGGCGTGAACCGGCACGTGTGGATCGACGCCCGGACCTTTCTGGATGTGAAGGTCGACCGCCAGTCCCGGAGCGCCCTGGGTCAGCCGGTCACGGTAGAAGTGATGTACCGCAACTACAGGAACATCGACGGGTTACAGATACCGCTAATGATCGAAAGCGGCATCGCGACGTCCGAGAAAAAGGACAAGCTTGTGATCGACAAAATATCGCTCAATCCGCCACTGGAAGACTTCATGTTCGCCAAACCCACCGCTCAGGGACTGCGCAATTCGGCTTCGATTGGCGTCGACACCTCGCAGGCGACCGGCGCAATGGGCCGGCCAGCCCCTTAGCCATGGACGGCAGTCGGGTTATCGCACGAGCGCGACCGCTGGCGTCGCGGGCACTCGTTCGATGCGCCTTATTCGTCGGGCTGATTGCGCCTATGCATCAGGCGAGCTGCGCCCCGGCAGTGAGCGCCGGTGAAGCGATCTACCAACAGGGCATAGTGGGCTCGGGCGAGCCGCTCGAAGCGACCCATGACGGCGGCGTGCACATGCGGGGTGCAGCCGCGGCCTGCATCAATTGCCACCGGCGCAGCGGCCTCGGCGCCAAAGAGGGCCGTAGCAGCATCCCGCCCATCACCGGCCGGTATCTGCTCCACTCGCGCGCGTCAAGCCCCGACGATCTCGACATACCCTACGTCGACAGCATGCGCACCGATCGCGAACCGTACACCGATGCGACGATCGCACGAGCGATACGCGAAGGGCTCGACTCGGAAGGCAAGTCACTCAGCGAACCGATGCCTCAGTTCGCGATAAACGACGCCGACATGGCGGCGCTGATCGGATACCTGAAGCGCCTCGACCATCACAGGCCACTGGGTGTCACGGACACGGTCCTGCACTTCGCGACGATCATCACACCGGATGCGGACCCGATCAAGCGCCGGGGCATGCTCGATGTGCTGGAGCACTACTTCGCCGACAAGAACGCATCCCCGTTTGGCGCGACTCCACCCCTGCGCTCGTCGCGCAAAATGATGTTCATGGTCAATCGTCGCTGGGAGCTCCATGAGTGGGTGCTGAGCGGCCCGGCAGCAACGTGGCACGAACAACTAAGACAGCATTTGACCGAGCAACCGGTGCTGGCGGTGCTGTCAGGGCTGGGCGGTAAGAATTGGGCCCCGGTCCATGCGTTCTGCGAGCAAGAGGCCGTGCCGTGTCTGTTCCCTAACGTCGAGGTGCCGGTCGAAGCCGACCGCGACTTTTATTCCATGTATTTCTCGAAGGGCGTGTTGCTCGAAGCGGAACTGTTGGCGAAAAGGATTCTCGATGCGGGCAGCGGCAAGCCGGCGAAAACGGTGCGGCAAATCTATCGCGCGGGCGACAGCGGCGAGGCGGGTGCCCAGGCGCTTGCCGCGGCACTGAAGGGCCACGGCATTGCGGTGTCGAACCACGTTCTAGCGTCCGGCGACAGCGTCGCTCACGCTCTGCACGGGGCCTCGGGCGCGGATGCGGTCGTGCTGTGGCTACGTCCGCCCGATATCGCGGCGCTCGGTAGCGCGCCGCCGGCGAAGGCGGCCGTGTACATGTCGGGGCTGATGGGCGGGCTCGATGGCACGCCGTTGCCGGTGGGCTGGCGCGGCGTGACGCACCTCGCTTACCCGTTCGACCTGCCGGAGGGGCGACGCGTCCGTGTCGACTATGCGCTCGGCTGGTTTGCCATCCGGCACATTCCGGTGGTCGCCGACCAGGTGCAGGCGGACACCTATCTTGCGTGCGGTCTGCTTGCGGAGACGCTCAGCCATATGGCGGATACGTTCGTCAGGGACTATCTTGTCGAGCGCATCGACGACATGCTCGAGCGCCGGATCCTGACCGGCTACTATCCGCGTCTGACGCTCGCGGCGGGTCAGCGCTTTGCGTCCAAGGGTGGTTATATCGTCCGGTTTGCCGAGCCGGATCGGATACGGCTGGTGGCCGATGGGGACTGGATGGTGCCCTAAAGAAACGTTTAGACGTTGCCAATAAAGAGCTTCGAGTGCGCGGCCGATAACATGAGATGCAGCCCCCTGCAGCATGGGCGTGATTCGGGTACGAGCCACCAGCACCTCTGAAGAAAAGCTGGAAGGCCAAAGCATTAAGAAGCGCCGTCTCCCGGAGGGGCGTGACGCCTTTGTTGGCGGCAGGAGCGACGCAGGGGCGTCAAGAACTCAATGGGCGAGCCCGCTGTGCTCGGCGCTGCTCGTTGCCGGGAAATTGAAGAGGCGCATACCTTCGGACTATTTATTAATTGACGCGCTGACAAGCCTCTCGCAACAGGAGGACACTACGCAAACAGGGGAGACGAAAAATGAGTACAACATGCACGATGGTGATCGCTGCCTTAGCTATGTGGGTGTGCCTTTCAATTCCCGCCGGCCTGTACCTCGCCCGTTGCTTCAGTGACGCGCCATGCGAGCCGGCCGAGCTGACGCCTGTATCGGGATCAAATGTTTTCGACAACATTTGACCCCGACAACCGCTTGGTCGCCTCCGAACTCGAGCGTCGCTGGAACGACGCGTTGGCAACGCAAGCGCAGCGGCAGGCCGAACTTGATGCGCTGCGTGAGCATCCTGTGGACTCACTCAGCACCGCCGCATGCGACGAGCTCATGAGATTAGGAACGGACCGTCCCGCGTTGCGGAATCACGCTGCCGGTGCCATCGAAATCAAGAAGCGCATCTTGCGTACGGTTCTCAAGGAGATCGTCGTCACAAAGCAAGACCTCACAATTCGAGCGTTTTTACATTGGCAAGGTGGCGATCACACAGAGCTCGAGTTCGAGACGAATCGAACTGGGCAACATCGCTGGGCCACTGACGTCGAAACGATCGACATCGTCCGTGCGCTGGCGAGAACGCTTGCAGACCAAGGCATCGCTGCCATCGTTAACCGTTTGGGCAAACGCACGGCGAAAGGACTTTCGTGGACAGCGGCGCGAATTTGCATCTTGCGCAAAGGCCATGCGATTGCCGCCTATCGCGAAGGAGAGCGACAAGAGCGCAATGAACTAAATGTGACGGAAGTTGCCGTGTTGTTAGGCGTCAGTACCCCGACCGTCTTCCGGCTAATTCGCATAAAGCGATTGCCTGCCACACAGGCATGTCTTGGCGCGCCGTGGATTTTTCGGCGAGTCGATGTCGACGTGTTTATCAAAGAAAGAAGTGCGACCAAGGGTCCGCAATCAGCGGACCCAAATCAACTACCCATTGATTTTCAATAACATAGGGAGGTGTGCAGTAACTGCTCAAAAAGCCGGGGCGAACGGCTGCATCCTGTTCAAGCAGCGTGAACGAGGCGTTGTTCAACCAGGTGCGGCAGTGGTGGGATGTGATCGCTGCATGAAATGCGATCGGTCAGGTAATTCCAGAATGAAATGCCCAGCTTACGACAGGTCTTCTTCAGGCTGGAGAACGTATCGCGACATTGCCGCCCGAGCTCGCTGCGCGTGCCGCCACTGACCTTCTGCTTTTTCACGTGATCGCGAATATCGCGCTCACTGCCATTCGTGTGCAGTGGAGCGATGCGACTTCGCGCCGCTTCACGCGAAGGGACGGAGCCATTGCAGCCGAGATCTCGATTAATAGGCGAAACTTTAGGAGTATCAATGACAAGGGACTGCTCGGACGAGAGACGCGTCGCGCGAAGCGCACGGAGGTGCATAGCGACCTGAATTATTAGGTGAAACTTAGCAGTGTCAATAACAGGGCAGACTTTCGACGCGAGATTTGCATGATGTGCAAGGGCGTCATCGATGCCTGATGTGACCATTGCATCCCGAGCCATTTAATCTTGCCTTAAGGTTCCATTAAGCTTAGGTTACCGAAGTGTTTCGTTTTGGCCTCATCCAGCTTTCTCAGGGTTAACAGTCAGCTTCCACGTGCGGCGCCACACAGATGAAATTTGTAATAGTCGGTAACTTTGTGCTTACGCCAAGGCTAGCGTGTAAAAAACGGAAAGCTTGGTGGCCACCCCATCTTATCGACCGGCACAGCGTCCGAGAGGCGGCAATGTTAACCAAGACGACGATCTCGGAAGCACGTACTGCGTTC
>Ga0255336_101298_pt1 | contig 19188 bp, 17 predicted proteins | sample MeOH1_35cm_T3_17_FD_189102 | JGI IMG/M metagenome (GOLD analysis project Ga0255336, IMG submission 189102) | Sandy soil microbial communities from University of British Columbia, Vancouver, Canada - MeOH1_35cm_T3_179 | ecosystem: Engineered > Artificial ecosystem > Sand microcosm > Unclassified ...
TCCACCGGACCCGATGCCGGATACAGCCCTCACGCTCGTATCCAAGACCACCCAGAAAAGCCAAGCCTCACTTCCATCTTACGTACAAACTTGCTTGAGGGAGTGGGGCTTAAGTTGAGAGCATTGCCCCCCGGAGCGGGAAAGTCCCGCCCAACAACCAAGTCAACGGACAGCTTGACGGAACACAACACCGCCTCAATCTCAGGTGCGACTCAAAAGCACCCAACGATCTGAATGGCATAGCGGTCCATTCTCGACGGGAGCCCGTCTCGCCCCGGGGACAGGGTACCGAACTAATGACTTCGCTATAATCGCTGCTTACAATCAGCCTTCCGGCACACTGGCCGATGTTCCGGCACTGCGTGCACTCGTGCTGGCCGGTAGCGCTAAGTCGATTGCGATGACACAAACCCGTTGAACGAGTCGGACATTAACCCGAAACCACGTCACCCCTCACTCCGTAACGATGACTCGCCAAGGCACAACTTCAGCTAATGCTGGTACGCGAAGGCCGGCCCGATTTCGTCGCAAGGAGCAGAGGTCGACAACCGGCAGTCAAAGTCGTGCAACACACAATGGAGCAGTACGCGATCCACGTAACTGCGGCGGCGGAGTTGCCGCCTCCGCGGTCGAACAGCCCCCTCGGGTTGCTGCTACCGAAGCAGGCTCAGGCGATGCGAAGCCGTCTTCCTCCTATCGCGACAGGAGGGGAGCCCAGCCAACACGCTCCGTCCCGCTGCCACAAATACGTGACCGATTCGAACCGGTCAATCCGCGCAAAGACAATGTGCAGATGGGAGAACGGTTGATATCAATTTTTTGTTCGAGATCGATATCGACAATTACGCCGCTGACCAGCTCCATTAATAACCATATCCGCCTAACGTTTGGTCAAGATGATGACCTGACCGCCAATAATCCGCAGAGTGCGGGCTAACTCAGCGTAAAAGTTATTTCCAATAAATTCTTTTATTTCACAAAAATGCGGACCGTAATCGTTCACTACCATCTTTTTAAAAACGCTGGCACTACGATGGACAGCGTTCTGGATCGAAATTTCGCCGGCGATGCGCACGGCCACCGTGAAGGTCCCTACCCTTGGTCCACCGTCAGCCCAAACGAAATTCTGGAGTACGCACTTGCTAATCCGGGACTGCGCGTTATCTCGAGTCATCAGGCCCGGCTACCGCTGCCCGAGCACCCATCAATTACCTTTCTCCCCATCCTCTTCCTTCGACACCCAATCGACCGCTTTGCGTCGGTCTATGAGTTTGAGCGGCGGCAACCCGCGGATAGCATCAGTCCAAGCGTAGCGATTGCCCGAAACGGCGGGCTGGTCGCGTTTGCAAACTGGGTTGTCGACCGTCAAGCGACTGCCGTTTGTCGGAACTTCCAGGTTGCTCACCTCGCTAGCGCCCAGAGCGATATGCGCGAAGCGCGTGCGACGCATAGCGACTACCTCCAGGCGCTAGCTCATCTGAGGAGCCTTCCGTTCTTCGGCATCGTCGAGTCATTCGAAGAGTCAATGCAGATATTGCAGGAGTTCCTCCGACCTCACGTCGGGGAACTCAATATCGACTTTTCGATCGAGAACTTCACCCCGGGGCGCAAGACGACATTGGAAGATCGACTCGAACATATCGAAAGCGAGCTCGGACCGTCACTGTACCGTGAACTACTCGAGCACAACGCGCTTGACCTATTGCTCTATCGCGAAGCAGAGCAAAGGTTTGCGGAAAATCTACTAACACGCCAACTGGAGAACAGTCCCCCTTCGGTTCGAAAAAGGCTACGAGAACAGGTCATCCGAGCGTTTCGACCAAACCCCAAAGCAAGGCCGCGCGCGTGACGCTGCGGCCGGTCCTTCACGGGGGACCTAGCAAACATGAGATCGGCGCTAAGTGGGATTCTGATAGGCAGAGGCTTCATGGCTACGCGGCGAGTTTCGGCTGCCAGATCCTTCAGGGATCTTTAGCGGCTTCGGCGTAGTCAAGCGACCGGATATGTAATGAAGCGCAAACCCCATGATCGTGACAGTGACCATATAGAATACGTAGATAGCAACCTTGGGTTGCTCAACGAAACCGAAGAAGTGGCGATACCACCCGATAAACGGCATATGGACGAGGTAGACTTCGAAGCTGATCTGCGTCAGACGTGGCAAGTGCCAAGGCAGTGAGCAAATTCCAAAGGCAACAATGACGCCGCTAAGCCCAAGCATCGGGTGGACGATCGGGTCGAAAGGCTTATAAAAAGTCAGGACTGTCCCCGTCACAAACAGCAGCATGCCCAGCGGCAGCGACCTCCTCAGGAGACCCTCAGTGCGAGTGCGGTCTTCTCCGAGATTGATGCCGATATACGTGCCGATGGCAAACGAAGCCAGCCAGAAAATCACCGATGAGGCCTGCGAGAACAAGCCCATACCGAGAGGATGATGTATCCACACTGAGTGAAATATCACGATCGCAACAACCGCGCGCAGCCTATATCGCTTTATCGCCATGTAGAGCATGGGAAACACGAGATACAGCTCGATCAGTGCGTATAAAAACCAGTAGTGCGTAGAGAACGGACTGAAGCCGTTTTTCAGAACGAGGATGACATTGCAAATCCAATCCGCCGGCGTAAATGGTCCGCCGAATGGACGATCCCAAGTTCCTGCGGCAACTGAGGCCCCCTGAAAAGCGAAAATGGCGACAACCGTCACCCAATAAGGTATGTAAATACGCTTGGCGCGAGCAACGATAAAGGTGAGCCAGTCAGGCTTCTTGCCTGTTAGAGAAAGAGCCAACCCCATCCCGCTGACGGCAAAGAACAGATCGTCCGCTTCCCAGCCGAGCTGGAACGGCAGGGCGAGAATCCGCTGGGGCGTCGAAACCAGTTCATGGAGACTATGCGCCATCGGATAGAAAAATATCCAAAAATGGAACGACAACACCCCGACCATGGCCATCAGGCGCATGTTGTCTAGCCAGGGGACAAACTGACTACCTTTGTTGCCGACAATCCTCACAAAATCTCTCCGATCCTTATCCGTCGTTAAGGATCGGATGATACAGCGAAGGCGGGGTGAGAGCGATACGAGGGGACCCTGCGCCGGACTCTACGTTGTGCGACGACGCGAACGACCTACGCGACGGGCCCGCGCCCGGCACTGCCGAGATTGTTGCGTGACAGAACAAGCAATGGTTTGTCCGGCCATCGCAGATGAGAAGGCGACATGGAAGCGACGCATCGATGGCGAACCGCAACATCGTGCGCGGACGTCGTCTCATGAGACATCAGGAAGGCGAAGCGCTCGGCCGCAGTTGAATCAGCCCACGTGAATTTTCACTGTGGTATAGGAAGGCTCCCCCACACACAAACTCGTTCAACGTGCGTGTCGCGGATGGTAGTATCGAGCCGCCTTTTTTCGGTCGGATGTTCCCACCACCTGTTCTCGCACTAAAACTATGAAAGTTCGTTGGCGTACCCTTTTTCAAGAAATAACATACCAATTGCTCCCATTTTTGCTAATGGGCGGTGTGGTGTCGATATATCTAGGCAAGGACTGGAACTGGGATCTTCGTAATTACCACTTTTATAATCCGTGGGCGCTGACGCATGATCGATGGGGTGTCGACCTCTTCCCGGCGCAACTGCAAACGTTCCTCAACCCGCTCTCGGACCTGCCTTTCTACAAGCTGGCGGACTCGCAACTGCCGGACTACATTGTTGTATTTTTAATGGGTCTGCCCGCTGGATTGGCAGCCTATTTCTTGTGGCGGTTGCTGCCTAGCCTAAATGAGGGTGACGCCCAAAAGCCCGCCCTGACAGGCTTCTGGGTCCGAGCGGGCGCATGTGTTGTCGGAATGACGGGGGCCGCAGGACTCGGGCAAATTGGCAGCACCACGGGCGAATGGACCGTGGCTGCGCTGATTATTGGGGCCGTGCTAGCGCTTACGCTATGGCAAACAGGCAAGCTGGGCGGACGCGCCGCGATGTTAGGTGCCGGCTTGGCGATCGGCGCCGCGGCAGCACTGAAGCTCACTGCAGTTGTGCCGGCACTCTCGCTGACCATCGCGCTACCTTTTCTCATCGTTGGAGTAGACAAAAAACAAATGGGGCGACTGGCCATAGCCTATGTGCTGGCCGGGGCGGCAGGATTCATCGTCCTCGCTGGACCTTGGATGTGGAAAATGTATTCAAACTTCCACAATCCAATTTTCCCTTACTTCAACGGGTTTTTCCGATCACCATTAATTGGCCCGTCCAGCGGCCGGGATATCAGATTCATTCCGCACGACGTTACCGCTCTAATGAGCTTTCCGGCCTACTCAGCACTGGTCGGAAACACGCTGCGATCGGAGCTCGGCCTTAGGGATCCCAGGTTATTAGTGGGTCTATTTATCGCACTTGGCTGGGTAGCGGGCGGCATGGTGCGTGCCTTTGCACGTAAGCAACAAGGCGATATCTGGCGCTTAAAACTGTTCTTCGCCGTGAGCTACATTGTTATGTACCTCATTTGGTCAGAACTCTTTGCGATCTACCGTTACGCTATCGTATTGGAACTGCTCTGTGGCGCTATGCTGTTTGTGGTGCTCAAAGACATCTGTCGGACGGGCTTGGAAGCTGGTTCAACTATTGCTGTGCTGACCTTCGTTGCACTTGCACTGCTGACGTCGGTGCCGGATTGGGGAAGGTTACCGTTGGACGGCGGCCCCTACTTTCGGAACAAATTGCCGACGTTGCCGTATGACTCGCTGATCATTTCTACCACACAAGAACCGATTGGGTACCTTGTACCGCAATGGCCCGATCATCCGAAATTTTTTGCGGCAATATCAAATCTCACGAGCCCCTCCTATAACCTGAAGCTGCAACAAATGATTGCGCAGCGAGTCGCAGAACATAATGGCCCTATTTACGTTTTGCGCGATAATCGACGAATGAGCGACGGCGTTCGACGGTTATACGAACTCGATCAAATTACGGTTGACGACTCTTCGTGCATTGCCATTGAACCACCCGCTCCCGCTAACTTAGAGGTTTGCCGGGCACATCCAAACAAAGCATCTGCACGAAACTAGCTTGACGTCTCCCAATCAATAGTGCGCTGGGGCACGAAATCTTTGTCCCAGCGCACTAGGCGCACAACGCGTAAGGCGAATACATCCGGATACATTTGTAAGTAATATCACTCAGGTAATTTCGGTATGTTATAGATTGAAACATTCCACTGACTAGCAGGCCGGTGAAATACCTCATGCAGCGGTCATCCGGGACGCAGGCGTAAACTTTGAACTGATGTCATCAATGAGAGCGAGATGGAACGGATGCGTGGGCCAGATGGTTTTACCGAGTCAAGGTTCACGGTGTTGAAGCTGGACGATTTTGTGCCGAAGGACCATCCCTTGCGTCCGATTCGCATCTGGCTCAATGACGCGCTTAAACGCATGGACGATGTGTTCGCGCGGATGTACGAGGCTGACGCGAAAGGAGGTCGGCCGAGCATCGCGCCGGAGAAGCTGGTGCGAGCTCTTTTGCTGCAGGTTCTGTATTCGATTCGTAGCGAGCGCATGCTGGTGGAACAGATTTCCTACAACATGCTGTTCCGCTGGTTCGTCGGCCTGCCGATGGACGGGACCGTGTGGGACCACTCGACGTTCAGCAAGAACCGCGACCGGTTGCTCGAACACGATGTGCTGGTGTTGCTGTTCAACGAGACAGTCGAGACCGCGCGCGAGCGCGGATATCTTTCTGGGGAGCACTTTAGCGTCGACGGCACGTTGATTCAGGCATGGGCCGGGCATAAGAGCTTCGTGCCGAAGGCAAGTCCAGACGAAGACGACACGCCTCCTGACGAACCGCCAGCGCCGAATGACAACTGGCACGGACAGAAACGCAGTAACGAGACGCACCAATCCACGACGGACGAGCAGGCACGCCTGTTTCGCAAGAGCAAAGGAACCGGAGCGATGCTCTGTTATATGGGCCACGTGCTGACAGACAACCGGCATGGCCTGGTGGTCAACGCGCAGGTGACGCTGGCGACGGGCACCGCCGAGCGCGACGCGGCCGAGCTGATGCTTGCCGATGCCGCAAGTGTTGCGCCGCTCGGCATCACAGTCGGCGCGGACAAGAACTACGACACCGCCGGTTTCGTGGCCAGTTGTCGAGCGAACCGTGTGACGCCGCATGTGGCGCAAAACGATGGGCGTCCAGGAGGTTCAGCAATTGACGAGCGAACTACGCGCTGGCCGGGCTACGCGGTCAGCCAGCAAAAACGTAAACGCATTGAACAGGTGTTCGGATGGGGCAAGACAGTCGGGCGAATTCGACAAGCGATGTATCGGGGACTTGAACGCGTAGACCAGCTCTTCGTGCTGACGCAGGTCGGCTACAACCTGACGCGTATGCGCACACTTGCCGGTTGAGGGGCAGGAAGCAATGGATAACACCGATATGGTGACCCCCCGAGTAACGCCGAATGCCCGCAAACGTGTTCCGCGTTTCAAAAGTGCAAACCCAGCATCCGTCGTAATGCATCTGAGCGCATCAACGACGGATATTTCAACGGCCTGCTAGACAACTTGCGGCACGCTCGTGCTGCCGGAGACAGATATGACTCGTTGTGCAGTCTGTTCATCACATGCCGTAGACGCCTACCAAAAGATTGATGACATCGCCTACTACATCTGCGGCGCGTGCGGCTCGATGTTTGCAGACCCAGGTTTCCTGCGCGCAGTGGAAGACGGTACCGTCTCAAACTACCGCGACACCTACTGGGAAATGGAACTGCGTGCGGCAAAGGAAAGGTCGTACGGATCGTCATTGCAGCGGATTGCCGAGACGTTCTTCTACAGCCGGGTTCCAATCACCCATTTTGTTGATATCGGTTCGGGACCCGGGTACCTGCTGGATGCGGTTGCAACTGCGTTACCCGACGCAACAGATATGTTCTATGGAGTGGAACTCTTTCCTCCCGAGCCTGCATTCCGGTCAAAACACCCGAACTACAAGCTGTGCCCTCTCGCAGACGTTGATCAAAAGTTCGAGGCAGGTGTCTGTATCGAGGTCATCGAACATTTGACGCCGTCCATGCTCGACACACTCGCAAAGCAAATGGCACAGACCTCAGCGCCTGAGGCAGTTTATTTGATCAATTCCGGTCAACCTAACTACGTGCTGAAAGAAGATCCCGGCTATCTGGACCCTCACGGTCGGGGACACATTATGTCTTATTCTCTCGAGGGGGCAAGACGGATATTTGAGCCGCACGGCTTCACGGTAATTCCCTTGCCGGGGCGTCACTGGGCTTTTCTTGTCGAATACCAGTCGAAATCCACAACTAAACCGCCCATTGAACAACTCGAGGCCCGAATCTGGTCCCCTATTCCCGAGAACGCCGCCACGCTCAGAGACGGCAGTGGAGGCTCCTTGATGTTCCACGCAGGGCTAGATTCGGCTCGTTGTTATCTTGAGCATGCAACAGCGGTGGAACGCATGGAATGGGTTCGATCGCTTCAAGCGGACATCGAGCGCGTGGAAGGGAAGTTTGCGAATAAGACCCTCGTACACGATATATCCGCAGAAACGGGCAGCTCCATCGATCATGCTGGCTTCTTTGGACGCGCACGGCGCTGGGTGCAGCGCCACGCGAGTTAGCAGACGCACCACTGTCCGCGATCTGTACGTTCGCTACAACTGGTGCGCCTGGTCAGACGCGCTCTCCGGATTGGTTGAGGTATGAGCGAACGAAAGCACTGATACGGTCTGCAAGCCTCATAGCAGCACAACCCAGCACGGGACATTTGTCCCCGGCTCACCCTGACCATTCATACGGCTGATGAAGGCGGCGCCATTTCGCGATGGCGCCGCAGAAAGACGATGCCGCCACAATGCCATCAGCTACGGCAACCTGGCAGGGAGTCGAGCCTAGGCGGGGACGGTCACACAATCGGCCCTTAGGACGCCCTATTGAGTTTTGATTGATGTTAAGGTAAACGCAAGACGTCGAGTATCCGGACTGCTTCCGGCCTCGGCGGGCACCATTGACCGACTAGCGCGGATTTCAACTTCTGCGTAGTCCGCATCACGGGCGGCTACGCGCACGCTCTTTAGCGGTACTGATATTGTGAAGACGTCGTCATCGATGAACTTCTTCGACGCGACTTCGGCGCCATTGACGACAACAGAAATACGATCGCTGCCCTGCATTTTGGTCGTTTTCGCAATCGTCGCAGCAGGCACCCAACCGGAAACCAAAAGCGATTTGTCCGACGGTGTCTGCTCGATTGGGAAAGTGAAAAATGTCGAGGGGCCAACCCAGGCATGGCGCTTACCGGGATCCCCTTCAATAGGAAAGGAGCCACGTACGACATCAGTGGATCGGATCGGAGTCTTGTCCCAGTCTGCGTTTGCGTCGAATTCCGCGACATTCCGACCTTGGGTCAGATCGACCGTCATCATGCCAACTTCGCCATTCAAATTCTGTGCGGGCTCAGCCTTATCGCCACCACCAAACCACACCGCCCAATTTCCGTTCCCCATTGAAAGCAAGGTCGAGTCACAAATGACCTTCAAATTCCAAGCAGCGCGCTGCCGATCCGTGATGAGACCTGCGATCGACATCTTTTTCCAGTGTATCCCGTCCGTCGAAACCGCATAACCCAGGTTCCGAATCTCCGCATTGCTTCTCCCCGTATAAAGCATGTAGAAATAGGGCGGGGCATACGCAACGCTCGGCTCCCCCAAGCCGTTCTCATCAAACGCGCCGTAAGCGCCGACATCCAAGATCGGATTAGCCGGGGACCTTTGCCAAGTAACTCCATCCGATGATCTGGCGACGCCGAGTCGCTGCGTTGCTATTTCATCTTGCCCAAGGTAATACAGGTATAAATAGCCGTCCTTGGCGATAACATAGGGATCACCAACTGCCTGACTATCCCACGTATGGGACGCACCAGTCGCAAATACCGGCTTGGGATAATTTGTGAATTTAAACCCGTCGCTAGAAGTCGCGAGACCAATCTGTGTACGCCCGGATTTATCACGACCTTGGTAGAAATAGAGAATCTTGCCCTTCCAGACTATGGCGGCTCCGTTCGCCGCGATATAGGAAACATCCCAGCTTTTTCCGTCGGGTTGCAGGACGGGATTGCTGTCAAATTTCCGCCAGACAATACCGTCTGAGGACGTAGCAATTCCAGTCCTCCAAACTTTTCCGTCATAACCCGAGTAGTAGTTGAAGAGCTTCCCGTTCAATCGCACAACCGACGGGTTCAAAACATCAACAGCGTCCCATTGCGTAGGAGCGCCTCGCGTTAACACCGGCTTCGCAAGCACATTTTCTATCTTGAGAGGAACGGGAGCTGCCAAACCTTTGGACGGTGCGAGAGTAAAATCGTCTCCAAGCGGCGCCGCAGGTGCCGCTTGCACAACTACGGCGATGAGGCATGCGGCCATCACGGCCAGCTTCTTTTCCATGTTATTCCCATACAGTTTGAGGCGGCAAGTTTGCCACAGTTTTTGTCCTTGATCGCCGCACGTACACGCCGGAACTGAGGATTGGCAGGGAGTCAAACATGGAGTCCCGCGGGAAAACCGACCGGATTTATACAGCCGGCGCGAATGTCGACTAGACGTCACAAGCCAACCGGTCCTTACCACCTTCTAATCGTGCCAGTCGCGCCCGAAAGCTACTGGTTGCCCAGTGCGCAAATCGGGCACCTTGCCTAGCGGATGGGATAGAATCGCGGGAATTCTACGCGGCCATTTACCCTACGAACTGCTACATGATCCAGCACGCCCATCGCCGCATTGACGATATCGAAGCCCTTCGTGCGTTTGCCGTCCTGTTCACGGTTATTGAACATGTCAGATATGTGCTGTCATGGGGCAACCACTATGTGTACATATTCGACCTGTTTTTTAGTGCCACGACCGGCGTCGACTTGTTTCTTTGCATATCGGGGTTCGTTATAGCGCGAAGCCTCCTCCGAACCCTAGATTCTGCGTCGGACAACGAGACGTTCTGGCGCCGCGTATTCGCCTTCTGGGTGCGTCGAGTGTTTCGCATCTGGCCTACATCTATTTTTTGGGTAACGGCCATCGTCGCGTGTGGGGTCATCTTCAGGCACGCTGGGTACTTCGGCCACTTCAGGGAGAACTTAGCTGACTTCGCAGCGGTTGTAACTCAGACCGCTAACTTCCATATGGTCGGTTGCCTCCCTCGGTCGGAATGCGGAAATGCGGGGCCATGGTGGAGTCTCTCGCTCGAAGAACAGTTTTATATATTATTGCCATTCGCCGCGTTTCTCTTTAGAAGAAAAATCGCTTACTTCATGGTGCTCGTCGTGGTGGCACAGATATTTCTTCATCGTCCGAGTTGGACCTACGGGTGGGTATTTAGAACAGATGCGCTTGCCCTTGGGGTTCTATTGGCTATATTCGCGAACACCAAGCTCCGAGAAGCGGTGAATCCAAAGTTCTTGGCAAATCGCCTGTATGCGATTCCTATAGTCGCAGTTCTACTTGTGTTAATGGCATCAATGCCCGATGCGGCGAGAAAAATCAGTTCCGTACCGTTCTCAACTGGAATGGTCGCGATAATAGCATCTGCGCTGGTGTTTATCGCCTCATTCGACGGCGACTATATCGCCAAGGGACCAATTGCGAAAACCGTTCTGCTATGGATCGGGTCCCGCTCGTACTCAATTTACCTGATTCACTGGTTTTCCATTCAGGCAACGAAAACTATTTGGTGGTTCGTTGAGCCAGCCGGTACAGTATTCGACGGGAGATATACATTACGGTACCTGCTGGTATGGATCACGTTGACCGTCATTCTGAGCGAACTGAATTACCGGTTGCTCGAGACACCACTTCGAAGAAAGGGCGCGGACATAGCGAGGCGAATCGGAAACGGCGAATCAGCTGATCGGCCGGCATCACCAACTTCCATTTCCGAGCATTCAGCGAATGAGGCCTCGGCCGCTTCTGCTTAGTGACCGTTTAGCGCCGTTTGTCGCAGTTGCGATCCGGCTCGTCGAACCGGCAGCACCGGCGCGCGAACTGCCGTACACACATTTTTGACGTCTCGGAGGTCGTGCAACACCTCAAACGAAGCAATTTTATTGGAGGCACGAAGACAGGGTCCCTTCCAAAACCCCAGGCCACGGGAGTCCGCTTCCGATGTGTCATAATTCGCACATCTCCAAATGCGATATGTCCCGCCAACAGCCGCGCGGGACTGAGCTCAGTGCAAGTCACGCACCCAAGACCGACCATCCCAAGAAAGTCCATGCAGAGTCGCTTAAGTAACTTGCCACCCCGGTCCCTTGAGGCGCCCGCCCGCTCAGAAGTACGCATCGCGATACCACTTTGGATAGTAGTGGCCTTGGCGCTTGCCGCGATGACGTACTGGCGGTTTGTGCGGTGGGAGCCATCAGTCTTCTTTGGAGATGACCTCTACAACGTCTTGGCGACGCTGAAAGACCATACCTTCGCCAGCGAATGGCAGCAACCATTCACGACGCCATTCTACGAGAAGTACCGGCCCGTGTTCGAACTGATATGGCTGGCACTCGTCCGCTTATTCCAGACGGATCTACGCGGCTTCCTCGCCTTCAACTTTGGCGTGCATTTGCTGAACGCAATGATTTTGTTTGCTATTGCAATGCAAATCTCGAATGGCAACAAACTGGTGAGTGTAGGTGTGGCTGTCGCCTTTGCCGGCTCGCGCTTCGCACTCTATCAGATCACTCAGGCCACGGGCCCAGTCGAAGCGATCGCGCTAACGCTGTTCCTACTTACGATTGGTTGGGTTTTAAAAGCGTATCAATACCCGGAAGATAGCCGCTGGCAATGGCTCGTTGTAGGTGCCTTCTTCCTCTGCATACACACGCATGAGCGGTATATCTCCCTTACGCCCGTACTTGCATTTATGCTCGCGCTATCGCGCCGTCGCAGTGCTAGCTTTTTCAATCGATATGGCGCAGCGATTGTGTGTGTTGCAATACCGCTGTTCAACGCGCTAGTAAAAACAAGCCTACTTCATTTGGTATTCTTCGTAGGCACGGGCGCGACGCACATTGACGTGAATGTGCAGCGAATCGTTGAGCAGGCAATGCAAGCGATCCTGTCAGTGGTTGGATTCAACTATGGTCCCGAATATCTGGTTGGCCATAGCATCGTATTCGGCGAGTCATCAACCGGCGATGACGCTGCACGCCTTCTAGCAACGATAATCGTGTGCGCCGCGCTCGTCGCAACCACCTATGCAGTTTTAGTTGGGGGACGATCCCGCGCTCCGCTCCGTTGGTACCCTGTCTTTACGCTAGCGATTTTGATTACGAGCCTAGTTCCACCGATCGTGACAATTCGCCTCGAACAGCGCTGGCTTTACGCTCCGCTGGCGCTTTTCTTGCTGCTTTTTGCATGGGCTGCGAGACTGGACGGAAGCAAACGTATTGTGCCAACGATCGCGAGCCTTGCGGCTTGTCTTTCATTGCTCACGCTGGATATCCTTCTGAGCCAATATATCCCCCGGATCTACTTCATAAGTTCCGCGACTGCTGCCTCGCTTGCAAAGCGTGACATAGTGGATGCTCACGCAGCACCGCTTGGTCAAGATCTGCTGTTGCACGCAGCACGCGACCATTGCAAGTGGACCTTGCAGGAAGGACGCTTCTTTGAACTGTACGAGGGACAGGTTCGAAAGATCTACTGCGCGCTCACCGATGACTCGTTCGACGCCCTGCTGAAGAAATACCCGTCAGCGCAAGCATTCAGCTACACACCAGGTGCGTCGTTCACTCCCGTAGTAAGACCGAAGTAACCTCCGGCCCCGCATCCCATGGAACCACTCCAAACTCTGGATCAGCAGCGCATGCTGGAGATCCGCCGCCGACTGCTTCGCATGCACTACGAGAGTGGTGTGGGTCACATCGGCGGCAACCTGTCGTCCCTTGATGCGATTGCATTGCTCTTCAACGAGTACATCGGTCCAAACGACCACTTCGTTTTGTCGAAGGGGCACTCAGCCGGGGCGCTCTATATCGCACTCTGGAGCGCCGGAAAACTCGACGACAGTCAACTCGCGACGTTCCACAAGGACGGGACGTTACTCGCCGGCCATCCTCCCGCAGGCGGAATCCCTGAGATCATGTTTGCCACCGGAAGTCTGGGGCACGGACTATCTCTCGCTGCCGGCACAGCCCTCGCAACCCGCATGCGTGGAAAGGCCGACCACGTATATTGCGTGACGTCAGACGGAGAGTGGCAGGAAGGATCAACCTGGGAAGCCCTTATTTTCTCGAGTCACCAACAACTGGCAAATCTGACCGTTCTGGTTGACCACAATCAGCTTCAGGGGTTTGGATCTACGAATGCAATCGCCTCGATGGCGCCGCTCTGGGAACGCCTTCGTGGTTTCGACGTCGAGATCGATGTCGTGCCTGGTCATGACCTACAAGCTATTCGAACCGCACTCAACAAGCGGCCGGGCCGCCCACATATCGTCATGCTCGAAACGACAAAGGGCAAGGGCGTATCGTTTATGGAAAACCAGATGGAGTGGCACTATTTGCCGCTGAGCGAAGCTCAGTATAAGCAGGCAATCGCGGAGCTCGCCGGATCATGAGAAAGCAATTGTGTGATGCGCTGGTAGCGCGCGCCGCAAACCCGGATATGGCGTTTCTGACGGGCGACCTTGGTTTCATGGCATTGGAACCACTCCGCGAAACAATGGGGCAACGCTTTATTAATGCCGGTGTCGCGGAGCAGAACATGATTACGGTGGCAGCCGCAATGACGCGTCAAGGCTGGGAGACTTGGGTCTACAGCATTGCCCCGTTCTGCTATGCGCGACCGTTTGAACAGATCCGAAACGACATCACGTTTCATAAACTGCCGGTCCGGATGATCGGAAACGGTGGCGGCTACGGTTACGGCGTAATGGGACCGACCCATCATGCCATCGAGGACTATGGGATTCTGCTGACGCTGCCAAACATCACCGCATTTGTGCCGGCGTTCGATGAAGACGTCGCTGCAGTGATCGAGCGCGCCGGCGCCTCCGCGGGAGCCGCGTATATCCGGCTGGGTCGAGGCGAGGCACCGAAAGGTTTCGCCATCCCAGCATATTCACCCTGGCGCCAACTCGTCTCAGGTAATGGGCAGCCCGTGATCGCGGTGGGCCCGCTCGCGGGAACGTACATCAATGCCTTGGCAAGTCTACCGGAAGCGAACAGACCTAACCTGTGGGTCGTTGGCGAGCTACCGCTCGCGGCTAATGGGCTGCCGGAGCGCCTAACGGCGCAGATCGCAGCCTCGGGAAAGCTCTGTGTTGTCGAGGAACACGTTGCACGTGGTAGCTTTGGCTCCGAGCTGGCGCTGCACCTCCTCACTCATGGGATTTTCGCAAAGCTGCATCACTTGCACGCCAAGGCACACCATTACCCGCGCTACGGGTCGCAGAACTACCTCCGCCGCGAATCCGGCCTCGACCCGCGAAGCCTGCTCGGCGCGCTCGGCCTCATCTGACCTTCCGCTGTCAACATCCATCATGACCAATCCGAGTTTAGACATCCGCTCCCTGCGGGGGCCGATCCTCATTACCGGTGCCTCAGGCTTCGTCGGTGCAAACCTGTTTCTGAAGATATTCGCATCGAGACAAGATGTATTTGCCGTAGTGCATCGGGACAAAGCGTGGCGGCTCGCTGGCGTGCCGGGCACGAATGTGATGGCTGTCGACGTCAACGATCCGGCTGCTGTCAAACACATGCTGGACACCGTCGCTCCTCAAACTGTCTTCGATTGCGTTGCCTACGGCGCATATTCATTCGAACAGGATCCGGGGCTGATCTATCAAACGAATTTCAATTCCATCGTCACGCTAACCAGCTTGCTCGCGCAGCGGTCGATCTCGGCGTTCGTTCACGCTGGCAGCTCTTCGGAGTATGGGAAGAATTGCGCGGCGCCGCTCGAAGACAGCACACGCGAACCGAATAGCCACTACTCGGTTTCGAAGGTCGCGGTTGGCGAATACCTGCGCTACATGGGAATCGAGCGTCGGTTTCCGTGCGTCAACCTGCGTTTGTACTCCGTCTACGGCCCGCTCGAAGACGGCTCGCGCCTGATCCCCACCCTCCTGCGGAAGGCTTTGTCTGGCGCGCTTCCTCCCTTTGTTGCTCCTGATATCTCACGCGACTTCGTCCATGTCGACGACGTATGCTCCGCATTTATCAGCGCTGCAGTCCGGATGAACCCCTCGCTATATGGTGAAAGCTTCAACATTGGCAGCGGAACAAAGACAACCATTCGCGAATTGGCGGGGCTGACGCGAGGTCAGTTTGATGTCAAGGAAGAGCCACAATTTGGCACGATGGACGACCGCTCATGGGACATGTCGGACTGGTATGCGAATCCTGACAAGGCCAAGACGTTGCTGGGTTGGGAAACGCAGATTTCGCTCGCCGACGGACTGAGTCTGACTGCGAACTGGGTCAAGACGCTCAGTGAGGAAGAACTCGCGCAACGGTCCAAGCAGACCTTGCACAAGCGCAAGCGCAGTGTCTCGGCAATTATTGCGTGCTATAAGGACGAGCCGGCCATTCCGATCATGTATCGCAGGCTCACCGACACGTTTCTTAAGCTCGGCATCGACTACGAAATCATCTTTGTAAACGACTGCAGCCCCGATAATTCTGCGGAAGTCATCCGTGAGATATCGACAACAGATCCCAAAGTCATCGGCATCTCTCACTCGCGCAATTTCGGTTCCCAGATGGCGTTTCGCAGCGGTATGGAGCTATCGACCAAAGACGCCGTTGTTCTGTTGGATGGCGATCTTCAGGATCCGCCGGAATTGATCGAAGCGTTCTACACTGCCTGGGAGCAAGGCAATGACGTCGTGTATGGAAATCGGGTCCGTCGAGAAATGCCGTGGCATTGGGGCCTGCTGTATAAGGCCTTCTACAGGGTGTTCGCGGCGTTTAGTTACGTGAAAATCCCCCTCGACGCCGGTGACTTTTCCCTCATTGATAGAAAGGTCGTTCGGTGGCTGCTGGCATGTCCGGAGAGAGATCTATTCATGCGCGGCCTGCGCGCATACGTAGGATTCCGTCAAACGGGCGTGCCTTACGAACGTCCGGAGCGAATGTTCGGACACACGACGAATTCGCTGGCGAAGAACATCGACTGGGCGAAGAAAGGAATCTTTTCGTTCAGTAACGTGCCGCTCACCATGCTGACGACGGCCGGGCTTGCATTGTTCAGTCTGTCGCTGATTGCTGCTGTCATCATTGCAATACTGAGGCTCGCATTCCCCGATATAGCGCCACGCGGTATTACGACACTGCTGATTGCAGTACTCATGTTTGGATCGATCAACCTGTTCGGCATCGGCTTGGTTGGTGAATACATCGGAAAAATCATGATCGAGGTGAAGGGCCGACCTCGGCTTATCCGCGCCGCGTTGATCAGGCACGGTGTAGTCACGGAACAGATGGCAAAAGTCCCGCAGCTTTGAGCGCAATCCATGCACGCACCTGTCGTGTTGCAATGTGCGGCATTGGCATTCCCCTGACCTCATAGAACCGTCAAGATGCAACTCTCACAACGAGCTCAGCGTAATTGTCCTGTCTGCGGCAGCCCTCCCTCGACAGCGAAGGTCTTCTTCGACGAGCACATCGACTCGTCAAAGCTGACGGAATTTAGCTTTGCGTCGAGAAAGGAGCCTGAGTACCTGTGCTATCAGATGGTCCAGTGCCCCGCGTGCGATCTGGTCTACGCAGACCGGCCACCGTCTCAACAGGCGTTGGCGGAGGTCTACCACGCTGCCGACTACGACAGCAGCGAAGAAGCCGATGATGCTGCGACAGCTTATGCGCGCGTCATTCAGCCAGTACTCGGCGGGCTCCGTCTCGGACGTGCGCTTGAGATTGGCACCGGCACCGGTGTCTTCCTGGATAAGCTCAAAGAGATGGGTTTCGATAATGTAGTCGGCATCGAACCCTCTACCGCAGCTATTGCGGCTGCTCCGCCGCACCGGAATGGCTGGATCCGCGAAGGCATCTTCGTGGAAAGCGACTATGAACCAGAGTCGTTTGATCTGATCTGTTGCTTCATGACCTTGGAGCACGTGCGCGAGCCCAAGGAGATTGCCAGTTCAGCGATCAACCTGCTCAAGCCGGGCGGCGCATTCGTCACGGTTACGCATGACTACAGGAGCGTTGTGAATCGATTGATGGGAAGGCGCTCACCCATTATCGATATCGAACACATGCAACTTTTCTCCACGCGTAGCATAGAAGCGCTGTTCACGCGCACGGGCTACACCGACATTCGAGCGCGCCCGTTCATCAACCGATATTCGTTGAGATATTGGACCCGGCTGGCGCCCCTTCCGTCAGGAGTCAAAGGGCTCGCCCAAAACGTACTTTCATCGGTTGGACTGAGCGGGATCAAGATTTCAATGAATGTCGGCAACACCGTAGCATTCGGCTTTAAGCTGCCAAAATAGCGTGCTCAGGACACTTTACAACCGGTCTGGGCGCGTCGGCCGATTTGTCGCGGTCGGGGCGCTCAACACAGTCTTTGGCCTTGCGACCTATACACTGTTCATTCGGCTGGGCAGCCCGACGTGGTTTGCACTCGTCGGCGGAAACGTGGCCGGCTTGGTATTTAATTTCCTGACGACCGGCGGACTTGTATTTGCCGATCTCTCCGCTGCCCGTATACCGAAGTTCGTGGCTGTCTATGTCGGTACCTATTTCCTGAATCTTTTCCTGATTCATTGGCTATCGGCCGTCGTGGGCGGGCCAATTCTGAGCCAGGTCATTCTGACGCCGATCATGGCTGTCGTTGCCTACCTGCTCATGTCGCGCGTGGTGTTCGCGACACCCGCCAACGGCGGGAGCGAATCGCGATAGCCGGTAAAATCAGGGGTTGGAGCAGCGCTACACTCAAGCTCTAAACAAACAACGAAGTTCCAGCGCCCGAGTCCAGAGGGATACTGCCTTGCAAGAACAGTTCCGGCCGATAGCGGTCACGTCGCCAACTCAGCACCCGCTTCTATTCAAATTGCGCTGCCTGGTCGACGTGCAGCTTGGCTCCATCGCCAAATTTCTGCGGCCCCACCTGGCTGGCCTGCATGGAAGCGTCCTCGACGTGGGCGCCGGTGAATCACCATGGCGCGATTGGCTTCCAGCAGATGCCACGTACCATGGCATCGACATTGGGAATTCAGACGACTTCGGAATGTCGCGCGGTCGGGCCGATATCACCTACTATGACGGGCGCAAGATTCCGTTTCCAGACGCCGCTTTCGACAACGCAATTTGTATCGAGGTGCTTGAACACGCGGCAGACCCGGAACTGCTGCTGGAGGAGATCGCGCGAGTACTGAAGAACCAGGGCACCCTATTGTTGACTGTTCCCTGGTCGGCGCGCAGACACCACATACCTCATGACTATCATCGTTTTACGCGTGAACGCCTCGGCGTGCTGCTCGAGCAATACGGATTCAGCGACGTGCAGATTGTTGAACGTGGCAGCGATATCGGGGTAATCGCAAACAAACTCACCGTGCTCACCTTGCGACTTCTTCGCCCAGCGAAAACTGTCGAGATGGTATGGACGCTGCCGCTCGCGGTTTTATGCGGGCCGATCGCGTTGGGATTCCTGATTGCCACGCATTGGGCAGACGCTGCGGGAAGAGGCGCGGCGGAAGACCCGCTCGGGTACTTCGTTTCTGCGGTCCGGCGGAGCTAATGTAAGCGCCCGGTGATGGCATCTTGAATCGACGCAGCAACCTTGGGAGCATCGTGTCCACTTAACGAATAGGCGGACACGTGAACACTATTGACCAAGATGCACCCTCGGGGCGCCGCAAACGGCGGCGATACACGGATGAATTCAAAGCAGAAGTAGTGGCTGTCTGCCAAGGACCCGGTGTGTCGGTTGCCGCGATTGCGTTGATGCATAAACTGAACGCCAACTTGCTGCGGCATTGGTTGGAGAAAGCCGAGAGCATCACTTTGGACACTCTCAACGTCGATGTCGATACGGCCTTCAAATGTAAGCAACCGGTGAAGGCACCTTGCGCGACGCGAGCGGAATCTATGGAGCGGCTACGTCAGGTTTCCATCGATGAGGCAGCAACTCGTCGATGTCAGTGGCGAGTTGTGTTGGCAGGCGCGTGAG
>Ga0255336_101299_pt1 | contig 19152 bp, 20 predicted proteins | sample MeOH1_35cm_T3_17_FD_189102 | JGI IMG/M metagenome (GOLD analysis project Ga0255336, IMG submission 189102) | Sandy soil microbial communities from University of British Columbia, Vancouver, Canada - MeOH1_35cm_T3_179 | ecosystem: Engineered > Artificial ecosystem > Sand microcosm > Unclassified ...
GGCCGTCAGAAGCAAGCTCAGCGAGATGGCGGAAAAGGCCGCTAAGATGGTGACGGAGGGAGCATTTCCCGGCGCGAAGCGCGATGACTTCATGACCATGTGAGATCCTTCCATATACCGTATGTCTCCGACATAAGAGGCCTGTAGATCAAAAGCGCCATCGATGCCGGTTTGTTCCTTGCGCCTGATCACATGCATGTTAGAGGCAGCGGCAGATATTCTGCGGCGTTGCGAAGCGCCCGGCGGCCTCTTGCGGCTGGGGAGTGGCGCCTTGCCGTTTCGAGGCACTCACCAATAGGAAAGTATCGTGAGGTCGAGTCGGCGGCGGCGGCCGCGATTGGAAGGCTGCAAATCAGATAAGCGGATGTCGGCAGCCGTCACTGCCGCTAACGGTAATTGAGATTTTCGTCCCGGGCGCCAATGGGGCAACCGCCAGTTGATTGGTCGGATATAGGGCGAGGCATCAGCACCGGATCGGGGCCGGCTGATTGCCGGGCCATGATGGCGTCCATCGGGGAAAGCGATGAAATCCGTCAACCTGTTGGAAAGTATGGTGGACCCGATCAAAGTGCAGAAAGGCATTTTGATTAGCGGGTTAGCCACGCAAACCGGGCCGCCGGCCGACACTGAAAACAATAGACATTTTTTCGAAACGGCAAACCTGCTTTCAACCGCTCGCTTGCCCGCCGGCCGTCCTACCGCTTACCGACTGCCAGTAGAGTGCGATGTCAGCAGGCTCGGGAATGTCTACCGGGCAAACCCAGATCAATCGATGGCGAAACCTCAGCGGTGCGAGAGCGGCGCAATGATTGTGTGCCTGGCGTGGCGCGGTAGCGCGCTTACGGCCGATGCTGACCCTGCGACCGTACTGAACTGTGTGCAAAACGCAGATGGAGAGATCGTGAACGCGGCCCTTCCACCCTAAACCCTCCAACCCTCCAAGACTGTCCAGACCGCAATGCGTTGAATTGATTAGAGCCTGGAGAGTTTGGAGGGTTGGAGGGTTTTCCCACACCTGCATATGCGTAGGGGTGTGTGTGTTCTACGTATAAATACCTTCCATAACTATCCAACTATCCAAGAAGTACAAGAAAACAAATGAAGACAAATGCTTAAGAGGTTTCGGATGCTCCAAACAACTCTCCACAACCCTCCAAACCCTCCAATGCCTTTGGGTCCTTCCCCTTTCTGGGTAATGCGGGCAACCAATGAGAGGGAGTTCACCAGTAAGACGGCTCAACGGAGCCTAAAGTTGAGGATCAATCTCTACGGGACGGACTTAAGCTATGCAGCCTACGCAGAACAATGAATCGACACCCGGCGCCGGTCGGTGGCTGGTCAGCAAAACCGAGTTCGCGAAGATGCGCGGCATCACGGCGTCGCGCGTCTCGCAATTAATCGCTGATAAGCGCCTGCATGGGTCGGCCCTTGTTGGCGAAGGCGTGAGGGCGCGCATCGATGTCGAAACAGCGAACGAACAGCTAGGCGGAAGCCTGGACCCGCTTCAGCAGATCGCACAAGGGCGTCCGGTAGACACGGGCCTGCGCGCCTCGGCGTTTGGCCATATCAGCAACGACAACCAGCGGATACTCCAGGCCAAGGCGCTGCAGGCAGAAATCTCCGTCCGCCAGGCACAGCGCGAGGAAATGGAGCGGACTGGCGTCTACTGCCTTGCCGAAGACGCAAAACGCGCCTGGTCGCGCGAGATGGCGGATCTGCTGACGGCGATCGAAAGCTGGATGACGTATCTCGGCGCTGCCCTCAGCCGCGACATGGGGATTGATCAAAAGCAGGCCACGATTCTGCTCCGCAGCGAATGGCGAGCTTTCAGGACGCGCCGCGCCGATCTGGCGACAAGTGCAGCTGCCGAACTGCCGGATCTAGTTCCGGAACAAGGGGGCAGCGATGTATGACGGCCCATTCCTCACAAATCCCTACAAGCTCGCCGCGCTGGTACAGGCAGAAGCTATGGCGCCGCCGCCGCCGATCGACCTGCGGCGCTGGGCCTGCGACCATGTGAAGTTCGGCAGCGAAAGCCAGTTTGAGGGGCCGTACAACCCCGACCTGTTTCCAGAATTCAATCGCATTTTGGAGGTGTTGGGGCCTGAACATCCCGCCCGGATCGTTGTCATCATGAAGTCCGCTCAGATCGGCGGCACTGTCTTGGCTCAAATCTTCCTTGCCGGGTCGCTGGCTCTCGACCCGTGTCCCTTCCTGTATGTTCATCCGACCACCGATAATGCCATCAGATGGGTAAAAACAAAATGGCGCGCGATGGTGCGCCAGACGCCGGCGCTCATGCGGCTGTTCCCGCAAACGACTTCGCGTGATGGCAATAACAGCATGCTGTATCAGGAGCGGGCTGATGGTCGCGGTTCCCTGCTGGTGAGCGGCGCCAATTCGGAAGCGTCCCTGTCGATGGTGTCGATGAAACGCCAGGTGCAGGACGATCTATCCAAGTGGGAAATGAACAACGCCGGCGACCCGGAAGGGCAAGCCGATAGCCGGTCTGAGGCGTTCGAATGGGCCAAGGTACTAAAAAACAGCACGCCGCTGCTGAAGGGCTGCCGCATCAGCCGAAACTACGCGTTGTCCACACAAGAGCGCTATTACCTGCCCTGTCCGCATTGCGAGCATGAGCATCCGCTCGAATGGGAAAACTTCTTGGCCAACATTGATGAAGATGATCCGGATTCGGCGTTCTTCACCTGTCCAGCTTGCGGTTGTGTGATCGAAAATCATCACCTTGGAGACATGAAGCGTCGGGGCCGGTGGGTCGCAGAGAATCCAGGCGCGACGGCTGTCGGCTTTTACCTGTGGTCGGCTTATTCGCACTTGTCGAGCTGGAAGCGCATTCGCGAAAAATGGCTCCGCGCCAAAGGTGATCCGAAATCAGAGCAGACATTCCTCAATGATACTGTGGGCTTGCCATACGAGGCGGCCAGTGAAAGCCCACCGTGGGAAGAAATCAAAGCCCGTGCCGATGTCACGGGGCATCAACGCGGCGTCATCCCCGTTGGCGGCCTGCTGCTGACCTATGGCGTTGATTGTCAGAGCGATCGCGTCGAATGGCATCTGAGGGCCTATGGCAAGGACCTGTGGTCGGCGACCGTCGATTACGGCGTTATCGATGGTCACATTTCCGAATCCGACACGATGAAAACGCTCGACGCGCTGATTGAGCGCGTCTGGCCTGACAGTTTCGGAAATCGGCGCGGCGCTAATTTGATGGCGATCGACGGCAATGCTTGGACGGAGGATGTCTTCACCTGGGTAAAGCGGCATCCGTCGAGCCGCGTCATCATGGTGCGCGGTATCTCCTCGGATCAGGCGCCGCTGCTGGCCCGCGTAAAGCGCGAACGCACTTTGGCCGGCGATCTGAAAAAATATGCGCGCCGGTTCTTCAACGTCGGCGTCAGCCCGTTGAAGATGTCGCTCTACAAAAACATTGCCAAGAGTGACCCCTTGGCGCGTGGATTCGTCGCTTTCCCGCGTGGCATGGAAGATGACTTCTACCAGCAGCTCTGCGCGGAGCGCCGTGAGGCGGTCCGCAAGCGTGATGGTTCGGTCGAATACCGCTGGACCAAGGATGCGGCACAGCGGAATGAGGTGTTGGATACCGCGCTCTATGGGGACGCCGCTGCGATCCGTCTCGGCTGGCGCACTATCAGCGACCCCGATTGGGATAGCCTAGCTGAGAAGCTGGAACAGCCGCCCAAGGAGCAGCAGCAGGATCTGGAAGACCTGTTGTTACCGGGTGCTGCCCATCGGTTGCTGGACACTACCTCACGGTCTAACGAAATGAGGGACGCCACGGGCAGCAATCAGGAAACGCCTGGGGTCATTCGGTCAAAGTGGATGACGCGTTGACAAGCTGCCGGCGCGCATAGCGCGCCGGCTAGGGCCAGCGAGATGCCTAGGGAGGCCCGCCGCTGCGGGCAATTGAAGCCAGTTTCACGGGAAACTGTTTCACTCCCCCACGGTTGCGAACGGCCATAAAAAGATGCTTTAAATATAAAATGCTATTTGCTATTTTAATTCGTCCCCAGGGAGGTACGAGCCGTGAACTTCGATATCAACGATCTGTTTTTTCCGCGTTTTACCCAGCCGGAAGTTCTCGCTGTAAGTGGACTTCGGCCGGACACGCTCCAGACCTGGATAAATCGGCAGATCATCAAACTGGACGCACCGAGCCCTGGAAGTGGCCGGCGGCGGCTGTATTCGATGATTCACATCATCCAGCTAACCATCATGGCTCGGCTGCACGGAACTTATGGGATCACGCCCACCTCGGCCGCCAGGCTGTCTCTAGAGGCTCTTACCCAACTGGCGGTTCACGGCACCGCTGATCGTCAGGCTGTTATGGTGCTGACGCGTCACCGAATCGTTTTCGAGGAGAACGGCAAGGTAATCCGGGTCGAAGAAGGAGACCTGACCCCGTCATTTTTTACGGGCTCGCCGGACACTATCAGCTTAACGGATTTGGCTCGCATCAGTGGATCAGTAAAGAACGCCGAGACCGGCTTTATTGACGGTGCTGATTCCATGTTGATCTTCAGGATGGGCGAAATCATCCATTCCGTTATCGCTCAGCTCTCTGCGATCGAGAGCGAAGATGCTTAGCAAAATCCTGCACCGGATCAAATTTCCGAGCATGTTTCGTCGCTTCGAGGCTGCCGGCGGCGGGCGCCGCTGGGCAAACACGCCGACAATCTCCAACGTCAACGCGGCCATTCTGGCGAGTAATACCACGGTCCGCGATCGTGCGCGCCCGAATGTCTTCAACAACGGCTGGATTTCGAACGCCGTTAATACGTATGTCGCGAATATGATCGGGACCGGCATCGTGCCGCAATCGCAGCACGATGTTGAGGCCACTCGGGCGGCATTGCAGCGGTTGTTTCTCGACTGGACCGACTATGCCGATCTGAGTGGCCTGACGGATTTCTACGGACTGCAGGCGCAAGTGTGCCGGGCGTCTTATGTCGATGGTGAGTGCTTCGTCTGGATGCGGCCGATCGGCAAAGGCCGCGTCCCTCTTGGCCTCACGCTTGTCAGTGCCGATCAGGTAGATGCGAGCCTGACTCGCGAATTGACCGGCGGCGGCCGGATTGTCGCCGGCATTGAATTCGACGCCAATGGCGCCCGCGTCGCCTATCACGTCTTTAAGCAGGCGCCCGGGGAAGCCTTTGCAACCAGCCTGGAAACGGTCCGTATTCCCGCCGCTGACATGCTGCATGTCTTCATTCCCGAAACGATCGGGCAGGTGCGCGGTATCTCGCGCCTCGTTTCGATCCTGCTGCGGTTGAAGGAAATTGATGGGTACGAGGATGCCCAGCTAGTGCGGCAGAAAGTATCTGCGCTTTTCGCAGGATTCATCACTGATACCGATGGAACTGTTGCCGGATTAGATGGCCAGAAGATCGGTGGCATATTGGACACGGGTTTAGAGCCCGGCGTCCTTAAAGTCCTACCCCAAGGCGCGGATATCAAATTCTCAGAACCGGCCGAGGTCGGTGATGTTGTGCAATTCCTGCAACTTCAGCTGCGCGCTGTGGCCGCCGGAATGGGCGTCACCTATGAACAGCTGACCGGTGATTTGACGGGCGTCAATTATAGTTCGATCCGCTCCGGCCTGTTGGAATTCCGCCGCCGCATCGAACAGATTCAGCATGCGGTGATCGTCTATCAAATGTGCCGGCCAATCTGGCAGCGTTTCGTCACCCTGGCCGTTCTGAGCGGCGCCATGCCTGCGCCCGATTTCGAAGCCAAGCGCAGCACCTACCTATCCGCCAAATGGATCACGCCCGGTTGGCCCTGGATTGATCCAGAAAGCGATGTGAAGGCGGATGCGACTGCCGTGCAGGCCGGCTTTAAGAGCCGCAGCGAGGTCATTGCTGCCCGTGGCTACAACGCCGAAGACGTGGATAGCGAGATCGCCAGCGACAACGCCAGGGCGAAGAAACTTGATCTGACCTTCACCGCGCCTGCGCCAAATCCCCCGGCAGCCGCCCGCAAACAAGGGGTTTCTGATGCTCAATAGGACGCAACTTCTCACCCGTTCCAGCCATGCAGCCCTTATGACGCGCAGGAACGCCGACGCGCCACAATCCATCGACCTGAAGGCCCGGACTGTGCGCCTGGTATGGAGCACGGGCGCCGACGTGCAGCGCGCCGATTACGAGGGACCATTCATCGAGCGGCTATCGATGCAGGACCGGGCCGTTGATCTCTCGCGCCTCATCGGCGCGCCCTTGCTTGATTCCCATCAGCAGCGGGAATTGCGCAACGTGCTTGGCACCGTCACCGAGGCCGGCATTGAGAACGGCGCGGCCTGGGCAGTTGTCAAAGTGTCGGAGCGAGCCGATGTCGAGCCGATTTGGAAGGATATCGTCGCCAACATCATACGCAATGTTTCGGCTGGGTACACCGTGCAGGAATGGGAACTCGGCACCGATGCCACAACCGGGCAGCGCACCAAGACGGCCGTCAAATGGACGCCCATCGAACTTTCCCTAGTACCTGTCGCGGCGGACCCTGCAGCGACAACCCGTAATGACCCTTTGGAGAATGACATGAAAGTCACAGCAACCAATTTGCCGGCACCGAATCCCAATGTGCAGCCGGGCACTGCCGCCGTCGTCGTCGACCCCAACCCGCCGGCGCCGACCAATGACAACCGGGCACAAATCAATGCAGAGATCCGGTCCATCGGCCAGCTCGCCGGGCTGGATACGGCTTTCACCGATGGCTTGATCGATCGCAGTGCCACGGTGGACCAAGCCCGCGCCGCGGCGTTTGGGGAAATGCAGCGCCGCTCCAGCATGCAGGTCAATACGCAGCGCGTGACAGTCGGTTTCAGTAACGATGATCCGGCAGTCCGCCGCGAGCGGATAGCTGAAGGGCTTGCCCATCGCATGAGTCCGGGGCTGGTCACGCTGACCGATCCGGCCCGGCCTTATGCGCATTTCACCATCGCCGATATCGCTACCGAGCAGTTGCGGCAGCGGGGCGAGCCCGTCACCGGCATGTCGCGCCATGAATTGATCACTCGGGCCATCACGACCGGCGATTTACCGCTCCTGACGCAATCCAGCGTCAATCGCGTCGCGCGTGAACGCTACAAGATCGCACAGTCGCCCCTAAAGGCGCTGGGCCGCCAGGCTAAGGCTGTCGATTTCCGCGCCAAAACGGCGGTCCTAATCGACGGCAATCTGAAGCCCGAGACGGTGAATGAGCAAGGCGAATACAAGTCCGGACGCTTGGTGCAGGGCGGAGAAACCTACGCGGTCAAGAAATACGGCAAAACGCTGTCGGTCACGTTGGAAGCCCTGGTCAATGACGATCTGGGCCTGTTCAACCGCATCACCATGATGATGACTGACGGCGCGACGGCGACCGAATCAGACCTGTTGGCACAGACCATCCTGTCCAACCCTGCAATGTCGGACGGCAAGGCCGTCTTCCACGCTGATCATGGCAATCTGGCGGGTGCAGGCACCGCGCTTGATGCCGAAAACCTCAGTGTCGGTCGCAAGGGTATCCGCGACCAGACCTCGCCGGCCGGCTATCCGCTCAATCTGGCCCCCAAATTCCTGTTGGTTGGGTCGGCGCTGGAAACGGACGGCGAGAAAGTCCTGGCGGCAATCCAGCCGACAACCACCGATGACGTCAATCCGTTCTCGGGAAAGCTGACCCTGGTGGTGGATTCCCGCATCACCGGTAAGCAGTTTTATCTGTCAGCCGACCCGGCATCGATTGACGGCTTCGAATGGGCTTATCTGGAAGGCGAGGAAGGGCCGCATATCGAAACGCGCCAGGGCTGGGAAGTTGACGGCATCGACTTCAAATGCCGGCTCATCTTCGGTGCCGGCTGGATCGACTATCGCGGCTGGCACAAGAATCCGGGCCTCTGATCATGGCAACGCTGGCCGAACTGATCGCCCGCCGCGACGCGCTTTTGAGTGTGCGCGCAGCGGGTACGCGCGAGGTCGAATACGATGGAAAACGCATTGTCTACCGCAGTGACGCGGAGATAGCGACGGCCATCGCGGATATCGAGCGGCAGATCAGCCAGGCCAGCGGCGCCGGACGCATCAGCACCGTTTACATCAATTCTTCGAAGGGAGTTTAGTCATGCAGAATTTCGTGCAACCGGGCAATGTCGTGCCACTGGCCGCGCCCTATGATGTCGCGAGCGGCGACGGTCTTTTGGTCGGTTCCATCTTTGGCGTGGCCACCAACGCCGCCAGCAATGGCACCATTGTCGAAACTAAACTGGTCGGTGTCTACGATCTGAAAAAGAAAACCACCGACCTCATCGCGGCCGGCGCCGTCGTCTACTGGGACAACACCGCCAAGCAATGCACAGTTACCGCGACAAGCAACACGCTAATTGGTGCAGCAACGGAGGCGTCCGGCAGTGGGGCCACCGCTGTTCGCGTCAGACTGAACGGGCACTTCACCGCTTGATATCCGGCGCCTGCTCCTTGCGGGCGATGCGGCCCGTCCAATAACGGGAAGCGAGATGCCTGGCGCCGCCGACAGTTGGGAATCTCAACGCCTGTCGGAGGGAAAGGCTCAAATCTCGCAAGGCCGCGATTTCTACTATGTGGATTTAAGGAGCATGACGTGGAGCCAGGACCGAAAATAGAGATTCTAGCACCACCCCTGAGCGTACCTCAGAATCGCTTGATCGCTCTGCCGCGTCCGTTCTCCGACTACCGCATCGATACCGAGATGCCGGCCGGCATGACAATTGAAGAGATGCTGATCGCATCGAAGATAGATCCCACGCTGCTTCGCTTCGCCCATGTTTGGCTGAGTGATCCGAACGATCCGGTGAAAGATCCTGTACATATCCGCCGTGAGTATTGGCATTTAGTGCGACCGAAGCCGGGCATTGTCATCACGCTGCGAGCCGCCCCGATGGGCGGTGGTGGTGGCAAAGGTGCTTTAGGCATCGTGCTACGCGTCGTCGTGGTTGTCATTGCGGCGGTCGCCACGTGGTATCTCGGCGGCGCCGGGGGGCCGTTGGTGCTGGCTGGAATGTCCACGGCTGCCGCAGCTGCGACTGCATCGGTTGCCGGCGCCGCAATCGGCATGACCGGCGCCCTGAATATCGCCCGGTCCCTTCCCCCTCTTGCACAAGGAGCTGTCACATGACGATGCTGGCGGTGACCATTTCCAAAGACGGTGCGGTGCTATCGCAGGATAGCTGGATTTACGAAGTCAGTGGCGATTACCACGCCCGCGCTGCGGGCCTTGGCGTGACGCGCGACACCGCCGAATCGGCCGCGTCATGCTATGTCGGCGGCGGCAATCCGGATTCTATCGTGGTGCTGGGGCAAAGCTTGAAGATCCTGGCCGTCCCGCGCTTCCGCATGGCGATCGCCGGCACTGGTTCTTTCCGCATGCTGAGCGGCTGGTATTTCAATCTGTCCGGTGTGCCGACCGGCGATATCACCGCGTTGAATGAAAAAACGCCGGCCGCGCTGCGGCAGTTGCGCGACGAATGGAAGATCGCCGAGGCAGCCGTCATCATCCATGCCGGCTATTCGCCCGCCCGCCAGGCGGGTTGCGGTTTCGCCTATGCCAGCTCGGATGATTTCGAGCCGCAGGAAATCGCAATCGGCGAAACAATTGCTCCCGCGCCAGATCCCAATGAATCCGACTATGCCGCGATCCGTGAGCTTTACGAGCAGGCCAATCGCGGCGAGCGCATTGCCGATCTGCACGCCGCCCTGATGGCACAGCAGCGCAGGGCTTTCCTGGCGGGCATGCTGGCCGCCGCGATGCGATCGAGATCAGGACGGCGGCATGACCAATTTGACCCGAATCCGGAAGCGCGATAATATGTGTTTCGGTGCTAGTAACACCTTTGCTAAATACGTAGGCGGTCCCCGCCCCGAAAGCCACGCGGGTATTTTTATGCCCGGATTCCGCGTTTGTCGGGAGTGCGACGGATACAAGACCCGAAAGGGGAAGAAGTCCGCAGGGTCCTACGTCCCTGTTACTAGCTCCCGGCGCCAGCGCCGCTCGCTGGCATGTGGCCTAGTAAGCCGAAACGTAGGAGAAGCCGTCATGAACGGTATTGACCGCCGCGCGCTGCTGCGCGGCCTTGTGAGCCTGCCCGTTATCACCCCAGCCTTGACCCTGCCAGCCGCCGCCAGCGAGGCCTCGCGCCCCGATCTGGACGGGTTCGGGATGATCTATCTCGACGGTAGAGCGGTCTACTTCGACAGCAATGATTATCTGCTGCCGGCGGGTAGCCAGGCGCTGGTGATCGCCGATGGCGGCCGAAGCATTGCCAGCCGGCAGATCAGCGAGAATCCGCTCCATCGGCCACGCTACAGCCAGCGGCGCGGCAACATAGATATCGGCGATCCGTTGGGCGGCGGCTATGCCTGTATCGCTGACGTGCCGATTATCGGCCGTGTGTTGAAAGGCTGACCCTCATGGGCAAGGTCACGGTGAAATTGCCCGGTCGCCGCCCCCAGGCATTGCCCATGAACCTCCCGCCGCGCGGTTTGCGGCGGGAGGAAGCTGCCGAATATATCGGTGTCTCGGTTGGCAAGTTTGATGAGATGGTCACTGACGGCCGGATGCCGCAGCCAAAACGCATTGATGCCCGCAAGGTTTGGGATCTCCGCGCCGTCGATCGTGCATTTGATGCGCTCGGCAGCAGTGCTGACGATGAATTTAACGAATGGGATGAGGTCGCCAATGACCAAGCTCCGTCTCAAATACGTGCATAGGTTCCGCGACCGGCACGGCAAGGTCCGGCATTACTTCCGGCGGCGCGGCTTCAAAGATCAACCGTTGCCGGGGCTGCCCGGCTCGGAGGAATTCATGACGGCTTATCAGGCGGCGCTCTCCGGTGACACGGCCCCGCCTTTGGCAATTGGTGCTACTCGCAGTAAGCCCGGTACCGTGGCGGCCTTGGTGGCCGCCTATTTTGGCTCTGCGGCTTTCCTGGGGCTGGCGCCGTCCAGCCAGGCCACCTATCGCAACATCATCGAGCGGTTCAGGGCGGATCATGGAGAGAAACGGGTTGCCCTGATCAAACGGCGGCATATCGCTATCATGCTCGGCAAAAAGGCCGGGACCCCGGGCGCTGCCAATAGCTGGCTGAAGAAAATGCGCGGATTGATGCGCTTCGCCATGGAGCAGGATCTGATTCGCGAAGATCCGACCCTCGGGGTGGTGCCGGTGCGGTCCCGTTCGGACGGCTTCCATACCTGGTCTGAGGAAGAAATAGCTACCTACGCGGCGCATCATGCCCCAGGGACGCCCGCGAGGCTCGCCTTGGCCCTTTTGCTCTATACCGGCCAGCGGCGCTCCGACGTGGTCAAGATGGGCCGGCAGCACGTCCGCAAGGGCGTTCTCAGCATCCGCCAGCAGAAGACGGGCAATATGGTGGATATCCCGATCCATCCGGACCTGCAGGCCATCCTCGACCAGCTGCCAGCGGATGACCTCACTTATCTCAGAACGAGCTTTCGGAAGCCGTTTACGTCACCCGGCTTTGGCAATTGGTTTCGGGCTCGGTGCAACGAGGCCAAATTGCCAAAGCATTGCTCAGCCCATGGATTGCGCAAAGCGGCATCCCGCCGCCTGGCGGAAGCCGGGTGCACGGCCAATGAAATCGCCGCCATTACCGGCCATCAATCACTACGTGAGGTTGAGCGGTATACCCGTGCATCTGACCGGAAAGGGCTGGCCGATCGGGCAATGAAAAAGCTCAAAGATAGAACATGAAGTGGCAAACCATTTTAAAAGGTTTGCCGAAAAGGAGAAATTATCAATGCTGATCAATGCCAGACATAGAGAATTGGTGGACCCGATCAGAATCGAACTGACGACCTCCTCATTGCGAACGAGGCGCTCTCCCAACTGAGCTACGGGCCCACTCGTCGGGTCGACGGCCCGGAATATGGTTGGGCCGGGGCCGTTCTGTCAAGCCGCTTCTGGGCGCGGCCGCTTCCGCCGTCCCCCTCGGTCAAGCTCTTGGCAGAACGGCATTTTTGCCCCATATAAGCAGCACTGCAACCGCCGGAAAGGTGTTGGACGGTCATGATCGCTCTGATTTCCGTAGTTCACACGGTCATCTCGCTCTATTCAATTGTATTGATCGTGTACGTGGTGTTGAGCTGGTTGACCGCCTATAACGTGGTGAATCCGCGCCATCAGATTGTCCTGGCGATCGGTCGAATCACCTCGGCTTTGGTCGACCCGGTTTTGACGCCGATCCGCAAGATCGTGCCGAATATTGGCGGCCTCGACATTTCGCCCATCATCCTGCTTTTGATCCTGCACTTCCTCGATGTCTTCATCACGCAAGACCTGCTGATGGGCATCTGATACGCCCGCATGAGGGACGCGACCTGAAATGGCCGGCCTGAAATGACTGGCTTGGTCCAACCGGTTGCTGGCGGCATCCGGTTGCGCCTGAAGGTAACGCCCAAAGCCCGTCGGACGGCGATCGGCGGGGTCCAGGCCGAGGCGGGCGGCACGCTGGTCCTGAAAGTCTCGGTCAATGCGCCGCCTGAGGACGGCAAGGCCAATGCGGCCGTGATTGCCCTCCTGGCGAAGGAATTCAGTGTCGCAAAAGCAGCCATTTCGGTCGTCTCGGGCGCAACCGACCGGCGCAAGCTGGTGGAGATTCGCGGACCATCCGATGCGCTGGCGGCCAGCATTGCCGATTGGCTGCATCGTCACGCCGAATAGGGCCGGGAAGTGGGGACAGTATGAGCGATACCAGCAAGATCATCGACGGCAAGGCTTTTGCGGAAAATCTGCGCCGCAAGATTGCCGATCAAGTGGCCTTCCTGAAGGATAGGCACGGTTTTACCCCAGGCCTCGCCGTGGTGCTGGTCGGCGAAGATCCCGCCAGCAAGGTCTATGTGCGCAACAAGGGCGAACAGACCAAGGCCTCGGGCATGGCCAGCTTCGAATACAAGCTGCCGGATACCACCAGCCAGGCGGAGATGCTGGCGCTGATCGATAAGCTGAACAAGGATCCCGACGTCAATGGCATCCTCTGCCAGCTGCCGGTGCCCAAGCAGATCGATCCCCAGGCCATCATCAATGCGATCGATCCGGCCAAGGATGTCGACGGCTTCCATGTGGTCAATGCCGGCAAACTGGCGACCGGCGGCGAGGGCCTGGTTCCTTGTACGCCTTATGGCTGTCTGCTGCTGCTGAAGGATCGGCTGGGCGATCTCGCCGGCAGGCATGCGGTCGTGATCGGCCGCTCGAATATCGTCGGCAAGCCGATGGCGCAATTGCTGCTCAATGAAAGCTGTACGGTCACGATTGCCCATTCCAAGACCAGGGACCTGCCGGGCGAAGTGCGCCGCGGCGATATCGTCATTGCGGCGGTCGGCCGGCCGCAGATGGTCAAGGGCGACTGGATCAAGGAAGGCGCCACTGTCATCGATGTCGGCATCAACCGCATCGAAGTGAATGGCAAGGGCAAGCTGGTGGGCGATGTCGATTATGAAAGTGCCTTGCCGCGGGCCGGTGGCATCACCCCGGTGCCGGGCGGCGTCGGTCCCATGACCATCGCCCTGTTACTGCAGAACACGCTGGTGGCTGCCTGCCGCCAACGTGGGGTCAAGCTGCCGGATTAGTCCGCTCGCCCGTTAGTCTGCTCGCCCGACACACTCGTCCGACAGGGGCGGTCAGTCGTGCGGCTTGCCGATCGTGATGGTCGGCGGCCGCCGCATCGCTTCCAGCGGATCAAGCTCCAGGTCTTCCAGTGCGATCGTCTGGTCGACACTGACGCCGTCACTGGAGAGCGGCAGCAGGATCACGATATAGGGCTTCAGGATGCCGTTGGTGAACTGCACTTGGCAGCGCCCTAGCAGGGGCAGCTTCTCGCGCTCCAGCAACGCATAGATGTCGCCCCAATCGGTATCGTATTCGGTGCGGAAATCCAATTCGTCGAGATAGCGGCCGGTATAGTCGAACCCGCCATTCTCGACGCAGCGCGTGCCGACCAGCGTATAGCGGACACGGAAGGGCGCTCGTTCCAGCCGCGCCATGATGATATAGGAAAGAAGGTCGCGAAATTCCGCCGGATCGATATCGGCCCGGGACGGCATCAGGCGCTCGCCCTTTTTCGCCAGCCAGTATTCATAGAGCCGCCGCGCGCGCGGCGACGGCACATCTTCAATCTTCTGGTATCGCTGCATCGGAAAAGCCTGAGAATGGACGGCCACCAGTCTATATGGTGGCGCCCGGCAAATCCAACCGATGCTCCCTAAAGTTTTATCGATCTCGGAATGGTGAGAGCTTCGTCGTGGTCTTGACTGGTGGTCGCGGCCGGCCCAGCTTGCCGAGATCGGCCGCACCAGAATATCTGAGATAGGCAGTTATCCGCGATCGCGCTTCAGCAACCGCAGGCGCAGGGCGTTCAGTTTGATGAAGCCGGCGGCGTCGCGCTGGTCATAGGCGCCCGCATCATCCTCGAAGGTGACGTGGCGCAGGCTGTAGAGCGATTTGGGCGATTTGCGGCCGACCACATTGGCATGGCCCTTATAAAGCTTCAGCCGCACCGTGCCTTCGACATGCTCCTGGCTCTTATCGATCAAGGCCTGCAGCATCTCGCGTTCGGGCGAGAACCAGAAGCCGTTATAGATCAGCTCGGCATAGCGCGGCATGATCTCATCCTTGAGATGCGCCGCACCCCGGTCGAGGGTGATGCTCTCGATGCCGCGATGCGCCGCATGCAGGATGGTGCCGCCCGGCGTTTCATAGACGCCGCGCGACTTCATGCCGACGAAGCGGTTCTCGACCAGGTCCAGCCGGCCGATGCCATTGGCCTTGCCCAGCTCGTTGAGCTTGGTGAGCAAGGTTGCCGGCGATAGCTTCTGGCCGTCGATGGACACCGCATCGCCTTTCTCGAAGCCGATCTCGATATAGGTCGCCTTGTCGGGTGCTGCTTCCGGCGAGATGGTGCGCTGATAGACGAATTCCTCCGGCTCCTGCCAGGGATCTTCCAGGGCTTTGCCTTCGCTGGAGGAATGCAGCAGATTGGCGTCGACCGAGAAAGGCGCCTCGCCGCGCTTGTCCTTGGCAATCGGAATCTGGTGCTTCTCGGCAAATTCGATCAGCTTGGTGCGGCTGGTCAGATCCCATTCGCGCCAGGGGGCGATTACCTTGATGTCGGGATTGAGCGAATAATAGCTGAGCTCGAAGCGAACCTGGTCATTGCCCTTGCCGGTGGCGCCATGGGCCACGGCATCGGCGCCGGTCTGGCGGGCGATCTCGATCTGGCGCTTGGCGATCAGCGGCCGGGCGATCGAGGTACCGAGCAGATACTGGCCCTCATAGAGCGCATTGGCGCGGAACATCGGGAAGACGAAATCGCGGGTGAATTCCTCGCGCAGATCCTCGATGAAGATCTCCTTGATGCCCAGCATCTCGGCCTTCTTGCGGGCCGGTTCCAGTTCCTCGCCCTGGCCGAGATCGGCGGTGAAGGTCACCACCTCGCACTCATAGGCCTGTTGCAGCCATTTCAGGATGACGCTGGTGTCGAGACCGCCGGAATAAGCGAGCACGACTTTCTTAATGTCACGGGCCATAACGCTTCCTCGTGGAATAATAAAGCTCAGGGCAATGTTTCTGGAAAACCGGGCGGAAATTAGGGGAAATGGCCGGTCGAAGCAAGGACCTGGCCATGCGTCCGGGGTAAGATCCCCCTGCTGGGACAGCAATGGGGACTCAACGAAAAGGGGGGACCATGACCACCAACCGATTAACCGTCGCTACCTGTCAAATGCCGGTTCTGGCGGATTGCCGCGAGAATGGGCGCGTCATGCGGACCTTCATCGCGGCGGCGGCCGGTCTCGGAGCGGATGTGGCACATTTCGGCGAGGCAGCGTTATCCGGCTATGGCGGGGTGAGTTTTTCTTCCTGGGAGGGATATGACTGGGAGGCGCTCAGGCAGGAAACGGAAGCGGTTATGGTCTGCTGCCGGGAGTTCCGCATCGCGGCGGTTTTTGGCAGTTCACACCCGCTGTCGTCCGGCCATCTGCCGCATAACTGCGTCTATGTTGTCGGCGATGACGGGTCTTTGCTGGACCGCTATGACAAGCGTATCTGTTCGGTCAGGGATTGCCGCAATTACATGCCCGGCGATCACCTGGTTGCTTTCCCGCTTAAGGGCGTTCAGTGCGGTGTGCTGATCTGCATGGAAAGCCGCTTCCCGGAATTGTGGCTCGGTTATAACCGGCTGGACGTTGATCTCGTCTTTCACTCGACATCGAGCTCTCTGAAACTGACCGCCGATACGCTCTTCTCCGATATCGCCATTCCCATGATGCAGGCGCATGCGCATCAGCATGAATGCTTCATCAGCATGGCGAGCTGGTGTCCGGCCTATCAGGAATTCCCCAGCGCCTGGCTGCGTCGCAGCGGCCGGGTCGGCTGCCTGTCGCCGCGCCATGAGGCGGGCATCATCATCAACTGCATCGCCGACGAGCCGGAGAAGGACGCGTTCTACGCGATGGTGCGGCAGTCCCGGCGACAGGCCCGCGATGGGGATCGCTACCGCGACCTCATCCAGCCCGATCCCCGCAGCCTGCAGCGCCAGGCTCTGTGAGCTATTTCTTCATCGCCTTCAGCGCCAGGCCGCTGTCGATGTATTCGATGGTGGACGTGCTGTTGGTGGCGACGGCGGCGCTGAAATAGTCGCTGGCGGCTTTGCGGTCCCCTTTCAGCAGGGCGTCCTGGCCGAGATAGTAATTAATCTCGCAGCGCAGGCCCGGCGCCTGTTTCGGATAGTCGCTGTCGATCAGCTTGAAGATGGCCGCCGCATCCATCTTGTTCTGGAAGTAATTCAGAATCTGCGCCGGCCATTGCGCATCGAGCAGCTTATCGGTGGCGGCTTTCAGCGCCGCCGGATCGCCGGCGGCATTGCCGCCTTTCTGCTTCGACTGGGCCTGGAATTCACGCGCCAGATGCAGGCGCAAGGCGGCATAGGGATTGTCGTTCCAGGCCTTCATGGCGCCGGCAAAATCCTCGGCAGCGCCGGCGAAATCGCCTTTGGCGGATCTTGCCCGGCCGCGATTGTAGAAAGCCGCCGCCGATTTGGGATCGATTTTCAGCATGGCGCTGAAATCCTTGATCGCATCGTCGAACCGGCCGTTGCGGATCAGCAAGCCGCCGCGATCCAGCAGCGCATCGAAATGGTCGGGATGCTTGGCCAGCACGTCGTTGAGATCGGCAATGGCCTGGGCGTCCTGATTCTGCGTCGATTCCACCCAGGCCCGCAGGTAACGCGCATCGACATTATCGGGATCCTTGGCGATGGCGGCATCGAAATCCTGCTTCGCGGCCACGGGACGATTGGCCCGCCACTGCGCCTTGCCGCGCTCGATATAAGCAACCGGCAGACCCGGCTTCAATTTCAGCGTCTCGCCGAAATCGCGGATCGCGGCATCGTATTTGGCGATCAGCGTATAGCCGATGGCCCGATTGAAATAGGCGGCTGCCAGTTGATCGCCGCTGACCAGATGGCCTTCGATCGCATGGGTACAGGCAACGATGCGCAGCTGCGGATCGTCGTTATCGACGCAATCGGCCATATCGTCGCCGAGCGGCGTATCCGGCGGTGCCGCCTGCTGCTTCTGCTTCAGCTGCTGATTGAGTTCGTCCTGCATTGTCGGCGAATTCGGCTGTTGCTCGGGCAGCATTACCTCCGCTTGTGCCGACGTGATCGACGCAGCCGCACCTAGACTGATCAGGGAGATGACGAGCGCGATGGAAAATGGCGTGACGGAAAATGACGCGATGGAAAATACGGGGGGAATGCGGGGCAAAACGAAGCTCACGGCATGATCTCGATCAGGAGGACGGGTATCGGTGCCGAGGCAGCCACCGATCTTCCGATGATGTGCGGCGAGGCTAACCCTTGATTGACGGGTGGGCAACATGCAAACGCAGCCATGTTAATCTACCTTAAAGAGTATTTTTGAGGACGGCATGTTATGCTCCGCCGCGATTTGACCGTGATCGCTCGAAAAAAGGGGAGGGGCACATGGCGAAGCCGGAGAAGGACTGGTCATTGGTGCAGGTGCGGGCCCGCGAGGCGCGCAACGCCCTGGCGGCAAAGAACGGCGCCGATCTCTGGCGCGATATCAATGTCGCTCATCTCGATACCGGCATCCGCCCGCACGCGGTTTTCGGTGCCTGGGTCGATCTCGCGGCCGGGGTCAATTTCATGGAAGCCGGCCAGCCGCCGATCGATCCCCTGAACAGCGCCACATTCGGCGGTCACGGCACCCGCACGCTCAGCGTGCTGACCGGTGCGGTGCCGGGGCAGTTCCAGGGCGTGGCGCCGCAACTGCCGGTGGTGCCCTATCGCGTCGCCGATGACGTGCTGCTGGGCACCAAGCAGGAGCAGTCGAATATCGCGCGGGCCATCTATCACGCGGTCGATGAGCGCAGTTGCGAGGTCATCACCATCAGCATGGGTTATCCGCTGATCGCCACCTTCTGGCACAACGCCCTGGGCGCGGCGGTGGACTATGCCTATCAGCGCGGCGTCATCCTGGTGGCGGCCGGTGGCCAGGTGATCGACAAACCCTGCTATCCCGGCAAGTTCTTCCGCGCCATCGGCGTCGGCGGCTATCGCAAGGCATCGGAGGATGCGCAGCTCAGCATCTATCAGGATTATTTCCAGAAGTCCGGTGGCGGCGGCGGCAAGAACGGCGACAAGCAGCCGGTCGTCACCTCCTTGCGCAGCTTCATCGATGTCTGGGCGTCGGCCGATCCGGTCTGGCGCCTGGGCGTCGCCGCCGCCGCCAGCGGCCCCAGCTTTGAATTCGGTTTCGGCGACGGCACCTCCTATGCGACGCCGCATGTCGCGGGCGCTGCCGCCATGTGGCTGGCCTATCATCATATGGATCTTGTCGCCGCCTATCCGGAACCATGGCAGCGCGTCGAGGCCTTTCGCCTGCTCCTGAAGCGCAGCGCGCAGAACCTCAGCAGCCTGCCAAATTTCAAGGGCATGAAACCCGCGACCGGTACCAAGACCCGGCCGAAGGGTGACACGACGACTTTGGGTGAAACCGGTGGTCTCGATATCCTGGCGCTGCTGCAGGCGCCGCTGCCGCCGGTCAAGGATCTCGTTTGGGAAAAGCG
>Ga0255336_101300_pt1 | contig 19145 bp, 16 predicted proteins | sample MeOH1_35cm_T3_17_FD_189102 | JGI IMG/M metagenome (GOLD analysis project Ga0255336, IMG submission 189102) | Sandy soil microbial communities from University of British Columbia, Vancouver, Canada - MeOH1_35cm_T3_179 | ecosystem: Engineered > Artificial ecosystem > Sand microcosm > Unclassified ...
ACTGCCGCAGTCTCCGTGGCAGGATGCAGTGCATCCAGATCGAGATTCAGCTCCAGCACGTTTACTCGAGGTTCACCCAGAAATCCGAGTTGGCGTCCTTCGGTGTGCTTTGAGACAAGCTTACGAACTTGCTCTTCTGTCATGCCACGTTCTCGGGCCACTCGCGGCACTTGAAAATCGGCGGCAGCAGGCGAGATGTGCGGATCAAATCCGGAAGCCGAGGTCGTAACGAGATCGATCGGCACAGGCTTTCCTGGATTCTCCGCCTGTAGTGCCGCCGCATCGCTTTTCACGCGATCAATGAGCTTCTGGTTCGTTGGGCCAAGATTCGATCCCGCTGAGTTTGCGGCATCATAGGGGACAGTCGTGGCCGATGGTCTTGGATGGAAGTACAGCGGCGAAGCGAACCCTTGGCCAATAATGCGCGAGCCAACAACAACTCCGTCTCGCTTGATCAATTGACCGTTAGCTTTGTCATGAAAGAGTACCTGCGCCAGCGCCGTCACGACCAATGGATAGACGAAGCCGAGCAGGACAGTCGTGGCAATCGTCATTAGTACCGCGGTAATTAGATTCTTTTTCATAGTCACCTCCTACGCAAGCCCAATGCGCGTGATAAGCATGTCGATCAGCTTGATTCCGATGAACGGCACAACGATTCCACCCAGCCCGTAGACCAGAAGGTTGTTGCGCAGCAGAACCGCCGCACCTAGCGGACGGTATTTGACGCCGCGCAGCGCCAGCGGAATCAGTGCAACGATAATCAGTGCATTGAAAATTACGGCCGAGAGCACGGCCGACTCCGACGTCTTCAGGTGCATGATGTTCAGCGCATTCAGGACCGGAAATGTCCCGGCAAACATAGCGGGGATGATGGCAAAGTACTTGGCGACATCATTCGCAATCGAGAATGTCGTAAGCGAGCCGCGCGTCATGAGCAACTGCTTGCCGATCTCCACCACCTCGATCAACTTAGTGGGATTGGAATCGAGATCGACCATGTTTCCCGCTTCTTTTGCAGCTTGTGTGCCGGTGTTCATAGCGACGCCTACGTCGGCCTGCGCGAGAGCTGGCGCATCGTTGGTGCCGTCGCCGGTCATGGCAACGAGCTTTCCCTGCCCCTGCTCTTTGCGAATCAGATCCATCTTGTCTTTCGGCGTAGCCTGTGCGAGAAAGTCGTCGACTCCAGCTTCCTGAGCGATTGCGGCAGCGGTCAGAGGATTGTCGCCGGTAATCATAATGGTCTTGATGCCCATGGCGCGAAGCTGAGCGAAGCGTTCCTTCATGCCGCCCTTGACGATGTCCTTGAGTTCTATCACGCCCAGAGCGCCGCGCGAACTCTCTGCAACCACGAGTGGTGTTCCACCCTTGCGTGCTATCTGTTCTACTGTTGTCCTGACCTCGTTCGGCAAGACCGCGCCATTCTCTTTGAGATATTTCTCTATGGCATCGACCGCACCTTTGCGGATTTCGAAGCCATTGAGATCCACTCCAGACATGCGCGTTTGCGCGCTAAATGGGACGAAGCGAGCTTCATGTTGCGCCAGGTCGCGTCCACGCAATCCGTACCTTTCTTTCGCCAGAACAACGATCGACCGCCCCTCGGGAGTCTCGTCGGGTAGGGAGGACAGTTGCGCCGCACTTGCGATCTCTTCGTCGCTGATGCCTGGGGCAGGAATGAATGCCGCGGCTTGACGGTTGCCGAGCGTGATTGTGCCTGTCTTATCAAGCAGCAAGGTATTCACGTCGCCCGCGGCTTCGACTGCGCGGCCTGACATGGCGAGAACGTTGTGCTGGATCAGTCGATCCATTCCAGCTATGCCAATCGCGGAAAGCAAGCCGCCGATTGTTGTCGGGATCAGACAGACCAGCAACGATACAAGGACAAATACCGTTTGGCGCGATCCCGAGTAAATCGCGAACGGCTGCAATGTCACTACGGCCAACAGGAAGATAATGGTCAATCCTGCGAGCAGAATGTTGAGTGCAATTTCGTTTGGCGTTTTCTGCCGCTCCGCGCCTTCAACCAATGCGATCATGCGGTCGAGGAACGTCTCTCCAGGATTCGAGCTGATGCGAACGCGAATCTCATCGGAGAGAACCCGCGTTCCGCCGGTGACGGCTGAACGGTCGCCGCCGGATTCACGAATCACCGGAGCCGACTCGCCGGTGATTGCAGACTCGTCGACAGACGCAACGCCTTCGATGACCTCGCCATCGCCGGGAATGAACTCTCCGGCGCGAACCATGACAATGTCACCAGTGCGGAGCTTTGAGCTAGGAACTGTCTCGGTTTGTCCATCAGACAAGAGTCGCCGCGCAACAGTTTCAGAGCGCGCTCTGCGGAGTGAATCTGCCTGCGCTTTGCCACGGCCTTCTGCCATTGCCTCCGCAAAGTTGGCGAATATTACGGTGAACCACAGCCACAATGTGATCTGCAGGTTAAACCCGACATTGGCCTTACTCATCAAAAGCATTACCGTTGTGATCACACAGCCCACTTCGACCACAAACATGACCGGGTTCGCCATCATGTGGCGCGGGGCAAGCTTCAAGAGTGAGTCTACAATCGCGCGGCGAATAATCTTCCACTCCCACACCGCGTTAGTTCTCGGTTTCGGCGTGGATGGGTCACTGGGTGGCACTAACTGCGACAGCGATGGAACTCTAGGTTTCGTTGCCATATCAATCCTCAAAACGCTTTGCCAGCGGACATCAGCAGATGCTCAAGAATAGGTCCCAAGCTCAGGACCGGGAAGAATGTGAGCGCCCCGACGATGATGATCGTTCCCATCAACAGAGTGCTGAATAGCGGCGTCGTGACTGGGAAAGTGCCCAGTGACGGTGGTGCAGCCTTCTTGCCCGCCAAGCTGCCCGCAATTGCGAGCATGGGAATGATCATCAGGAATCGTCCAATGAGCATCGTCACGGCTCCCGAAACGTTGTACCAGGGCGTGTTGGTGGTCAGACCGGCGAACGCCGAACCGTTGTTGGCTGCCTGCGAGGTGAATGCGTAGATGATCTCCGACAAACCGTGTGGTCCGGGATTGGCAATGCTTGAGGCACCGAATCCAGCGACCGTCGAAATCCCGGCAAATACGAGAATCACGAGCGGGAAGATAAGCGCAACGAGCATCGCCATTTTCACGTCGTACGCCTCGATCTTCTTGCCGAGATACTCCGGCGTACGGCCAACCATGAGTCCCGCGATGAAGACCGCGAGAATCACATAGATCAGGATGCCGTACATTCCAGCGCCCACGCCGCCGAAGATCACCTCACTGAGCATCATGTTGACGAGTGGAACCAGACCACCCAGCGGGGTAAAGGAGTCGTGCCAACCATTGATCGCTCCACAGCTGGCATCGGTGGTGACTGTTGCCCACAGCGCCGTGTTGGCGATGCCGAAGCGAACGTCCTTGCCTTCCATATTGCCCCCCGAATTCAATGCAGTGGTGTGCTGGTTGATGACGGATGGCAGCAGGGGATTGCCCTGGGCTTCAGCCCAATAGGCAGTAGTGACTCCAGCCAAAAACAGAACCGCCATCGCTGCCCAGACAGCCCAGCCATGACGCTGCGATCCAGTCATGCGGCCAAGTGTGTAGGTGAGGCCAGCACTGATCGCGAAAATGGAAACCAGTTCAAGGAAGTTAGTGAGTGGCGTCGGATTCTCAAATGGGTGCGCGCTGTTCGCGTTGAAGAAGCCGCCACCATTGGTTCCGAGTTCTTTGATGATTTCCTGGGATGCCACTGGTCCCTGGGCGATTGTCTGCTGCGTGACTGGATCGATTACCTGCTTGCCATCAGGACCGAGCACCGGCTTGCCCGAGGCATCGATCTTGGGAATCTTCATCGGTTCGACGAGCCTCACCGTGTCATATGGCTTGAAGTTCTGCGGAACACCTTGCCACACAAACACGAGGGCGCCGACGACGCAGAACGGGAGCAACACCCAGAGAATGCTGCGTACAAGATCCACCCAGAAATTTCCAATGCTTTGCATCTCCTTGCGAGCGATTCCACGAATAAACGCGATTGCCATCGCGATGCCCACGGCAGCGGATGCGAAGTTGTGATACGCGAGTCCTGCCATCTGGGTCAGATAGCTCATCGTGGACTCACCAGCATAGTTCTGCCAGTTCGTGTTGGTTGTGAATGATGCAGCGGTATTGAATGCAAGCGTGGCTGGTACTCCCCCAAACTTCTGAGGATTCCACGGTAGTACACCTTGCAAGCGCTCCAATAAATACAACAGCAGCATTGAAACCAGGCTGAATAGCAGCATCGATGCCGCGTATTCTTTCCAGCCCATCTCCCGCTCTTCATCAACACCAGCAACTCGGTAGAGCAGGCGCTCAACGGGCCGCAGGACAGGATCGAGGAACGTGCGTTCGCGATTGAACACTCTCGTCATGAAAATGCCAAGCGGCTTCGTCACGGCGAGCACGACGAGCAAGAAGAGCGCGATTTGGAACCAGCCATTGGCGGTCATCAGAATTTCTCCGGTCTAAGCATCGCGTAGGTCAGGTAGATCAATAGCAAGACACTGACCACGAGCATGGTGATCGATTCCACATTCATGACGTCTCTCCTACTTCACTCGGTCGCAGAACTGGACGTAGCCAATCGCGAGAATGAAGAATGCAATAGTTGCGGCGGCGAAAACGAGATCTTGCATTACAAAGCTCCTAAACTAGAACAGCAGTCCCACTTCAACAACACCGCGTGGTTGATTTCGGCTTGTCCCAGAGCGGCCAAATACTGCTCCCGGGGCGTAGTCGTTTGCGCGCACGAAAGAGATGTCCCCACGAGTGAAGAATCGCTGATATTGATATGTGGGCGTTAAAGTGATCGACCACGCCGAGCTGCCTGGACCATACAACAAATTGATTGAGTGATCAGTCGAGCGTCCGGTGCTGGCGATATACTCTCCGCGTCCCGAGAGCGAGATTCCGTGCGAGAACTTTCTGGTCAGCAGTAGTGCTCCACCAATGGTCGAGGCGCTCTTGGCAACGCCGGCTTCCGCGTTGGCTGGCACGTTGGAGTACTGCACATACGGCTGCATAATCCACTTGTCCTTCGTATATGTGTAGACCAGTGCATACATGCTGCTGTTGTTCTGAACCGGGGTGGCTAATGTCCGGAAGACGGTTCGGCCGAGATTCCCCATTCCTGCGAAGGCTAAACTGTGTACACCATTGACGTACGTCAATGAACCACTGAGCCATGAATACCGGTTCGAATAGAATCCGTCATTCCAACTCAGGGAGGCGGTAAACTTACCGATCGTCTGGTTTAGCTGAATTCCGCGATTGATCGCATTCTCCTGGTTCCACAACAGTCCACGTTGAACATTCATATTCTGGAAATCGAACGTGTACTCTGCACCCATCACCGTCGGCAGCGCTCCGACCATTACCGAAAAGCTATTCGTTGGGGCGAGCTTCAAATAGGCAACTGGTATGGGACTGTAGAGATCGGAGATCGCGGTTTCGGTCTTGATGAACGGTGTTCCCAGCGCAAGGATGTTGTACGCACCTGGTTGCACGTAGAACTGCCACCAACCTGTCGACTTCTGTATGAAGAGCTGACCGTTGCTAAGAGCTGATTGTGTGTTGTCATCTCCAGCGACGCGACTCCCCTGCCAAATTCCCATCCCGCTAATCACGCCATTCAGGTTGACCTTGCCAAGAGGTCCCGCTTCGAGCGTGATTGGAGGCACGGGGTTCAAAGGTCCGGTTATCGCCGGAGTCGAAAGGGGACTTGGCTCTGATACCTTGTCAGCGGGTTGCTGCGTGCCTGAATTGCTCGCTTCATGCTGCTGTGATGGGCTCGGTAGCTCTCCGCTTTGGTCTTGTCCGACCGCTGAAACGCCCCAAAGCATTACTGCAAGCACGCAGCTCACGAGACTCGACGTCCGCAGTTTGAATATTCTTCGCAATCCACTCACTATCAATTCCTTCCGTCGCTCCTCGACTAGTGACTCACTCTATTTGAGCTTGTCTTTCATTAAGGTGGCATAGGTAAGTCATTAAATAACCATTAACGCCGCGTGGCGTGCGCAATGTTTTCACGCTCTGCATGGAAGTCGTACACGATCCACGATTCAAGCTGAATGTAGTGACTTCCGGGCACCTCTTCCGGAACGATTTGGATCGTATGGCTTTGGGCTTTTCGACTTTCTCTGCATAGCGCGATAAAAAAACTCGTCAGGAACGTCACTGCGCCGACTCCGATCATTGCCATCAGGACCGTTTCCATAAAGCCTCCAAGATCAGCTGGGTCCAGCCGCATCAGTTGACTCAATTCATTGGATAAGAACTCGCCTTGACAATGAATGAAAGGTCCCTTAAGAAACCATTAACGTTGCAGCCGCTCGTCAGCTTTTGGGCAACGCGTGCTTTCTACGAGCACTTCTCAACAGCAGGTCGTCTCGGGGAGGCCCTATGAATTCGCATACGGTGCTTCAATACGCTGCTTTTCTTGCGCTTGTGACGGTGCTCGTAAAACCGCTTGGAGCCTACATGGCGCGAGTGTTCGAGCGGCAACGCACAGTCCTTGACCCCGTTATGAGTCCGGTGGAGCGGCTTCTGTATCGAATTACTGGCGTTGATCCCTTGGACGAGATGGATTGGAAGAGGTACGCCTACTGTTTCGCTCTGCTTGGATTCACGGGAACAGTGGCGCTGTATGCAATTCTTCGCGTTCAACAGTTTCTTCCCGGCTTTGATGCCGCCCACATGTCAACGCCCATGACCCCTGATCTGGCTATGAATACAGCCATCAGCTTTTCGACGACGACTACGTGGCAGGCTTACGGTGGCGAGACAACGATGAGCTACTTTAGTCAGCTCGTCGGCTTGACTGTTCAGAACTTCTTGGCTGGGGCATCTGGATTGTCTGTGGGAGTAGCGTTCGTTCGCGGCTTCGCTCGTCAGCAGGCAACGAAGCTCGGCAATTTCTGGGTCGATCTTGTTCGCTCACTGTTGTGGATATTGCTACCGTTGTCAGTAGTCGGAGCCCTGCTGCTCGTCTCGCAGGGAGTCATCATGAACTTCCGGCCATACACGGCCGCAGCTCCAGTCGACTCATCCGAAGTGAAAACGATAGGCGATCAGTCCTCCACCAATCCCGCACCGACGATGCAAACGATTGCTCAAGGCCCTGTGGCTGCGCTGGAAATCATCAAGAACCTGGGAACCAACGGTGGCGGTTTCTTCAACGTGAACGGCGCACACCCATTTGAAAATCCAACGCCGCTTTCAAACTTTCTTGAGATGCTGGCAATCATGCTTCTTCCGGCAGCCTTCACCTACACGTTTGGCCGCATGGTCAAAGACACCCGCCAAGGATGGACGCTCTACGTCGTCATGTCGTTGTTATTCATGGCAGCACTGCTCATTTGCGGCGCTGCGGAACAGCAAGTTAATCCTGATATTTCGCGTGCTGGCGTTGATTCCCAAATCAATGGAAACATGGAAGGCAAAGAGGTGAGGTTCGGCGTATCTCAGTCAGTGCTGACTGCGGTCGTCACGTCCAATGGAGCCACAGGATCGTACAACTCCATGCACGACAGCTACACGCCGCTCGGCGGAACGGTTCCATTAGTCAATATGCTGTTAGGCGAGATCGTCTTCGGAGGTTTGGGAACTGGACTCTACAGCATCATCATGCTGGCCCTGATCGGGTTGATGCTCTCTGGCTTAATGGTGGGAAGAACGCCGGAGTATCTTGGAAAGAAAATTCGTCCATCGGAGGCAAAAATGATAACCATTTATGCTCTTGCGACACCGATCGCAATTCTTCCGCTCACGGCAATCGCAGTCGTATCAAAGGCAGGATTGGCAGGGCTCACAACCAACAACGGGGCTCATGGTTTCACGGAAATTCTTTTCGCATTCGCCTCATCGATGGCAAACAACGGTCAAAACTTCGCGGGCCTTAGCGCCAACTCAGTGTTCTACAACGTGAGCACGTCCGCCGCAATGATGATAGGTCGGTTCGCACTGGCTATTCCCGCGTTGTGCTTCGCGGGCCTCTACGCTAAACAGATTCGCCAGCCGGTAACCGTCGGAGCAGTGCGCACCGACTCAATTACATTCTCCGTTGTACTGATTTCGACGGCACTTATCGTAATGGGACTGAGCTTCTTTCCAGCTCTTACCCTTGGACCAATACTTGAACATCTTCTCGGGTTTAGATGAGACCTACTGTTCATCGCCAGGGTCAAAGCGATATCCGACCCAAGGCTCAGTCACGATGTAATGAGCAGAACCATCTTCGGGCTCCAACTTCTTTCGGAGATGGTTGACGAACACTCGCAGGTGATCGGCCTGAGCTGTTGGCGTTTCTGCCCATACGGCGGCAAGCAAGGCGCGATGGGTTATGACTTTATTCGGGTGCATGGCACAGTAATTCAATAGGTCGAACTCTTTGGGACTCAAGTGGACCTCGCGCCCGCGAACGCTTACTCGCCTGGTCTCCAAGTCGATCGCGAAATCACCGATGTCAATCTTCGTAACATCTCGCGATACATGCAGCATTCCAGCGCGCCTGAGAATTGCTCTTACGCGAGCCAGTAGTTCGTTAGGCGTAAAGGGCTTCGTTACGTAATCGTCTGCCCCAGCATCGAGGGCCTCAATCTTGCTCTTCTCCTCGCCTCGAACTGACAAGACGATGATCGGAACTGTCGACTTGGCGCGAACGCGTCGACAGAGTTCGGTCCCGTCCATGTTAGGCATCGCCAAATCAGTGATAATCAGATCAGGAGTCCACTCGCGCATGATCTCAAGCGCCTCGTCGCCATCGGCTGCCGTGTGGATGCTGTATCTATGGCTGGACAACGTGGCGCGCAGCACACGCGTGATCTGCGGTTCGTCGTCGACGACGAGAATCCGCCGTTGCTGGTCAATTGCTGGTTGACTATCCACAGTCGTCACCTTGCCTCCTGAGTCACGATATGCACGTCGGCTGCGGGAGCATCACGCAGGAACTTGTGAATGGCCGAGAGATATAGATACCGTCTCCATCCTTTCAGGGCGGAGCGACCAAAGATGACTTGCGTGATATGTTTCTCTCGGACTATCTTTGCCATCTCCTCAGCGACGTTTCTTCCTTTCACACGCACGATCTTGGCTCCTAAGTTCTCAGCAAAACGGATATTCTCAGCTAGTGTACGTCTGTTCTCCGGGCCCTCGTCTGCTCCGACGTCAATATAGACCACAAGAAAATCCGCCTTGGTGCTCTCGGCCATTCTCGCGCCTCGTGCAATCAGGTACTGGGCAGCGGGGTTGGAACTGACGCCTACGGCGATGCGCTCCTTAATAGGAGTGCGCTGCTCGATGTGCTCCTTTTCAAGGTAGGCCTCAAGGCTCCGATCGACAACATTTCCGACCTGCCGTAATGCCAGCTCTCGAAGAGCGATTAGGTTACCGGGGCGAAAGAAATTTGCGAGGGCTCGCTCGGCTCGCTCAACCGGATAGATATCGCCTCGACGCATTCGGGAGCGGAGCGCTTCGGGTGTGAGGTCTGCGAGAACAATCTCGTTCACCCGCTGCATTACTAGATCGGGAACTGTCTCGCGGACTACCACGCCCGTTATTCGCTGTACGAGAGGATTGAGGCTCTCGATGTGCTGGACATTCATCGTGGAGATTACGTCAATCCTCGCATCGAGCAATTCCATTACGTCCTGATATCTCTTGACGTTCCGGCTTCCCTCAACGTTGGTGTGTGCGAGTTCATCTATGAGAACGACCGCAGGATGACTGGCGAGAACTGCATCAACGTCCATCTCTTCAAAAGCCGCACCTTTATAGGTGAGCTTTCTTCGCGGAACAGTTTCCAAGTGTGAGGCGAGTTCGGCTATACCTGCACGCCCGTGTGTCTCGACAACGCCGATAACGACGTCTTCGCCTCGACTATGGCGCCGTATGCCTTCGCTCAGCATGTTGTACGTCTTGCCAACGCCTGGAGCATATCCTAAAAATAACTTCAATGTCCCAGTCGTCTTGGCTGGCGCGGTATCTTCGAGCCACTGTTCGGGTGTCTTCATAATTCGAACATATTCTCGTTCAACAGTTCCACAGTTGTCGAATCGGGTACAATCTCGCGAGTGAACAAGTTACTGCGAATCCAGATAGCTCGTTTTGCAGGCGCCACACTCATCATTGCGGCGATTGCGTTGATTTTCCATAGAGTTATACATGTCAATCCGACGACAGTTGGTTTTACCTTCCTGCTTTCAGTGCTGGTGGTTTCAACCGTCTGGGGACTGGCCTGCTCGGTGTTCATGGTCCTGCTCGCTGCCCTCGTCTACAACTTCTTCTTCCTTCCTCCGGTCGGCACATTCACCATCGCAGATCCACAAAACTGGGTAGCGCTGTTCGCATTCTTGATCACCGCGGTTATCGCGAGCCATCTCGCAAACCGTGTCCGCGAAGAGGCGCTCAATGCCGATCAACGGCGTCGCGATGTGGAGCGACTCTATTCCTTCAGCCAGCAGCTACTGGCAACAGACAACATTCTCGAACTCTTGAATGGGATTCCAGGTCAAATCGTCGACGCTTTCAGCGTGAGTTCAGCCGGAATCCTTCTGAGCCGAAGTGGTAAAGCGTACTACTCGGATTTAGGAGCACAGAGCACCATTGCCGAGGAAGCTTTGAAAGCAACAGCAGCCCGTAATGAGCCAAAACTCAATGAATTGGACGCAATCAGCATCGTTCCGCTCAGGATAGGGATACATTCTGTTGGTGCATTAGGCGTTCTCGACAGCACGTTATCACCAGAGACTCTGGATGCGGTTGGGAGCCTCGTTGCGATTGCAGTCGAGCGGGCCGGAGCCATCGAACAACTAAGCCGCGCGGAAGCGGCAAGAGAGAACGAGAAACTAAGGAGTGTTCTGCTGGACTCGGTTACCCATGAGTTCCGAACCCCGCTCACCTCGTTGCTGGCTGCGACAAAATCTCTCCTATGGGATGATCAACTGGATGAATCGGCGCGGAAGGAGTTGCTGGCCATTATCGATGAAGAAGGGGAGAGGTTGAACAGGCTTGTAGGCGAAGCGGCGGAGATGGCGCAACTTGATGCACGGCAGGTCGTGCTTGAGATTGAGTCGTACGACATCCGCGATGCCATCGAGGAAGCAGTGGAACAGTCCACGCACGTTGCGAAGTTTCACCCCATTCACATTGAAGTCCCGGAGAACCTTCCCAAGGTCCGCATGGACCGGAAAAGGATTCATGAAGTGATTGCTCATTTCCTGGACAATGCTGGCAAATACGCGTCTGCGGGAACCCCGATTCATATCAGCGCGGAACTTCGTGGCCAAAGCATCATGACGAGTGTCGCCGATCATGGCGCCGGAATAGACGAGTTCGAGCAAAGCTTGATCTTCGACAAGTTCTATCGCGGTCGAGGGCAGCGCTCAACCGTGCATGGAACGGGCATGGGACTTGCCATCGTCAAAGCAATCGTAGAGGCACATGGCGGCACTGTCGGCTTGACCAGCCAATTAGGTCATGGCTCCGTGTTCCATTTCTCACTCCCAGCCGCACTGTAGTTATAGCGCGCAGGCAAATAATAGAGAATGATGATCGCGGCAGATACGCCGAACCGAAAACAAAATTCTCGTGGGCGATGACGAGCATCGGATTACTCGTAGCGGAGTTCTTTGCCGAGCAGGTATCACCCGATCTGTCAGGTCCTACGCGCGATGGTGCCGGACGATCCACGCTGCTAGTTCTCGCGCCATCATTGCTGAGTGTTCCTTGACGAAGTGAACAGGGCAAGAAACGCATACCTTCTGGCGACACTTCAGAAGCCCTTGTGCGAAGGCGTCCACCTTAGCCTCGGTGGCACTATGCATTCATTGCCCTCCGAGCTGCGAGCCTTTCTTGCCAGTGAATGGCCGCCCCTCAGCGATGAGTCCACGAGTCTGCGAGATAAGGACGAGTCCGTTCTGCACAGCAATTCCAAACAACCCGATCAAACCGACCAACGAAGATACGTTCCAAGTTTCCCCCGCGATTAATAGAGCGATGATGCTTGAAATAACGGCTTTTTTTGCTCGAACCTACTCTGGCGGAAATCCGGGTTAGAGGGCCAGAAGTCCCGAGACCTCTTTTAGGCGGTGACCATGACTGGTCTCTTCGCGGCCATTCTGACGAAAGAGTTGGCGCGCCTCCGAGTTTTCACAGTTCTCTGCCCAATGCTCGTAAAGTGCCTCGCCTCCGAACTCTGCCTGCGCCAGGCTATTCAGCAAATCCGCGGTGAGATCGGGCTTTACCCAACCTGTGAGGTAGGGATTCTCTGTCGCCTCCGGAACGGAATAGTTGGTGCCAGTCAGTTTACCGATCGCCTCGCTGAGGCGGCATGCATGGGTCAGTTCGTCGTTGCCGCTATCGATCAGCAGTGCTTGTACCCGTGGATTGGCTCCGGCCGCCAGTTCGTCGTACATCGCCTTGCCTGCGGCTTCGAGGATCACCATCAGTTTGAGATCGTCGATCGTTGGCTTGGTGACCGATCCGATATAGGCGAAGGCTTCGTAGAGGTTTTGGGGGGCGTTCGCTGGAAGAGTATGCATCTGATTATCTCCTTAAGTATGAAGTTCTAAAACTTCGGTCGGTATCGACCCGATGAGCAGTGTGGACGTCCGCTGATAGCACGTCTCCGCCTCTCTGATCACAACCGGTAGCCTTGCACATTAAGCGGCGAGAGCTTTTTCAATCGCTCGAACGAGCATCGGATCGTCGGGCGTGACGTCGGGGGCGAAGCGGTCGATCACGTTGCCATCTTTGTCGATGAGAAATTTCTCGAAATTCCACAGAACTTCCGGCTCGGCATTAGGGGTGATGCCATATGCCATTAGCTTCTCGCGGAAAGACGAATCAGAATTGGCGCGCGCCGCAGGCCGCGCAGCAACGAGCGCGCTATATAGCGGATGACGGCCTTCGCCCGCAACCGCGATCTTTGAGAACATGGGAAATTGCACGCTAAAGTTGCCGGTACAGAATTGTTGGATTTCCGCATCCGACCCAGGCTCCTGTCCGGCGAAGTCGTTGGCCGGAAAACCAAGGACTACAAAATTCTGATCGCGGAATCGTTCATAGAGTTTTTCCAGCCCGTCGTATTGCGGCGTCAGGCCGCATTTGGATGCGACATTCACAACGAGAATGAGTTTGCCTCGATACGCTGCCAGAGAGCTGTCTTCGCCGGTAATGGTCTTGAGTGGAATTTCCTGAATTTCTGTCATCCTATTTTCTCCTCGGCCCCTTGAATATGGCCGGTTCGTACGCTTAAGAGCGTTCAGGGCTGGGCCGCACAGCCGGGTAAACTACTCGGGGACTGCGGCGAAAGAAACAAAAACCTTCTATGCTCTATCGGCCTTATTGCTATCGCCGGTAAAATGATATTAAGCTCAGCGTTATCGCTGGTCCTATGCAATTGGATATTTGATGTGTACGATTGGATATAAAAAATGTTGTGGAGTCTGAGCGCCGAAATTGCCGAGTCTTCATCCTGGCATGACCATGATATTTTTGAGTTCGCATTATGCCTTGACCATGGCGGGAGTCTTCTGACAGATGATGGCGAAGTCGATCTTCGCCCAGCCCGAACCATCCTCGTTCCACCGGGCACTCATCATCGCTTCGTCCTGGATACATCCGAAATTGGGCGCCTGAAAATTATCTGCGTTCCACCGAAAGACCTGGCTTGTTTTGTTTCGCCGTTTCAGATCTCCATGTTAGAAGGCCTCTGCGGAATGGGCGTGAGTGTGGCGGATCATCCAGGGCAGGAACTGTGGCTCAGCCAACTGAGTAGTCTGATCGTCGATGGATTAGGCACTGACAAGGAGCCGTCCGCCCAGCTGAATTGGAGTGCGATGAGTTTGCTTTTGTCGCTTCACGCCAAAGAACGTTATGTGGGCAAGGACCATTCCAGCAATCGCCACCGGGCCAAGATACTTGACCTCCTCTCGTGGATTGAAAACAATTTGGCAGAGGAGCTTAGTATTCAGCAGGCAACATTTCGCTCCGGTTTATCCCGCAGTCTGTTGACCAGGGAGTTCCGTCTCTACACCGGCAAGAGTTTTGTGGACTATTGCAATGTGCGCCGGGTGCAAAAAGCAGCGACAATACTGGTCACTCGCCCCCATTCCGTGACCCAGGCCGCCTTGGATAGCGGGTTTTCCAACCTAAGTCACTTCCATCGTCAATTCAAGGCGCATTTCGGTCTGGCACCAGCGGCTTTCCGGCGCAAGGTGATTGAAGAAGGGGGACTTCGCTGAATTCAAGAAGTTTGACTTCTGGACGAAGGGGGAGGAAATCAAAAGATAATTTCCCCAACCCTTGTTTGTTCCATGAGTGCGGCCAGGGAGATACGCTCGACTGAGTCCGTAAGTCGATACTCTCAAGAGGCTCGTCGGGATGCGATTTCGTAGGAGACTCGGCCTGCACTGACTTGTGCGGCTACTCAATTCCCATACATAAATATTTCACGACCAGAAATTCTTCGATTCCATACTTCGAACCTTCGCGTCCAATGCCAGATTGTTTTACGCCGCCGAATGGTGCGACCTCGTTTGAGATGAGCCCTGTGTTGATTCCGACCATCCCGTATTCAAGCGACTCTGCAACGCGCCATACTCTGCCAATGTCGCGTGAGTAGAAATAAGCTGCCAATCCGAACTCTGTGTCATTCGCCATTCGCACGGCTTCTTCTTCTGTTTTGAATCGGAACAGCGGGGCAACCGGACCGAAGGTTTCCTCTCTCGCCACGGCCATCTCGGGAGTTACGTTAACCAGCACCGTGGGCTCAAAGAAAGTTCCGCCCAGCGCGTGACGCTTACCGCCCGTGAGAACCCGAGCGCCTTTGCCTACCGCATCGGCAATGTGTTCCTCCACCTTCGCCACTGCGGCGTCGTCGATCAGCGGCCCCTGCGTTACTCCTCGCTCCATGCCATTGCCGACCTTGAGTTGGCGAACCTTCTCGACAAGCTTTGCGGAGAATGCCTCATACACTTCCTCCTGCACCAGTAACCGATTTGTGCAAACACAGGTCTGCCCGGTATTGCGATACTTGGACGCGATTGCACCTTCCACCGCCGTGTCAACATCGGCATCGTTGAAGACAATGAATGGTGCGTTGCCGCCGAGTTCCAGTGAGACTTTCTTGATCGTGCCGGCGCACTGTTTCATCAGCAGTGACCCCACCGAAGTGGATCCAGTGAATGTAACTTTACGCACGATTGGATTGGAGGTAAGCTCGGCGCCGATCGCCTTCGTGTCTCCCGTGATTACGTTGAAGACTCCCTTCGGCACACCGGCTCTCTCCGCCAGTTCCACCAGAGCCAGCGCGCAAAAAGGTGTAAGTCCCGCCGGCTTCACCACTACCACGCAGCCAGCCGCCAATGCCGGAGCCACTTTCCTCGTAATCATTGCGATCGGAAAATTCCAGGGTGTAATCGCCGCGCATACTCCAATCGGCTCCTTGATCACCACCAGCCGCTTGTCCTTCTGCGTTTGCGGAATGGTGTCACCGTAAATCCGCTTTGCCTCTTCGGCGAACCACTCGATGAAAGAGGCGCCATACACAACCTCGCCCTTTGATTCCGCCAGCGGCTTTCCCTGTTCCGCGGTCATTAACTTTGCAAGATCATCCTGATTGGCCATCAGTAGTTCGAACCAGCGGCGAAGGATTGCACCTCGCTCCTTTGCTGTTCTTGCCCGCCACAAGGGCCACGCGGCATTAGCGGCTTCAATGGCGCGTCTTGTCTCGTCCGTGCTCATCTTCGGAACATGACCCAGCAGCGTTCCATCAGCAGGATTGGTTACGCAAATAGTCGATTTACTGTCCGCATCGAGCCACTCGCCGTTTATGTAACATTGTTGCCGAAACAACTCCGCATCCAGCAAATCGACACTCAAACTCTGCTCGCGTTGCTCTGTCGCCATAAGAACATCCTTCCAATATTTGTGAGTGAGCGTTGCTCTCGGGTTTCCGTCTCCCACCGGCCTCGCAAATGCCTCAGGCTGCGTAGTCTATATCAGAAGACCGCCAACAAGCAGCATTGGACCCTTTTGCGAGTCTCCAACTGGTGTCTGGAATTGATGTTCGGAATTTGTGCTCGAATCAAGCGGGGAAGTTTCCAGCTCAAGAAAAGCCGCGCGCCCCGGCGGTATGATCCACCATCTGCGCGCGGCCTCCACCTCTATCAGCTCGACCGTTCTACTTCTTACTTTCGGCCACCGCCATCGCCACTTCCGTTGACTGCCTGTGTGCCGAAATCAGTTCGACGGCTTTGTGCGCAATGTGTTCCGCTGAAACCTCAAACTCTTTCACCAGTTCCCACGGTGCGCCGGAATCTCCAAACCGGTCCTGCACGCCGATGTAACCGGCCAGCACCGGATGCTGCATCATCGCCGCGTCTTCCATCACCAGCCCGGCCACGCGCCAGCCCAGTGCGCCCACCTGATGCTCTTCCGCCGTGATCAGCACTCCCGTTTCGCTCGCCGCCCGCAGCACCGCATCGCGGTCAATCGGTTTCAAGGTATGCATGTTCAGAATGCGTGTCTGGTATCCGAAATCACGGTTCAGAATCCAGGCAGCACGCATCGCCTCCGGCACCATCGGACCGCACGCAATGATGGTCAAGTCCTCATGCTCGTTCTTGTAATCTTTCGCCAGGCAGGTTTCAAACGCCTCCACGAACTTTTCGTTCTCGCCGCGGAAGCGAATGACATTCGCCTTCCCAAACACGAAAGGCGTCGCCTCTGTTGAGATCACCGGAGTCGCCTCACGCGCAAATCGCACGTACTTCGGCCCCTTGTGTTTCATCAGCATGAACTCTGTAGCTTTTTTCGTCTCCACCGAATCCGCCGGAACCACCACGCTCATGTTCGGCAGTCCACACATGGCAAACAGGTCTTCCAGCGCCTGATGCGTCGCTCCATCCGGCCCCACGCTCACTCCACCATGCGCCCCTGCGATAAACACATTCAGATTCCCGTAGCAGATCGAAACGCGCACCTGATCCAGGTTCCTTGCCGCCGCAAACGTCGCGTAGGTACCAAACACTGGAATTTTTCCTTCCTTCGCCAGCCCCGCCGCCACGGCCGTCGCCGACTGCTCTGCGATGCCCATACTCAGCCATCGCGACTTCCGTTCCGGATGTCCCGCATAGAAATCGCTGATCGTGATCGACCCTGATATATCCAGCCCCAGTCCTACCACGCGCTCGTCGCTGCCTTTGTCCGCCAGCGCCTGACCGAACCCTTTGCGCGTCGGTTCCATCGCCACCTTCATATTTTCGTGGCTGTTCCACCAGTAGTTCTCGTTGAACTTCGGCATCTTCGCCGCCAGCTTCCGATCCACTCCGTGCTGGTATTCGCTCGCATAGGCAGTGAGTGCCTCTACGTCAACTTTCTCGCTTACGCCCAGTTCCTCCAGCGCCTTCGTCAGTTCGTCGCGATTCGGAGTCTTGCCATGCCAGCCCGCCACGTTCTCCATAAAGCTGACGCCCTTACCCTTGACCGTATCCGCGATAATGACCTTCGGTTTTCCGTTGCGGCTCTGCTTCGCGCTCGTCAGGGCTGTCACAACCTGTTCCATGTCGTGCCCGTCAATTCGAACCACGTCCCATCCAAACGACGCGTACTTCTCCTCGATCGGATCGATCCCCATCACGTCCGAAACCTTGCCGTCGATCTGCAGCAGGTTCTTATCGACAATCGCCACCAGGTTGTCGAGCTTGTAGTGGGCCGCTTCCATCGCCGCCTCCCATACTTGGCCTTCCTGCTGTTCGCCATCGCCCATAATGCAGAAAACGCTGTATGCCTTGCCGTCCAGCCTCGCGGCCAGCGCATTGCCCACCGCAATGCTCAATCCCTGTCCCAGCGATCCGCTGGATACCTCAATTCCCGGCAGCTTGACCCAATGCGGATGTCCCTGCATTGGTGAGGAGAGCTTTCTTAGCAGCGCCAGGTCATGCTTCTTGCAGAACCCTGCAAAGGCCAGTCCGACGTACAGCGCCGGAGCCTTATGTCCCGCCGACCAGATAATGCGATCTCGATCCGCCCACGTAGGATTCAGCGGGGTGTGATCGGCAACCTGCAAATACAGTGCCGCAGTTATATCCATGATGGAGAGCGTTCCGCCAGCATGGCCAGATCCAGCGCAGTAGAGCGCCGCCAAGTTATAGCCGCGCATCAGCGCCGCCTCTGTTTTCAATTGTTCTATGGAATACTGTCGAACCGGATGCAGCGTCGCGGAGTCAAGAATGGACATTTTGGCCTCAGTCTGTGTGCTAGGCCGGCCTCATCAAAGCCTTTTGGCCGAACTCAGACGCGTCACTTTATGCGGTACGCGCCCGAGTACGCAGTGAGCCCTATCACCCTATGTTTGTGATATCGGCAGTTGCACTGGAGTGGGGTGCATTCCATTCAGCAACTCCCCTCGCCAAAATCCCACTCTCCCGGAATTTTGAGGGCAACTCCCGCCTGCCGTTCAAATTCTGAGTGCGTTGAGAATCCAGGGATTAGCCAGGTCTCACTACTCACAATCAGGAGAGTCTTATGAAGCTACTCAATGTAATCGCAGCGGCAACTCTGCTCATGGGCAGCATGGCCATTGCGCAGGACTCGGCAATGGCTTCCAAAGCCGATATGCGCACCGGCGCTAACGTCGAACAGCAACTCAAGGACATGGAAAACCAGTGGGCAAAAGCCTCGTTAGCCAGCGACGGCGATGCCGTCATGCCCATGCTCTCCGAAGATTTCGTGAATGTCGATTCCGACGGCTCTGTGCATAATAAAACCGAGACAGTCGCCCGCATGAAGAAGGCCAAGTTCCAGATCAGCGAGGTCAGCGACCTGCAGGTCAACCCCCACGGAGATTCCGCCGTCGTTACCGGCACCTGGACCGGCAAGGGCGTTGACGGAATGGGAAAGCCCATCGACGCCAGGGAACGTTGGGCCGATACCTGGGTGAAAAAGGATGGGAAGTGGCAATGCGTCGCCTCCGCATCTGCTCCATTGAAATGAGTGAAGTAAGCCGCCTAACGAGCGTTGTTTAAAGAAGTTGTAAGTGGCCCTTTCGCAAGCTGTAGATTCTCAAGTACCTGGATCGGCGCGGCTGAGGGTGCCCCA
>Ga0255336_101301_pt1 | contig 19140 bp, 17 predicted proteins | sample MeOH1_35cm_T3_17_FD_189102 | JGI IMG/M metagenome (GOLD analysis project Ga0255336, IMG submission 189102) | Sandy soil microbial communities from University of British Columbia, Vancouver, Canada - MeOH1_35cm_T3_179 | ecosystem: Engineered > Artificial ecosystem > Sand microcosm > Unclassified ...
TCAAGTAGCACGAAGCAAACAAACTTCAAGCAACAAAAAAGAGCCCGCCATCATCGTGGGCTCTTTCCTTGAAACCTTGAAACCTTGAAACCTTGAAACCTTGAAACCTTGAAACCTTGAAACCTTGCCCTACTTAATCTCCACAAACTCAAACCGCTCCAACTGCTTCTCGAACGGAATCGAGAACTGCTTTTCAATCTTCTCGCGATAGGTCGGTCCTGAGTTATACGTGCAGAACGGATACAGCTTGCCGTCCGGTGCCGCATAGTGAATCACGCAGCGCTTTACGCGCTCGATGTCGTAGTTATACGAATCCTGGAAGTGCATGCCCGCCACCAGCAGCGTGCGATAGGTGAACGTGCCGTCCATTCCATCGCGGCCCAGCTTCTTGTTCGTCATGCCTTGGATCGTGTTGAGGAACTTCTCGAACGTCAGCCCTTCCGGTGCCAGATCGGCCCTGAAATGCTTCTTCAACTCCATCCAGCCCTTCGCGCCGTTGTAGTACTTCATCAGCCCGCCGAACGACTTGCGCGACAGCAATTCGATATCCTGCAGCATCGCCGGAATATCCACGAATTGCGTGACCGGCACCGCCTTGCGCGACTTCTCGTCGACGAACATATAGGTTCCAAGCGAGCAGTGCGGATGGCTCGAAATCGTCGGCACCCCGCGGTGCTCCACCGCCGCAATCAACTTGCTGAACGGTGTAATCGCCGACAGCGGGAACCAGTCGTTGTACTTGTCGAACATCCCCGTCTGATCGCTCAGCGCGAAAGCCAGGTCGGTCAGCGTGAAGCGCTTGGCCTCAAGTTCCTTCTTCGAAATGCGTCCCGTAAACGCGACCGGCTGGAAGCTGATGCCGCTGACCGTGTCCACGTTATCAATCGCAACCTTCAGAATGTCGCCCAGTTGATGATCGTTCAAGCCCTTCACGATCGTCGGCACCAGGACAACTTTCATTCCCGCCTTGCGGCAGTTCTCGATGCACTGCATCTTCTTCTCAAACAGCGCTTCGCCGCGCGTCTTCATGTAGATGTCGTCGCTCACGCCGTCAAATTGCAGGTACAAGGTAGCCAGTCCCGCGTCCTTGCATTTCTTCGCGAACTCCAGGCTGCTGGAGATCATGATTCCATTGGTCGCCGCCTGCACATGCGTAAAGCCCATCTCCTTGGCCATTTCCAAAATCTCAATGAACTTGGGATGAATCGTCGGCTCGCCGCCCGAGAACTGCACCACGCGGCCATCCACCGGACGCTCATTGCGCAGCGCGCTCAACATCGTGCGCACCTGATCCATATCCGGCTCATACAAATAGCCCGCGGCGTTCGCGTTGGCGAAGCAAACCGGGCAGGTCAAGTTGCAGCGGTTCGTCAAATCCACATTCGCCAGTGCGCTGTGCGAAGTATGCAGCGAGCACAGTCCGCAGTCGTCTGGACAAACCGCTTCCGCGCCCTTGTCCACCGCCGGATTGCTCATACCCGTGTTATCGCCGAACTGCCACTCTTCCATCTTCAAATAGAGGGCGACATCCGAGTACACGCAGTCCTTGAAATCGCCGTGCTCCGGGCAGGTCTTTTCCATCATCACCCGGCCGTTCTCTTCGAAAATGCGCGCCGGGATGCGGGTCGTCGTCTCACATTCCGGGCAGAGCGAGGTAGTCGTCTTAGGTAGCCCCTTCTGCAACTGCTGAATCGGTCCGCCGGTAAGGGTCTTTTCAGGTTGCAAAATCTTCAGGTCCGGCCGTTTCGCCGATGCAAATGGGGTGCTCAAGGCTAGTCTCCGCTCAACAGTAGAATTAGTGGGAAATGAACCTACTCCCGCGTGTATTTAAGTGTGCCTTTTACGCCGAACTTGGCACAGTGGCATGGGTCACTCCTTCGAGTGAGGTCACTTTTCAGCGAATCGCAATTCTGTGCATCAAGTGGCAGTTTCAGGAACCAAGCGCACACCTTCGGGGTCAATACATTGAGCGGCACTAATTTTGCGAATCCAGAATTGGCCATATGCGCGCAATTCTCTTCGCGCTTTCGCCCGTGCAACATACGATTACCCGATCCCCAGGAGACTGCATGAGACGCTTGCTCACCGTTCTTCCCCTTGCACTACTCTCTCTGCTCGCATCCGCTTTCGCTCAGCCCGCAGCCAAGCCTGCGGCCAAATCGGTGTCCCATGCCGCTGAGAATTCCGATGCCGCCGAGCTTCCCATCCATCGCGTCGTCCTTTATAAAAACGGTGTCGGATACTTCGAACACCAGGGCCGCGTCACCGGAAATCAGGAACTCAACATCCGCTTCACCACCGCGCAACTCAACGATGTGCTCAAATCCCTCACCGTCGTTGACCTCAGTGGAGGCCGTGTCAGCGGCGTGCGTTATAACTCCATCGCGCCTCTCAGCCAGCGCCTCAGCACCCTGCGCCTCGCCCTCGACGGCAACACCGACCGCGCCGGATTCCTCAACGCCATGCGCGGCGCTCGCGTCGAAGTCCATGCCGCATCCTCGTCGGGAACCGGTCGCCTCCTCTCCGTCGAAGAGGTCACGCGAATGGACAAAAACGACAACGCGTACAAAGTCACTCAGCTCTCCCTCATCTCCGATTCCGGCGAACTCCGCACCTTCGATCTGACGCCCTCTACCTCCGTCCGTATCCTCGAAGCCGACATGAACCGCGAGGTGGGACGCTACATGGCCTTACTCGCCAGCGCCCGCGACAAAGACGTGCGCCGCATGACCATCGCCACCAGCGGAGAAGGCTCACGCGACGTAACAGTCAGCTATATCAGCGAAGTCCCCGTCTGGAAATCAACCTACCGCATCATCCTTCCGCAAAGCTCTCAGACCAAGCCGCTGCTTCAAGGCTGGGCCATCGTCGATAACACCGTCGGCGAAGATTGGCGCAACATCCAGCTCTCCCTCGTTGCCGGAGCCCCGCAGTCCTTCGTCCAGCAAGTTTCGCAGCCCTACTACGTCCGCCGACCCTCAGTAGAATTGCCGAAAACCGCGCAGCTCACACCGCAAACGCACGAAGGAGCGGAATACGCGCCGCCGCCAACACCTGCTGCTCCGAGTGGTATAGCGGGTGGAGTTGTCGGTGGAGTGCTTGGTTCAGCGGTTAACGCTGCCCCAATGGCCAAAGCCCGTCGAGACGCCAAAAGGGAGTCAATGGACTCCGCCAGCGCTCTCACCGAGTCCTACGAGCAATCCTTCGATGCCCAGTCCTCCGGCGAAGCTCTCGGCGACATGTTTGAGTACGCCATCAAGCAGAACATCACCGTCCTGCAGAATCAGTCCGCGCTCGTCCCCATCGTCCAGGCCCGTGTCGATGCCGAAAAAGTCACACTCTGGAACGCCGCCGCACACACTCCCGTCCGCGCCCTCTGGCTCACCAACTCCAGCGGCCTCACCCTCGACGCCGGAAGCTTCAACATCGTCGAAGCCGAAGCCTTTGCCGGAGAAGGCTTGCTCTCCGAGGTTCACCCCAACGAACGCCGCCTCATCTCCTACGCCGCCGATACCGCCGTGCGCGTCAAGTCCGAAGGCTCGTCCGAGCAGCGCCCCTACACCCGCATCCGTGCCGCGCGAGGAATTCTCTTCCTCACCCGCGAACTACGCGAGACCCGCACCTACACCATCTCCAACTCTGACACCACCGATCGCAGCGTCGTCATCGAACACCCCTCCCGCTCCGGCTGGCACTTCATCAAAGAAGATATGAAGCCCGACGAAACCTCCAACTCCTACCACCGCTTCCGCATCAAGGTCGCCCCTGCTTCAACCGAAAAGCTGTCCGTCGCCGAATACTATCCCCAGGAAAACACTTACGCTCTCAACACCATCGACGACTCCACCATCGGCTTCATCCTCAAGACCACCGGAATCCAGCCCCAGGTCGAAGCCGCCCTGCGCAAACTACTCGCCAAGAAAGATGAGATCGCCGCCGTCCAGCGCCAACTCCAGGAGCGCCACAACGAAGTCGAACGCATCACCCGCGAACAGGCTCGCATCCGCGAAAACATGAAGTCCCTGAAAGGCAGCGCCGAGGAGAAAGCCCTCGTCCAGCGCTACGTCACCGGACTCAATCAGCAGGAAGATCGGCTTGCTGCATTGAATTCTGAAATTTCCGCAAAAGAAGTGGAACTTAATGCCCGCCAGGGTGAATACCAACAGATGGCTGAGTCGATGACATTCGACCAGGCTTCATAGTTCCTCCCTCCTAAACGATGGTCCGCCGAGCAACCGGCGGACGTTTTTTTGCACCAATCTTAGGTCAATAACCAACTCGCCAATCACAAACTCCAGGACCATTAAAGCGGTTCCAAAGTAGATGTGTCTTCCATCTGCTGCGAGGGTCATCCTGAGCCGAAGGCGAAGGATCCCGGCAATGCCCAAGTCTCCCGTGTGGCCTCGCTTTTCAGCCCGCCATCGATTCTTCTCTTCCTCGCTCCCGCGGGATATACCTTCTAGCTTCTCGGTTAATCCTTACGTCCTCTGCATAACCATTGCTCGATCAGTAAGAACACGGAATTCAACGGTTAACGATAGGGTCAATCTCTCTGCATGCAGACCTCCAAGCAGAAAACATGAAAAACGCCGAAGGAAATTTCCCCCGGCGTTCGCCATTCCATTGATCGAGCAGAACTAATCGCCCATCACTTCTTCTGTTTTCTCTTCCTTCTTCACCACGGGTTTTGCGCCCAACGCATCCAGCGAAACGAATCCTCCCACCTCGGGAGCCTTTTCCCCCAGCACGTGCTGCTTGTACAGCGCCATCATTCTGGAGTTCTCGGCGTCCTGCTTCACCTTTGCGTCACGTGCGCGGAGCTTTTCTTCGCGTGCTGTCTTTGCGATACCCTGATCGTCCAGAGTGGTATTACGTCCGGCATGCACATGCTCTTCATTCAACTGTAGCGAGTGCGCGGTGGTCTCCATCGCGACCTGCTTGCCGCCTGCGAAGATTTCATGCCGGCCGTGCTCCTCGTACCACTTCGTCAAGGTGGCCGTCATATGCATCTTCTCAATGATGTTGCGCCAGCCCACGCCCGTGTTATAGGCGCAGAAGCTGATCTCGCCTTCCTGCGTCGCGTAAGGAATAATGCACTGCTCCGTGCGCCGGAAGTCGTAGTTGAACAAGTCCTGGAACCACATGCCTGCGATGAACAGGAAGTTCCAGCGATCCGCGCGCCGCTTCTGAACGTCTTCCAGCGTGCGATCCGGACTCGACTTGCCATACTTCGATTCGGCCTTCTTCGTCGCTGCGAAAGTCTTATCGAACTTCTTCAGCAGGTCTGTAAATTTGAAGTGCGTCGGCGACTTGAACGGATCGTAGTTGCGCGCCAACGCCAGCGCCATGCCAAGATTCGACCATGTTTTGCTGCGTCCCGCATCGCTGACCTTGGCCACGTCGCGAGCCACCTGATCGGCATAGATGAACTTCGTGACCGGCACTGCTTCCTTCGTTTCCTTGTCGATCATCAACGCCATGCCCACACCGCAGTTCGGATGGCAACCGCAATTCACCGATCCCCAATCCTTCGCGCCACCGTGTACTACGTCGGCCCAATCGCTGAATGTGCCCATAAACGAAATCGGGAACCAATCACGGGCCGGTTCGCCCAACCCGGTCTGCTTCTTCACATCGTGCGCCAGGTGGCTCAACGTGTAGCGCTGTGCTACGCGACGCTCATCCGTAATCGCCTCGTCGCGCCCCGTAAATGAAACTGGCTGGAACGAGAGGAACGAAATCCGCTTCGGATTATCAAGCGCAAACTGAATGATGCGGCCCACCTGCTCATTGTTCACGCCATTGACAATCGTCGTGACCGGAACAATTTCCACGCCTGCGTTATGCAGGTTCTCGATCGCTCGCAGCTTCACGTCAAACAGGTTTCCCACCGCGCGATGCGAGTTAGCCGCATTGCCGATTCCGTCGAACTGCAGATACGCATAACGCAGCCCGGCTTCTGCCGCCTGCCTGGCGAACTCTGGAGACTTCGCGAACTCAATTCCGTTCGTCGCCGCCTGTACCGAGTTGTAACCAACCTTGCGCGCGTACGCCACCGCCTCCAGGAAGTAGGGAGACAAAGTAGGCTCGCCGCCGCTGAACTGCACGCTCATCTGCCGTCGCGGCTTGATCGTGATCGCGTTGTCCAGCATCGTCTTGATGTCTTCCCACGCGAGCTCATGGACAAAGCCAACCTGGTTGGCGTCCATGAAGCACGGGTCGCACATCATGTTGCAGCGGTTCGTCAGATCGATGGTCAGCACCGATCCGCGTCCGTACTTCACCGTCGAGGTGCCGTGATTGTGCAGACGTTCGTCGTTGTGCGCGCGCATGTCGCGGCCCGGAAAAGTCTCTTCCAGATGACGGAAGAATTCCACGTCCATCGCCATCACGTCTTCAAAGTGACCATGCGTCGGACAGTCCTTCACCATCAGTATCTTGCCATCGCGCTCAATGATCTGAGCCTTGATCTCGCCAACCTTTTCGTTGAGCAGAATCTCGTAAGGCAACTTGCCATCCACAATTTGCTGCCTTATTTCCGGCACACATTTCGGACACAGCGAGTCAGTCGTGCGCGGCCAACCCAATGGCGGCTTAGTCTTCTGGTAGGACTTCAGCAGCGGCTTGTCCGCCCACTTAGGCGTAACCGAAGCTTTGGGGTTGATGCTGTTCAGCTTGTCAAAGACCACCCACGCACCTTTCGCTACATACGTGAACGCCTTTTCAACATACTTAATCGGCTTATGCATGAACCGCTGTCTCCTCTGATGTCTTGTAATCGCCTGAAACAAATCTGCCCCACGCAGGCGGCGCTACAGATCCATGCTCTTATCCTAGAGGTCTCTCCCACCTGCCCCAATGCGGATTCCATGAATGGCGGCATTCACGGGTTAACCTGCGAAATATCACATCAAGTGGTGACCCACATCACAGGCTAAATGGTTAAAGGTAGAGGCGTTCGATTCAATAAGCCGTTATGGAACCGGAGCCGCGTCGTTATCGTATTATGTGACAGACCTTGCCTGGATTGACTTAGATGATCCGAACCCCGGCAAAGAGGAGAAGCTATGTTCTGCACAAACTGCGGCAAGAATCTTGGTGAAGGCCCCACTTTCTGTCAGTTCTGCGGGACCCGTGTCGCCCCGCTGCCGCCCACAATGTCGCAGCCCGGAATTCGACGCCGTTTCGCGCGTTATAGCGGTGACAAGAAAATTGCCGGAGTCTGCGCCGGAGTCGCGCGCTATTTCGACCTGGACGCCTCTGTTGTTCGTGCTGTTTGGCTGCTTTGCGTTCTTCTCGGTGGGACTGGCCTGCTCGCCTATATCGTGCTATGGATCGTTATGCCGCTCGATCCTGAATATCCCATGCTGCCGGCCTGATCCGCGGACCGCGCGAAAGGCGTATTCCGTGCTGGTTGCGCAGCGGCAGCACGGGAACTGTTTCCTTCTCGCCTACAGCTTCGGAATCGCCGACAAGCAGTGATCATCGGTATTCCGCTTTATTGACCATCTTCGGCGCAGGCTGCAGAATCAAATTGCCGTGAAAACCGCCGTTCTATTTTTCAATCAACGATTCTCCAACTCCCGCATGAAGCGCGCGGTGTTCTTTTTCCTTCTACTCTCGCTCGCTCTGCTGGCCTCCGGCTGTGGAGGCAAGAAACGAACGACGCGCAATGTTCCACCCGCGCCTTCGCTCCCCTCGGACAGATCGTCCGCGAAATCGAAATCTTCCGCAAAAGCGAACGACAAACTCGCGGCGCGCGATCCCGGACCGCTTGCATCCGTTCCCGGGATTCACGTGGACCCAAACGCGAAAGCCATCTGGAGCGAAGTAGGATACGCAAGCTGGTATGGCCCCAACTATCACAACAAGAAAGCCGCGAACGGCGAAATCTATAACCAGAACGAAATGACCGCCGCTCACAACACGCTGCCGCTGAATTCGATCGTGCGCGTAGTGAATCTCAAGAGCAATCAGACTACCGTGGTCCGCATCACGGATCGCGGCCCCTTCGTTGGCGACCGCATCATTGACCTCTCGGTGGCAGCCGCTAAAGCTGTCGATGTCTATCTTCCCGGAACCGCCCGCGTGCGTCTTGATGTACTGGAAGCTCCGCGCCCAATCGAGCGCGGCGGCCGATGGTGCGTACAGATCGGCGCCTTCAAGTCGCAATCGGACGCGATCCACCTGAAGGAAGGCCTACTGCATCGGTATCCGGACTCGCAGGTGCTGCAGTTCAAAGGTCCCACCGGCTATTGGGTCCGCATACGTGTCGCGCAGGACGACAAGGAAAAGACTCGCGATGTTTACGCGCACACCCAGGTCGATGAGGGTGGCGTTTTCATGGTTCGCCTCGACTAGACCGGGGCTGCGGCCTCTCACATCTTCGAGTGTGTTAAATTGACCTCGCAAGGAGCATTATGAGCGACTGTCTTTTTTGCCAGATCATCGCCGGGAAAATTCCATCGAAGAAGGTTTACGAAGACGAGCAGGTTTTTGCCTTTGAGGATATAAAGCCTGCCGCGCCGACTCACATTCTTATCGTTCCGAAGCGCCACTTCGCTGGACTCAAGGAAGCTACGCCTGAAGACGCCGAGATCATCGGCTACTGCAACCTCATTGCCGCTAAACTCGGACGCGAGCGCAACATCGAAGACGGCTACCGAACCGTGCTGAACGTAGGCCCGCGCAGCGGTCAGTCGGTCTTCCACCTCCACCTGCATCTCGTCGGTGGGCGCGATCTCAAGTGGCCTCCAGGCTAAATCAGAAATTTCGGGAAGAGGCGTTTCAGGCTGCTCTGACCGTCTTTGTGTCATAGAACGACCGGCGCCAAACCACCGAAAGCAGCGCCAGCGAAGGAAGCGTTCTCACAAACTCATCCACGGCTTCGCGCACATCACGGGCCTGTTCCGGACTCAGATCTTTCAGTATTCCCGCATGATCGCCGACCGGAATGCCATGCAGCAGTGAAGTTGCGCGATTCGAAACTGCCTCACTTACCGCTTGGAATTTCCTGTCCGCAAGCACGCTCTTCGAATCCATCCAGGCCGCGGCGAGATAGCTTGGGAAAGGTGAGAGCGAGCGGTAGAGGCTCATCACCGTCTTGGTTTTCATTGTGCGGCGAATGTCCGCGTAGATCAGCCAGACCCGCAGGTTCGCCTCCCGTTCGTTGGGCACATGGAGAGTTATGAGCCTGGATAGCGCGGGTGCCTGCTTTCCAGAGCTGATCCTTCCGCGCTGTCCGCCGTTGCACCCTAGCTGCATTAAGTGTGCGAACAGGAGCAATCGTGGCAGCGTACGAACAAAAATTCCCACTACTCCGGCCAGCACCGGCATGTCATCCGTGGCGATTTTCTGTTCGGCGAGCATGCGTTCCTGATCGCGCAGCCGCCAATCGCCCACCATCGCCTGGGTCCGCACGAAGTCGTCAAGCGCCGCGGATGCCGCGTGAAATTCTCGCGAAGCTGCGACCGGCCCGAGATCGTGCCACATACGTTTCAGATAAGGCGGCACGACGGCTAGTCTCTTGAATATGCTCGGCACAAATGGAAGGTCGAAATTAGTCCGAACCTCCGCATAGATCCTGCGTAGCTCCGGTCCCACTTCGTGCTCTTCGTAGGCGCGGGAAAATGACATTGGGAATTAGCGCCGTGTGCCCAGGCGCTCTCCTCCGCTTTGATACCCAAAAACCCTGGCTGGTTGCCGCGCGGAATTCCGGGCTCGTATTCCCCGATTTAATATTCCTGAAGTTCCGCTTCGCTCGTGGCGTGCCGCCGCAACAATTGCGGCAGGTTCTGCGAGAACGCCGAGCGTGGCAGTACCATATCGCAGCCAGCTTCCTGGGCCTTCATTTTCAGCTCTCCCTGCAAGTGCGACAGGAAGCCAATGATGTTGGTCTCTTTCTTGAACTTCGACTTGAGCTTGGGGATGACCGTCAGCGGTTTCACCGTGTGGTGGTTCAGGTCGATGATGATCAGAGCCGGCTTTTCCTCGCCGGACGCGACCAGTTCCAGAACTTCCTTGTCGCTTTTGACGAAATCCACTTTTACGTTGAGCTTGCGCGCTGTTTCCTGAATCTTCGCCATGAAGAACAAGTCATCGACAAACGCAAAAATCGGCTTGGACATTGAGCTGTCTACTACGGGCATCGCCTCATAACCAGGCCGTCCGGAATTGCCTTCATGCTGGAGAGTGCGGTAGGAGTGATCCATTGGAGCACTGTAGATACCGGCGTCGGGAGTCTTCTGGTTCACGACGGAGCGAAATATACGCTTGCTCGCCGAACCGTTACCATTTCCGTTTCCGTTGGCGTCAGCGAAATTCTTGCGCGCTGGCGGTTTTGGTTTGAACTGTCTTTTCATTACTTGCTTCCCTTGAAGAGCTTGCTTTCCTTGAGAAGCTTGTGACGTAGTCTGATTGGATGGCCCGGCTTCGCTCTGGGCTGGGTTTGGGTTTTGCGACGCGGTTTGTGCTCCCGCACCTTGACCACCACGACGCCCACGGCGCCGCTTGCGTCCTCTCCCACCATTGGTGGCGGGATGGTTCGATCCACTATTCATATTGTCAGGCTTCTCTAGTCTAACTTCTTGCGATATATCCGCAGCGCTCGGCCGTATTGTCGTTCAAGCCTCGCCTGTCTGGATGTCTGGTGTTTCTAGTGTGGCGGCTATGCTTAGAATCAGCGCCGCGAAACCGAGATTAAGTAACTTAACCCGGGAAGATACCAGAATACTACTCAACGCTCCTTGGAATGGGCAAGCCGAATCTTGCATCGGCTGTGGATATCGGCTGCTTACAGACAGCAGCCAACCTCAATCGTTAAAGATGCTAAAACCTTGGCACAGGTCGCTAAGGAATTGAAATTGTTGTTGATCCCTGCTCCGTGCCAAACAATCTTACCAACCAAAGACCACTCTACCGGGGTGGGGAGTGGTGGGCGCTGTAGGATTCGAACCTACGACTTCCACCGTGTGAAGGTGACACTCTACCGCTGAGTTAAGCGCCCGCTCTGTCTGCTCACCTCGGATTGTAACAAACCCTCCCAATTTCGCAAATCGCTCCCTTGTGACTTTCTAAAGGCATCTTTATCTTCCTTCGGGCATAATAGCCAAGTAGCGCCCCAATCGCATGATCTGGAACCGCCGCAAACCCAACAACCCGGAACCTGAAAATACCGGCGTTGAATCCGAAAAGCCCCCGCAACTTTCGGAAGCCTCAGGGGTTCCAAATGACATGAGCAGCATGGCCATTGGCGGTACTTACCCGGCCTCCGGCACTGTCCGTGACGAGCAGCAGCGTCGCTTCAGCGATCCCGCTTCCCTGTCCGGAATGGAAGACGCCCAGGTCATGCTCCGGGTTCGCGACGGCGATGATGCCGCCTTCAACTACCTTGTCGACCGTTATCGCCGGGCGATGATCGGTTTCATGTACCGCATGGTGCACAATTCTGCCATTGCGGAGGAATTGTCGCAGGAAGTATTCCTGCGCGTCTATCGCTCGCGAGGAAGCTATACCGCGGATGCCAAGTTCACTACCTGGCTTTACCGGATCGCTACGAATCTGGCGGTGAACCACGCACGCGATAACAAACACGAACGACCCGAGGTCAAGGCCAGTCTCGATGAGACCGATGAAGATACCGGACTCTCGATCGACGTAGCCGATGCAAGACCCAATGTGGAGCAGGATATCCTGCGCCAGGAGCGCCTGCGGGCGATCCGGAAGCATGTCGAGGCATTACCCGAACGCCAGCGCATTGCTGTGATGATGCACAAGTATCAGGAATTGGATTACCGTCAGATCGCCGAGGTATTGCACCTCAGCGAATCTGCTACCAAGAGTCTGCTCTTCCGCGCCTATGAAACGCTACGTGAGAGCTTGAAGGATTTTGTATAGAGGCCGCCATGAATTGCAAGAGTATTCACGATCAGTTGCCTGACGTTGCACTGGGCATCACTCCGGCGCCGTCTGAAGTCGAAGCTCATCTTGCTGAATGCCGCGAGTGTGCCGGCACGCTGGAAGCAATTCGCTCGACGATGAATCTGCTGGACGAATGGGAAGCTCCCGAGCCGTCGGCGTACTGGGATGTACGGATGCAGGCCCGCTTACGCGAAGAGCAGCAGAAGGCGTCGTCCGGATGGTTGCAGTGGCTCCGCCGTCCAGCACTTAGCGTGGCGGCGGCGTTGAGCCTTGTTATCGGCATTGGGCTGTATCAGGCAGGACGTTTCATACACAATAGCGAGAGCCCGTCATCGGCAGCGTCGGTTCACAACATTGTCCCGACCGGAACGGCGGTCGCCGACTTACAGTTTCTTGATAACCACTCAGACCTTCTGCAGAATTTCGACGCTCTTGACGATTTGGACGGCGATGATGATGCGGATACAAACAATTAACTCGAAGAAGGTCAGCTCAAAGAAAGCTTGAAAACAATGCTCACCCGGTCCATCACCGCAGTTCTCCTGACGCTCGCCGTTGTCGTCCCCCTTTGGGCCGGGCAACATCAGCGTGAGAACTCTGGAGGCGCACCCCATGGGCAGGCTCCGGTATACCGGCAAGCACCACCGTCGTCTTATAGGCAGGGCCCGACTGCACCGGTCCAGCGGCAAGCACCGTCGCGCATACAGCGCCAGGATCCGGCCAGACCGCAATTTAGCCAGCGCTCCCAGCCTGATTATCGACGGCCTGCAGCCAGCCCGGAGTTCAGATCGCGTCCACAGCCGGCGATTCGCCAGCCGCGGGCCAGAATACAACAGGACTCTCGCACGCAGCCCGCGGCGCGTGGGTACGCGCCAGGCGTGGCATCACGTCGAGAACCGGCAGTTGCTCCGCGAAATATGGCTCCGATAGCTCGCAATGAATTCCAGACGCAGTCGCGGGGGAACGCGGAGGCGCAAGCCAATGTCCCACGCCCGCCGTCGACTGCGCGCCCGCTCGTTCGGGGAGAAGGTCCCCACAACGGTGACTGGCTGCGGAACACGCTAAAACTCCCTCCGCAGGAGCAGCAGAAGAAGCTCGAACAGGATCAGCACTTCCGGCAGCTTCCTCCACAGCGGCAGGAGCAGCTCAAAAATCGCCTGCAAAATTTCAATTCCCTACCTCCGGACCGGCGGCAGCGCGTACTCAACCGCATGGAGATGATCGAGCACCTGAGGCCCGATCAGCAGAAGCAGGCACAGACGCTCTTTGGCCAGTTCCGGTCGATGGACCCACAGCGCAAGGACGTGATGCGCCGTACTTTGCGCCAGATGCGCGGCATGCCTCCCGATGCGCGCGAGCGAATGCTGAACGCGCCGGATATGCAATCACACTACTCGCAACAGGAAATCGATATGCTTCGCGGCTTCAACGGACTAGGGTTTGCCGGTTCGGAACGATAAGCGTCGAATCGCCTTCTGCTCGATAGTCCGGCATCGACGAAAAGCGCGCTCCGAGTGGAGCGCGCTTTTCGTCGAGGTCCGTTTCTGTTATCACCCTTTGAGATAGTTCTTCGCGAGGAACAAAACGTTCGCGGGACGCTCGGCGAGGCGGCGCATGAAGTACGGATACCACTCGGAGCCGAACGGGATATAGCATCGCACGCCCCACCCCTCTTTTGCGAGGCTCTCCTGCAGGTCGCGCCGTACTCCGTGGAGCATCTGGAACTCGAAGGCCGATTTTGGAATACCCTCTTTCAGCGCCCATGCTTTGATCGTATCGATAATGTCTTCGTCATGGGTTGCGAGGCCGTGGAAGACGCCGCTTTGCAGAATCTGCTTGGCCACCTTGATGTAGTTGGCGTCCACGTCGTGCTTGCTGGGATAGGCAATTGCCGCCGGTTCCTTGTAGGCGCCTTTGCAGAGGCGAATGCGGATTCCTTCGGAGCAAAGCAGTGCGGCATCCTCCGCCGTGCGATAGAAGTAGGCTTGGAGGACGGTGCCGACGTGGCCTGCCGCATTGGGACGGCGGTGCAGTTCGCGGACAAAATCGAGTGTCTTTTGCGTGTATGACGAGCCCTCCATGTCAACGCGAATGAAGCTGTCGATGGCGATAGCGTGTTCGAGCAACTCAATGACGGTTTCGTAGGCCAACCGCTCGTCAACGTCCAGTCCCATGTGGGTAAGCTTGAGGCTGACATTGGCGTCGAGGCCTCGTTTTTCGATCTCATCGAGCAACTGGTGGTAGAGGGCCTTGCTGTGCAACGCCTCTTCGCGGTTGGTGACGTTCTCACCGAGGTTGTCCACGCTTACGCGTACGCCCACGCGGTTCATTGCGACGGTTGCGATGATCAGGTCTTCGACGGTCATGCCGGCGACGAAGCGCTTGGAAACCTTCCGCCCGACCACCGAGTTTTCGGCTATCGAACGAATGCCTTTGCTTTCCGACATCGCGATGAAAAAGGAACGCAGCATCCTGCTCCCTCCGGCCGGCGATGTTCGCCGGCGCTTATGATTTATGAATGCATCGCGACAGCCGAACACGCGCCCAAACAGTCAGGCGCAAAGGATTCGCTGAAACGGTGACTCTGCTATGTATCATAACGCGCCCAAAGCTGCTGATTGCGGCAAATTGGTTCGACAATCAATGGCGCTCTCAGACGTCAGGCAGGGAGCGCTTTAGTCACGCCCTAAACATACCTCCCCTATTTTGAATCGCCCCAAATAGGTTCGGACTGCATGAAAGGACACGGCATCTGGTTGACTGACTTAACAATCCTTGCCTTCCTCAATCAAATATCGACTATTCAGTAACTTTGATTAAAAAATCTATTCACTCTTTCGACAATCCTTTTACCCAGAAACCCTTCCAGAACCCGAAAAACGGCAATTCCTTCTCTCCCTCGATGCCCCCGAAATGTACCTTTTCGCCTCAAAAACCGTCCGTTTTGGCTCACTTCATGGCAATGTCAAGCCATTTTTCTCGCAAATACCTCGTAAGCCGCTCACAACACAACACTTACAGCTAAAACCAAACTGAGGGGATCGCCTCTTTATTTTGCTATTCTGAATATAGAGGGTTGAACACAGGGCTAAATACCCTGTTTTCAAATTTTTGCCGGGGAATATAGGGGGGTAGCCGCCGCGCCATGTGCGCGGTGTTTCTATTATGAGAAACAAAAAGAAAAGCTGCGGGCACGTTCTCGCTAACGGCGAAGTCTGCAAGGCCATTCCAATGCGAGACTCGAACTTCTGTTATTGGCATCACAAGGCTCGCGCCCGTAACCGACGTCATGAACGCATCGGCGGACCGATCAGCATGGAAGCCAATTCCGGCCTGGAACTACCGCTCCTGGAAGATGCAAACGCTATTCAGGTAGCCATTCAGGAAATCATGCAGGCTATCCTTGATCGCCGCATAGATAGCAAGCGTGCGGGACTTCTCCTCTATTCGCTCCAGCTCGCAAGCTCCAACATTCGCAACCTCACGCCACTTCCGTCCGACAGCGGTGAACGCATCTGCCAAATCGGCGACGACGACGAAAAGCCCTTCGACTGCATCGGAGTCGATGATCGCGATGAGTTTTGTGACGAAAACTGCAAATCCTGCGCAGAGGAAGACTGCGAAACCCGAACCGATGAGACCGCCTCAATCCCCGCCGCCCAGGACCGCGAGGCTCCGGCGCCGGATTTCCCTTCGGTTCCGAAAAAGCCACCCGTTCCCGTGGGCGATCCCGCCAGCGAAGGCGAACCGCGTCTGCGGGAAGAACTGCGCCTCCTGAACGAGTGAGAGTTCGGTGGCTATCTTGCGCGCGCGAGGACGATGGTCATGTCGTCGGGCTGCTCTTCGCCGCCGATCCAGTCCGTGACGGCGTTGAGGATGGCGTCGGAGATGCGGGGCAGAGAAAGGTCCCGATTCTCCTGGACAATCTGGGCCAGGCGCTCTTCGCCGAAGTCGCCGAAGTCGTTCTCGGGCTCGGTGATGCCGTCGCTATAGGCAACAACAATGTCGCCAGGGGCGAGGGTTACGCGTCCCTCGGGGTAAACCATATCGCCGAATAGGCCGACGACGGTTCCGCCTTCGGAGAGCAGGTGAGTGGTGCCGTTGGAGCAGACGACGATGGGGGGCAGGTGTCCGGCGTTGGAGTAGGTGAGCTGGCGGGCTCGCTGGTCATAGAAGCCAAGGAACATGGTCGCGTATTTCTGCGCGGGAGTGCTGCGGAAAAGCTGCTGGTTGAGCAGGGCAAGCACGGTTGCCGGAGAAGGACAGCAGGCGGCATCTCCGTTGAGCGTGCGGAGGGCAACGCTGCCCTGAGCGGCTGCCATGGCGGGCATCTGTTCGGAGAGAGTGTGGGCTCGCACAAAGGCGTGCACGGTAGCCATCATGAGCGCCGCTGAGATGCCTTTGCCGCTGATGTCGCCCACGGCAAGGCCGACAGCGTTAGGGCCGACCGGTAGGAAGTCGTAGTAGTCTCCGCTGACGGTGCGGGCGGGAAGGCAAATGCCGTGCAATTCGAGGCCGTCGAGGTCGGCGGAATCGCGCGGGAAGAGGAGGTCCTGCACCTCCTTGGCGATGTGAAGTTCGCTCTCGATGCGCTGCTTTTCCTTCTGCTCGGCAATGAGCTTCTGGAGCGACTCGGTCATGGAGTTGAAGGAGGACTCAAGCGATGCGAGCTGATCGCGGGAGCTGACCCGAATGCGATGTGAGAACTCACCTTCGTTGACGTGCTGGGTGGCTTCGTAGAGCTTGGCCACCGAGGACGTCATGGTGCGGGTCAGGCGCACTCCGATGACGAGGGAGGCGATTTCGATGAGAGCAAAGATGATGCCGATGGCGACTAGAACGACCATGATTGCGTTCGTCATATCGCCTAATGTGCGAAAGAGGCGATTGTAGAGAAGCGACGGCCGGGTGCGCACAGTGAGCAGAAGATCGTTCGGTTTGCCGGTCTGCCAATCAATGGCACGCATGGTGGCGAAGGGAGCAAACTCAACATCCATGGTGGAGGCCGGAGAAGGCGTAAGTCCGGCAGAAACCGTGGGAGTTTTGGGGATGTGAGCCTTGAAGGCTTTCACTTGATTGCCGCTGGAGTTTGGAGCCTCTCCGTAAAGGGTGATTAATCCCATGTTGGAGACGATCGCTTCAAGGTGCGGCGAATCGAGTGGGATGCTGGAGACGAGCACGAGTTCGTTGCCGTCGGGGAGTTTGGCGTGGTTGATGGCTCGCAGATAGAGCTGTCCGTCATCGACGATCAGAACCCCTTCGGGAACTCGATCGGGGGGAGGAGCAGGCGCGGGGCGCGCTCCATCTCCCACGAGAGTTTGAGTGCGACCCCGGTAGTAGGCTGTAACCTGGCGTCCGGGAAAGGCCTCGTTGTTGATTGTGAGCTTATCGGGCTCGATAGTTTTGCCGTGGCGTAGCGCGCTCGCAGCTTCATGAACAAGTGTGCGATTAGCGCTCTCAAGGCGTCGCAACTCGCTGCGTACATCGGTGGTGACGACGAAAGTGGAGAACTGGCCGGCGAAAAGGTATCCGGCAACGATGCCCATGGTTGCAAGCAAGACCAGGGGAATGACAGCAATGAAGATGTAGGTGACGATAAGGCGATTGCGCAGCCGCCACATGAACTTGTGGGTGAACGCCCGATAGCCGAGGACGAGCAGCATACCGATGAAAAGCAGCACTGTCAGCCGGTAGGCTGCATTCAGTCCGTGAACTCCCACCAGAGTCCAGGCGGCCAGGAGTACGCCGAGGGCCAGGCAGAGACGCGCGAGGCGCGACTGGGGAACAAGTCCGCGATGCGCCAGGGAGTGCTGAACGGATTGGAGTGTCGGATTGCTCATGCTTCGTCAGTCTGCCGAATTATAGCTGTAACCGAAAAAGCGGTTTGCCGGTCCGGTCATTTACAATCCTGCGGTGTGGAAGATTGTGTCTAAATCGACGATGTTAAAGACGCTGGGTATCAATACGCTGCTGTATGGGTTGCTGGTTCCACTGGTCGCGGCCCAGGAAGCAAAACCGGCAGAACCGAAAACCAAAGTCCAGGTGAACTTTCTGAATAGCTGCCGCCCGGCTCAAGCCGAACTGGAAGAGATGGGGCGAGCGCTGGCGAGAGTGAAAGATCGGCCCGCGTTTGCGGCTGATTTTGAAATTTCGCGGGGAGTGACCACGTTGAGTGAGGCGGAGGCACGGGCAACCGGAGTTCCTGCCGGTAGCGGCGCGATTCCTTCGAGCTGGGTGAGAATTCGCAAGGAGTTTCCGGAAAAAGCAGTACTGACGAATGCGCAATATTCGCTGAGCGTGGACGGCGATTCAACAAGCGAAGTGCTTGCCCTGCACTTGCGGGATGGCCTGGACGTGCTGCAGATCCTGATTTCGGATGCGGTAAAGGGCACTCCTGCGCAGATGGTGAAGGCGGACACGCCGCCAGACCGCATACGTATCGAGCGTTTTGGGAAGGCATCGATTGTGCTCGCCAGATGCGTGGGCGTCGATCAAGCGGCGTATGAGCCGACGTTCCTGCTGGCGGACGGAATTTTCCAGAAGTATCGCGCTGCGATGGCGGTGAAAAGGGTAATTCCGGCAGAGTTGGCGCATCTGCCGAGGAGCAAAGAATCCAAAGCCGCTGTGGCGAATCATTAAGAGAAGATTGAGAGAGAACGATGACAGAAGAAATTCGTGATGTGGTGATTATCGGCTCCGGATGCTCCGGGCTAACGGCAGCAATTTATGCAGGGCGGGCCAATCTGAAACCGCTGGTGCTGGAAGGACACGAGCCCGGCGGACAGCTCTCGATGACCACGCTGGTGGAAAACTTTCCCGGTTTCCCGGAAGGAATTCAAGGACCGGAGCTGATTGAAAACATCCGCAAGCAGGCGGAACGATTTGGCGCCGAGTTTCGCATTGGGCATGTGAACGCAGTAGATGCGAGCAAGCGTCCGTTTGTGCTTACGGCAGGCAAGGAGCAGATTAAGGCGCACACCATCATTGTCGCCAGCGGAGCCAGCGCGCGTTGGCTGGGACTGCCGAGCGAACAGGCGCTGATCGGGCATGGCGTCTCTTCATGCGCAACGTGCGATGGATTTTTCTTCGGCGGGAAGGAAATCGCGGTGATTGGCGGCGGAGACTCCGCCATGGAAGAAGCATTGTTCCTCACCCGCTTTGCCAGCCGCGTGACGCTGATTCACCGGCGCGATGCGTTCAGGGCCAGCAAGATCATGCTCG
>Ga0255336_101302_pt1 | contig 19126 bp, 18 predicted proteins | sample MeOH1_35cm_T3_17_FD_189102 | JGI IMG/M metagenome (GOLD analysis project Ga0255336, IMG submission 189102) | Sandy soil microbial communities from University of British Columbia, Vancouver, Canada - MeOH1_35cm_T3_179 | ecosystem: Engineered > Artificial ecosystem > Sand microcosm > Unclassified ...
CCCAAGGGCCGCGTCCGGGAATGGGAGATCGTCCACAAGGGCCGCGTCCGGGAATGGGAGATCGTCCACAAGGGCCGCGTCCAGGAATGGGAGATCGTCCGCAAGGACCGCGTCCGGGAATGGGAGATCGTCCGCAAGGACCACGCCCGGGAATGGGAGATCGTCCGCAAGGACCACGCCCGGGAATGGGAGGCCGTCCGCAAGGGGCACGCCCGGGAATGGGAGGCCGTCCGCAAGGACCACGCCCAGGAATGGGAGGCCGTCCGCAAGGGGCACGTCCAGGAATGGGAGATCGTCCACAGGGCCCCCGTCCAGGCGCCGCGCGTCCTCAAACTACGCCAGGAACTTCAACGATCGAACCACCGAAACGGCAAAGCCCAGATAAGAAAAAACCACAGGATCGCTTTTTTGAACGTAAAAAAGAGATGGAGAAAGACATCCATTCCCGTCAACATCAACATAGACGTAATGTTCGTCATGAACACAAAGAGGTTCGTGACACCACTCCAAAGCATATTGTGATCCCCGAGTCGCTTACTGTTCAAGATCTAGCTTCTATAATGAGCCGAAAATCAGGTGAGCTCATCAAGAAGCTCATGGATCTAGGTGTCATGGCTACGATTAACCAGGAAATCGATGCTGAAACCGCCACGATTCTGGCTACGGAGATGGGAGTTACTGTTGAAGTCAAAATAGAGAAGCCTTTAACCGAAGTCGAAGAAGTTGGGGATGATCCAGCCGATTTAATATTACGGCCCCCTGTTGTTACAGTCATGGGGCACGTAGACCATGGTAAGACATCCTTACTTGATGCCATTCGCATGACGAATGTGACGGCTTCTGAGGCTGGGGGAATTACCCAGCATATTGGTGCTTATCAAGTTGAAATTAAAGGGCAGAAAATTACGTTCCTTGATACACCTGGCCATGAAGCCTTTACAGCGATGCGTGCTCGTGGTGCTCAAGTTACAGATATTGCGGTTCTTGTTGTAGCTGCAGATGATGGGGTTATGCCTCAAACGATTGAGGCGATCAATCATGCCAAAGCAGCGGGAGTTCCAATCATTGTTGCGATTAATAAGATTGATAAGGAAAATGCCCAACCTGACCGCGTGAAACAAGAATTGACCGAATATGGTTTGGTTGTTGAGGAATGGGGGGGCGAGACGATCGCAGTTCCTGTATCCGCAAAAGAAAAGAAAAATATTGGTCAACTCCTCGAGATGATTATTCTCGTTGCTGAGATGCGTGAACTTAAAGCAAATCCGAATCGTCTTGCTGCAGGTACAGTCATTGAAGCCGAACTTGATAAAGGAAAAGGTCCTGTAGCGACGGTCTTAGTCTCCAAGGGGACATTAAATGTAGGAGACATCATTTTAGCCGGTTCGGCTTTCGGAAAAGTTCGAGCAATGGTTGATGATAAAGGACGCCGTGTAAAGAAGGCAGGTCCCTCTATGCCTGTAGAAGTTCAAGGGCTTAGTGAGGTGCCCGATGCCGGCGATGTATTTAATGTTGTGATGGATGAGAAACATGCCCGTCTAATTACGGAAGCGCGTGCGAACGTGAAAAAAGCTGATGAGGTACGACAAATCACAAAAGTCAGTTTGGAAGACCTGTTCGACCGGATTAAAGAAGGGGAAGTTAAAGAACTCAATGTTATTATCAAAGCCGATGTACAAGGCTCGATTGAGGCTCTCAAACAATCCCTACTCAAACTATCGACGAGCGAAGTTCGAGTCAATGCCATTCACGGAGGGGTTGGGGCAATAACTGAGACAGATATCATGTTAGCAGCCGCTTCCAATGCGATTATTATTGGCTTTAATGTCCGACCGGATTCTAACACGAAAGCCACGGCTGACTTAGAAGGGGTAGATATTCGCCTCTATCGTGTCATTTATGATGCGATCGAAGATGTCAAAGCAGCTATGACAGGGATGCTCGATCCTGACTTTAAAGAGGTTGTCCAAGGCCGAGCTGAAGTCCGTCAAGTCTTCAAGGTTCCGAAAGCGGGTACTGTTGCCGGAAGTTATGTAACCGAAGGGAAAATTACTCGGGCATCCAAAGTTCGGGTAATTCGCGATGGCGTAGTTATCCATGAAGGAAATCTAGAGTCCATCAGACGATTCAAGGATGATGTCCGCGAAGTGATGGAAGGGTATGAGTGCGGAATTGGCGTGGAAAACTTTAATGATATAAAAGAGGGCGATATTATCGAAGGATATATCATGGAAGAAGTGAAACGCGAACTTTAATTCAAACCCTTGGTTTCCTACGAGGATAAGTCGACTAGACTTCAGGTGTTGGTAATTCTTCACCTGAAATAAGTCTCCTATATGGAGGAATGACCTATGGCAAAACACCGAGCAAGTCGCTTGGGAGAAACATTAAAAGAGGAAATATCTCAGATGATTCGCGAGGAACTTAAAGATCCTCGAATTGGTTTCGTAACCGTGACAAGCGTTGAAGTTGCGGAGGATTTGGGACATGCCAAAGTTTTTGTCAGTGTCCTCGGAGATCCTCAACAAACGAAGGATTCGTTGGAAGCACTCAAACGAGCCTCTGGCTTTGTTCGGAGCGAAATTGGCAAGCGGATCCGTCTAAGACATATTCCCGAAATTGTTTTCAAATATGACGCGTCGATTGAACATGGTGCTCATATCGCTGAGCTCTTGCGCGAGGTTCATACAGAAGAGACGGGGAACGAGGACGATTCTCATGGAAAATGATGTCTCGACTCTTATCGCCAATGAATTAAGAAAAGCGCCGGAAGTGGCGCTTTTTTCCCATGTTTCTCCAGACGGGGATTGCCTGGGATCCATGCTCGCGTTGGGATTAGCTTTAAAAAAGCTGGGTAAAAAGGTTTTTTTGTATAATCCAGATGCAGTTCCTCATAATTTGGATTTTTTACCGGGAGCTGAGAAAGTCCAAAATGAACTTCCTCACCCGCTCCCCCGAACCCTGTGCTTTGTGGATTGTACGGATTTAAGACGCGTTAATCTCGATCCTAGCCAACTACCGGAACATACCGTTATTCTTAATATAGATCATCACATTTCGAACCTGAATTTTGGCACGATCAACTGGGTGAAACCTGGGGCGAGTGCCAGTGGGGAAATAGTGATGAACCTCATACAAGAACTTGGGGTACCGCTAGATCAAGAAATCGCGACGAATCTCTATACAGCTATTGTTACAGACACAGGGTCGTTTCAGTACAGTAATACTACGGCCAAAACACATCGTCAAGCTGCAGATTTAATGGAAAGCGGGATTGATTTTTTACATATCCATCACTGCATCTTCGATCAAAAGCCTTTAGCCCAGGTTGAACTTCTTAGGAGAGGACTGACTGAACTTAAACTTTATGCTGAAGGACAACTTGCTGTGATGACTTTACACCAAGAGGACTTCGAGGAGGCTGGAGCTACTGAGGGTTTGAGTGAAGGTGTTATAAACAATGCCCGAAGCATTGAGGGCGTTGAAGTAGCTGTTCTTTTTAAAGAGATAGAACCTCAGAAAATTCGAATTGGTTTTCGCTCGAATCTTTGGTTTAATGTCAATGAATTAGCTGCACGTTTTGGTGGAGGAGGGCACAAAAGGGCTGCAGGATGTACGATGGAAACTTCGCTCGATGAGGCGAAGAGATCCGTGATAAAGGCGATTGAGGAGGAATTTAACATTGGACGGGGTCATTAATGTCCACAAACCAGTAGGCATGACTTCTTCTGATGTTGTGGTCTGGTTACGAAAGCGCTTGAACACCCGTAAGGTAGGACACACCGGAACGCTTGATCCTGAAGTGAATGGAGTACTGCCGATCTGTGTGGGTCGAGCCACGCGGTTAGCAGAATATCTCACAGATCAGGGTAAATCCTATCGAGCCGAAATTACCTTCGGAATTATCACCGATACTCAGGATGCCGAAGGAAAAGTCCTGCATTCCATTCGGCCCGAGGTGAAGGCGGACGATTTTCTTAAAATTTCTCCACAATTTTTGGGTTCTATCCAGCAAATACCTCCCATGTACTCAGCAGTCCGTTATCAGGGAAAGCATCTTTATGATTTAGCAAGGCAAGGTATAGAAGTGGAGCGTGCCCCCCGCACGATTAACGTTCAAAGGCTTGAACTGCTTTCGTGGCAGGAGAGTGAATATCCTAAAGCAGTTTTTGAAGTAGACTGTTCCAAAGGAACCTACATTCGAACTTTATGTCAGGACCTTGGAGACGCCTTAGGTTGTGGTGCACATATGTCGAAATTAGTTCGTTTACGCTCAGGTCCGTTTAGACTTGAGGAAAGCTGGACTTTGGAGCAAATTGGTGAAGCCATCGAACAAGGTAGAGTTGATTTTCTCATCCCCTTTAATCGTGTTTTGGATTTACCAAAGATTATTCTCACCCCAGAGAGGGCTGTGGCGTTCAGGCATGGTTTACCGACTTCTGAAAGGGAGATATTCGGGGGGCACCTTCCAGAGACGGGACAAGTCCAAGTCTTCACTGAGAATGAATTTATCGGTATAGGAAAATGTCAAGACCAATCCCTTTATCCCTATAAAGTGTTTCCGTAAGCTTGATTCGCAAAATAATGAGGAGGTATTAACTCGGTGCAGGTTATCAGACAGTTACCCGAAAAGCCGACCGAATCTTGTGTACTCGCCTTGGGCAATTTCGATGGTGTACATCTGGGACACCGGCGCTTACTGGAGAGTGGATTAGAGACAGCCCAGAAAATGAAGATCAAACTGAGTGTGCTTCTGTTCGAGCCTCACCCCTTAAAGCTCCTTTTCCCAGAAAAAATGATTGGGTTACTGACGACCTCAGAGAAACGTCTGAGGATCTTAGAACAACTCGGAGTGGATACAGTTTATCTTCTCCCGTTTACCCATCAAACTGCGGATACAACTCCTGAAAAGTTTGTATCCGATATTCTTCTCCGAGTTGGTGCACGGTATGTCGTAGTCGGTTTTAATTATTCTTTTGGCTCCCAAGGTAAAGGTACTCCCGAGGATTTGCAAGGTCTGGGAGAAAAATATGGATTTGGGGTTAGCGTTCTCCAGGCACAAACTATGGCAGGAAAAGTTATCTCTTCAAGCAGCATCCGTAAAGCTTTGCTTCAAGGAGATATTCGGCAGGCGCAAAGTATGTTGGGCCGGTATCCCTGTTTATGCGGGAAGGTCGTTAAAGGCGAACAAAGAGGCCGAACCTTAGGTTACCCTACTGCAAATATTGAATCCGCTGAGGATCTTTTGATCCCTAAGCGGGGATCTTATGCCGTCTGGGCTGAGTTTGAAGGGAAAAAGCTGATCGGTATGATGAATATCGGCATGAAACCTACCTTTCATGCTGAATATAAGACCACGATCGAGGTTCATTTCTTTGATTTCCAAGGAAATCTTTATGATCAAGAGTTAACTCTTGATATCGTCGAACGGCTTCGGGATGAACGTAAATTTTCAGGCGTTGGTGAGTTGCTGGGACAACTACAAAAGGATGCCGTACATGCGAAAAAAATTCTCGAACAAGAAAAGATTGAGGGCGGACTTTACAAATCCTCAGTTTTTCGGTAAAATACACTAGAATACTATGAACCGCTGACTCGGCTGGCCGTACTCCGGCGGCATCTGGGCAGCAGGCGATTTAAAAAAATGGAGGTATTGCAACATGTTAACAGCAGAAAAGAAAAAAGAGATTATTACCAAGTTCCAACAACACGAAGGAGACACAGGTTCTCCGGAAGTTCAAATTGCGCTCCTGACCGAGCGGATCGCTTATTTGACAGAGCACTTCAAAACGCATAAAAAAGACCATCATTCTCGTCGTGGACTTTTAAAAATGGTTGGACAGCGTCGCGCACTTCTCAATTATTTAAAAGATCTCGATTTTAATCGTTACCGTAAGATCCTCAGTGATCTTGGCTTACGCCACTAATACGTTGCTGAATATCGGAGAGGGATGAGAAGCAGATTTGGTCTGCTTCTTTCTTTATATTAATAATATATCCACTTCTCCTAAAACTTTCGGGCTTATCTTGAATAAAATCAGCTATCTCTGTCCTAAATACGGCATTTATCGTGAATTTCATATAGTTCGGTAGTTTTTTTATCCATTATGCAGGAAATAATAATAACATGTCGAAAAGAAAACAAGTTAAGAAGTGGATAGAATTAAGGAGGTTCCATAGTGCAACAAGGAGTATTAGAGCGGTCTATTCAGGTTGGGGGAAGAACCCTGACATTCCAGACCGGAAAAATCGGGAAACAGGCCGGGGGTGCGGTCTTTTGCCAGTATGGAGATACGGTGATTTCAGCATTTGCAACTGGAAGTGCTGAACCACGGGAAGGAATTGATTTCTTCCCTTTAACTGTTGAGTTTGAAGAACGGTTATATGCAGCCGGAAAAATACCTGGAGGGTTTATTAAACGGGAGGGTCGTGCGAGCGAAAAGGCTATTTTGTCGGCACGACTTATTGACCGTCCGATTCGTCCGTTATTTCCTGAAGGGTATCGAAATGATGTGCAAGTTGTGGCCATGGTTATGTCGGTTGACCAGGATTGCGCTTCAGATATTACAGCGGTTAATGCTGCTTCAGCAGCTTTGACGATTTCCAATATCCCCTTCGAGGGACCAGTAGCAGCTGTTACAGTAGGGCTGATCGGGGACGAATTCGTCGTTAATCCTACAGTCAATCAAGCAGAAAAAAGTCGTATGAATTTGACGGTTTCTGGAACGAAAGATGCGGTCATGATGGTCGAAGCGGGTGCCCAAGAAGTTCCCGAAGACCAGATGCTGGAAGCAATTATGTTTGGCCATCGGGAAGTTCAGAAAATCTGCCAATTTCTCGAGCAATTCCGTGTTGAAGCTTTAGAATTGGGACTGGCTAAAGAAAAACAAGAAGTCAAAATTAATCGGATTCCTGATTCAATTGTGGAAGCCGTAAACACCTATGCTTTTACTAAAATGGATCAAGCGGTTCGCACGGAAGAAAAAAAAGCGCGCGAAGAAGCCGTTAAAGTGGTTAAAGAAGATGCTTTAGCCCATCTTGCCGAGAAGTTCCCCGAGGAACTGAAATATGTGGATCGGGCCCTCGAAAGTTTAGTTCACAGAATTGTTCGCCGCTTAATCTCAGTCGAACATATACGCCCCGATGGTCGTGCCTTAGACGAGATCCGACCGATTACGATCGAAACTGGTTTACTTCCTAGAGCGCATGGAACGGGGCTTTTTACACGCGGTCAAACTCAGGTCATGACTGTGGCCACGTTGGGAACTGTCGGTGATGAACAAATCCTTGATGGTTTAGGGCTTGAGAAATCAAAACGCTATATTCACCATTATAATTTTCCACCTTTTAGTGTGGGCGAAACTCGTCCCATGAGAGGTCCTGGTCGTCGTGAAATTGGTCATGGCGCTTTAGCAGAACGGGCACTTCTTCCGGTTATTCCGACTGAAACAGAGTTTCCCTATACGATCCGGCTCGTTTCTGAAGTTCTTGAATCTAATGGTTCAAGTTCGATGGCCTCGGTCTGTGGCAGCACGCTTGCTTTAATGGACGCTGGTGTTCCGATTAAAGCTCCAGTTGCTGGTATCGCTATGGGCCTAATTAGTGAAGAAAATCAAATTGCAATCCTCACAGACATTCAGGGACTTGAAGATCATGATGGAGACATGGACTTTAAAGTGGCTGGAACGAGTGAAGGGGTTACGGCACTCCAGATGGATATCAAGATCAAGGGTGTTTCCCGTGAAGTCCTAGAGAAAGCACTGATCCAAGCTAAAAAAGGACGTATGTTTATTCTCGACAAAATCTTAAACGTGATTGATAAACCGAGAACTCAACTTTCTCCATTTGCACCACGAATTATTACAGCTTCAATTCATCCAGATAAGATTCGTGATGTCATCGGACCTGGCGGCAAAACAATCAAAAAGATTATCGAGGAGACAGGGGTCGAGATTGACATTGAGGATGATGGACGCGTCTTTATCTCTGCTATTGATGGTGAAGCTGGGGAAAAGGCACTCAAGATCATTCAATCTTTGACTCAGGATATTGAAGTAGGTAAGATCTACAATGGTCGAGTTACCCGAGTTATGGACTTCGGAGCATTTGTCGAAGTGATTCCTGGCGTTTTAGGTTTGAACGGGAAAGAAGGACTAGTCCATATTTCTCAACTGGCGCACACTCGGGTGGAAAAGGTCGAGGATGTAGTCAAAGTAGGGGATTCGATTCTTGTTAAAGCAACGGGGGTCGACAAGCAGGGTCGTCTCAATCTCTCCCACAAAGAAGCTATTCCGAACCCTAATCCTAGCGCGAATGCAAATTCAAATTCTAACACGAATTCGAATTTGAATAACAATACAAGAAGCAGGTAAGAGAACAAAAAATTCTCAACTTTAATACGAGAGCTTTAAAGGAAACTTACTTCATTTAAAGGAAACTTACTTCAGATGGAGCTTTAAATTTCATCTGAAGTTTAGTCACCGGATAAACTTCTGCATCGGCCTCCCCATGCATACATCTGTAATGTAAGGGGGTAGGCCGATGTATCTCTACTTTAAACTTTCACACCGGGCCTTGACGATTCTAGGTCTGATTTTCGTGTTGTCCTTAGGGCTCTTTTTTGAACAAAGAATTGTCGCAATATTAGCGTCAGTGCCAGAGCCAATTGAGCAAATTAAAACCGAAGAGAAAGTCATTGCTTTAACGATCAATGTGGATTGGGGCGAAGAATATATCCCAGGCATACTCGACGCGTTGGATCAAGGGCAGGCAAAAGCTACCTTCTTTTTAACCGGTCGCTGGGCGAGCAAAAATCCAGAATTAGTTAAGGAAATTCTAGTGCGTGGACATGAAATAGAAAATCATGGTTATTCACACCCGCATCCTGATCATTTATCCGTAGCGGCGAATGAGCAAGAAATCGTCAAGACGGAAAAAATTATCGAGAGTTTAACAGGGCAGAAAACACAGTATTACGCTCCTCCCTATGGTGAAAAAGGGATATTCGGGTTGAAGGCAGCTCAAAATCTAAGCTATCAGACGGTCTTGTGGACTTTAGATACGGTCGATTGGCGTCCAGAAAGTTCGCCTGACATCATAGCCCAAAGGATCTTAAATCCTGCTGTTCGGTTTGGGGTCAAGCCCCAAAAACAGGGGGCTATTGTTTTAATGCACCCTAAAAAAAATACAGTTATAGCGCTCCCACGAATTTTGAAGGAACTGAATAGCGAAAGTTTCCGAATGTTGAAATTATCGGAATTGATAACATTGAAGCCAGTCGGAAATACTACCTCATAGCATATAAGTGAGGTGGTTCAATGTTCAGGCCAAAGTGGACGCAAGCCTGTTTCTGCGCTCTTTTTTTTACTGTATTGGGAGTTCAACCAGTTCAAGCCACGAACCTATCTCAGAAGATGGCTGAGTCAGAAATTTCAAATTCGCAAGTAATCGCACTGACTCAGAGTCCAGTGAAGAAGGCTCCAATCACAGAAAAAACGCCAGAAACAAGCCAAATCTTGAGTAAGCAACCTAGTCCGGCAACAGCAAATCCGTCAGGACGCCCCACCTTAAGTGCAGATGCAGCAGTGCTCATGGATGCAATTACGGGGGATGTCCTTTTTGACAAACAAGCCCATAAACGACGAGCGCCAGCGAGTACCACGAAAATGATATCAGCAATCCTAGGGCTCGAACTAGGGAGACCAGATGAAATTGTAACGGTGAGCCCCAAGGCTGCAGCGGTAGGAGAATCTACGATTCATCTTGATCCAGGGGAAAGGGCCACACTTTATGAACTAGTTACTGGGGCTTTAATTAAGTCGGGAAATGATGCCTGTGTCGCGATTGCTGAACAAATCGCCGGAAGTGAAGAACAATTTGTCCGGATGATGAATCAAAAAGCCCTTTTCATTGGCGCGAAGGATACGCATTTTGAGAATACGAATGGGTTACCCAATAAAAACCATTATTCGACCGCGTATGATCTAGCCTTAATCGCCCGCTATGGCTTGCAAATCCCAGCTTTTACGTCAATTACTCGGCAAAAAGAAACGGAAATACATTTCTTGGAACCAGACTTCTTTATGGATTTACGCAATACCAATAAGCTGCTCTGGAACTATCCTTATGCTGATGGCGTCAAAACAGGAACTACAAACGCTGCAGGAAAATGTCTAGTAGCTTCAGCAACTAAAAATGGGCGTCAATTGATCGCAGTTGTGCTTCATGCTCCTAACCGCTTCGGGGATGCGCAGAAACTTCTGGAATGGGGATTTGCTCAAACGGAAACCACCTCAGTGGTAAAGTCAGGGGAAATGGTCGCAGAATTTCCTCTAAGTGGTTTTGAACCGCTGCAAGCCTTAGCACAGTATTCCGTGGAAGTTAGTCTTGCCGCGAGTGATAAAACTAAGATTGAGAAAAAAATTCAGTGGACGAGGTCAACAGACTTGCCCATTCAAGCCGGTGAAAAGCTCGGAATTTGCGAAGTCTGGTTAAATGGCCAGAAAATAACAAGTGTCCCCCTGCTCGCAGAACGTGAGGTTAAAGCGTTCAAACCACGATTTTTATCATTAAACTCTGAGGGGATGTGAAGACAGTGTATAAGAAGACTGTTTTACCCAATGGCGTACGAATTATTACGGAAAAAATTGATTATGTCCGTTCTGTTTCGATCGGATTATGGATCGGTGCCGGTTCCCGAGATGAAAGGGAAGGGTATGAAGGAATATCCCATTTCATTGAACATATGCTCTTCAAAGGAACAAAAAACCGGACAGCACGTGATTTAGCTGAGTCCTTGGAAAGTGTGGGAGGACAACTTAACGCTTTTACGACGAAAGAATATACCTGCTTTTATGCGAAAGTTCTGGATGAAGACATGGATCTTGCGAATGATGTCTTAAGCGATATGTTTTTCAATTCCTTATTCGATGAAAAGGAAATTGAAAAGGAGAAAAAGGTTGTCATTGAAGAAATCAAAATGTACGAAGATTCTCCAGATGAATTGATTCATGATCTTTTTTCTGAGTATGTCTGGAATGATCACCCCTTAGGAAAACCTATTTTGGGTACAGAGGAGAGTATTCGCGGTTTAAGTCGGGAGAAAATAATCGATTATCTGGGTCATCACTACGCCCCTGAGAATATGGTCGTCGCAGTGGCTGGAAAAATCAATCATGAAGATATCATCAGGAAATTAGCTCCCGTCTATGGTGAATTTACAAGAGGCGGAAAACGTATTCTCGAAGGAACTCCGAAGGGACAAACGATTCAGCGCTATAACACCAAAGATACAGAGCAAATGCACCTCGTCATGGGGGTACCGGGTCTAGGGCAGGATGATGAGGACATTTATCCAATGCATATTATCAATAATGTTCTGGGGGGAGGTTTGAGTTCCCGATTATTCCAAGAAATTAGGGAACAACGCGGTTTAGCGTATTCCGTTTATTCTTACCACTCGACTTATGTTGATGCGGGAATGTTTGCGATCTATGCGGGTACGACTCCTAGTAATACTCAGGAGGTTGTCGAATGTATCCTGGCCGAGCTTCAAAAGATGAGATCCAAAGGGGTAACCGCTGATGAACTGGCGAAGACGGTAGCCCAAGTCAAAGGAAGTCTATATCTAGGATTGGAATCCGTAAGTAGTCGCATGAGCCGTTTAGGTAAAACCGAATTGAGTTATAATCGGGTCATTTCGCCCGAAGAGATGGTTGAAAAGTTGGAGAAGGTAACTTTAGAAGACGTAAAAAGGGTTATGAACCGCCTTTGGATCAAGGATAAGTTCAGCCTTGTGATGATGGGTCCCGCGGGTCACGATGTTGATTTACAGAGTTTATTTCAAAAGGTGAGTTGGAATTAATAGCTAAAGTGGAGGAAGAAATGAAATATATTCCGGTTAAAATTAAAAACATGAGACCGGAGCATGAACTTATTGTTCCGGAGTATGCGACTCAAGGGGCTGCCGGAGTAGATCTCCATGCGATCATGGATCAAGACTTAGTGCTTTTTCCAGGGCAAACGTCAAAGGTCCCAACGGGAATCGGGATCGAGTTACCTCAGCCTGATGTCGTGGCCCTGATTTTTGCCAGGAGTGGGTTAGCTTCAAAAAATGGCCTTACCTTAGTCAATGGGGTAGGCGTGATTGATTCAGATTACCGTGGAGAAATTCAAGTGGCCCTAATTAACTTGGGTCAAGAACCCTTTACCATTCACACGGGGGATCGAATTGCCCAAATGATTATCATGCCGGTTTTCCTGGCCAAATTTCTTCCTGTGCAAGAACTCACGGAAAGTGAGCGTGGTGAGGAAGGATTTGGATCAACAGGGATTCATAATTCCAGAAACTCTAAACTGGAATGAGTTGAAAAAGTTCTAGGGATGTTAACCTTGTCATACTATCCCTTAGAGGAGTGGTATAAGGATGCAGACCTTAGGACTTTTTTGTTTAGGCCTTGGAGTTTTAGCCTCACTTAGAGCCCGAGCCTATCTCATGATGTGGCGCTCTGAACCAAAACAGAGTTTACTTTCGAGTGCGATAGCTCAAATGGTGGGCACTGCAGGGGGGATTTATCTCTCTTTAGAATTATTGTTTTCATTCTTAAAAATTCCAGAGAGTTGGTGGAACGAAACAGTATTCATCGTTGAGCCTCTCGCGTTAGTTTCCTTAGTTTTGGCAATTATTCAGCCTTTTGCGATACGGGCTTGGCTAAGAATTCGAAAGTAGAAGGAGGAAGGTGAAATGCTTTTAAGTGATTTGGCAGGAAAAGAAATCATCAATCTATACGATGGAGCGAGACTGGGAACTGTTGGGGATGCTGATCTAACAATTTCTTCAGGAGGTTCGATCGAAGCCATTATTTTAAGCTCACGTTCAGGATTTAGAAGCTTTTGGGGAAATGGAAGAGAGAAAGAACGGGAAGATCTGGTTATTCCGTGGCAAGCAGTAAAAAAAGTGGGTTCAGAAGTGATCATCGTCGATATGAATAATAAAGCAGACGGAATGAATAGATATTCCGTTTGACACAACTTTAACAATTTACTACAATAAAAGGTAACTTATACTGACCCCGCATTGCTAATTGCTTAGCAACGGGGTTTTGCCATATTATTATAGGTTCCAAATGGAGGGATTTGAAATTGAAAAAGATACGCCTATGTGTTGCCGGTGCAGGTGGCAAAATGGGACAAGAAATCGTAAGAACCATCCTTAAGCAGGAAGATATGCTATTAGTCGGCGCATCAGACACGCGACACACCGGAGTGGATGTGGGATATGCGATCGGGACTTCAAGAATCGGACTCGACATGTCAGGCCCCTTAGATACGGAGATGTTACGTACAAGTCAAGCCGATATACTCGTTGATTTTACAAATCCCCAATCCGTCTTAAAGAATGCGAAACTGGCAATTGCCGAGGGAATAGTTCCAGTTATCGGTACGACAGGCTTGGATGAAACGGATATCGCTGAAATTCGAGAGTCTGTGGATCGGGAAAAATCCGGTGCCTTTATTGCACCGAACTTTGCGATTGGAGCAATTCTCATGATGCGATTTGCGCAAGAAGCGGCGAAACACTTCCCAAATGTTGAGATCATTGAGCTCCATCATGACCAAAAATTAGATGCTCCATCAGGGACTGCTCTTAAAACTGCAGAATGGATCTCCGAGGTCCGTAAACCTATGGTGCAAGGGCATCCTAATGAATACGAGAAAATTCAGGGCGCTCGTGGTGGGGATGTGGATGGAATTCATATTCATTCCGTTCGCTTACCTGGACTTGTCGCTCATCAAGAAGTTCTATTTGGAGGATTAGGTCAAACCTTGACCATTAGGCATGATGCCTACTCCCGCGAAACCTATATGCCAGGAGTTATGCTCGCAATTCGGAAAGCCTTAGGACTTACTTCCTTAGTCATCGGACTGGAGAATTTCCTCGAATAGGAAATTCTCTGGGGGAACCGCATTCATCCCACCCTCATATACTGGTTAGTAGTCATGGGACACAAGTCTCAAAGGGGGCATAAAGATGAGTGCGGGTCTGAAAGGAATTCGACTAGCCGTGATTGGAGGGGATGATCGAGAGCTGTTTTTGATCCCCGAATTAAAGAAATTGGGGGCCTACATAGTCGGAGTCGGATTTGAAAAAGCAGCGCCGACTGAAGGGTTGAATCAGGCATCCTCTCTGATTGAAGCTGTTAAGCAAGCGGATGCTCTGCTTTTTCCAATGTATGGCACCGATGAACGTGGGGTCGTCAAAGCAAAGTATTCTAATTCTCCGATAGTTCTTAATAAGGAAGTGTTGCAAGCTATTCCAACACATGTTCCGCTTTTTATCGGCTGGGCTCGAACCGCCCTGAAGTCCGCGGCAGACATGCTGGGAATAAGAATCGTTGAAACTGCATTTCTGGATGAGATCGCCATTCTTAACTCAATTCCGTCTGCCGAAGGTGCAATTGCGATGGCGATGGATTCATCCGTGATTACGATTCATGGAAGTCAGAGTTTTGTTCTCGGTTTGGGACGTAATGGCTGGACAATTGCTCGCACCTTAAAAGGAATGGGTGCTCAGGTCACGGGGGTAGCCCGTAAACCAGCGGATTTGGCCCGGGCAACCGAGATGGGACTGAAGGTCGTCCATTTTTCTGATTTAGAAGATGAAATTGGCAGGGCGGATTTTATTTTCAACACGGTTCCTCAGCTCATGCTCGACAAGGTTATGTTGGAGCAAGTCTCAAAGGATGCAGTCATCATTGATATTGCCTCAATTCCCGGCGGAACGGATTTTGAATATGCTGAATTATTGGGAATAAAAGCCATGCTGGCCCCAGGCTTGCCGGGGATGGTTGCTCCAAAATCGGCAGGCAAGATTCTCGCTCAAGTATACCCGCAACTCATTCTTCGCTACTTGACAACGATTATGAACACTTCTCTAAGGCTTGAAGTGGAGGTGCGAAGCGAATGAAGTTTGACGGATTACAGGTTGGGCTTGCTTTAACAGGTTCTCATTGTACATTGCATGAAATTATAGGAGTTTTACAACGCTTAGTGGATGAAGGGACAGATGTGACCCCGATCATTTCTTATGCAGTTGAAAGCACGGATACGCGTTTTGGTAAAGCAGAGGATTGGATAAGAAAATTTACTGAAATTACACACAAGGATCCGATTCATACGATCCAGGATGCTGAACCGGTGGGACCTCAGAAGAAGTTCGATTGTATGGTTATTGCTCCTTGTACGGGGAACACTCTGGCGAAATTGGCTAATGGAATTACGGATACGCCCGTACTGATGGCGGCAAAAGCTCATCTTCGGAATCAGCGCCCGTTAGTCATTGCCATTGCAACAAATGATGGTTTAGGGCTAAATGCACGCAATATTGGGACTCTATTGATTACAAAAAATATTTATTTAGTTCCTTTTGGGCAGGATAGCCCGGTTAACAAAGCGAATTCCTTAGTAGCCCATATGAATATGATCCCGGATACGATCCTTTCGGCGTGCGAAGGAAAGCAAATTCAGCCCCTGTTAGTTGATTATCAGTGATTACGTTAGATCAATGAAAATTGAATCGGTGCCCTGCTTATGAAAAGAGCACGGCACCCTTTTCACTAGTTTTTTCATATATATTTTAATAAATTTGAGGAGGAGCTTATTAAATGCCAAATGTTGCTATTGTTGGTGCCAGCGGAGCCGTTGGACAAGAATTCCTAAAAATCCTTGCAGAGAGGAATTTCCCGGTTGATGAATTACGTCTCTTGGCCACAAAACGGTCAGCCGGTAAAAAAATTAATTGGCAAGGACGAGAACTTGAGGTGCAAGAGACTACTCATCAAAGCTTCAAAAACATTGATATAGCCTTATTCGCGGGTGGATCATCAAGCACAGAGTTTGCTGAAGCAGCCGTAAATAGTGGTGCAGTCGTTATCGATAACAGTAGCGCATTTCGCCTTAATCCGGAGGTTCCCCTCATCGTACCAGAAGTTAATCCAGAAGATGTCAAATGGCATAAAGGAATTATTGCTAATCCAAATTGTTCAACCATTATTGCTAACGTAGCACTCAAACCTATTTATGATTTGGCTGGAATCAAACGGGTCGTCGTTTCGACCTACCAAGCGGTATCGGGAGCTGGACGTGAAGGAATCGAGGAACTGGAAGCTCAGGTTCGCGCCACTGCCAATGGTGAAGATGTCGTTAGTCGGGTTTTTCCCTATCAAATTGCGTTTAACTTAATCCCCCGGATTGACGTGTTCGGGGATGGGGATTACACCAAAGAAGAATGGAAGATGGTCAGAGAAACCCGTAAAATCTTTCATGTACCGGAGATGGCGATTACCGCTACAACTGTTCGGGTACCTGTATTCCGCAGTCATTCCGAGTCGATTAACATAGAAACCGAGCGTAAAGTAACCGTGGCTGAGGTCAAACAGGCTTTGGCTAAAGCCGCAGGTATAATTATTGTTGATGATCCGGCGAAGGATCAATATCCTATGCCTTTATATACTTCGGACACGGATGAGGTTTATGTTGGAAGAATTCGGGAAGACTTCTCGATTGCGAATGGACTCAACATCTGGGTTGTAGGCGATCAGATTCGTAAAGGGGCCGCCACGAATGCTGTGCAAATCGCCGAACTACTCTTAACGAAATAGCCCCCATGTCAAAAAGCGCGAAACCCTTTCCAAACAAGTGCGATAGTCTTCTCGACTATCGGGGCTTTTGTCTCGAAAGCTTCATTCGCCTTGTCCCCTTCGAGGATAAGTCAACTAAGGCTTGCGTTTCGTTCCTCAACTCAAGCCAAGCTTCCTATAACGCCCCTCCGCCGCCTGTGCGATAAGCTACGCTTACGGGCATTTAAGATTTTTTCAAAGAAAAATAAAATAACTAAGGGGGAGGAGTTCGGGTATGCGCGTCTTAGTACAAAAATTCGGGGGGACTTCATTAGCAACAGCAGAACGGCGCTCTCAAGTTGCGGCTAAGGTATCAGAAGCGGTAAGAGAAGGATATTCTCCCGTTGTGGTTGTATCTGCTATTGGTCGAACTGGAGATCCCTATGCAACCGATACGTTTATAAATATGGTCAAAGAGATTTCTTCTGAACTTCCTCAGAGAGAATTGGATTTATTAATCAGTTGTGGAGAAGTTATATCTGGAGTTGTGATGGTAAGTACTCTCAATAGTTTGGGGTTTGATGCTGTGCTTTTAACCGGTGGTCAGGCGGGGATTATTACGAACGACAGTTTTGGGGATGCTCGGATTATTCGGGTTGAACCACGACAAATCGTGGAATATTTGAAAGAGGGCAAAGTTGTTGTTGTCACAGGGTTTCAAGGAATCACAGAAAATGGCCAAATCACGACCTTAGGAAGAGGTGGAAGTGATACGACAGCCTCAGCCTTGGGAGTTGCTTTGAATGCCGAGGCCATTGATATCTATACCGATGTCGAAGGAATTATGACGGCAGATCCCCGCATAGTTGAAGATGCTAAGATTCTTGATGTGGTTACTTATAATGAAATTTGTCAATTAGCGCATCAGGGAGCGAAGGTGATCCATCCTCGGGCGGTAGAAATAGCTATGCAACGAAACATACCTTTACGGATTAAATGTACGTTTTCTAATGCTCCGGGTACCCTGGTGACAAGTATACAAGCGGATATGGGTGCAGGTACAGATATCACGGGAGACCGAACGATTACCGGAATTGCCCATACTCTCAATGTCACTCAAATTTGCGTGCCAACCCTTAACTTGCCTGACACCTTACAAGCTGATAAACAAATTTTTAAGGGTATGGCTCTAGCGGATATTAGTGTAGACTTTATTAGTCTTCAGCCTGAAGCTGTTCTCTACACGGTGCGGGATGAGGAGGCTGATAAAGCGGTTAAAATTCTTAAAAATATGGGCTTTAATCCTTCGATTGATCCAGGTTGTGCGAAAGTATCAATTGTGGGAGCTGGAATCCATGGAGTACCCGGAGTGATGGCAGATATGGTTGAAGCTTTAGCTGATGCAGATGTCCGTATTTTACAATCGGCTGATTCTCATACTACAATATGGGTTTTGGTAGATAAGGAAAATATGGTTAAAGCAGTCCAAGCGTTGCATCGAAAATTTCAGCTTGGGGCTTAAATTAAAAGGGGAGTTGAGAGATATGAGATTAGGTAGGATCTTGACCGCAATGGTTACGCCGATGAACGACAACCTAGAAGTGGATTATCAAGAAGCGAGACGTTTGGCGAAGTATTTAGCTGAGCATGGTTCTGACGGTATCGTTGTCGCTGGCACTACGGGAGAATCGCCGACCTTAAGTGGTGAAGAAAAACTCGAATTATTTAAAGTGGTAAAAGAGGCTGTCGGAAAGAACGTAATTGTTTTTGCTGGTATTGGATCGAACTCAACCGCAGCAAGTGTTGCTTTAGCTCGAAAGGCAGTCGATACCGGTGTCGATGGCCTAATGGCAGTAGTTCCCTATTACAATAAGCCTTCTCAGGAGGGGATGTACCAACATTTTCGTACGATCGCTGAAGCAACGCCTCTACCGCTCATGCTCTACAATGTTCCTGGCAGAACATCTGCGAATTTACTCCCCGAAACTGTTCTCCGTTTGAGTGAAATTCCGAATATCGTCGCTCTCAAGGAAGCGGTTGGAGTGATGGATCAGGTGAGTGAGCTCAAACGAATACTTCCTGAAGATTTTGAGGTTTATAGTGGGGATGATTCGCTCACCTTACCCATGCTGGCACTTGGTTGTAGCGGAATCATCAGCGTTGCTTCCCATGTCATTGGGGATGAGATGAAGAAAATGACCGATGCTTGGTTTGCTGGAGATACCAAAACAGCGCTGCAATGGCATCTTAATCTTATGCCAGTCTTTAAGGGCATCTTTATTACGGCGAATCCGGTTCCAATTAAATACTTAGTGAATACACTTGGCCTCAAAGCAGGAAAAGTTCGTTTACCTTTAGTTGATGCAACTCCAGAGGAAGAAAGATTCTTAACAGAACTTCTTCAGAAAATTAAAGAAAACTAGTTCTCGAGAAATCAAAAACCATTGCTAGATTATTATAGCAATGGTTTTTGATTATTAAATTATTTGTGGATTTTAGGAAGCTTATAA
>Ga0255336_101303_pt1 | contig 19120 bp, 16 predicted proteins | sample MeOH1_35cm_T3_17_FD_189102 | JGI IMG/M metagenome (GOLD analysis project Ga0255336, IMG submission 189102) | Sandy soil microbial communities from University of British Columbia, Vancouver, Canada - MeOH1_35cm_T3_179 | ecosystem: Engineered > Artificial ecosystem > Sand microcosm > Unclassified ...
CGCATGCGATCCATATCCTCGACTACATCACCACCCGCGATGTCAGCAAACTCTATCCCGGCAAGGCGGTCTATGCCTGCATGCTGAACGAACGCGGCCATTTCACCGATGACTGCATCGTCTACCGGACAGGGCCGAATTCCTGGATGCTGGTGCATGGCTCGGGCTCCGGCCATGAGGAAGTGGTGCGGCAGGCGGCCGGGCGCAATTGCGCCGTGCTGTTCGACGACGATCTCCATGATCTCTCGCTGCAGGGACCGGTGGCGGTGGATTTCCTGGCCAAGCACATCCCCGGCATCCGCGACCTCAAATACTTCCATCACATGCCGGCGAGCCTGTTCGGCGCGCCGATCACCATCTCGCGCACCGGCTATACCGGGGAGCGCGGCTATGAGATCTTCGTCCGCGGCCAGGATGCGCCTCTCGTCTGGGACACCATCCTCGCCGAAGGCAAGAGCATGGGGATCGTGCCGGTCTGCTTCAGCGTGCTCGATCTGTTGCGGGTTGAAAGCTATCTGCTGTTCTACCCTTATGACAATTCGCAGATGTATCCGTTCCCGGACCAGGCGCCGGGCGACTCACTGTGGGAGCTCGGCCTCGATTTCACGGTAAGCCCAGGCAAGACCGGCTTCCGCGGCGCCGAGGAACATGCGCGCCTCAAGGGCAAGGAGCGCTTCAAGATCTTCGGCCTGCTGGTCGACAGCGACAAGATGACCGATGCCGGCGACGAGATCTGGGCCGACGGCAAGAAGGTTGGTGTCGTGACCTGCCCGTCCTATTCCAAGCTCACCAAGAAATCGATGGCGATCGTCCGCATCGACGTGCCCTATGCCAAGCAGGGCACCAAGCTGGAAGTGCGCGGCAAGAATGTGAAGGCGAGCGCCATCGCCCATACGATTACCTTTGATGATCCGGAGAAAAAGAAGCGGACGGCGATCGGCTGATCCAGCCGGACGTCAGATACCGCCGGTTCGAGGAGAGTATAGCAGCGTCCCTGGGGCCCCCGTGATTCCCGCACGTCGTGGTTTCCCGCATGGGCCTCAGGGCAGTCAGGGTCGAACATATGCTGGTGTCAGGTATCAAGAGCAGGCCGGTCTATCAGGGTCTGGAAGTCGATCCATATGCAAGGCGGCATCTTTTTGCCCTGGGAGGGGAAGGTGCGCTCGCCTTGCTGGAAAGGCCGGAACTGAAAGACGCGGAATTCCGCGCCAAAGCGGAAATCCTCTACGCCGCCGATGGCAGCACCCATGCCACGGCATTGCAGGCGGCGGGTGCCGCCGGTTACTGGCAGGCGCCCAGCATCCCGACGTTGCTCACGCGCCTGCACGTCATGCTCTCGACGGCACATATGGGGCTCCGGCTCTATACTGCCGGCACCGAAGGCTTCATCGGCCAGGTGATGAAGGTCGGCACCGATGCCGGCGTCAATTTCCATTCCATCCGTACCGAGCATCGCGGTTCGCTGGCGCGGCGCATGTCCTGCGTCCATTGCAAAGGCATCACCGAGAACGTCACCACCAGCCCCTTCGTCTGCAGCCATTGCGGCCTGACCCTGCTGGTGCGCGACCATTACTCGCGCCGTCTCGGGGCCTTCCAGGGTGTCTGTATCAATGCCGAGGTGCCGGCGGAGATTCCTCCGGTGGAGGAACTCTATAAATGACCAAGAATGTCGATCATGAAGTCGAAGTTACGGCGATCACCCAGGTTGCCGATACCGTCAAGCGCTTCCGGTTGGTGCCGGTCGATGGCAAGACCCTGCCGATCTTTTCCGGCGGTTCGCATGCTGTCGTCACCATGCGCGGGACCGATGCCGGCGGCGCGCCGGTCCTCTACCGCAATCCTTATTCGCTCATGTCCTCGCCGAACGACCCCAGCTATTACGAGATCAGCGTCCTCAAGGTGCTGAATTCGCGCGGCGGTTCGCATTTCATGCATGACCGGGTCAAGGTCGGCGACCGCCTCAGCCTCAGCAATCCGGTCAATCTCTTTCCGGTCGAGCATCTGGGGCGCAAGCATATCTTCATCGCCGGCGGCATCGGCATCACGCCCTTCATGGCGATGATGGATGGCCTCGCCGCGCAAGGTGGCCCCTTCGAGCTGCATTACGGCTTCCGCTCGCGCACGCATGGTGCCTATTGGCGGGACCTGCAGGATCGCTACGGCGAAGCCCGCGTGAAGCTCTATTGCGAGGGCGAGGGACAGATGATCGACGCCGATCAGCTGCTTGAGCACCAGCCGCTCGGCACCAATCTCTATATCTGCGGCCCGGGGGCGATGATCGCCTTCTTCACCGACAAGGCGCGGCAGGCCGGCTGGCCGGTGGAGAATATTCATTCCGAGCAGTTCCTGGCACCGCCTTCCGGCAAGCCGTTCCTGGTGAAGCTCAAGAAGTCCAAGATCGAATTCATGGTCGGCGAGCATCAGAGCATCCTGGAAGCCATCGAGGCGCATGATATCGACGCCAATTTCCTCTGCCGCGGCGGTGCCTGCGGGCAATGCGAGACGGCGGTCTGCGGCATGGATGGAGAAATCCAGCATAACGACCATTACCTGACCGACGACGAAAAGCAGTCCGGCAAGAAGATCATGATCTGCGTCTCACGCTTCAAGGGTGGAGAACTGGTTCTCGATCTCTGAGGCTGGACATAACGAATGTGACGATCGGATGCGCCGCGGTGATGGACCCGTCGCTCCTGGGAGGGACAGATGAGTATCGCATTCAAGAAAGAAACATTCCGGGATGATTTCACCTTCCGGAACAGCCCCGCGGCCATCCGCCGCTTTCCCTTCCCCTTTGCCGAAGACAGCTACATGTATGCGGTCAATATCGAGCCGCATGTGTCGGGCAAGACGGGCTCCGTCTTCGAACATCCGATCGATGTCGACGAGCACTATGTCGGCGAGATGGAGGACCGGGCCAAGGTGCTGGCCGAGGATCCGCTGCGCTGCCAGGCTTTGCCGCATATGATGCCGGCGCAATGGGATCTCCTGGAACTCCTGATGGAGAGCAAGGCCAAGAGCTATCCGGATGTCTTCTCGCTGACCAAGGACGGCGATAAGTGGCACTGGGTCAACAAGGCGCTCGGCATCGACGACAAATTCACCTTCGGCGATACCAGCACCCTGCCTTATGAGCCGATGGAATATGTCACGCGGCAGAGCCAGGGCGATTTCTGCATCCTCGACCAGCGCGACAACAATCTGTGGATGGATGCCGGCATGGTGACCACCCAGGCCGACTGGTCGCTGGATTTCGATATCGGCATGAACTTCATGGAATGGCATGGCCCGGTGCCGCTGGCCCATCAGCTGGGCGTCTTCGAGCGGGCGTTGAAATTCATGCTGAATTTGCAACATGGCCATCCGGTCCGCCGCTTCAACTGGACCATGACGATCAATCCGCGACTCGATACCAGCCCAGAGAACTATCACAAATGGGGTCCCGACCGGACCACGGTGACGCCGGAGAATGTCGGCGAGAAGGTGCATCTCCGGGTCGAGCTGCAGTCCTTCTTCCGCCTGCCACGCTCGAACGCGATCGTGTTTCCGATCCGTTGCTACCTCATCAGCATGCAGGAACTGGTGACGATCCCGAAATGGGGCCGCCGCTTCCACCGGGTATTGAAGGGCCTGCATCCCGACCTTGCCGATTACAAGGGCTTGACCCGCTATCGTCCTACCGTCGTCGAGTGGCTGTCACAATATGACGACGGTGCGCCGACCTCACCCGGTTGGGATCCTGAATAACTGCGCGTATGATGCTGCCTGATGCGACTCCGGTCTGGGGAGAGCGGCCGCATCATGGATCGAGAAATAAAATGACCAATAAATAAATGGGACCTGCAATCAGCTGACCTCTGGGAGGGGTATATGGCATCGTTAAGTGAAGCGAATACAGGCCAGGGCGAACTCGTCCGGGCCATTAACTGGAAAGGAGCCTTCTGGGTCGCCAGCGGCGTTCCGGCTCTGGTTCTGTTCTCGATCGGCGGCATCGCCGGCACGGTCGGTATCCCGGCCTTCGTGATCTGGACCCTGTCCATGGTCATGGGCTTCGTCCAATCCTTCACCTATGCCGAGATCGCCGGCCTGTTCCCGAACAAATCGGGCGGCGCCTCGATCTACGGTGCCGCCGCCTGGCTACGCTACAGCAAGTTCATCGCCCCGCTCTCGGTGTGGTGCAACTGGTTCGCCTGGTCGCCGGTGCTGTCGCTCGGTTGCGCAATTGCCGCCGGCTATATCATGAATGCCCTGGCGCCGATGCCGGATCAGACGGCGATCAATGCCTATATCCAGGCCAATGCCGGCGCCACGGCGGAGACCGCGACGGCCGCTTTGACGCCAGCCCTCCACAGCTTCACGGTGGGCAGCTTCTCGCTGTTTGGCGTTGGCTTCTCCTTCAACAGCACCTTCTTCATCGGTGCGGTGCTGATGCTGATCACCTTCGCGATCCAGCATCGCGGCATCAGCGGCACGGCGCGGGTCCAGATGATCTTCGGTCTTCTGGTGATCGTGCCGATGATCATCGTCGGCATCGTGCCGATCCTCAGCGGCAAGGTCTCGATGGCGAATTTCTCGCCCTTCGTGCCCCTGGCGGCTGCCTATGCCCCGGATCCCGGCAGCTGGAACATCGCCGGCTGGACCTTGGCGCTCGGTGGCATGTTCATCGCCGCCTGGTCGACCTACGGTTTCGAGACGGCGGTTTGCTACACCAGCGAGTTCAAGAACCCCGAGACGGACACCTTCAAGGCGATCTTCTACTCCGGCCTCCTCTGCGTGCTGCTGTTCATCCTGGTGCCCTTCACTTTCCAGGGCGTCCTCGGGCTCAATGGCATGCTGGCGGGTCCGATCGTCGATGGTTCGGGTGTTGCTTCCGCCATGGCCGATATGGTGGGCGGTGGGTCGGCAATCCATGCCTTGATGGTGATCCTGATGATCATCGCCTTGATGCTGTCGATCATGACGGCGATGGCGGGGTCGTCACGCACGCTTTATCAGGGCTCGGTCGATGGCTGGTTGCCGAAATATCTCAGCCATGTGAACCATCATGGCGCACCGACCCGCGCCATGTGGACCGATCTCGTCGCCAATCTGATCGTGCTGGCGATCGCCTCGACCGATGCCACCTCGTTCTACTTCATCCTGGCGGTGTCGAATTGCGGCTACATCATCTTCAACTTCCTGAACCTGAACTCCGGCTGGATCCATCGCCTGGACAGCGGTCATGTGAATCGGCCCTATAAGGCGCCGACCATCATCATCGCCTTGGGTGCCATCTTCGCCTTCGTGAATGCGATGTTCATGGGGGCCGGTGCCAAGGTGTGGAATCCGATGGCGCTCTGGGCCGGTCTCGGCTTCGCAGCCCTGATCATCCCGGTCTTCTGCTTCCGGCACTTTGTGCAGGATGGGGGGAAATTCCCGAAGCAGATGCTGGAGGATCTGGGACTGAAGGAAGGCGATCTTGGCCACAAGAAGGCCGGTTTCCTGCCTTACCTGACCCTGGCCGGTGGTATCGCCACCGTTCTGATTGCCAATAAGATCTTCAGCTGATGACGTTAGCTGTACCAAGCTAAGAGAATACCCGGAGGCCGGCTTGCAAAGGCCGGCCTCCCTCTCATTGTCGAGAATATTCCGCTGATGGTCGCTGTCCGACGATCGGGACAGGGCCAGCCGAACCAAGATTGCTGATATGTGCGTAGGGAGAGTGTCATGAAAAAGCGTGTTGCCGTCATCGGTGCCGGTCCATCGGGTACGGCGGTTCTGCGAGCCTTCCAATCGGCGGCCGCCAAGGGCGCCGAGATTCCGGAAGTCGTCTGCTTCGAGAAGCAGGAGGACTGGGGTGGCTTGTGGAACTACACCTGGCGCACCGGGCTCGATGAATTCGGCGAGCCGGTCCATGGCAGCATGTATCGCTATCTCTGGTCGAACGGTCCGAAGGAAGCGTTGGAATTTGCCGATTACACCTTCGAGGAACATTTCGGTCGGCCGATCGCCTCTTATCCGCCCCGCGCTGTTTTGTGGGATTACATCAAGGGCCGGGTCGAGAAGGCTGGTGTGCGCAACTGGGTCCGCTTCAAGACGCCGGTGCGCCGGGTCGATTATTCGGAATCGACCGGCAAGTTCACGGTGACGGCGCATGACCTGAAGAGCGACCATTTCATCACCGAGGAATTCGATCATGTGATCGTCGCCTCGGGCCACTTCTCGGTGCCCAATGTGCCGGAATTCCCCGGCTTCCGCACCTTCAACGGCCGCATCATGCATTCGCATGATTTCCGCGATGCCGTCGAATTCAAGGGCAAGGATATCCTGATCATCGGCCGCAGCTACTCGGCCGAGGATGTCGGCTCGCAATGCTACAAATACGGTGCGAAGTCGATCACCACCAGCTATCGCTCCAAGCCGATGGGCTTCAAATGGCCGGCAAACTGGGAAGAGAAGCCGCTGCTGCAGAAGGTCGAGAACAAAACCGCCTTCTTCAAGGACGGCACCACCAAGGAAATCGATGCCATCATCCTCTGCACCGGCTATCAGCACACCTTCCCCTTCCTGCCTGATGACCTGCGCCTGAAGACGGCGAACCGGCTCTGGCCGCTCGATCTTTATCGCGGCGTGGTCTGGGAGAAGAACCCGAAGCTGCATTACATCGGCATGCAGGACCAGTTCTATACCTTCAACATGTTCGACGCCCAGGCCTGGTATGCGCGCGACGTCATCCTCGGCCGCCAGAAACTGCCGAGCCTTGCCGAGATGCAGAAGAATGACGCCGAATGGCGCGCCCGCGAGGAAACGCTGGAAGACGCCGAACAGATGATCTGGTTCCAGGGTGATTATGTAAAGGAACTGATCGGCCTCACCGATTATCCCAGCTTCGATATCGAAGCCGTGAACAAGATGTTCATGGAATGGGAGCATCACAAGGCGGAGGACATCATGGGCTTCCGCAACAACAGCTATCGTTCGGTGATGACCGGCACCCTGTCGCCCAAGCATCACACACCCTGGCTGAAGGCCATGGATGATTCGCTGGAAAGTTATCTCAGTCAGAAGTAAGAGGCCGGGCGCCCGTCGCTGGTCGTGACGGGCGTCTGTCACCTGGGCGCGCTGTCACGCGCGCGACATCGATGAAGGGATGACATGCTCACAACAGCAGCGCCGAAAATCCGCGTCCGCGAACCGGGCCTGCCACGCTTCGATCCGGGGATCGAGCATTACCGTGTGCTCGGCAATGGCGCCGTCATCCTGCATCTTTTCGCCGGTGACCGGGTCGAGGTGATCGACCGCGAGGGGCGGCAACCTTGCGAGGTCGCGGCTTTCGCTGCCGGCGGCAAGCCGGATCTGGCGGCGCTCGGTTTAAAAGGGACGCGGCCCTCGCCCGGCATCAACCGCCTGCTGGCAGGAGAGGCCGGCAGCGACGACTGGCTCACCGGTCCGCAGGTCGCCGCGCATTTGCGCAAGCGTGGCATCCCTGCCGGGATCGACCAGGCCGCGCGCATCCTCGACGGCGATACACGCCCCGGCGACAAGGTCTCGCTGCGCGCCCTGCGCGATATCGATGCGATCTTCCATGCCGCCGGCACCGATCAGCCGGGCGGCGATATGCTGGTCGATGCCGATGACCCGCCGACCGATCTCTCGGTCGTCGTCTATCGCGCCACCATCGTGCCGGCGGCGACGCCGCCGCTGCCGCCGGAACTGGGCGATGTCGTTGCCGAATATCGCATCGATGCACGTACCGCCTCGGCCTATGAGGTCAAGGAAGGCCAGTATCTCCAGATCATCGACGTTGCCGGCCGGCAGTGCTCGGACTTTCTCTGTTTCGACGCGAACCAGCTGCAGAAGGGCAAGGAGCGCGGTCTCGATCTCACCACCACGCGCACCCTGATCGGCCAGCTCTATCCCGGGCCGGGCCTCGCCTCGAAATATTTCGATATGGACATGCAGCCGCTTTGCGAGGTGGTGCGCGACACGGTCGGTCGGCATGACAGCTTCGGCCTCGCCTGTACCGCGCGCTTCTATGAGGATGCCGGCTATCCCGGCCATCCCAGCTGTTCGGAGAATTTCAACAACCAGCTCGATCCCTATGGTCTGGACCGGCGGTGTGGCTGGCAGGCGATCAACCTCTTCTACAATACCGGCGTCAACGCCGCGAATGCGATCTTCCTCGACGATCCCTGGTCGCGGCCTGGTGATTACGTGCTGCTGCGGGCGATGAAGGATCTCGTTTGCGCTTCGTCGGCCTGCCCGGACGATATCGATGCGACCAATGCCTGGAACCCGACGGACATCCATGTCCGGGTCTATGCGGCCCAGAACACTTTCTCACGAGCGGTGGCTTTCAGAATGAACGCAGACTCAGAACCACGCCTCACGCGGGAAACCGGCTTTCATGCGCGGACTTCCGCGCTGACGCGCAACTTTACCGAATATCGCGGCTTCTGGCTGCCCAACCGCTTCAACAATGCGGGTCCGCAGGCGGAATATTGGGCGGCGCGCGAGAAGGCCGTCATCATGGACCTGTCGCCCTTGCGCAAATTCGAGGTGCTGGGGCCGGATGCCGAGGACCTGCTGCAGATCGCCTGCACCCGCAATATTCGCCGTCTCGCCGAAGGCCAGGTGGTCTATACGGCGATGTGCTACGAGCATGGCGGCATGGTCGATGACGGCACCGTCTTCCGCCTGGGCGCGGAGCGCTTCCGCTGGATCGGCGGCGATGAATTCGGCGGCCAGTGGCTGCGCGATCTCGCCGCGCAGCGCGGCTTGAAACATGTCTGGGTCAAGTCGGCGACCGACCAGTTGCACAATGTCGCCGTGCAGGGACCGAAGAGCCGCGACATCCTCAAGGAACTGGTCTGGACGCCGCCGGCCCGGCCGCGGGTCGACGAGATCCAATGGTTCCATTTCACCATCGGCCGCATCGGCGGCTATACCGGCATCCCGGTCCTCGTTTCGCGCACCGGTTATTCCGGCGAGCTGGGCTATGAAGTCTTCTGTCATCCCAAGGACGCGCCTGCCGTCTGGGACGCGATCTGGGAAGAGGGCCAGAAGCACGGCATGCTGCCGCTGGGCCTTGAAGCGCTCGACATGCTGCGCATCGAGGCCGGCCTCGTCTTTGCCAATTACGAGTTCAACGACCAGACCGATCCCTTCGAGGCCGGCATCGGCTTCACCGTTGCCCTGAAGGGCAATGAGGAATTCGTCGGCCGCGAGGCCGTCGTCAAGCGCAAGGAACATCCGCAGCGCGTGCTGGTCGGGCTGGAGATCGATGGTGGCGAGGTCTGCGGCCATGGCTCCTGCGTCCATGTCGGCCGCGCCCAGGTCGGTGTCGTCACTTCCGGCTGCCGCTCGCCGATCCTCAACAAGAACATCGCGCTCTGCCGCATGGATGTCGCCTATAGCGCCATCGGCACGGAAGTGGAGATCGGCAAGATCGACGGCCAGCAGAAACGCTTGCCGGCCCGCGTCGTGCGCTTCCCGTTCTATGATCCGGACAAGCTGAAGCCGCGCTCGTAGCGGCCGTTCCCGGAAAAGAAAAAGGCGGCATCTGCGGGCGCCGCCTTTTGTTTCAGCCGACGATCGCCTCGGCCTCGATCTCGACCGCATAATCACCGACCAGCCCGGCGATCTCGATCAGGGTATTGGCGGGGCGGATCGCACCGAAATAACGGCCATGGACCCGCGACACCGCCTCCCAGTCGTTCTTGTCGCGGAGATAGATGCGGGTGCGCACGACATCCTCCAGGCTGCCGCCGAGCGCCGAGATGCTGGCGGCGACCTTGTCGAGGATATAGACGGTCTGGCTGGCGACATCGTCCTTGCAGACGACCTCGCCCTTGCCATGGGTCGCCGTCGTGCCGCTGACCAGGATGCGGTCATGGTCGCGCACGGCCCGGCTGTAGCCGGCGAGCGGTTCCCAGATGCTGCCGGAATCGAGGCGCTGGCGCTGCGGCTTGCCCGGCACCGGTGCCGCCTTGAAGACCTTGGGAAAGCTCTCGAGGTGATGGCTGAGATCGCCGGAAGCCGTGAGATAAGGCGGCCGGCGATATTCCTGGCCGCAATCACCGGGAATGCGTTTGGTCTGCGTCAAGGCGGCATCGATCAGCGCCTTGTCGTCGGCATCGAGAGTGAAGGAGAAGAGGGCGAGGTTATCCGCCCGGTGCTCGCGCTCACCTAAACGCGCGCCAACGATGACGGCGGCGACCGCCGGCTGTTCCAGCACCCAGCGTGTCGCGACATTGGCGATCGAGACACCATGCCTGCGTCCGACCTGGTCGAGGGCGCACAGGATCGCCTGCAACGCATCCCAACCGCCGATCTGGTCGACGAAGCGCTTGTATTTCATCTTGCTCCAATCGGTGATGTCGTCGACCTGTGGCTCCGGCTTGCCGAGCCATTTCTCGGTCAGGAGACCGCCGGCCAGCGTCCCATACGCGAAAAGCCGCACGCCATGGCCGAGGCAGAAGGCCGACAGGTCCTCGGCCGCGCGGCGGTCGAGCAGCGAGAAGCAGACCTGGTTGGTGAGGATGGGGATGCCTTGCTTGACCAGCAGGCGCAGGTGATCGGTGTCGAAATTGGTGAGGCCGAGATGGCCGATCAGGCCCTCGTCGCGCAGCTTCGCGAGTTCCTTGAGCGCATCGAGATAGGCGGGATGTTCGAACATCCACCAATGGAACTGCATGATGTCGATCTTGCCGGTTGCCATGCGGTCGCAGGCACGCTCGACATTCGCGCGCACGACTGCCGGCGTCATCTCGCCCGGTGTCGGGCACCATTTGGTGAAAGCGGCGGGACGATGCCCGGCCACCGTCTTCACCTTGCCCGCGGCCACCAGGCGGTTGAAGGCGCCGGTGATGAGTTCGGCGCTGCCATAATGATCGGCCATGTCGAAGCTGTCGAAGCCGGCTTCCGCATATTCGGCGAGAGACCGCGCCGCATTGTCGGTATCGAGCTGCTGGCCGCTGCGCTCCATATCGGCGACCTGCCACAGGCCGGTGATGATGCGGCTGATCTCGAGATCGGGGGCCAGGCGAATGCGGTCGGGAGCCTGTGGCGTGGTGGTCATGTCATCCTCGGACTGGAGCCGTGGCCGGAGCGGCAGGCATGCCGTTATCCCTCAGCCGGGCCAGCGGCGCAAGCATCGGGCAATGATGCAGATTCGGCCGGGCAGCAAAAAGGCGCCGCCCAAGGGACGACGCCTTCGCTGGATTTTCGGCGACGCTCAGTTGCCGATCTTGGCCTTGATGGCGTCGACATCGGCGGTGCTCATTTCACCGACCGTCGTCACCTCGCCGCCCTTGATCTGCCACAGGCGGAAGGGTCCGGTGATATCGCCATATTGGTCGAACTGCACCGGGCCGATGACGCCCTCATACTTGATCGGCTTGCCGGCCTTGATCAGCTCTAGCGCCTTGGCGAAATCCGCCTTGCCGGCATGGATGACCGTGCCATTGGGGTCGAGCACCTTGCGCATCGCGTCCTTGATGGCACCCGGCTCCGCCTTGCCGGCTTCGGCGATGGCGAGGCCGACGATGGCGCCGGCATCATAGGAGCGGTCAGCCGCCGGGTTGCTGGGATCGAGGCCCGAGAAGCCCTTGTATTCCTTGTTGAAGTAATCGGTCGACGGGGTCGGGCTGGTGCCCGAGGAGGTGCCATAGGCCTGTTCGAGATATTTGGCGCCGACATTCTTGATGAAATCGGCGCTGTTCATGCCGTCATTCAGCAGGAATTTCTGCGGCCCGCCTTGCGAGATCCATTGCCGGGCGATGGTGGCGCCATCGACCGGGTAGCTGACGAGATAGAGCCCGTCCGGATTGCCGTTGAGCGCGGCGGTGACTTCCGACTGGTAGCTCGCCTGCTTCTCGTTATAGGGCGTGTCGGAGACGATCTCGCCGCCCAGTGCCTTATAGGCCTTGGTGAACTCGCCTACCATGTTGACGCCGAAATCATTGTTCACGTGGATGATGGCGAGCTTCTTCAGCCCCTGGTCGAGGGCGAATTTGGCGGCGGCCACACCCTGCAGCGCATCGGAGGTGATGGTGCGGAAGAAGACGCCGTTGGTCTTGCCGTCGCGGCCCAAGGCCGTCAGCGTCGGCGAGGAGGAGGCGGGCGAGACCTGCACCACGCCGGCCGGCGCCGTCACCGAGGTCAGGATGGGAATCGAGACCGAGGAAATGATGCCACCGATGACGACCGGCACCTTCTTCACCTGGACCAGCTGGGTTGCGGCATCGACCGCGACATTGCCCTGGCTCTGGGAATCGCGGGTATCGGTGACCAGCTTGCAGCCATTGACGCCACCGGCATCGTTGATGTCGCGGAAGGCCATTTCGACCGACTTGGCGCCGGCCTGGCCGTATTCGCCGGCCGGGCCGGTCAGCTCCATGACCAGGCCGACGGTGATGGAGCAATCGGCTGCCTGTGCCGCCGTCGCGGCAGCCAGCAGAGCGGTGGCTGCAACCGAGGCAGCCAGCAGGTTCTTCAGGATCACGTCAGGTTCCCCCCTGTTGATAATCGACCCGTTTATGTCGCCGGCATCTGCAGCCAGGTCTCCTGCAGATGCCGCCAGACGACGCCATTTGGCGCCGCCGTCGAAAGCGTGAAGAAGGCGGTCGCGCGTCTCCGTGTCTCCCCTGACGCGGCGCCCGCCTTGCTCGGCTCCCGACAATACTGTCTCTCGACGTAATCCAGCAATATGCCCGCGTCGTTTTGCCAGATCGGACGGATGTCCTCGACCTCAATGGTGAAGCCAGCCGGCCGGCAGCCACGGGCCGCGAGGAGGCGCTGCAGCAGCATGTCGCGCGGATAGACTTTGCCGTCCGGGGCGATTTGCCGGAAATCGGGGGCCAAAGCCGCCGCACAACGTTCCAGGTCCAGTGCCGCCGTTTCGGCTGTCACCGGGCGGAACCAGGCCATGAAGAAATCATGCAGCTCGACGACCTCGCGGCGGGCCCGCTCCGTCAGATCTGTTGCCGCCAAGCTGTGTTCTGGGCCGCCCGCCATCGCCGTCAGGAAGCCTGTTTGTTGAGATTGTACTTCATGATCGAGCCATGGCGGCCGTTACGGTCGCGCTCCAGCGTGAAGGCATCGCCGCTCGGTCCCTGGCGCTGGGCCAGGATGGCGGCGATCTCCGCCTGGTCCTGGGCGCTCAAGGTGAGATCGGTGATGCGGGCATTGGCGGCGAGATGGGTGCGGTTGCGCGCACCGACGATCACCGCCGCCACCTGCGGCCTGTCCAGCATAATACGGCTGGCGATGGTGGCGATGTCGACGCCATGCCGGTCAGCGATCTGGCGCAAGGTCCGCAGCAGGGCCTGGTAGAGATCCCAGCCGCCGAAATCCTCGACGATCAGCTTGTATTTGGTCAGCGAGCGGTTCTCCAGCTGGCCGAAGGGTTCGGCCTGGCCGAGCCAGCGATCGCCGAGGAAGCCGCCGGCCACGGAGCCGTAGCAGAGGAGGTGGATATCGTGCTGCCGGCAGTATTCGACGAGGGCGTGCTCCGGCCGCGCATCCAGCAGCGAATATTGCACCTGCATGCTGGCGATCGGCACGCCGGCCTCGACCATCCGGCGCGTATGGTCGGTGTCGAAATTGGTGCCGCCGATCAGGTTGATCTTGTCTTCCTGGCGCAGTTCCTCCAGCCACAAAGCCGTCTCGACGCAGCCGGGAATGCTGTAATCCCACCAGTGATACTGGACCAAATCCAGGCGCTCCATGCGCAGCCGCCGCAAGGATTGTTCGATCACCTGGCGCACATGGGCGCGGCTGATATGCGGGAGGATCTCGAGATCGGGCACGAATTTGGTATGGACCTTGATCGCGTCCAGCGCCACCTGGCCATGGCGCCCGGCATATTCCGTGCGGAAGCCGCCGATCAACTCCTCGACCCCGGTATAGATGTCGGCGCAGTCGAAGGTCAGGATGCCGGCTTCAGCGGTAGCGGCAAGGTCGGCGACGGCTGCCGCCCGGTCGACGGCACCATGGCCGCCGGCCAGTTGCCAGCCGCCGCGGATGACACGGGTGATGCGATAGCCGGGGCGAAGCTCGATTTGCGTGGTCATGAAATCCGTCTGCTATTTCGGTTGATCAGAAGCGGGAAGCGGCACCGCCGTGGTCTCGGCATGGCTGAAGCGCCGCTTGCCGAGGCGGGTGATGCGGAAGCGGGTGGGACAATTGGGATCGGGACAGGCGACCTCGGCATCGGTCGACATCCAGTCATTTGGGTTGGTCGCCCGTTGCTTGGCCGGCAGCAGCGGCAAAAGAGCCGCCAGGGAATAGATGGAAAAGCCCTGGCCCGGCGGCAGGTGCAGCATCTCGCCGCGCAGCTCGAAATAATCACCCGGCTGGCTGCCGCAATAGATCTTCGCCCCCGGTGGCGCCACCACCTCGACCCGCAGGTCGTAGAGCTCGAAGTCGCCGTTTTCTGCTGCCGCCGCCGGCCCCGAAGCCGTCGGCTTATTGGCTGAACCTGCCATTTCCATCCCGTCTTTCCGCCGGGCGCGCCAAGGCAGGCCCGGTGATTTATCTTGCCTGGTGGCGGCGGCCACCATATTTTCCCCTACACACCTGCACCACGAACCAATTGTCAAGGCTAGGCTGATTGATCGGCATGTCTTGCTCCGAATGATTGCGAAGACATGCTGGAAGCCCGATCCGTCTCGAAATCCTTCGGTGGTGTAACGGCGGTCGACGACGTCTCCTTTACCATCCATGCCGGCGAGATCGCCGGCCTGATCGGCCCCAACGGTGCCGGCAAGACCACCATGTTCAATCTGCTGGCCGGCAGCCTGCAGCCGAGCCAGGGCGATATCCTGTTGCGGGGCCAGTCGCTCGCCGGCCTTCCCGCTTATCGCCGGCTCGCCTCCGGACTTGGCCGTACCTTCCAGATCCCCCGGCTGTTCGCCGACATGACGGTGGTCGAAAACCTGTTGACCGCCGCGCAGGGGCAGAGCGGCGAAAGGCTGCTCGCGAACTGGCTGCGACCCGGCGCCGTCCGGCGCGAGGAAGCCGCCAATCTCGCCAAGGCGATGGAGCTGCTGAAATTCCTCGGCCTCGCGGCACTCGCGCGTCAGCCGGCCCGCATCCTCTCCGGCGGCCAGCGCAAGCTGGTGGAACTGGGGCGCGTGCTGATGGCCGATCCGCAGATCATCCTGCTCGACGAGCCGGCTGCGGGTGTCAATCCGACCCTGCTGGAGGCGATCATCGACCGGCTGCAGGAGATCAACCGGCGCGGCATCACCCTGCTGGTCATCGAGCACAACATGGACATGATCGCCCGGCTCTGCAGCCGCACCTTGGTGATGGCAAGCGGGCGGCTGCTCTGCGCCGGGACACCGGCTGAGGTGGTGGCCGATCCCCGTGTCATCGAGGCCTATCTCGGCGGGGCGGCGGCATGAGCGGTGCAGCCTCCGAAAGTGCCGCCGCGGCCCTGTTGGTCGCCCGCGATATCGTCGCCGGCTATCAGCGCGACCTGCCCATCGTCAACGGCACCGGCATCGAGGTACATGCCGGCGAGATCGCTGTGGTGCTTGGGCCGAATGGCGCCGGCAAATCGACCCTGATCAAGGCGATCGCCGGCCTGGTGCCGATCAGTGGCGGCAGTGTCATGCTGGGCGGTGCCGACATCACCCAATTGCCGGCGCATCGCAAGATCGCCGCCGGTCTCGCTTTCGTGCCGCAGACGGAAAACGTCTTCGCCACCATGACCATCGAGGACAATCTCCTCCTGGCAGCGGCGATCTTGCCGAAGGCACGCCGCGTCCAACGCTGCCAGGCCATGTATGAGATGTTTCCCGATCTCGCCCGCCAAAGGCGCCTCTCGGCGGGACGGCTCTCCGGCGGCCAGCGGCAGATGCTGGCGGTGGCCCGGGCGCTGATGGTGGAACCGCGCGTCTTGATGCTGGACGAGCCCTCGGCGGGTCTCTCGCCGAAGCTGGTGGCGGAGGTCTTCGCCGATCTCGCACGTATCCGGGCGAGCGGTGTCGGTATCATCCTGGTCGAGCAGAATACCCGTGCCGCTTTGGCGATCGGCGACCGCGCCTATGTACTGGTCGAAGGTCGCAACCGCCATGAAGGTGCCGCTGCCGAGCTGATGAACGATCCGATCGTGGCAGCCCTCTATCTCGGCCACCGCCCTCCCGTTGCGCCATCAACGGGGGCTTCCGCATGAATCTGCAATTCCTCGCCGATGGTATCCTCGTTGGCGCGATGATCGGCCTCGGCGCGATCGGCGTCACCCTCACTTATTCGATCCTCGGCTTTGCCAATTTCGTGCATGGTGAATTCATCACCTGGGGCACCTATGCGGCGCTGACTCTGACGACCGGCATCGGCCTGCTGGTCGGCCAAGATATAGCACCCCTGGGACCGTTCTCGGTCGGCTGGCCGGTACTGGTCGCCGGCCTCATCGCCATGGTGCTGACCGGTTTGCTCGCCTTGCTGCTCGACCTCATCGTCTTTCGCCGTCTGCGGCGCCATGGCAATGCGATCATCATGGTGATGGCGAGCTTCGGTGCTTCCATGGCTCTCCGCAGCCTGGTCGAATTCATCTTCACCTCGGAACCGGCTTATTTCTCCCGCGAGCTGCAGATCGCCATGCCGCTTGGCTTCGGCATCCGCCTGACGCCGGACCAGATGCTGATGCTGGGACTGACCCTGGTCCTGGTCGTTGCCATGCAGCTGCTGATCGCGAAGACCCAGCTCGGCCGTGCCATGCGGGCGGTCAGCGAGAACCCGGCGCTGGCCCAGGTGGCCGGTGTCGATACCGGCCGCGTCGTCCAGGTCACCTGGATGCTGGGTGGCGCGCTTGCCTGTGCGGCCGGCATCATGGCGGGGATCACCGTGCAGATCCGTCCCTTCATGGGCTTCGACCTGCTGCTGCCGCTGTTCTCCGCCGCCATTCTCGGCGGCATCGGCAGCGTGCCGGGTGCCGTCATCGGCGGGCTCATCGTCGGCCTCGGCGAATCCCTGGCGGTGCAGCTGATCGGCGCCAATTACCGGGCCGCCGCTGCTTTCCTGCTGCTGATCGCCGTGCTGCTGGTCAGGCCGACCGGTCTTTTCGGGAGGCGTGACTGATGCTGGACCTCCTCGGCTACGGCGCCTTCTTCCTGACGACAGCTTTGAGTTACGGGCTGATCTGCCTCGGCCTCAACATACAATGGGGCCAGACCGGCCTCTTCAATGTCGGCGTCGCCGGCTTCGTCGCCATCGGTGCCTATACCTCGGCCCTGCTGACGACGCCGGAGACGGCGGGCCGCCTGGGCGGCTTCGATCTGCCGATCGCCGTCGGCTGGCTCGGCGCCATGCTGACCTCGGGCCTTGCCGCCGCTTTCATCGGCGCAATCACCTTGCGGCTCCGGGCCGATTATCTCGCCATCACCACCTTCGGCATCGCCATCGTCATCCAGCTGATCGCGGTCAATGTCCAGGGCTTGACCGGCGGTCCCTTCGGCATCGGCTTCATCCCGCGTCCCTTCGGTGTGCTTGCCGGCAATGCGCTTGCCTTCAACCTCGCCAATCTCGCCGTCGTCGCCGTGGTGACCGGTATCGTCTTCCTGGCACTGCAGCGCGTCACCCGCAGCCCCTGGGGCCGCGTGCTGCGCGCCATCCGCGAGGACGAGACGGCGGCGGCCTCGCTCGGTAAGAACGCCAATTTCTACCGGCTGCAGGCCTTCGTGCTGGGCAGCGCCATCATGGGCCTTGCGGGCGCGATCCAGGGGCATTTCATCGGCTTCATCGCGCCGGAAAATTATTTGTCGGCCATCACCTTCCAGGTCTGGGCGATGCTGATCATCGGCGGTTCCGGCAATAATCGCGGTGCCCTGCTGGGTGCCGTCCTGGTCTGGGCCCTGTGGAGTGCGTCGGGACCCCTGATCAGTGCGATCTTCCCGCCCGAGCAACAGGCGCGGGCGGCGGCGCTGCAGATCGTCGCCATCGGCGTCGTCATGGTGGCGATCCTGCTGGTGCGGCCGCGCGGCCTGCTGGGCGAGGCGGCGACGGTCTCGCGCCATCTCGACGCTGCGGCAGGCGAAGCAGCCGATAGTGAAGCCTGATCGCCTAGCCGAGAAGTGGCGTGGCCTCCGTGGCTGAGTAGATTTCCGTGATGCTCAGCCCCGGCTTGACCTGGCGCGAGGGAAAAAGCTGCATCACCCGCTCCTCATGCACCGGCACGATCCGTTTGCGGCGATAGCCGACGGATTGCAGCATGTTCTCCGTGGTCAGCAGCAGATTCATCTGGCTGCCGATGGCGATGCCGATCGGGTGGTAGGGGGTTCCCACCGTGGCGCCATCACCGGTGCCGCCGATATTGTCATAGGAATAGACGAGATCGCCGGCGATCACCCAATTGTCCTCGGAGGGCTTCTTGCCGTCATTGCGGATCTCGACCCAGACCGAGGCGAAGGTATGGGTGTCGCGCGCGATATGGAGGTCGATCCCGGGAAGGACATCGGTCCGGTCCTCATCGATCAGCGTCAGCCTGCCTTCCTGGGTGAGGCGCGCGGCCTTGACGAGATCGCCGGGATCGATCGCCATCGCCATGAAATTCAGCCGCTCGGGCAGGCCGAGCGCCCAGATCGAGCGCTCGATCTCCTCGGCGGCGATATAGAAATGCGCTTTGGGGAAGGCCTCGGCATTGCCGAAATGGTCGAAATGGGCATGGGTGATGAAGATGCTGTCGATATCGGCCGGGCTGAGACCGCAGAGGCCCAGCACCTTGGCGGGATCATGCCAGCAATCGACGCCATAGCCTTCCGCCAGCGTGCGGCCGAAATCCGCGTGGTTATAGCCGATATCGACCAGGGCGATATGGTCGCGCGAGCGCAGCAGCACATAGCAATAAGGCATGCGGCGGCGCGGTTCATTCACCTTGCCATAGAGGATGTCGCCGGCCGGCACATTCGGCTGCGAGGCATATTCCAGCAGCAGGATCGAATAGCGGCTCATGCGCCGCTCCCTGCGATGCCTGGCTCCGCCGCGATCGGTGGATGCATATGCTGGCCGCAGCAGCAGCCCGCCGCGAACTGCACCATGCCGAAGCGGCAGCTCCGCCGGCCGGCCGCCAGAAGGTGATCGCGCAGGCGCTGCAAGTCATCGAGCGCCGCGGCGATTTCGGTTGCGGAGGGTTGCC